>ERZ808246.980-NODE-980-length-21996-cov-5.498428_pt1 | contig 21996 bp, 17 predicted proteins | sample MGYA00521083_ERZ808246 | MGnify/ENA primary metagenome ERZ808246 (study PRJEB31516, sample SAMN03275577) | gut metagenome | biome: mammalia-associated habitat; material: feces | host: Papio cynocephalus | place: Kenya | collected 2012-07-07 ... | reverse complement strand
ATCGCTCGGTGCTGCCAGGATAACCCATGGTCATCGCATAGTCGCCATCCTTGTAGCCTTGGAGCGAAACTTGTGCCCAACGTTTCGGATGATAAGGCACATTGTCCTTGTTGTAGGCGGCAGGGCCATTGGTCTTAGGGTTGGCATAGATGCGGAATACGGAGAAGTCGCAAGTCTGGCGAGGCCACATCCAGTTGTCGGTGTCGCCACCAAACTTACCCATCGACTTAGGCACGGTGAAGACCAAGCGGAGGTCGGTGAAATCCTGGTAAGTAGTGGCATACCACTTGTTGCCCTCGTAGAATGGTTGCACGGTGACGTGGAGGGTAGAGTCATTCTTCTTCACATCCTTGGTCATCGCATTCTCCAAGGAGTCGATGAGTTCCTCACGCTTCTTGCCATCGAGTTTCTCGTAACCGAGCCCCATGACCTTGTCGGTCACGTCCTTCTGGTCGATCATGAAGCTCACGAACATATTCTCGTTAGGCAATTCCTCGGCGTATGATTTGGCGAAGAAGCCGTTGAGCATATAGTCGTGCTCCACGGTGGAGTGACTGCGGATGGACTCGAAACCACAGTGGTGGTTGGTGAAGACCAGGCCATCAGGCGAAACGACTACGCCTGAGCAATAGCCAGAGAAGTTGACCACAGCGTTCTTCAAGGCGTTCTCGCCATTGTAGAGTTGGTCGTAAGTCATAGAGAAACCCTCGCGCTGCATCATCTCATACACAGCGTTAGGCAAGTTGTAGATGGTCCACATACCCTCGTCGGCATGTGCGGTGTTGATGCCGCAGAGTGCCATGATGGAGGCGATGAGGACGGTTGCTTTTTTCTTCATTTTTCTTATTGATAATTATTTGTTTATATTCTGAATTCTTGTTGCTTGGAGAGCATATGTTGCCGATGCAATTCTGCATTTCAAGGTGCAAAGGTACACAATTATTCGTTAAATAGCGATAAATCAAAGGATTAATTGTTAGTTTGTGGATTGTAACAACATTTTTATGAGGGAATGATAGGCAAGGGAATACACTTTTATGAGGGAATAGCCAAGGATTTATACATTTTTATGAGGGAATGATAGGGGAAATTGTAGTAATTGCCAAAAGATTATGTGAGTTGAGTTCGTACCAAACTTAGCAAAATATTGCAAGTTTGGTACGAACTCGTTTGTTATTTTATGATTTGAGAATTATCCATTTGCCTCCTTTTGCAGGTCCTTGACGTTCGATGATTCCCTCTTCTTTTAGCTTTTTCAAATGTTTGGATATGGCACTGCGATTTATTCCAATTGCTTTCGCCATTTCGATAGAGGAGATGGAAGGATTTGTGGCAATGAGTTGAAGTATTGCATCTTTTGTTTTCTGTCCACCTTTTCTAGCTACTAAATCAGTTTTCTGTCCACCTTTTCTGTCCACCTTTTCTTGTGGGTTATTGGTAGGCATAGTATTCCTTAAGTTTGGCTGTTCCTTCCAATCCTCAGTAGGATGAATGTGCAAGTACCTGTTCTTCAGAGCCCAACCATCACCTAACAATAGGTTTCTGAAGAAACGAACCAAATAAATAGGAGAGTATTCTATTCCTTTTTGAATGTTGCGGTAGTTGGCACGAACCAAAGCATTACGGAAGTACCAAGAGTGCTTGGCAAACATCTCGTTGTTCACTTTGTAACCTAAGGAGCGGAGATATTGGATGGTGAAGACGGCAGTGGTACGAGTGTTTCCTTCTCTGAAAGCATGGATTTGCCAGATGCCAGAGATAAACTTGGCGATATGTTCTGTCTTCTCATCATCAGATAGGCCTGTGTATCGGAAGTTTTTTTCTTGCTCTATATCCCAGTCAAGGGCTCTTCGCAAGTCCTCCCAGTTGAGATAATTCACACTATCCCCTTCAAGAACCCATTCCTTCTTGGCAATATCGTATGGACGGATTTCCCCTGCGTGCTTAAAAACTCCCTCGAAGATACGGCGATGAAGCGAAACGTAACCATTGGTGTTGAAGGCGAAAGTTTTGCTGGCGAGAATCTTGGCGATATTGGCAGAAACCTTATCAGCTTCCTCTTCCTCCTCTTCTTTAGGAGTACGAGCAGTCTTGCTCTGATAATAAGAGTCGATAAGTTTTCGGGTTTCCTCGATAGATATCTCTCCCTCAATGTTTCGCTTGGCAACATCTATGAGATACGCCGAAGGTTGCAAGCCATCCACAGCCTGCAATCCTATTGCCGTTTTCCAGTTCTCGGCACATTCCTTCTGCGAAGGCTCTCCCTGGCGGAGATACTCGTCGAAGGAGGCGAAGTCGTTGTTATCTTTTGTTTCTTTGCTCATAGAGGTGTCATTTCATTTTCATGTTGCAAAGGTACGAAAAGTTTCTTAATTAGGCGATAAAAGGAAGTCTAACTTCTGAAAAATATTACTTGTGCCCCTAAACAATAATTATTTTAGCAAAAAGTGACTTGAAATGATACAAGTTTCAGAAATATTCATTACCTTTGCAATCGAGTTGGAGCGGCATGAAAAGGCTTGCTGTGATGAAGGTTCGACAATATATAGAGCGTTTTGATATTATCCAAGGACTGAAATGTGGAAGTTTCAAACTTGTTTGGATAATGGCAATCCAGCTCACGCATAGGGATTATTGTACCCTTTTGAAAAGGGATAATATACCTCATAGCGTGGGCTATTGCTTCATTGCCAACAAGTAGGTCCTTCCACAACCTCAGTCCTGGCATATAAGCAATAGTTCCCACGCTTTACCTATTTATTAACTGCTTGCTTCTGGGAAACAGTTGGCAAAAATACATCTATTACAAATGAAGAAATTCTTATTGGCAATTCTTAGTGTCTTTTTTGTCTTATTGTGTATAGGCACATGTGGTAGTATTATGTCAACTTCAACTTCTGAAGGGACTCTTGAGAATTCAGATTCGGTTGCTGCAGATACTGCGGCATTATCTCTGAATGAACAACAAAGTTTAGCAAAAAAGACTTGGAGTTTTGATACTAGTCAAGATGAAATGGATGATAGTAAGAGTTATTGGTATTCTCTTCAGAGTGACAACTATGCGAATTTTGATTTTCCTTATGAAGGTAATTCTTATTTGACAATTACAGTAAGATGGATGAAAAAGTATGGCTATGATGTACTCTTGGAAATCACAAAAGGACAAATGGTTGGTAATGAGTATAATGGTACTAATTATGTACGAGTTCGTTTTGATGGTGGTAAAGTGCAAAAATTCTATTTTAATGAGCCAAATGATGGCTCATCTAATCTAGTATTTTTGCGTAATGCTCAAAAGTTTATCGAAAAGTGCAAGAATGCAAAAGATATTATTATAGAACAAGAGTTCTATCAAGAAGGTGTTCATCAATTTAAGTTCCATGTTGATGAACCTCTCCCTAAAAAATTGAAGCAGTAAAAATATTTGCAGAAGGCGTGACTTTGTTTATTTATGTACGTTGTTGTCTTTTAGAATAATTGGGTGAATACTTCTTGTAAGTATCTAAACCGTCAGTATCAGATTTGAAGATGATGGTATCTATGAAATAGTAGTAGCCATCATCTCCAACCAACACATTGTTTGGCACAGCATCGAAGATGTCGTGAATGCCATTGGTGAAGTATTCGCCATTATCTTCTGCGTGAAAATCGATGCGCTCAAATTCTGCTTTTATTTCTTTGGGTGTGGTTTCTCTTGTTCTTAGAACCATGGTCAGAGAACACATCCAATGTTTCTGGATTTTCTATCCAACAATCATTCTCTTTGGCCTTGCAATTTGGACTCCCTTGCAAGTCGTAGTTCCCGCAAGCGCTTGAATTGAGCTAAGCACTCCTCCAGCGAAAGCGGATGCTCTCGCCAATAAGCCATGCTCTTTTGCATTTGTGCATTGACCTTCTTGTGATATTCGTTCAGTTGTATTTCCATTCATTATAAACTTTATATGATTCTATATCTGCTGCAAAATTACGATTAATATTTGAGCCCACCAAGGAATTCTGCAATGAATGTTCTCCATCATCAACCTAATACCGCCAATATGGAGTAAAGGGGGTAATTGGTGAGCCAATCTTGCTCTCGATAAGGCGACATGGATAAACGGATGCCATGTAAGCCAGAATTCTTTTCCACGAAAGAGCGGAGGCTCTTGGCTTTGAGATTTTCCTCGGCCTTTACTTCTATAGGGAGAATCTTCTCCTCTCGTTGCAGCAAGAAGTCGATTTCTCCACGAGAGTTCTCGGCAGACCAATAAAATATGGATAATGAAGGATTTGTCTTCAGCTGTTGCAATACATATTGCTCTGTTAAGGCTCCTTTGAAATCCGAGAAAAGCACATTTCCGTTTAGTAGGCTTTGGGCAGGAACGTTGCTCATGGCACACATCAAGCCGATGTCTGACAAAAACATCTTGAAAGCAGAGAAATCTTCGTAGGCAGCCAATGGCAGTTGAGGCTTCTTGCATCTGTTGACTTTATACACAAGACCTGCATCCTTCAACCATTCGATGGCAAGTTCAAAGTCTTTTGCTCGGGCACCTTCTTTTACGACCCCATAGATGAACTTCTTGTTTTCCTTGGCAAGTTGTGCAGGGATGGAGTGCCATACCATTCTGATTCTTGGCACTTCGATGGCTGGGGCATGCTTTGAAAAGTCTCGTTCGTATGCCTCAAGTATTGCTTTTTGTATGTCCCTAACTTTCGTTAGGTCATTATCGTTGGCAAAAGATGATACCGCCGCGGGCATACCACCCACATAATAGTATTGGCGTAAGCGTTCTTCAAACTTGTTCCTGAACATCGTAATCATTGCCCATTCCTTTGCTATGAGCGAATCGACCATTCTCTTTTCTCCGACAGCCTCCAAAAACTCGAAGAATGAAAGTGGATAAAGGTGCAAGAAATCGACTTTCCCCACGGGGAATGAATCGTTTTTGTGCATGGCAATACCTAGCAGGGAACCAGCTGCCATCACATGATATTGGGGAGCTTTCTCTGCAAAATACTTGAGAGAAGTAATGCCCCTTGAGGCTTCTTGTATTTCATCGAGTATGATGAGTGTGTTCTCGTCGATGCTCACTCCTGTAACCCATTCTATGCTGGTTAGGATGCGAGGAATGTCAAAGTCATGCTCAAACAGCCCTCTTAGCGTATCATTGTCCTCAAAGTTCACATAGGCATACTTCGAGTATGCTTCTTTGGCAAACTCTTGCATCAGCCAAGTCTTTCCTACTTGGCGTGCGCCGAGCAGGATTAAAGGCTTTCTGTCGTTTCTCTTCTTCCACTCGTATAGTCTCTTGATGGCATTTCTTTCCATAATTGTTTGATTCTTTGATGATTCTGCGTTGCAAAGTTACAGAAAATTATTGATTCCTACAAAAATACGTCCTTAAAAGTATGTAAAACCGCAAAAATACGTCCTTAAAAGTGTTGCAAGCTGCATTTATTCGTCCTTAAAAGTGTGTTTAAGTATTCCAATACCATCTTTAGCTCCTGGAGCAATCTGGGTAATTTTCCCGACAATTATAAAGGTTTGGAATATCAAGTGTATGACGGTGTTGTAGCAGAAGAGTAATTCTTGTAAATAATTGTAAAAAATCGCCCATTTTCTTGCTTTATCGTGTTTATAGCCAGTGGCTCTGCCACATCTTGGATGGTGGACAATCTGATAGAGAACCAAGGGGGGGCTGCATGCTCGAATCACGAGCAATATCTATATCCGCTCTTTTACGCTAAAAGAGACAGAAGAATATTTGCAGAGAAGACGTTGCAAGTGGGATAGGTATCAGATATTGCAATGCTACATGGTGTTTGGCGGAATACCTTTTTATTTGAGTCTTATCAACCCACAAGATAGCTTGGTGCAAAATGTGGATAGATTGTTCTTTTCACATAGCGGCATCATGAGGAGTGAGTTTGATGAGTTGTATAATGCATTGTTTAGCAATGCCGAGCTATACATCAATGTAGTGAAGGCTTTGGCAAGTCATCATGGCGGAATGTCCAGGGCAGAGATTGTCAAGGCAGTTGGGGTGAATGGTGGTACGCTTTCGCGAGTGTTGACTAATCTGGAGCGATGTGATTTTATTTCTCGAAGCCACAACTTCGGATGCAGGACACGGGAAGCGAGTTATCGCTTAATCGATTTCTACACCTTATTTTATTATAGGTTTATCGCTCAAGACACATTGGGCGATGAGCTATGGTGGAGTCACAACTTTGAGTCTCGGTTGGTATCTACATGGCAGGACTTGACTTTTGAAATCGTGTGCTTGGTGCATACGGATGCCATTAAGAGGGCACTTGGAATCTCAGGTATGGCGACTGAAGTCTCTTCTTGGCGCAAGGTGGCAAGCGATGGGCAACGAGGTGCCCAGATAGATTTGGTGATTAAGCGTGCCGACCGCATCGTCCATCTTTGTGAGATGAAGTTCAGCAGGGCGGAATATTTTGCATAAAAAATCCTCGCAAGGGTATTTGCGAGGACTTCCTATAGTTATATATAGTTATATAGCCTTATTCTATCACCCAATCGGTGATGTTATGTGTCGCACTATCGAAGTTGATGCCTACCTTGGTGATAGGCAAGCCTGAGAGGGCGAAACGCTGGCGATAATTCTTGAGATTGATTTGGTTTATCGCAGCTTGGGCACTCTTGTTGAGTTTCAACTCCATCAAGTATAGGTGGGTCTTTGTCATGATGACGATATCTACCCTGCCATTCGTGGTATGGACCTCTACGTCCACCATCCATGCGGTGAGCAGGGAGAAGATGATGTAGAACATCTGCTGATAATGCCCCTCGTAGTCGGTGTTGGTGCAATAAGGGATAGTACCCAGGAATGTTTGGAGATGTTGCAGGGCAAGTTCCAAGTCTTCCTTGTCGAGCGCACGAGCCATGTTGCGAGTCGTGTTGTTGGTTGTCAGTGTGTTTGGCGTGACATAGTATGGTATCAATGCCTTGGTCAGTCCCAAGCGCACCTCCTTGTTCGGGATGCCTAAGAAATAGGAGTCGTAATCCTCATCATAGTCCTTGATGGTGATATAACCGCTCTGATATAGCAGTGGGGTGAGGGTTGTCATCGTTTCTGTTGGGGCATCGAAGTCGGATACTCCTGCCTCCATGCCCTCGGCAAAGTCGGTGAAATTGACATCGAACTTCTTCATCATGTTGACGAGATAAGTGGGTGTGCCAGAGGCAAACCAATATGGGTCAACTCTTTTGAGGGATAGGCAACTGAGCAGACTGAACGGATTGAATATGTCTGGCGACTGTCCTGCGAAATGATAGCCGTCATAATATTCTTTCAACTTGGACACGGTTTGCTCCATCGTCCAATTCTTAGCATCGCAGAGTTCCTGGACGTATTCTTTCATTTGTGTGAGCAACTCCTCCTTGGTGATGCCGCAGATGCCGGCATACTCAGGGAGCATACTGATGTTGGTGATATTGTTCAACTCGCTGAAGATGCTGAGTTGGGAGAACTTAGTGATGCCCGTGAGGAAGACGAAGTGTAACTTTGGGTCGCTTTTCTTGATAGGACTGTAGAAGTTACGCATGATATCACGGAGAATGTTTAATTGTGTTTCTTCGTGTACGACATCAAGTAATGGGGCATCATACTCATCGATAAGTATAATGAGTTGCTTGCCTGTTTGTTCGTAGATTTTATCGATAAGGCTTAATAATCTTACGTTTGGGTCAGGATTATCTGTGATAACTCCAAATTTCTTTTCGTTTTGTTCAAGTATGAACAGAAGATAACGTTGCAAGGCTTCAGCTTCCATGTGCTTACCGCCAGACAAGTCAAAGTGGAGAACTGGATATTCCGTCCAATCTTGTTCCAGGCTTTCGATAGCCAATCCCTTGAAGAGTTCTTTCTTTCCTTCGAAGTAGCTCTGCAAGGTGGAGGTAAGAAGTGATTTCCCGAATCGTCTTGGACGACTTAGAAATAGGTATTTCTTACCATAATGAGTCATGCGGTAAATATACTCGGTCTTGTCAACGTAGAGATAGTTCTTGGTGATAATTTCCGAGAACGTCTGAATGCCTACAGGATAATATTTTGTTGCCATAGTCTGTCTCTTTTCTAATTGCCGACAAAGTTAAGCATTATTTATGAGATTTGCAAGTGTATTGGGGTAAAAAACAAAGGAAAAGTTTTAACTTACTGATAATTATGGAAAATATTCACATGAAAGTACTTGGTTTTCGGATAAAAATGCTATCTTTGCATTAACTTCTATGGGAATGGCATGGAAATTGCTAAAAATCCCCTATATTTATATAATAAGGAATAAAGAAAAATTTTAAATAAAAGGTATATAAATAACAAGAAATAAAGAAAAAGAATATAAAATGGAAAAGATCAACGTAAAAGAACTCAATGATAATGTCTTCGAGACAATCGGTAAGGAATGGATTCTTGTGGCTGCCGGCAACAAGGACAAGTTTAATATGATGACAGCTTCTTGGGGATGTCTCGGATGGTTGTGGAACAAACCTGTGGCTGTGGTATTCATTCGTCCGGAGCGTTATACCCACGGACTGATAGAGGAGAATGAGTACATGACCCTCTCTTTCCTCGGCAAGAGCGAGGAGGCACGAAAGATTTATAATTTCTGTGGCTCGAAGAGTGGTCGTGACTTCGACAAGGCGAAGGAAACTGGCTTGACTCCTGTGGAGACCGACAACGGAAGTGTCGCCTTCGAACAAGCTCGCATGACCTTCGAGTGTCGCAAGCTCTTCAAGGATACCATGACCGCAGAGAAGTTCCTCGATAAGAGCCTCCTGCAATGGTATGGAGAGAAAGGCGGCTTCCACGATGTCTATGTCGTGGAAATCACAAATGCCTACAAGAAGTAAAAAACATGGAGCCCAAGGAGATTCATGGGAACTAAGGCATACGTCTTAACTCCTTTAACTCCTTAACTCCTTTAACTCCAAAACAACAATATGGCTCAAGAACAAACAGCAATTCGTGAACGTCAGAAGACTCGACTCAAGGAGCCTGGGCGTTACGTGGTGATGATGTTTAATGATGACTTCACGCCGATGGACTTTGTGGTGGAAATCCTCGAAATGATTTTTTTCAAGTCGCAGGCTGAGGCTGAGGCTATCATGCTCAAGGTTCACCACGAAGAGAAAGCCGTGGTAGGAACCTACAGCTACGACATCGCCAAAAGTAAGGTGGAGAAAGCGATGGAGAAGGCTCGCTCGCAGAAATATCCGCTCAAACTCACTTATTTACCAGAATAATCAGAGAAAATCTTATTAATGGGAATTTGATGGGAGTGAACGCTTCCCCTTAAAGCTTATAACTTCTCTAAAAAAGAAAGGAAAGAATACAAGAATGGATAATATGGGATTGACCCGATATATGGGAGTCCTGATGGACGATGCACTGAAGCAAGCTCGTTTCTTCGACCATGAGTTTATCATGCCGGAGCACTTGCTTTTGTCGTTGCTCCGTCAGTACTCGTTTTGCCAGGCTCTTCAGGAGGAGGGCGTGGACAGTTTGAAAATGCACGAGGACTTGGTGGAATGGCTCGCCAAGCAGGAGCGTGTGCCTGCAACCGTCAAGTATTTGCCTGAGCCATCTTCGCTCTTCAAGACGATGTTTGGTACTGCATGCGCCTTGGCTGCAGCTGCTGATAGACGTTTGGTCAATGTGACACACTTCGTGCAGGCGATGATTGGCTTGCAGAATTCCGAGGCCGCTTTCTTGTTGGGAAAGGCCGTGGGCGATCGACAAGGTGAGTTCCTTGCCAGCGTGGATAGCTTCTATCCGTTGGAAGGTGAGGCGGCAGAGGCCAACATGGGCATTATGGATGATTATGACGAGGGCGATTATGAAGATGATGAGGAGGGAGAGCGTCGCCAACCTCAGGACTGGCATCAACTCGTGACTTGCATCTCCGATATGGTGGAGGAGCATAATCCGCTCATCGGTCGCGAGCAGGAATTGGACCGCACCATTCAGGTGCTCTGTCGTGCCGAGAAGAACAATCCCCTCCACATCGGTGAGCCTGGCGTTGGAAAGACCGCCTTGGTCTATGGCCTTGCCAAACTTATCAATGAGGATAAAGTGCCTAAGCGACTGAAGGGCGCTCGCATCTATGGTATGGACATGGGACTGATGCTTGCTGGTGCCCAATTCCGTGGCGACTTTGAGAAACGTATCAAGATGGTGATGGAGGGCGCTGCCAAGGAAGGAAACACCATCATCTATATTGACGAGATTCATAACATGATAGGTGCGGGACGTGGTTCTGACGGTGGACCAGACGCATCGAATATGCTCAAGCAATACTTGGAGGCTGGCGACATCCGATTCATCGGCTCCACTACCTACGAGGAATACAATCGCTATATGGCCCAGAGCAAAGGCATCGTGCGCCGTTTCCAACAGATTGATGTCAAGGAGCCTTCTGTGGATGAGACCATCAAGATTCTGGAGGGCCTGCAGTATAAGTACAACAAGTTCCACAATGTGACTTATCGCAAGGATGCCTTGGAATATGCCGTACACGCCAGTGCCAAGTATATCAGCAACCGTTGTTTGCCTGACAAGGCGATAGACTTGATGGACGAGGCTGGTGCTTACTTGGAGGTGCATCCTGCCAACCGCCAACGCTCTTATGTCACCAAGGCGATTATCCAGCAAATTCTTACCAAGGTGTGCAAGATAGATGCTGCCGCCCTCAAGGATGAGGACAATGACGAACTCTCTACCTTGCGTCAGCGCATTCTTGACAAGATTTATGGTCAGGACAAGGCGGTGGATAAGGTCGTTGAGGCAGTGATGATGTCGAAGGCAGGACTTGTCGATGATGACAAACCTTTGGCTTCTTTGCTCTTCGTTGGTCCTACGGGTGTTGGAAAGACTGAGGTGGCTCGTGTGCTAGCCAAGGAACTTGGCATCGAACTCGTTCGTTTCGACATGAGTGAATACACAGAGAAGCATACCGTGGCTAAGCTCATCGGCTCTCCTGCTGGTTATGTGGGCTATGAGAGCGGTGGCCTGTTGACCGATGCTATCCGCAAGACTCCTAACTGTGTGCTTCTCCTTGATGAGATAGAGAAGGCGCATAGTGATATCTATAACATCCTCTTGCAGGTGATGGATTATGCCCGATTGACCGATAACAAGGGACAGAAGGCTGACTTCCGCAATGTTATCCTCATCATGACCTCGAATGCTGGTGCGCAATATGCGTCCCAGGCAAGCGTGGGCTTCGGTGGAGGTGTGAGCCGTGGCGAGGCGATGTTGGCGCAGGTGAAGAAGACCTTCAAACCTGAGTTTATCAATCGCCTTTCTGATACCGTAGTCTTCAATGACATGGACAAGAAGATGGCTGAGTTGATCCTTGATAAGAAGCTTGGACAACTCGATGAAAAGTTGGCTGCCAAGAATGTTTATCTCGACTTGACCGATGTGGCGCGCGAACAGCTTATCAAGTGGGGCTTCACCAAGGAATATGGCGCTCGTGAGATGGATCGTGTCATCGGCAATCGACTCAAGCCACTCTTGATGAAGGCTTTGCTCTTCGGTAAGCTCAAGAAGGGAGGCAAGGGAACGGTTGACTTTGATGGCAAGGAACTGGTAATAAATATTTAGAAGTTAAAGGAATTTAAGGGAAGTTATATTGCTACTGTATAGCAGGGAATTTAAGGGACAAATGCCTATATTACATAATAAATAAAAAGGCAGAAGCCTTCTTTTTTTAAAAAAAAAGCTGTTGTCTCTTAACTTCCCCTAACTTCCCTTAACTTCAATAAATTCCCCAAGACAATGGTATTCGAGATAGACGATAGTTCGGATGAACTTTACTTCCCCGATCCTCATCTCGGTGATGATGACGGATGCTTTGCAGTAGGCGGCGATCTCAGCATCGACCGTTTGCTGTTGGCATATTGCAATGGCATCTTTCCTTGGTATAGTTTTAGAGACCAGGATGAGCCGCTGTGGTTTTGCCCGATGCGCCGTTTCGTCATCTTTCCTGATGAAATCCACGTGAGCCACTCCATGCGAACCTTGATGAACAAGAACAAGTATTCGGTAGGAATCAACGAGGCTTTTGATAGGGTGATTAGGGAATGTGGCAAGTGCAACCATCGCAATGAGGAGGATGGCGCATGGCTCGGAGAGAACATCATTAAGGCTTACACCGCCCTCCACGACCAAGGCTTTGCAGCCAGCGTAGAGGTATGGGACAATGAGACCAACGAATTGGTGGGTGGTCTCTATGGTGTGACCATCGGAAAGGTGTTTATCGGCGAGAGTATGTTCTCGCTCGTGCCATCAGCATCTAAACTCGCTCTCATCTTTTTGGCTCGCTATATGAAGGAGCATGGTGGCAAGATGATAGACTGCCAGTTGGAGACTTCACATTTGAAGTCGATGGGTGGCAGATATATTTCCTACGAGGAGTATATGAAGATTATGAATGAAGAATAAATAACGATAAAGGCTCGATTTCTTATGAAATCGAGCCTTTATCGTAAATGTATGCTTTAGAAGATAGGCTCACCGATGCAACCGTCTGGTGCCTGGATATGAAGCAAGGCACACACGGTGGCGGCGATGTCAGTCATGTAGCAAGGCTTGGTGCTGGCTCCATGCTTGATGCCCCAACCCATGAATACCAATGGGATGTGGGTGTCGTAGCCATTCCATGCACCATGTGAGGTGCCCTTCCATCCGTGGTCGTAGTAGGCTGGCTTCAAAATCACTTGCACACCACCGCTGCGCTCACGGTTGTAACCGTTGATGGCACGTGTCTTCACATCGTCAGGAATGCTCTCGATAGAGGCCTTCTCCATGTCGAATGCATAGTGTACGTCCTTGTCTTTCTTCAAGCGATTTACCGCTACCTGTTTTATCTGTGCGTAGTCAAGGCCGAGAGAATCAATCTTGTTGGTATCGAAGAATACCTGGTAGTTGAACACGCCCTTGATGAGACTGCCTGCTGAAGGGTATTTCGCCTTCAAGGCTTCGTCGAGATAATTCTTAGCCACTTTGTTCTCCCAGTTGCCGGCAGGGATGCGGCGATCTTGCAAGAACTTGGCATTGTTCATGCCACCATGGTCTGCGCTGAGGAACACGAGATAGTTGCCCTTGCCCACCTTCTGGTCGAGATAAGCGAAGAAATCGGCGAAGTCCTTGTCCAAGCGAAGATAAGTATCTTCTATCTCCACAGCATTAGGACCTACTTGGTGACCGATGACATCTGTGCATGAGCAACTAACTGCCAAGAAGTCGGTCTCGTTGCCGCCGCCCAGGTTCTCACCTGCGATGGCAGCCTTTGCCATTTCCATCGTGAGGGTGTTGCCGAAAGGCGTATTGCGGATGATGTCGGTGCCATATTTCTTGTAGAGGGCAGGAAGGTCGAGCGGGAGGGTTGCCTTTACCCCAGGCTTTATGCCGTCCTCGTAGTCATTCTCGTCGGCTGTGCTTTCCTTGTAGGTGTCGATAGGGTAGAGGGTGTTCCACTTCTCAGAGAGATACTTTTTAGGGAGATTTTGCTTGTTGAACTTGTTCACCCATTCAGGCAACTTGTCCATGTAGAAAGTGCTGGTGATAAACTTGCCGTTCTTGGCGTCAAACCAGTAGGCACCATTGGCATGATGTCCTGCAGGGAGGATGGATGCACGGTCTTTGATGGCAACGCCAATCACCTTGCTGCGGTCGTTGGTGGCGATGCGAAGTTCGTCGCCGATGGTGGTTGTCCACATATTGCGAGGCGACTCATATCCAGCCTTGCCATCGGAGCCGACAGGCTTCACGGTGTAGTCCTCCGTACAGTAAGTCACCTTGCCATCCTTCATGAAGTTGTTGCCGGCGATGCCGTGGATGGAAGGTACGGAACCTGTATAGATGGAGGTATGGCCAATGGCGGTGACAGAAGGGATGTAAGGTATGCGGCAGTTCTCACAACTGAATCCCTCGTTCAGCAATCTCTTGAAACCGCCCTCGCCATAGCGAGCCTGATAGCGATAGAGGTAATCCCAACGCATTTGGTCAACGACCAATCCTACAACCAACTTTGGGCGAGCAGGTTGCGCTTGCGCGATGCCGCAGAAGCAGCAAAGCACGAAGATAAGTTTAAAGATCTTCTTCATTGTCTTTTCTTCTTTTTAATGTCTTTATACCGAACGAGTAATGTCTTTATATCGAGCCGGTATATCGTAATACTTTTTAAATTCGTCTGCAAAGGTACGATTTATTTGTTACAAAACAATGAAAAGGAAGTAAAAACTCTTTTTCATCTGTTATATGACTATTGGATGATACAAATGCTTACTACTTATTCTTATGATGAAAAGATGTATATTCTTGCGGTGTAAGAAAGCGTATCTTGACATTGCTTGACGATTGTCGTGATGTTGTTTGGCGGTCGCCGTGCGTCTTTCTGACGATTGCCGTGATGTTGTTTGGCGGTCGCCAAACACTGAGAAAATGTGCTTCTTGCAGATAAAAGAATAAGCAGCTAAGTGATACTTAACTGCTTATTCTTACAATGTGGACCAGCTAGGGCTTGAACCTAGGACCTCCAGATTATGAGTCTGTTGCTCTAACCAACTGAGCTACAAGTCCGAGAATTTTATTCAAATTCGACTGCAAAGATACTAGATTTTGTGCAAATAACCAAATGTTTTTGGGAAAATCTTTAGTTGGAGGCTTCTTTTTGTGCTTTCTGATGGGACTTTAGGGCTTTTGGTATAGGATTTCATGCGTTTTTGTATTTCCTTTCATATAAATTAATATCTATTTCGATGGATAAGTCGGAAAAATGCTGTATCTTTGCACCCAATATGTGCGCATACGTGCGTATGTACTTATTTATCATACATAAAGAGAAGTATTTCTATTAAGAAATGGATAAAGACAAAAACATTAGGTTCGGTCTGAACGACGAACAAGTAAAACAGAGTAGGGAACAGCATGGACGCAATGCGCTGACCCCGCCCAAACGTACTTCCTTATGGAAATTGTATTTGGATAAGTATCGCGACCCTATTATCCAAATATTGCTTGTGGCTGCGGTCGTATCTCTCATCCTCGCTTTCGTCGAAAAGAATTTCATGGAGACCATCGGCATCTTCGTGGCGGTTTTCCTTGCTACTACCGTGGGCTTCTACTTCGAGCGTGATGCTGCCAAGAAATTCAATGTGCTCACGGCTCTTGGCGAGGAACAGCCTGTCAAGGTGCGCCGAAACGGAAAGGTGATGGAAATTCCTCGCCGCGACATTGTGGTGGGGGATGTGGTCTTGATAGAGGTGGGCGACGAAGTGCCTGCCGATGGAAAACTTATCGTTTGCAACGAGCTTCAGATCAATGAATCCACTCTTACTGGCGAACCTCTCACGGAGAAATCGCTCGAAGGTGGTGGCGATGGGGCTTACCCTCGTAATGTCATCCTGCGTTCTACCATGGTGATGAATGGCAGGGGAGAGTTTGTGGCGACTGCCGTGGGCGATGCTACCGAGATTGGAAAGGTGGCGAAGAAGAGCACCGAACAAACGGCTGTGCAGACTCCTCTCTATGTGCAACTAGATAAGTTGGCGAAGATGATTTCCAAGGTGGGATCCGCTGTTTCCGTAGCAGCCTTTGTCATCTTCCTCGTACACGATATTCTTACCAACCCAGCTTGGGGTGGCAAGGACTACTTTTATTTGGCGGAAATCGTACTCAATTACTTCATGATGGCGGTTACGCTCATTGTGATGGCGGTGCCAGAGGGCTTGCCGATGGCGGTTACCCTTTCCTTGGCTCTCAATATGCGACGGATGTTGAAGTCGAATAACCTTGTTCGCAAGCTCCATGCTTGTGAGACGATGGGAGCGGTGACAGTGATTTGTACCGACAAGACGGGTACGCTGACCCAGAACCAAATGCAGGTGGATAGTTTGGAGATGAAGAATGGCGATGAGAATTTGCTCGATGCTGCCATCGCCCTCAACTCCACCGCCGAACTCAACGAGGGGAAAACCATCGGAAATCCTACAGAGTCGGCACTCCTTCTTTGGCTTCACGACCAGGGCAAGGACTATGCTGCTATCCGCAAGAACATCAAGGTGCTGAAGCAGTTGCCTTTCTCCACTGAGCGCAAGTTGATGGCTACCATCGCCGAGATAGATGGCGAGTCATATCTATTCGTGAAAGGTGCTCCTGAAATCATCCTTACCAAATGCGACATGGAGGACAGGAAGAAGAAACAGGCTTTGGAGGAACTCGATGAATGGCAACACAAGGCGATGAGAACCTTGGCTTTCGCCTATAAGAAGCTTTCTCCTGAAGATACAAATGTAGCAGGATCATCTTCTGGTCAGAAATCTGTTAAGGCATTCTCTTTCAAGGACGCAATCTTGTCTGGCAATCTGACACTCCAGGCGATAGCAGCCATCACAGACCCAATCCGTCCGGATGTTCCTGCCGCAGTGAAGGAATGCCGACAGGCTGGTATTGAAGTGAAGGTGGTGACAGGTGATACTGCCGCCACAGCGATGGAGATTGGCAAGCAGATAGGTGTCTTCGAGGATGAACCGGAGAATATCGGTGCCGATGGTTCTCTGACTTCTCTCGACCAGCAGATGATAACGGGTGAGCAATGGGAGGCTCTATCAGACGAGGAGGCTTACGAAAGAGCCAAGGACATTCGGGTGATGAGCCGTGCGCGTCCTACCGACAAGCAGCGTTTGGTGGATATGCTCCAGAAGCGTGGCGAGGTGGGGGCAGTGACGGGTGATGGTACCAATGATGCGCCAGCCCTCCACTATGCCCATGTCGGTTTGTCGCTCGGTTCGGGAACATCCGTGGCTAAGGAGGCTTCGGACATGACCTTGCTCGATGATTCCTTCAAGTCTATCGCCAACGCCGTGATGTGGGGACGCTCGCTCTATCGCAACATCCAGCGCTTCCTCTTCTTCCAGTTGGTGGTCAACGTGGCAGCCTTGTTGCTTGTCTTGGGCGGTTCGGTACTGGGCACAGAGATGCCGCTTACCGTGACCCAGATATTGTGGATCAACTTAATCATGGATACCTTCGCAGCCCTCGCCTTGGCTTCGCTTCCTCCATCCCATGAGGTGATGAAGGAGAAACCACGCAAGGCTTCCAATTTCATCATTACTTCTCCGATGGCGAGAGGCATCCTCTTCTGTGGCATCGTGTTCTTCGCCGTGATGTTTGCCTTCTTGGTGTATTGCGAGCGAAGGGGCTTGGGTGGTGTCGATGTACATGAACTCACCATGTTCTTCACCACTTTCGTGATGATACAGTTCTGGAATCTCTTCAATGCAAAAACCTTGGGCAGCAATTACTCTGCCTTCCGTCACTTCTTGGCAGACAAGGGCATGATTCTCGTCTTGGTGATTATTCTCTTCGGTCAGTGGGTTATCGTCACCTTCGGTGGAGAGATGTTCCGCACCGTTCCTTTGTCCTTGGCAGAATGGGGAGTCATCATCGCAGCAACCTCCGTAGTGCTTTGGATAGGAGAGCTGTGGAGGGCTTTCAAGCGAATATTGGTTAGAAGGCGATAAGGCGATAAAAGTAAAATGTGAATTGAGACAAACGATTAGAATGTGATTCTATACTAATTAGAGGAATATAGATGAGAACATTATATTATAAACAAGGTAAGCTCACGCTTCGAACGGTTGGTCATGGCGACATAGGGGATGAGGTCGCGACTTCTGTGTCGGAACCCCAACCATGTGTGGCAACCATCGGCTTCTTCGATGGTGTGCATCGCGGACATCAGTTTTTGATACATCATCTGGTGGAGACGGCTCGACAGGACGGATTGCAATCCACCATCATCACCTTCGACGAGCATCCTCGCAAGGTGTTGCAGAGCGATTACCAGCCGGAGATGTTGAGTACACTCGATTCCAAGCTCCTTCTTCTCTCGAAGACGGAGGTGGATAATACCGTGGTCTTGCATTTCGACAAGACGATGGCGGCACTCTCGGCTCGTGAGTTCATGCAACAGGTGCTCTGCGACCATCTCAACGTGAGGAAACTCTTCATCGGTTACGACCATCGGTTTGGGCATAATCGAGAAGAGACTTTCGACGATTACGTGCGCTACGGCAAGGAGATGGGTATCGAGGTCATCAAGAACGAGGCTTTTCAGATAGATGGAATCAACATCTCCTCTTCCGTGATACGTTCTTTCTTGAAGGAAGGTGAGGTGGCGATGGCTAACCAGTGCCTCGGCTACCCTTATACCATCATCGGAAAGGTGGTGAATGGCTATCATGAGGGAAGGAAGTTGGGTTTCCCGACTGCCAACCTCGACATTACCCATTTTGGTCAACTCATCCCTGCCCCTGGTGTCTATGCAGTGAAGGCTCGCATGGAGAATACCGTGGTATGGAAGCGGGGTATGATGAACATCGGCACTCGCCCCACCTTCAATGGCAAGCAGATAACGTTGGAGACACACATCTTCAATTTTGACGGCGATATCTATAATCAACTTTTGCTCGTCAGTTTTGTGAAGCGAATCAGAGGAGAAAGGAAGTTTGATAGTCCGGAGGAATTGGCTGCGCAATTGAAGGAGGATGAGAAGACTGTGCTCGAACTCTTTGAGAAGGAAATGCAAGAATAGAACCATCGTTTTTATAGAGAAAAACGATGAAATCAATGTCCTTCTTAGAGTAAGAAGGCTATACATTATTCATTATAAATTGTACATTAGATTACGTTATGGCAAAGATTAATTTGAAAAAAGGGATATTAGATGTAATCCTATACATTATTATATTTGTGGTGGCACAGATGATAGTGACATACGCTGGCATTGGAATCTGGGCGGCAATCAAGGGCGAGGCTTATACGTCTGTCTTGCATGCTATTGAAACAGGAAACAACCCAGTCTTGGCGGCTCTTACCACCGTGTTTAGCAGCGTTATCACGCTTGTCATCTTCCTAAAGACCAAGTGGACACCACTCACTCGCGATTATTTGCTTTCCAAGCCATGGGCTTCTCTTTTTTGGGTAGCCTTGTTTACCCTTGGCACCATCATTCCGTTGGAGTTTACATACGAGCAATTGGGCGTCGAGATGGATGCGGATACCCAACGGATTTTCGAGGGTCTGATGAAGGAGCCATGGGGCTATGTGGCGGTAGGTATAATGGCACCATTGACAGAGGAATTCGTATTCCGTGGTGCTATCCTTCGTACTTTGTTGGGTATGATGAGCAAGAAGAACCATTGGGTAGCTATCATGATTTCTGCGGCAATCTTTGGCGTGGCTCATGGCAATACTGCCCAGTTTATCAACGCTCTCTTGATGGGCTTACTGTTGGGCTGGATGTATTATCGCACCAAGAGTCTTGTGCCTGGCATCTTGATGCACTGGGTCATCAATACGATGGCTTACATCTTGTGCAACCTCCTGCCTCAGAGCAATGGCAAGCTTATTGACCTCTTCCATGGTGATGAGAAGACGATGTATTATGCGGTAGGCTTCTCGCTCTGCATCATGATACCAAGCTTCATACAGATGATAATGAGATTGAAGAAACCTCTGACTTTTTCATAAAACACCCGTAAAAAGCCTCTGACTTTTTCATAAAACACTCGTAAAAAGCCTCTGACTTTTTCATAATTATACTTAAATAATATCCTTTGATTCAGATTAAAGTACTATCTTTGCACTATGAATCAATGAAATAGCAAAAATGGAGTATCTGAAAAGACAAGTAGATAAAGAGTTGGAAGCGTGGAAGAACTCGGACGAACATAAGCCATTGCTTGTAAGGGGAGCACGACAGGTGGGAAAATCAAGTTCCATTAGGCATTTGGGAGCATCCTTTCCTTATTTCTTGGAAGTAAATTTTGAACGAGACAAAGCTGTCAAGGAATTCTTTGCTGCCGACTTGGACGTAAAGTTTATTTCAGAGCAGTTGTCTGCATACTTCAAGGTACCAGTTCTTCCAGGCAAAACACTTTTATTTTTGGATGAAATACAAGCATGTCCAAATGCGATACACAGTTTGTGGTTCTTCAAGGAGGATTATCCCGAACTCCATGTCATCGCGGCAGGTTCTCTCTTGGAGTTTGCTTTGAAAGACTTAGGGGCTTATGGAGTGGGACGCATTCGTTCTATGTTTGTATATCCGATGTCTTTTGACGAATTCTTATATGCTTTAGGTGAGGATAGTTTAGTCGGGATAAAACAGAATGCTACTCCTCAGAAACCGTTGATGAGTGCATTTTATGAGAGGCTAGTAGAGCGTTTCCGTTCTTTTTTGCTTATAGGAGGGATGCCTGCGGCTGTAGCTAAGTACGTCAAAACTAAGAGCTTTTTGGAAGTTGACCAGATTCTTAGTGAGTTAAAGCAAACTTATATAGATGACTTTATGAAGTATAAAGCAAAAACAGACCCAGTGTTGTTGCGACAAACTTTGTTTAGTGTAGCTCATCAGATAGGGAGTAAATTTGTGTATAGCCAAGTAGAAGGGGAATATACGACGGCACAAGTGAAGAATGCCTTGGAGATGTTGAGAGATGCAGGTGTCATTATACCTGTTTGGCATACTGCTGCTAATGGTATTCCGCTTGGTGCGGAAATCAATCCGAAGTTTGTAAAGTACAATTTGATAGACCATGGTTTTCTGTTAAATCTATTGGGAATAGGTGACACTACGAATGCTCTTGTGAAAGAATTGTTGGTTGCCAATGCAGCAGACTTGGTGGATAAAGGAAGTTTGACAGAGATGGTTGCAGGTTTGGAATTACTCAAGTATATGTCATCCAATGAGCGACATGACTTGTGTTATTGGCAAAACTTATCTCGTGGAACGGTCTCGGAGGTAGATTATGTTTTGTCTCGTGGCATAGACATTGTGCCGTTGGAGGTAAAGTCGGGATTACGAGGTTCGATGGCGAGTCTTTATGTTTTTATGGAGAAAGAGCATATTAAGTATGCTATTCGTTGTTCGTTGGAGAATTTTGGAGAATTTATAAGCCCAAAGGGGAAAGAGATAATAGTGAATCCCCTTTATGCGTTATCCAATTTGTTTAGGGGGTAAATGTAGCATCATTGCTGTTGGAATTTTAAAGAAAGTTAGAAGAAGAGATATGTAAAAAAGAGGGCATTATGCTTTTCAAAGTATAATGTCCTCTAATTAATTATTGCTTATTTTCGATTATTTGTCACAAAAAGCAATCCATTCCATTTGCCCTACAGTGTTTAGAAGGGCAATTACAGCTATTGAGATAATAATGATTGCAAGGTTTCTTTTATGAAAGCAAACCGCAGTCAAAACAATGCTGATAGCTTTTATGATAGGAATTAATAGCGAGTGACAGGTACTCTCATAATGGATGATTCTTTCTGGAACTTCCAAAATTATGCTACCTAGTAATATAGCAATGAGAACTAGAGGCATTTGAATGCCCTTGTCCTTGCATTTGTTTAGACTTAGCCATGTCAATAAAGCGAAAGCAACACTATCTATCCATGACGAGAGATAGATGGAACGAAAAGCATTAAATGCTGTTGTTACAAAGAACAACACAAGTGATAGTCCGAAGAATATCAAAAAATGCTTATAATTCTTTTCCATATTGATTTTGTTTTATTTTGTAAATATCACATTCTCAACATGGTCGTTCAGATAGATATTCGCCATGTCGGCGGTCTTATACCACTTAGGCTTTCCTGCCATGTCATCCGAGATAACCTTGCCATTGATGGAGAAGTTTTCGAAATGAATGTTTTTCACCTTTCTGTTAGAGTCGTAACCTGCGATGATGCCCATATTAGGTTCTTTGCCTGTATAGGCGATATTTCGTAAAGTAATGTCCTCGATGCCACGACCAGGGGCGGTGCAATACTTCTTGTTGAAGCATACTCGCATATTGAGGATCATTCCCTTTCGGATGTTGTCGATGTGGAAGTTCTCGAAGGTAACACCCTTTACCAAGATGTTGTCGCCATCGTTGATGCCGATGCAGCCTTGGTAGTCTATCTGGTTCTCACAATG
>ERZ808246.979-NODE-979-length-22001-cov-3.296546_pt1 | contig 22001 bp, 17 predicted proteins | sample MGYA00521083_ERZ808246 | MGnify/ENA primary metagenome ERZ808246 (study PRJEB31516, sample SAMN03275577) | gut metagenome | biome: mammalia-associated habitat; material: feces | host: Papio cynocephalus | place: Kenya | collected 2012-07-07 ... | reverse complement strand
GACTGACAGTAGACCGCTATAATGATGTCCTCGTAGCGCAGACGCTGTGCTACGGCATGGATCAAGTCAAACCGATTATTTTTAAAGCTTTAGTCGATGAGCTGGCTGCTATGGGAGTCACTGTCCGCGGTATTTATGAACGAAATGATGTCAAGGTGCGGGAACTGGACGGTATGGAACAGTACAAAGGCTGGTATCAAGCTGATTTTCTGCCGGCACCGGGAAGCGTTTTGACGACAATTGATGAAAACGGCATCTATTATGATGTCGATGTGGAAAACGGCCAAAAGACGGGATTCTTTTTGGATCAAAAATACAATCGCCGGGCTGTTGGCAAGATTGCGGCAGGTCGTCGCGTATTGGACTGCTTTACGCATACAGGTGCCTTCGCCTTGAATGCTGCCAAAGGCGGCGCCGCTTCAGTCGTTGCCGTCGATATTTCGCAGGAAGCGGTCGATATGACCAACGAAAATATTCAGCGAAACGGCTTGGGCCATATTGTAACAGCTAAGCAGGCCAATGTGTTTGAGTTGTTGACAGAACTTTCAGAAACAAAAAATCATGACTACGATTTTATTATTTTGGACCCGCCGGCATTTACCAAGTCGGGCCGTACGGTACATAATGCCATGCGCGGCTATAAAGAAATCAATCTGAAAGCTATGAAGCTGCTGCCGCGCGGCGGTTATTTGGCAACATGTTCGTGCTCGCATTTTATGCGCGATGACTTGTTCCGCCGTATGCTGCGGGAAGCGGCTAAAGACGCAGGCGTACGTTTGCGGCAGATTGAAGGACGCCAGCAGTCGCCGGATCATCCGATTTTATGGAATGTGCCGGAAACTGATTATTTGAAATTTTATTTGTTTCAAGTCGTTTAAGCATAGGGATTGCAGCAAAAATATGCTATAATAGCACTAATTAAGAAGATGGTTCTACAAGCCAAAAGGGGGAGACGGTATCATGAAATTTAGAAGTACCCGTTCGAATGAATGTGTTTCACCATCCTATGCCCTGCTGCATGGGTTAGCCAAAGACGGCGGTTTATATGTGCCGGAAACATTTCCGGAAAATGTACTGCAGTATAAAGAATTAGCCGGCAAGTCCTATCAGGATATTGCCGCTATTGTCTTATCGTATTTCTTCACGAATTTTACGGATGAAGAACGAAAAAATATGATTGCTGCAGCCTATAATGAAGAAACCTTTCGGGACGAACGGATTGTTCCGCTGCATTCGCTGGATGCAGACGTCAGCATTTCTGAATTATTCCACGGCCGGACATTAGCGTTTAAAGATTTGGCCCTGTCCCTGTTTCCCTATCTGTTGACAGCTGCCAAAAAGCAGGAACGGGAAGACAGAGATATTCTCATCCTGACGGCGACGAGCGGCGATACGGGAAAAGCGGCGCTGGAAGGGTTTAAGGATGTAGACGGCACCAACATCATGGTATTTTATCCCAGTGAAGGGGTCAGCCCGATGCAGAAACAGCAGATGCAAAAGCAGGAAGGCGAAAATGTCAAGGTATCGGCTATTTACGGCAACTTTGATGATGCCCAGAGCTTCCTCAAACGCGTATTTACCAATGAAGAAGTCAACGCGTATGCCAATGACAAAGGCGTGTTGTTTTCCAGTGCCAACTCCATCAACATCGGCCGCCTTTTCCCGCAGATAGCGTACTATGTATCGACGTATGTATCGTTAGTCGATAATGGTGCAATTGCCGAAGACGAACCGTTTGACGTTGTCGTACCGACAGGCAACTTTGGCAATATCCTGGCAGGTTATTTTGCCAAGAAAATGGGGGTACCGATTGGCAAGCTGATTTGTGCGTCCAATAAAAACAACGTCTTGGCTGATTTCTTTGCGACAGGCGTATACAATATGAACCGTGAATTTTATACGACAGACAGTCCGTCTATGGACATTCTGTTGTCCAGCAACTTCGAACGGTTCCTCTTCTATGTAGCCGGTGAAGATGTCGAAAAAGTGGCGAAGTGGGAACACGATTTGTTGGAAACGGGCCGCATGTCCGTAACGCCGCAGGAATTAGCTGCCTTGACAGAAGACTTTGAAGGTGGCTGGATTGATGATGACGAAACAGAAGCTGTTATCAATCACGTGTATAATGATTTTGGCTATTTACTGGATCCGCATACGGCGGTAGCTTATGGTGTGTTTATGAATCGGCATAAACAAGGACTGGATGCAGGGCGTCATACGGTGATTATGGCAACAGCTCATCCGTATAAATTCCCACCGGTTATTTGCAAATCCTTGGCATTGCAGCAACAGGACGATCCCTTCGATATGTTGTTGGAAATTGGCGGTGTAACAGGTATAGCTCTTCCTAAACCGTTGGCAGAACTGCGCAATAAACCGGTACGGTTTAGCCAGTCTATTGAAAAAGAACAAATGAAACAGGCTGTTTTGTCTTTTGTGGACGAAATTAGCAACAAAAGTAATAAAATGTGAAAGCAGGCATAAAACATGAGTAAAGGCGTTGCGTATATGATTTTTTCGGCATTGGCGTTTAGTATACAAAACGTCATTGTCAAAGAATTATCGTATACGATGGGAACAGGAGAAATCGGATTTTTCCGTGGATTTTTAAGTGCTTTATTGATACTGGGTTTGATGAAAGTACAGCATATTCACTTTTCTCATTGTGACAGAGGTGCACTTTGGTTTCGGGGAATTGCCGGCGGCATTGGGATGATATGCATTTTTTATGCACTGCGTGGTATGCCGTTGGCAGATGTATCTATCTTGTCCCAATTGTCAGCATTCTTTGTTATGTTATTTGCCGCATTGTTTCTAAAAGAAGTCCTGCCAAAAGGAGCAGGGCTTCCTTTAGTTATTATTGTAGTTGGAGCATGTTTGGTTGTACGACCTTGGAACTTTGCGTCATTTAATGTATATTCCTTATTTGTCTTAGCCCAATCTGTTTGTGCTGCGGCAGCATATACGACGATTAGTAAATTAACAGGTTCAGGGAAACATCATCAGTATGAAATTGTCTTTTATTTTCTGTTCTGCGCAGCCGTTACCAGTGCCGTATTGATGGGATTTGATTTTCAGATGCCTAATATACGGGAATGGGGACTGTATATTGCCTTGGGGATTATTACTGTCATTGCCCAAATTTGGATGACAGAAGCCTATGCTAATGCCAATCCTGTTGTGGTTAGTTTTGTAGCGTATATTGCTGTATTTTATAATGCCCTATGGGGATTTCTTATTTTTGATGAAACATTGACTCTGATGACTATCTGTGGCGGGATAGGTATTGTAGGCGGTTCTATGTATTTGACCAAGTTAAAACACGACGCCATTGCTATGAAATCATCTGTATCGACTCGCAAAGCGAAGGAAGATAAATAATGAAAAAAATGACTATATCTGAAACGCATATCAAAATACTCTTTTTTATTTTCCTTGTCGTCGTGCTAGGCGGCATTCATATTATGCTGCCTGATTTTTATCAAACCGTTTGGCATTTATCTATTAGCGGCAATATGGACGGCACGATTGACTATTTGCGGTCATTTGGCGTATGGGCCATGGTTGTCAGCATGATTATTGACATTGTTATTAACATTGTCGGTTTTTTGCCGTCCATTTTTATTTCTACTGCTAATGGTGTTTTATTTGGTATTGGTACGGGGACAGTCGTATCCTGGCTGGCTGAAACGATAGGTGTTATTATTAGTTTCTTTTTCATGCGAACACTGTTTCGAAACAAAGCCAAACAGGTCATTGAAAAGAGCCGCATGCTTAGTAAATTGGATGAATACAGTACGCTCAAAGCGATGATTGTCGCGCGTGCTGTGCCATATTCACCCAACGGCTTGGTGACTGCATTAGGAGCACTCAGCCATATCAGTTATCGAGATTATGCGATAGGCTGTTTGATTGGCAAATTGCCGTCTGTAGCGGTTGAAGTTATTGTCGGACACGATGTAGTGATGATGGAAGAACATTCCTTACGGTTGACCATTCTAGTTGTTTTGGTATCTGTTGTCTACGGCGGCTTATGGTATTGGAACCGGCGCCGCAACGCCCAAAAAGTGCTGATGCAAATGAAAAAAGATATGAAAGATGAAAAAGGACGATCGTGATTAGGGCATAGATACCTCTGGATATGGGACAGATTCCCATGTTTGGAGGTGTTTTTTTGGCTTTTATAGGAAAAGGAGAAGATATGGTACGAAGCATGACTTCTGGCAGTCCGATTCGATTGATTTTATCGTTTACGGTGCCGCTTTTAATTGGCAATGTATTTCAACAATTTTATAATATTGCTGACATTATTATTGTTGGCCGCATTATTGGTGTACATGCGCTGGCGGCTGTAGGTGCGGCTGGACCGCTGTTTATGGCGTTAATCGGCCTTACGATTGGGTTGTCATCCGGCTTTTCGGTCATTACGGGACAGCGGTTTGGTGCCGGTGACGAAGCGGGCGTGCGCCATTCTGTGGCGATGTCTGCCATGCTGGCTGTCGGTATTACAGCCGTGCTGACGGCAGCTGCGGTCATCCTCATGCCGCAAATCATGATTTTAATGAATATTTCTGCAGAATTGTACAATGACTCCTATCAATATATTATCATTATTGCCTACGGCATCATTGCCATGATGATGTATAATCTGCTGTCAGCTATTTGCCGTGCCTTAGGCGACAGCCGAACGCCGTTATACTTTTTGATGGTGTCTTCCGTGCTGAATGTCGGCTTGGCACTGTTGTTTATTCGGCAGTTTGGCTGGGGCGTTCCCGGTTCGGCGATTGCCCTGGTCATTGCGCAGGGTATTTCTGCCGTATTGTGCTTTGGTTATATGCTCAAACGGTTTCCCATGCTGCGTCTGACGCGTCGTGACTGGGTATGGGACAGGGAGTTTGCCTGGAAGCATTTGCGTTTGGGTCTGCCAATGGCCGCGCAGTTTACGATTATTTCGCTAGGGATTTTGGCGATTCAATCGATTTGCAATACCTTTGGACCTGAAACCATTGCCGGTTTTGTTTCGGCAACGCGGATTGAACAACTGGCACTGCAGCCGATGGTTTCCTTCGGTATTGCGATGGCTGTATATTCGGCGCAAAATTTTGGTGCGCGCAAGTATGAACGGATTCGGGCAGGTGTGCGCCAATGTTCGCTTGTGTCTTTTAGCTTTTGCGTGCTGGCTATTTTTGCCATGCTGTTTTATGGCCGGGAATTAATTTCTGTTTTTACGAGTGAACCGGACGAATTGCTTCTTGACCAAGCTTCCTTGTATTTGCGTACTTCCGTGCCGTTTTATCTCTTTCTGGGACAGATTTTTGTGTACCGCAATGCCCTGCAGGGGATGGGGATTTCCAGCGTGCCGTTAATTAGCAGTATCATTGAACTTGTTTTGCGTGGCGTGGCAGCCTTTGTGCTGGCAGGCATGTGGGGCTTTTTTGGCATCTGCTGTGCCAGCCCGATTTGCTGGGTGGCTGCCTGCTTGTTTACGACGGGCAGTTATTTCTATGTGCGGAATACGATGAAACGAGCCGGTCAGTAAAAGATTTGTCAGCTATGGCAATGCATGGTACAATAGCCTTGTTGTGATTGCGTTCGTTTGTTTGCGTAGGAGGAATTATGGCACAGCCTATCGATATATTAAGACAATATTTTGGCTATCATGCGTTTCGGCCTGGTCAGGAAGAAGTCATTCAGACATTGCTGCATGGGCAGGACTGCCTGGCTGTTATGCCGACTGGTGCTGGCAAATCTATTTGCTTTCAAATTCCGGCACTGCTGCTGCCGGGCATTACGATTATTATATCACCGCTCATTTCGCTGATGAAAGATCAGGTCGATGCCTTGATTACCCAGCAGATTCCGGCTACATATATCAACAGCCAGTGTACCTTTGAAGAAGCGAAACAGCGTTTTGCCGCCATTCGTGCCGGCCGTGTCAAGCTGGTATATGTATCGCCGGAACGGCTGCAAAATGAATTTTTTGCATCGTTTATGCAGACGATGCCCATTGCTATGCTGATTATTGACGAAGCCCATTGTGTGTCGCAGTGGGGGCATGATTTCCGTCCCAGCTACTGTGCTGTCAAAGACTGGCTGCAGACCTTGCCGCGCCGTCCGATTGTCGGCGCATTTACTGCTACGGCGACGGAAAAAGTAAAGCAGGATATGCTGGCACTGCTGGGATTAGAAAATGAACGCATTTTTATTGGCGGTTTTGACCGGCCTAATTTATATTTTCGTGTTGTTGCCAATGCCGATAAACTGCATTTTGTCTTGGCCTATATCCAAAAGCACCGCGGTGAAAGCGGTATTATCTATGCAGCAACGCGGAAGGAAGTAGAACGTGTGTATACAGAACTGCACAGCCGTGGACTGCGCGTCGGCCGCTATCATGCCGGTATGAGCGACAGCCAGCGGCAAAAAGCGCAGGACGATTTTACTTACGACAATACAGATATTATGGTGGCCACCAATGCCTTTGGCATGGGTATTGACAAAAGCAATGTCCGCTTTGTCATTCACTATCAGATGCCAAAAAATTTGGAAAGTTATTACCAGGAAGCCGGCCGTGCCGGACGGGACGGTGCACCGGGAGAATGTATTCTGTTGTTTAACCGGCAGGATATTATGATTCAAAAATATTTGATTGAAATATCCGTTCACAATCCGAAGCAGCAGGAAAAAGAACTGAAGATGTTAAGCCGCATGATAGGATACTGTGAAAGCCGGCAGTGTCTGCGGCATTATATTTTGACTTATTTTGGCGAACAGCCTGCATGGCAGCATTGTGAAAACTGTGGTAATTGTGATCAGGAAGTAGTCGAAGAAGACCGCACGCCGGCTGTACGCAACATCTGCCAGTGTATTGATGAACTGAAAGGACGGTTTGGGCTGACGATGATTTGTGACATTTTGAAAGGCAGCCAAAATGCAAAAGTCAAACGGTACGGTTTTCAGCGCAATACCTCCTTTGGCCTATTGGGAGATTTTTCCGGCAGTGAGATTCGGGATATGCTGCGCCAGGCAATTGACGACGGCTTTTTACAGCAGTCGGAAGGGCAGTATCCGGTTGTCAGCCTGACAGCGGCAGGCAGGGATGTGTTGGCAGGCAACAGGCAGGTCGTACAGGAACGGGTTGTCGAGCCGGCAGAACCGGAAACCGTGCTTTCTAAGCCCAAACGCAGCAAGCGCAGCAGTTCTGTTGATGAAGAAGTACTGCGGCCTTTGTTTGATGCGTTGCGCGCTGCACGCTACGAACTGGCAAAGAAAGAACACATTCCGCCTTTTGTCATTTTTTCCGATGCGACGCTGTGGGACATGGCCGCCCATCAGCCGCAGACATTGGAAGATATGGCAGCTATCAAGGGTGTCGGCGAGTTTAAGCTGAATAAATATGGCAAACGATTTATCGATGTCATCGCAAGAACAATAGAAACACAGGGGTGATTTTCATGAGTAAAGCAGATACGCAGTACTTGGATATAGTAGAAAATATTTTAAAACACGGCTATTATGCCAATAACCGGACAGGTATTCCCACATATAAACTGCCTCATCAAATCATGCAGTTTGACTTAGCAGAAGAATTCCCGATTCTGACGACGAAGTTTGTAGCTTTTAAAACAGCCGTAAAGGAAATTTTATGGATTTGGCAGCTGCAGAGCAACGATGTGCGGGAACTGCAGAAAATGAACTGCCATGTTTGGGACGAATGGATGCGGGAAGACGGCACAATTGGCAAGGCGTACGGTTATCAAATCCGCAAATACAAACAGGTAGATACGCTGCTGCGCACACTTAAAGAAGACCCGCAAAGCCGCCGTATGATTGTTTCGCTGTGGAATATCGAAGATTTGCCGGATATGGCCCTGCAGCCGTGTGCGTATCAGACGCTGTGGGATGTAGCAGATGGGCGGCTGAACTGCATGCTCATTCAGCGAAGCGGGGATATGGGATTAGGCGTTCCTTTCAACATGACGCAGTATGCCGTTTTGATTCATTTGATCGCGCAGGCGGCAGGATTGAAGCCGGGCTTGTTTACGCATGTCATCAACAACGCTCATGTCTATGCCAATCATGTAGAAACACTGAAAACGCAGCTGGCACGCCGCAGTCAGGCACTGCCGGCTCCTAAATTGCTCCTCAATCCGGATATTACCAATTTCTATGATTTTACGATTGATGATATCAATCTGGACCATTATCAGCATTTGGGAAAATTGTCGATGGAGGTGGCAGTATAATGCTTCATATGATAGCAGCTGTAGCTAAAGACGGCGGCATAGGCAAAGACAATCAGCTGTTGTGCCATATTTCAGCGGACTTAAAACGGTTCAAAGCACTTACGATGGGGCATGCCATCATCATGGGCCGTAAAACCTTTGAAAGCTTGCCGGGACTGCTGCCGGGCAGACAGCATATCGTATTGACCGGTCAGCCGGACTATGAGAAAACGCATCCGGGCATAACTGTATATCACAGCCTTGACGAAGTATGCGCGCATTTGGATGCTGAGCAGGACTATTTCATCATTGGCGGCGCATCCTTATATACAGCGTTTATGGATACAGCAGACAGCATGTATGTGACGGAAATTGACGCATCGTTCCCGGCGGATACCTATTTTCCGCCTATCCGGCACGAAGACTGGCACGTAACAGAACGGGAACGGCACGATACAGATGAATATAATAAATATGCATATGAATTCGTTCGTTATGTAAAAAATGTAAGAAAGTAAGGCTGTTTTAGTACATCAACCTTATATAAATTCGGTTGACATTGCTTATCGATTATGGTACACTAACACAAGAGCTAGAAGATAGCTGGAATTGTTTTTTTAGGAGGATTTTGTTATGCACGGTAAAGTAAAATGGTTTAGCGCAGAAAAAGGTTATGGCTTTATTGAAAGAGAAGATGGCGGCGATGTATTTGTACATTTTTCAGCTATCCAGGAAGATGGTTTCAAATCCTTGACTGAAGGTCAGGAAGTTGAATTCGACATCGTTGATGGTGCTCGTGGACCGCAGGCTGCTAACGTAGTCAAAGCGTAAGCAATATAGATCGACCTTTTAAACCGGTAACAGTTGTTGCCGGTTTTTTTTGTACCCATAAAATCAAAATATGATACAATATACTTATACGATTACTAGCTGAAGCTCATAAAGGAGAAGGTCATGAAAGCGAAGCGCGATATTATAAAACGCAGGATTGAAGCCGCGCAGGGACAAATTCCTGCTGATTTGGTTATCAAAAACTGTCATATTGTCAATGTCTATACACAGACGATAACGGAAGGCGATATAGCCGTTATTGATGGATATATTGCCGCTGTCGGCGGCTCGTATGAAGGGCGCACCATATGGGACGGCAAGGGAGCTTATGCTGCACCGGGGCTGATTGAAAGCCATATCCATATCGAATCGTCTTATGTCAGTCCGGAAGAGTTTGGCCGTTTGTTGGTTCCCTTAGGTACGACGACGGCCATTGCCGATCCGCATGAGATTGTCAACGTCTGCGGCTTGGACGGCTTGACCTACATGATGGAAGCAGCCAAACAGACGGCCATGGATATTCGGTACATGGTGCCATCCTGTGTTCCGGCAACCGATTTTGACCACAGCGGCGCTGCTCTGCACGCGCCGGAACTGCAGGGATCGCTTCGCAGTCCGGACACCTTTGGCTTGGGTGAACTGATGAATTATCCCGGCGTACTGGCTGCGGATACTGATATTCTAGAAAAAATCACTGCCGCGCAGGAAGTACATAAGGTGATTGACGGCCACAGTCCGGGACTGCATGGGGACGGGCTGCAGGCCTACATCGGTGCCGGTATTGCGACGGACCATGAATGTGCAGATGCAGAAGATGTCAACGAACGCATTGCTGCCGGTATGTACGTCATGCTGCGCAACGGTTCGGCCTGTCATGATTTGCCGCGCTTGATACAGACGGTTACCCCGGCAACTCTTAGACGGTTCCTGCTTTGTTCGGATGATTTGCATCCCCATACCATTATGGCTAAAGGCCATTTAAATGAACATCTGCGCCTTTGCGTACAGTACGGCATCCCTGCAGCTGCGGCGATTACGATGGCAACGCTGAATCCGGCTGAATGTTATCACCTGACGGACAGAGGGGCACTGGCACCGGGAAAACGGGCTGACATCGTTTTGTTCCAGGACCTGCAGGATTTTAAAGCACAGGCTGTATGGATTGCCGGCAAGCTGGCCGGAAAAGACGGCACGTACATGCTGCCTTTTACGCGCAGCGATTACAGCCGTGTCAGCAGTACAGTCCATATACGCGGCTTTTCTCAAGAAAAGCTGTGCATGCATCTAAAAAGTAAGCATGTGCATACGATTGACATCATGCCGGGCAGTGTCGTAACCCAAAAGGGCACAGCAGATATTCAGCTCGATGACCAAGGGGATTTCGTATACAATCCGAAGGCAGATATTGTTAAAGTAGCTGTCGTCGAACGGCATCATGGAACGGGCCATGTGGGCTTGGGACTGCTTCGCGGCTATGGCTTGCAAAAAGGAGCTGTCGCTGTATCTATTGCGCACGATTCCCATAATATTATTACAGCCGGTACGAATACTGCCGATATGGCTGCCGCCGTGACCGAATTGGAAAAACAAAAAGGCGGCATGGTATTGGTGCTGGATGGCCGCGTCTTGGCGTCGATTCCGCTGCCGATTGCCGGTCTCATGAGCGACCAAAGCGGTGCCTGGGTCGATACACAAATGACAGATTTATACCGGATAGGCCATCATGAGTTGGGAATACATGACCAGATAGATGTCATCATGACGCTGTGCTTTATGTCGCTTCCTGTCATTCCCGCAATTAAGCTCATGGATACAGGTTTGTTTGATGTAGAATCCTTTTCGTTTATTTCAATAGAAGCAGACTAGGTGGCAGAAGATGTCTATACCCGTATACCGATTATATAATGAAAGAAACAACCCGTATAAGCTAGAACTGCGGGCCGGCAGGAACGGCTTGTATAAAGAAGTGGCATGGGTTCATATTATGGAAGATACTGATTATGCGTCGTTTTTGTCTAAAAATGAACTGATTTTTACGACCGGCATGGGCAAAGGGGACAATGCCCATTGGCTGCGGGAATTTATTGCCGCCCTAATTGACATTGGTTCTACCGGAGTGGTACTCAATATAGGTAAATATATTACAGAAGAAGATATTGATGAAGACGTGACAGCCTTGTGCAATGAACACCGGTTTCCTCTTTTTACGATGCCGTGGAACATCCGCCTGTCCGATATTACACAGGATTTCTTGTATTCTATTTTTTTGACAAAGCAAAAAGAATATGAAATCGTCAGTGCCTGTAAGCAGATTTTTTTTAAACAGCATCCGTTGGAGGCAATCAACCGTCTCAAGCTGCATGGATTTACAGAAAGAGGAAAATATCAAGTGATGGCTCTGCATTTTCCGGGCGTCCAATCGGCAGACCAATTGGAAACGCTGCTGACATCATATAAATTTATCTTGAATGAGCAGGGAGCCAAATATATTGCCTTTCCTTTGAAAAAGATCATTGTTTTGATGATAAAAGTCGACGGCACCCAAGAAGCGGCACAGATAATGCAGGATTTGTATATACAGCTTCATGAACGGGAAGCCGTAAAACCAGTTATTGGCAGCAGCATGGCGGTTTCTTCGCTGGCAGAATTGGCAGTTGCCTACGAACAGGCCGTGTGTGCTGTTACATGGGCATGCGTTCATCGCAGCAGCTGTCAGTATTTTGGTGCATTAGGCGTTTATGCCCTATTGTTTTCACAGCGTAATGATTTAGCTATGCGCGAGCTTCACGATAAGGCATTGGGACCGGTGCTGCAGTATGATGCCGCACATAAACGAGATTTGTTTCATACACTGGAATCATATATTGCACACAACGGCAGTATTCAGGCTGTTGCCCAGGAAACTTACGCCCATCGTAATACCGTAGCGTATCGGATTCAAAAAATTGAAACACTGCTCCAGTGCGATTTAAACGCAGAAGACACGCGCTTTACGTATTACTTGGCTTGCCACATTCATCATTATTTTCAAATTATGAAAGATAGACATGATATTTTGTAATTAAGCATGCTGTTTTCTTGTGCATTGAGCACAAAAACATAAAAAAATATTGGTTTTTCAACTCATTGAGCCTTTTGCATTATGTGTATATAATGGACACATAAAAAAGCAAAAGGCTATTTTTTTTATAATGCTTAACGAAAACATATAGTATTTTTTAAAAATATTTTGGTTTGCGTAGCAAATATAAACAAATAATAAAATAGATGAACAGAGGTGATAGCTTAGAAAAATACACTGTATGCAGCATCGCCCCCTGTATATGGGAGAATAGGGGAAGGAAAGAAAATGGTCATAACGAGAAGAAAGGAGGCGGATTGGGTTGGCTCATTCGCAAACGCAAGAAAGAGACTTTAATGCATTTTTAAATAGGTTGACAGTGTATTGTGGCAGTACGAACTTTTTGGACGGCTATATTTTAGCAGCCATTGGCCCGGCATTAGTCCACCTAGGACCGATCTTACAGTTAAATTCATTTTGGACGGGAGCCATTGGAGCTGGTTCGTTAATTGGGATTTTAGTAGGAGGACCGATTTTTGGTTATATTTCGGATAAGGTGGGGCGTAAGCTGCCATTTATCGTGATTCCGATTGCGATGGCCGTATTGTCTATCCTCTCTATGTTTGTTACCAGTGCCGAGCAGTTGTTTGTTGTACGATTCTTGTTGGGTTTGGTTATCGGTTCTGATTATCCAAGTGTTACTTCGTATTTGGCAGAATATTCTCCGGCCCACCGGCGCGGCTTTATGATTGGCTGTTTGATGATTATGTGGATCTGCGGGATGACGATGGGTGAAGTAGTTGGCTATATCGTATATGATTCAGCGTACAACTGGCAGATTCTGCTGGGCATTACAGCCATACCGGCTATCATTCTGGTATACTTGAGACGCAGCTGTCCGGAATCGCCGCGTTGGCTCATGAATAAAGGACGCGTGGAAGAAGCCGCGGCTATTATGAAAGCCGTATATGGTCCGGATGCTGATGTATCTTCATTGGAAGAAACGACGGTCAAAACATCGTATACAGAATTGTTTACGCCAAGATATTTGAAGCGTATCTTTTTCGCCGGTATCTTTTGGGCTACCCAAGTACTGCCCATGTTTGCCATTTACATCTTTGGGCCATCCCTGCTGAAAGCTATTAAATTAAGTGAAGGAAAAGACCTGCTTCTCGGCAACTCGGTCATCGGCTTGATTTTTGTCGTCGGTGTCGTATTAGGAACACTGATTATTGAAAAATTCGGCCGCCGCCCACTGATTATTTGGAGCTTTGTCGGCATGGCTATTGGCTTGCTGGTTTTTGGTATCGTCGAAGAACCGCCGTTCTGGCTTATCATAACAGGCTTTACTGTCTATGCGTTGGCATCCGGTCCGCCCAATGTCTTGGACTGGGTATATCCGAACGAATTGTTTCCAACGGAAATTCGTGCTGCCGGCGTAGGCATGGCTACTTGTATTAGCCGTTTTGGCCCGATTTTAGGTACGTTTGGTTTACCGTATTATTTAGAAATGTTTGGTATTCAAATGACGATGCTTACGATGGTCGGCATTATTGTCTTTGGTTTGATTATCTGTGTCTTGATGGCTCCGGAAACACGCGGCTTAAACTTAGCAGAAGCTAGCGGTGCCGTACCGATTGGCACAGAAGAAAAACGAAAAGCAGAAGAAGCATAAATACAAATAGTTAGTTGATTCATAGTGAATAGAACATTTTACAATAAAAACAAATACCCTAATATGCTTTTTTACTGATTCTGTTCACTTCTCATTATATTATTTAACATTTAACAGAAAGTAGGTTGATGACATGTTAACAAATGAATTGCCAAAAATTATAACAAGTACTGTACCAGGCCCGAAAGCGGCAGAAATTATCAAAGAACGTGAAATCAATACGCCGGATGCTATTCACTGCAGCTATCCTGTTGTTATGGATGAAGCTCAAGGTGCGATTATTAAAGACGTAGACGGCAACTTATTCCTCGACTGGATTGGCGGCGTTGGCGTATTGAATGTAGGTCACTCGCATCCGGAAGTAGTCGCAGCTGTTAAAGCACAGGCAGATAAATACATGCACGGTATGTTCAATGTTGTTACCCATGAAGGGTATGTAAAATTGGCTGCCGAACTAAACAAACGCGTTCCCGTTCGTGGAGAACAAAAACAGACGATGTTTGTCAACAGCGGTGCGGAAGCAGACGAAAATGCCGTTAAAATTGCAAAAGCCTATACAAAACGCCCAAATATTGTCGTATTCTCTGGCGCATTCCACGGACGTACAGTGATGACCATGGCAATGACAGCTAAAAAAGCGTATGCCAAAGGCATGGGCCCATTCCCTGATGGTGTATATCGTGCTAAATATCCGTATATCTACCGCCGTCCAGAAGGTATGTCGGAACAGGAATATTTAGATGAATGCATCCAAAGCTTGTATGAAGTATTTGATGAAGCATCGCCGGCTCAATACGTAGCAGCTGTTGTTTTGGAACCGTTGCAGGGTGAAGGCGGTTTTATTCCAGCTCCGATTGAATGGGTGAAAAAGCTTCGTGAAATTTGTGATGAAAACGGCATTCTCATGATTGCTGACGAAGTACAGTCCGGTTTCGGCAGAACAGGTCGTCTCTTTGCTTCCCAGTATTGGCAAGAAGCTGGCGTAGAACCAGATATTATTTCTTCGGCTAAATCTATTGCCGGTGGCGTACCGCTCAGTATGGTTTGCGCTCGCAAAGAAATTTATGATGCTGTTCCTCGTGGCACTATTGGTGGTACCTTTGGCGGTAACGCCTTAGCTTGTGCAGCTGGCTTGAAAGTATTGGAATTGATGGATCGCGATCACTTGCCGGAACGTTCGTTGGAACTTGGCAAGAAATATGTAGATACCGTTAAATCTTGGCAGGCTAAATATCCCGTTATTGGCGATGTACGCGGTCTCGGCGGCATGGTCGGCGTAGAATTTATCGACCCGGAAACGAAAGCACCAAACCCGGAAATCGTAGCCAAACTGGTACAAGATACAGCTAAACACGGCTTATTGGTAGAAAATGCAGGCTCTCATGGTCAGGTTATTCGTTTCTTAGCACCGCTTGTCATGACAGATGAACAACTCGACGCAGGCCTTGCTATCTTTGAAGCATCTATCCGCCGCGTATTAGGCTTGGAATAAAAGACCGTTCTTGTTATAATAGAAATGTCAATTATCATAAAGGATGGTGTATACAATGGATACGTTTATGCTCAAACCTACCGTACTGGCGTATGATACGTGTAAAGAAATGGCAAAAGCCCTGCAGATTGGCGAAGGCGATTTGATGATTACGAATAAGTACATCTATGACCCGTATTTTGCTGACCTTGATTTGAAATGTGATGTATTATTCCAAGAAAAATACGGAGCCGGCGAACCGTCTGATGAAATGGCTGAAGCCATGTACAAAGATTTCAAAGGCAACCCCAAACGTATTATTGCTGTTGGCGGCGGTACTATCATTGACTTGTCCAAATTCTTCTCGCTGAAAACGACGACGCCGATTTTGGATCTCTATGACGGAAAAATCAAACCGGAAAAAGGCCGTGAACTGGTCATCGTTCCGACGACTTGCGGCACAGGCAGTGAAGTAACGAATGTAGCCGTCTTGGCTCTTATCAGCCGGGATACGAAAAAAGGGCTGGCTGTTGATGAATTTTATGCAGACCAGGCAGTACTCGTGCCGGAACTCTTGAAGACGCTTCCGTACCGTGTGTTTGCTACAAGCTCTATTGATGCCTTGGTACATGCTGTTGAATCAGCATTGTCTCCCAAAGCCAACGAAACGACAAAAATGTTCAGCTACCGTGCTATTGAAAAAATCCTGAACGGCTATATTCAGATTCGTGACCATGGCCCGGAAGCCCGTATTCCGTTGTTGGCTGATTTCCTTGTAGCCAGTAACTATGCCGGCATTGCCTTTGGCAACGCAGGATGTGCCGCTGTTCATGCCTTGAGTTATCCGTTGGGCGGCAAATACCATGTAGCCCATGGTGAATCCAACTATGCCATGTTCACTGGTGTCATGAACTGTTACATGTCTATCAAATCCGACGGTGAAATTGCTGTCATGAACCAGTTCCTGGCAAATATTTTGGGATGCGATGCAGCCAATGTCTATACAGAGTTGGAAAATCTGCTCAATGTCGTACTGCCCAAAAAGGCATTGCATGAATACGGCGTAACAGAAGAAGATCTGAAAGAATTTACGGAATCTGTCATGCTCAACCAAGGCCGCTTGATGGCGAATAACTTTGTTGTTCTGGATGCAGATAACGTATACAGTATCTATAAAGCGTTGTTCTAGTTCACATAGCAGTTAGAACATTGCCATAAACTCCAAGAAATCTCCTTCCAACCGACATTGGACCGTGGCGGTTGGAATGGAGATTTTTACTTACCAAATGACGGATATACGTATAAAAATCTTCACATCATGGAACGATTTCTTATTACGTAAACAAAACCATCCCGATGGCGGTTCATGAAAAATGAAATAAGCCATTACATATATGGAATACCATAAAAGAAAGATGCCGCAGCCATTGGGATGTGGCATCTTTCTTTTATGGCATTTGAATATATTCTTACTTTGAATTATATATCATTTCATAATTCATTTACAAATAAAAAAAACAAGCTTATTATATACATATAGAAAATGTGAATTTTATAACTTGTTTTTCTGAGAAAGAGGGATTTGTTATGAGTATCAAAAAACGGATTGTCGGTGTTGTTGGATTAGGTCATGTTGGTGCCCATGTTGCGTATAATCTAGGCATGATGGGTGTGGCTGATGAAGTAAAATTATGCGATAAAAATACGGATAAAGTAGTCAGTGAATGCAATGACCTCATGGATGCAGCGTATTTTATGCCCCATCGTGTCGTGTATAAAGTCGTGGATTATGCAGGTCTTGCTGATTGTGATGTCATTGTCAATGCTATCGGCAAAATTGAATTATTAGCCACCTTAAACCGTGATAGTGAAATGGAAAATTCTGTGCGGGAAGTAGCCGGCTTTGTAGATAAGATTATGGCAGGCGGCTTTAACGGGATTTTTGTAAATATCACCAACCCTTGCGATGTTATTACGGATTTAGTACAAAAATTGAGCGGTTTGCCGCGAAATCGGGTATTTGGTACGGGTACAGGACTGGACTCTTCCCGTTTGATTAGTGCAATTTCCCAACAGACGAATTTGGAACACCATTCGTTTACGGCGTTTATGATTGGCGAACATGGCAATGCCCAGATGGTTCCTTGGTCATTGATTTCCTTCTATGGCAAGCCTTTATCGGAATTAGCAGGCGATCCCCGCTTTGATTTTGACCGTGAAGAAATGACAAAACGTGTTATTAACGGTGCTTGGACAACGTTTAAAGGCAAACAATGTACAGAATATGGGGTAGCTGCTACGGGTGCAACGGTTGTTCGCTCTATTCTTCATGACGAAAAGAAGATTATGCCTGTCAGTGCCTACCTTGATGGAGAATATGGTGAAACAGGTATTTATTGCGGTATTCCGGCGGTTGTTGGTGCGAACGGCATTGAACAGGTTATGGAATATACGTTGAATAAAGATGAAAAGACTGAATTTAAACGTTGCTGTGATGCCATTCGCGGCAATATTGCCAAAGCAGAACAATTTTGGAAGAAATAATATACGTTTTTCCATTTTAACGAAATGAAATAATATAGCCGGCTGTACTGTAATCTTATAAAAGAGGACAGACAGTCGGTTTATTTGTATATAATGGCTGCCATAAGAATGGGATGAAGGTGTTACCAAAAGAAAATGTGAAAAAATTCCCATAATGCTTGTGCTAAGTAGGATGTTATAGCAAATCAGAATCGCGTATTGAATCGGAGCATTTTTGCTCTGAACGGCAGCGTGGGAGAGTTTTTTGTTGTTTTATAATAAATAAAGTATATCCATGCAAAAAGCAACGTAATACTTCTCTTTGATATAAATAATTTATGTATTTTTGCTTGTCAAATGTCCTGTATCAGTGTAAAATTTTCCATATAAAGAAGTGTAAATATGTTAAAATTCAGTATGTATTTGTATTCAAACTATTTATATTCAAGGAGGATATAGTTATGGACTTATTACGGTGTTGGCGGATACATGTCTTTGCATTGTGTCTTGTCGTGGTTGCTGAACTCATTGGCATCCAAAAGTTTGGTTTAATTGTTTTTCTGCCCTTATTTTATGCCTTAGTTCTCGGCGGTGTTATTAGTTATCCTAAATTTCATATCATGACCGATGATATGATGGAAAAAGCAGGGCTGTTTATGCCGATTGCCATGTTTTTTCTGCTCGTCAAAATTGGTTTAGGAATCGGTCCTAATCTGCATATGCTGCTTAACTCCGGCTGGGCATTGATCTTGCAGGAATTCGGTCACTTCTTCGGCACGTTGATTTTTGGTCTTCCTATGGCATTGCTTTTGAAAATGGGTCGTGAAGCTGTCGGTGCCTGCTATTCGATTGACCGTGAACCGAATGTTGCTATCGTTGCCGAAAAATACGGTATGTTTTCTCCAGAAGGCCGCGGCGTTATGGGCATGTATATTTGCGGTACCTTGTTTGGCGCATTGTGGATTTCTATTCTTTCCGGCATTATTGCCCGCACGGGTATTTTCCATCCCTATGCTTTGGCTATGGGTGGCGGCATCGGCAGTGCCAGCATGATGGCGGCTTCTGTAGGTTCGATTGTCGCTGTATTCCCTGAAGAAGCACAAAAAATTCAGGCTTATGCTGGCGCGGCAAACTTGATGACGTCCGTGCTTGGTGTATATTTTGCACTGTTTATTTCCCTGCCTGTAACAGTCAAAGTTTATGAAATGATTACAGGTAAAAAACGGCACGAAGAAATTCCAGAAGCCGAAAACGCCAAAGCGGCACAATTATCTGCTGAAGCAGCTAAACAGGCAGCGGAAGACGCAGCAGCTTTAAAAGATCAGAAGAGCCTGACGCGAATGGATGATTTGCTCATTCTTTGTCTGACCGGTATTCTCGGTTTTATTGGCAATACGATTGGCAACTATCATGCCAGTGTAGAAGATAGCTTTGTCGGTGCGCTGATTTTAGTCATCATCGCCTTCGTGGGGTTGTGCATTGCCCATTTACCCGTACTGCGCAAACTGCCTGTTGTGTTCTGGGTATCGATTTTCTCTGTCATCTGCTCTGTTCCCGGCATTCCGGGCACGGAATTTATTATTGAACATACGAAAAACTTTAACTTCTTAGCTACTACCACTCCGATTTTGGCGTATGGCGGTTTATCTTTAGGCAAAGATATTCCTGCTTTCAAACGCCTGTCTTGGCGCATCGTGCCGGTTGCCTTGATGGTTGCAACAGGGTCTTTCGTTTGTGCGACATTGATGGCAGAAATTATGCTTCATTTAGAAGGAATTTTCTAAGATAAAGAGGCGATATGAATGACAAAAGAAGAATTGAAACAGCAAGTTTGCCAAGCCGTTGAAAAGCGGGCAGATGAAATTAAAGCTTTCGGTGAATCCGTATTTGCAGAACCGGAACTTGGGTATAAAGAACACAAAACCTCTCAAAAAGTTCAGGACAAACTAGCTGCATTGGGTATTCCATTTACGACAGGCCATGCTATTACCGGTGTCAAAGGACGTCTCAAAGGAAAACATTCCCGCCGGACTGTAGCTGTACTGGGCGAATTAGACTCGATTATTTGCCGCAATCATCCGTCAGCAGATGAAACGACAGGGGCTGCTCACTGCTGCGGTCATTATGTACAAACAGCCGATATGCTCGGCGTGGCAATGGCACTGAAAGATACCCATGCCATGCAATATTTGGGCGGTGATGTTGTGTTCTTTGCTGTACCGTCAGAAGAATGCATTGAAATTGAATACCGCAACGTTCTCCGTGAAAAGGGAAAAATTCATTTCTTTGGCGGCAAACAAGAACTGTTGTATCAAGGTGATTTTGACGATATTGACGCTGCAATGGAAATGCATGTAGCGACGACAGACGACCCCAAGGGCAATATTTTTATTGGCGGTTCCAGCAGTGGCTTTATCAGCAAGCTCATAGATTATCACGGCAAGGCAGCGCATGCAGCTGCAGCACCGGACCAAGGAATCAATGCGTTGAATGCAGCCATGCTCGGCATCATGGGAGTCAATGCTCTTCGTGAAACCTTCCGGGAAGAGGATTATGTCCGCTTCCATCCAATCATCAACAGCGGCGGTGATTTGGTTAATGTGATTCCTGATTATGTCCGTATGGAAAGTTACGTCCGCGCGGCCTCTGCAAAAGCGATGAAAACATACAATAGTGCCATTGATAGGGCTTTGTCTGCCGGTGCTATGGCCGTTGGCGCAACTTGCGATATTCACAATCTGCCCGGTTATTTGCCTATGTACCAGGATGAAAGCACGACGGCTCTTTTGGAAGCGAACTGTAATGAAATCTTTGGCACAGAGCATATTGTCCATGCTGCACACAACGCAGGCAGTACGGATATGGGAGACTTGTCCCATGTAATGCCGATTATTCACCCTCATGTAGGATGCGTGCACGGTGCGCTGCACAGTGCCGACTATACGTTGTTTGAGGAAAAAACGGCATATATCAAAACAACACAAGTCATGGCCATGACGCTTATTGACTTACTGTATGAAGATGCATCCGGCTTGGAAACGGTTCTAGAACAGTTCCAGCCAGTTATGACAAAAAAAGAATATACAGACTTTATGGCTTCAATTCACTAAAAAGCGAAGCAGACAATAACCTATGCAGGGCTGTAACAAGATGAAAATTTTTATTCATTTTGTTGCAGCTTTTTTATGCCGGTTTATATGTATAGTTTGCAGTAGGCTGCGTCGTCATTTTTGGCTTATCTGCACAAAATCTGTTCCTGTGGTATAATACGTAGTAATGAAAGGAGCTTCGATAGTGTGTGGAATAAAGTAATAACCATGATTTGTGCGGCTTGGATGGGCGTGACAGCAGGCTGTCCTGCCTATGCTATTACACAGGAAGAACTGGTGTATGACCAAGTCAGCAAATATATTACCGGCCAGGATGCAGCCGATATTGCTAAGGACATCTGTGATGCCTCTTATACGTATCATGTCGATCCTATTTTGGTAGCAGCCGTGTTTACGACAGAAAGTAATTTTGACAATTCTGCCGTATCCGGCGTAGGCGCGATTGGCATTGCCCAGCTCATGCCGGATACAGCAGCTCAGCTGCACGTCAATCCGTACGACCGGAAAGAAAATATTTATGGCGGTGTAAAATACTTGGGACAAATGGTAGACCGCTACCGTACTTGGGATAAACCCTTTGTATATGCTGAGGCAGCGTACAATGCCGGGCCCGGTGCCGTCGATAGAGCCGGCGGTGTACCGCATTATACAGAAACGATGAACTACGTCCAAAGCGTAGAAAAAACACGGCAGGAAATTTGGCAGATTGCCGGTGCAGAAGCCAGCAGCGGCCGAGCTTATACGTCTAATGATTATAATCAGCTATTGCACCAAGCAGCTAAAGAATTTCCCAGCCTGCAGGAATGGCACGCCCAGCAGGCAAAAATGAAACAAAACGCCGTTGTTTCTCCGACAGCCCATAAGCCGGCAGTCTCTTCTAGCCGCGAGGAAGCGGCCTCATCTATGGAAATATAGACAATAAGTGCAGCATACAGACTGTATAACCGAGAAGCTGGATTCGAATTTTTTCGAATCCAGCTTCCTTTTTTATTTTTACCACGTATTTTTTCTGGACGACACTGTAGAGTTTTTCTACAGTATCTCAAATTTTAATCTAATTCTAATGTTCAGGCCCCATTTTTTAATCTTATTTTAATCTTTCTGCGGT
>ERZ808246.978-NODE-978-length-22015-cov-4.992486_pt1 | contig 22015 bp, 15 predicted proteins | sample MGYA00521083_ERZ808246 | MGnify/ENA primary metagenome ERZ808246 (study PRJEB31516, sample SAMN03275577) | gut metagenome | biome: mammalia-associated habitat; material: feces | host: Papio cynocephalus | place: Kenya | collected 2012-07-07 ... | reverse complement strand
CGTCAAGATGCTCGACCCCAAGTACAACCCCGAGCACTACGAGGACGCCCGCTTCCTCGGCCGCGGCACCTGCACCGTCTCCCAGATCTTCTACACCTCGCCGTCCCGCTGCGCCGTCGCCGACTCCTGCGCCATCTCCATCGACCGCCGCATGACCGCCGGCGAGACCTATAAGTCCTGCCTCGCCGAGGTCGAGAACCTCCCGGCCGTCAAGAAGTACGGCGACGACGTCAAGGTCTCCATGTACATGTACGACCGTCCTTCCTGGACGGGCGAGGTCTACGAGACCGAGGCCTACTTCCCCACGTGGATCAACAAGGAGTCCGCGCCGCACGTCAAGGCCCTCGTCGACGCCCACAAGGCCCTCTTCGGCGACAAGCGCATCGGCTGCGAGAAGTCCATGGACAAGCGCGCCGGCCGCCCGCTGTGCGATAAGTGGACCTTCTCCACGAACTGCGTCTCCATCCAGGGCCGCTACGGCATCCCCTGCGTCGGCTTCGGCCCCGGCGCCGAGTCCCAGGCCCACGCCCCCAACGAGGTGACCTACAAGCAGGACCTGCCGACCTGCGCTGCCCTCTACGTGGCCGCCCTCAACCTCTACGACCCGAGCCAGGCCGACGGCTCCGCCACGACGTACCGCGCCGAGCTCACCGACAACGACATCAAGTAGCCGTCGCTGTCCCGAGGCCTATCCGGGCACCCGATCTTGTCATGAACCCAGGGGCCCGCGCACCTCAGTACGCGTCGCCCCTGCGTTCCCGCCGATTTCGGGCACCAGGAATACCCTGAGTTACCATTGCTGAGGCACGTTTATTCTTCTTAGTCACTCATTCCAATAGGAGAGGAACAACATGAGCGAGATCCAGCAGTACATCGACACGCTTAACGGCCTTGACTTCAAGGGCATGTACGGCGACGACTTCCTGCACACCTGGGACAAGACCACCGACGAGCTGAAGGCCCTCTACGCGACCGCGGCGGCCCTGCGCAACCTCCGCGAGCGCAACATCTCCTCGAAGATCTTCGACTCCGGCCTGGCCGTGTCGCTCTTCCGCGACAACTCCACCCGTACCCGCTTCTCCTTCTCCAAGGCCTCCAACCTCCTCGGCCTCGAGCTCCAGGACCTCGACGAGAAGAAGTCCCAGATCGCCCACGGCGAGACCGTCCGCGAGACCGCGACCATGATTTCCTTCATGGCCGACGTCATCGGCATCCGCGACGACATGTACATCGGCAAGGGCGACGCGTACATGAAGGAGGTCTCCGAGTCCGTCCAGCAGGCCTATGCCGACGGCGTCCTCGATCACCGTCCGACGCTGATCTCGCTGCAGTCCGACTCCGACCACCCCACGCAGTCCTCCGCCGACATGCTCTACCTCATCGAGGAGTTCGGCGGTCTCGAGAACCTCAAGGGCAAGAAGGTCGCCGTCACCTGGGCCTACTCCCCCTCCTACGGCAAGCCGCTGTCCTGCCCGCAGTCCCTCATCTCGCTCCTGCCGCGCTTCGGCATGGACGTGACGCTGGCTCACCCCGAGGGCTACGACCTCATGCCCGAGGTCGTTGAGCGCGCCAAGGGCTACGCCGCCGAGAACGGCACCTCCTTCAAGCAGGTCAACACCATGGCCGAGGCCTTTGAGGGCGCCGACATCGTCATCCCCAAGTCTTGGGCCCCGTTCGTCGGCATGGAGAAGCGCACGAACCTCTACGCCGAGGGCGACGACGCCGGCATCAAGGCGCTCGAGAAGGAGCTCCTCGCCCAGAACGCCGAGCACAAGGATTGGTGCTCCACGACCGAGCTCATGGCCAAGACGGCCAACGGCCAGGACACCATCTTCATGCACCCGCTGCCGGCCGACATCTCCGGCGTCTCCTGCGAGCACGGCGAGGTCATGGCGGACGTCTTCGATATGCACCGCGACGGCATGTACAAGGAGGCTTCGTACAAGCCCTACGCCATCGCCGCTATGATGTTCCTCCAGAAGGTCGCCGACCCCGCGGCCACGCTCGCTGCCCTCGAGGAGCGCGCGACTCCCCGCTGGTACCAGGCCTAATCTAGTTCCGAGCTAGTCCGCATCGGGCCCGCCCGGAGAGCTCTGTAGTTCTCGGGGCGGGCCCGTTCTTTATCTAGAGTGACGTCATTCTTAGCTCGATAAATATCAAATATCAAACTAATAAGGACATAGAGCCATAAGGAGAGGTGCCCACATGGGCAAGAAAATCGTCATCGCCCTCGGCGGCAACGCCCTTGGAAAGAACCTTCCCGAGCAGATGGTCGCCGTCCAGAACACCGCGCGCGCCATCGTGGACCTCATCGAGCAGGGCAACGAGGTAGTCGTCGTGCACGGCAACGGCCCGCAGGTCGGCATGATCGCCAACGCCATGACCGAGCTCACCCGCTCCGACCCCGAGAAGTACATCCCGTGCCCGCTTTCGGTCTGCGGCGCCATGAGCCAGGGCTACATCGGCTATGACCTGCAGAACGCCCTGCGCGAGGAGATGGAGCGCCGCGGCATCGACCACGGCGTCGCCACCGTCCTCACCCAGGTCGAGGTCGACCCCGACGACCCGGCGTTCGAGCACCCGACCAAGCCCATCGGCTCCTTCATGAGCCTCGAGGAGGCCGAGCAGCTCAAGCGCGACCGCGACTACGAGTTCGTCGAGGACTCCGGCCGCGGCTACCGCCGCGTCGTCGCGAGCCCCAAGCCCAAGCGCATCGTCGAGCTCGACACGATCACCTCGCTCGTCGCGGCCGACCACGTGGTCATCGCCTGCGGCGGCGGCGGGATCCCGGTGCTGCCCACCGGCAACCACCACCTCAAGGGCGCCGCGGCCGTCATCGACAAGGACTTCGCCGCGGAGCTCCTGGCCGAGTCCCTCGACGCCGACTACCTCGTGATCCTCACCGCCGTGGAGAAGGTCGCCGTGAACTTCGGCAAGCCGAACCAGCAGTGGCTCGACTCCCTGACCCCCGACGAGGCCCGCGCCTATATCGCCGAGGAGCAGTTCGCCCCCGGCTCCATGCTGCCCAAGGTCGAGGCGTGCGTGAAGTTCGCCGAGTCCAAGCCCGGCCGCAACGCGCTCATCACGCTGCTCGAGAAGGCCGCCGACGGCATCAACGGCAAGACCGGCACCGTGGTCACCGCTTAATCGTTTTGTTTCCCGTGTGGGCTGTTCCCGGCTTTACGGCCGGGCGCAGCCCACATCGGGCTGCACGCGCAAGACGCCCCTTCTTTGGGGCACAATGGGTGTGTTGCCCGATGTGGGCTTCGATAGCCGGTAATTCTTTGTGAGGCGTCGCGCCAAGAGGAGGGTTTCGTGCGGCCGGATCTAAGGGCATATCTTCTGGGCGACGAGGGCCAGCGCTGCTTCGGGCCGGGCCCGCTCGAGCTCCTGAAGAGGGTCGAGGAGACGGGGAGCCTGCGGGCGGCCGCCTCCTCGATGAACATGGCCTATACGAAGGCGACGCGCCTCGTGAAGGTGGCCGAGCAGTGCTTCGGCTTCTCGCTCACCGAGCGCACGATCGGCGGCGCCGGCGGGGGAGGCAGCCGCCTCACCGCCGAGGCGCGCGACCTTCTCGCCCGCTACGAGGCGTTCGAGCGCGTAAGCCGCAGGGACCTCAGCCGCAACTACCTCGAGTGCTTCTCGGGCTTCTGCGACGTGCCCCGCGTGGGCTGCGTCGTCATGGCCTCGGGCAAGGCGACGAGGTTCGGGGCGAACAAGCTCGTGGAGCCGCTCGAGGGGGTGCCCGTGCTCGAGCGGACGCTTTCGGCCCTGCCCGACGACCTTCTCGACGTCGTCGTTGTCACCCGCAGCGCCGAGGTCGAGGAGCTGTGCGGCACCGTGGGGGTCCGCTGCGTGCGCCATGCGGGCGCCCATCAGAGCGACACGGTCCGCGAGGGGCTCAAGGCCCTGCCCGGCGTCTCGGCGTGCCTCTTCGTCCCCGGCGACCAGCCGCTGCTCACCGAGGCGAGCGTGCGCGCGCTCGTGGGCGATTTCCAGCTCCACCCGGGCAGCATCGTCCGCCTGGCCTGGCGCGGCGTGCCCGCGAGCCCGATCCTGTGGCCGAGCGAGGAGCTCCCCGCGCTCGCCGCGCTCGAGGGCGAGGCGGGCGGCAGCTCCCTTCTCTCCAGGCGCGTCGAGCTCGGCGTGAGGGTCAGGCTCGTCGAGGCGGCGTCGGAGCTCGAGATCAAGGATGTTGACACGAGGGAGGACCTCGCCGCGCTCGAGGCCGCCCTCCGAGCGAAAGGGGATTGGTAGCATGAAGATCCTGGCAAACGGCACGCTCGTCACGCCCGAGGGGCTCATCCACGGCGACGTGGCCCTGGACGGCAAGAAGATCGCCCGCGTGGCCCAGCACATCGAGCCCGCCGCCGGCGACGAGGTCGAGGACGTGGGCGGCTGCTGGGTGTTCCCCGGCTTCATCGACGCCCACACGCACCTGCAGTGCTGGACCGGCATGGACTGGACGGCCGACAGCTTCGAGACCGGCACGCGCGCGGCCGCCTGCGGCGGGACGACGTGCGTCGTCGACTACGCCACGGCCGACCGCGGCGTGACCATGCCCGACGCCCTGGCCGAGTGGCACAGGCGCGCCGACGGCACCTGCACGTCAAACTACGCCTTCCACATGGCGCTCGCCGAGTGGAACGAGCGCAACCGCGCCGACCTCGCCGTCATGCGCAAGAGCGGCGTCTGCTCCTTCAAGACGTACTTCGCCTACGACCACCTGCGCCTCGACGACGCCGAGACGCTCGAGGTCCTTGAGACCCTGAAGGGCCTCGGCGGCATCCTGTGCGTTCACTGCGAGAACGGCACGCTCGTCGACGCCCTCCAGAAGCGCGTCTTCGAGCAGGGCTTCACCGGCCCTTACGGCCACGCGCTCTCGCGCCCCGACGTCTGCGAGGCCGAGGCGATCAGCCGCCTGCTCTACCTCGCCCACCTCGCCGGAGACGCCCCGGTAAACGTCGTGCACCTCTCGACGAGGCTCGGCCTGGAGGCCATCCGCGCCGCCAAGGCCCGCGGCCAGAAGAACATCTACGTCGAGACGTGCCCGCAGTACCTCCTCCTGGACGACACGCGCTACATGGAGCAGGGCGACGACGGCTTCGCCGGCGCGAAGTACGTCATGAGCCCGCCGCTGCGCAAGCCGAGCGACCGCGCCGCCCTGCGCGAGGCGCTCGTGAACGGCGAGATTGACACGATCGCCACCGACCACTGCTCCTTCAACCTGCACGGCCAGAAGGACCGCGGCGTCGGCGACTTCCGCAAGATCCCCAACGGCGGTGCGGGCATCGAGCACCGCCCTGCCCTCATCGCCACGAGCTTCGCGGGCGAGCTCGGTCCCGACGAGCTCTGCCGCCTCATGAGCGAGGGCCCGGCCAAGGTCTTCGGCATGTGGCCGCGCAAGGGCTGCCTCGCCGCGGGCTCCGACGCCGACATCTGCGTGTGGGAGCCCAGGCAGCGCTGGACGATCCACGCGGCGATCCAGCACCAGAACGTCGACCACACGCCCTACGAGGGCTTCGAGTGCGTGGGCCGCGCGCACCTGGTCTACGTCAACGGAGTCCTCGCGGCGCGCGACGGCGAGCCGACCGGTGAGAAGCCCGGCGAGTTCGTGGCAAGATAAGCTTGGCAAACCGACGGGCGCCGGGGCTCTCGGCGCCCGTCTTTGCACATAGGTAATGCTGTTATTCGAAAATGTAAGGAGAACCACCATGTCCATCAAGGCCATCGTCACCGACAAGGCCCCCGCCGCCGTCGGCCCCTATTCCGCCGCCACCCAGTCCGGCAACTGCATCCACGTCTCCGGCCAGCTGCCGATCGACCCGGCCACCGGCGAGTTCGCGGGCGACGACATCAAGGCCCAGACCCGTCAGAGCCTGACGAACATCAAGAACATCCTCGAGGCCGCCGGCTCCTCCATGGCCGACATCGCCGAGGTGACCGTCCTTCTCGACTCCATCGCCGACTTCGGCGCCATGAACGAGGTCTACGGCGAGTTCTTCTCCGAGCCGTACCCGGCGCGCGCCGCCTTCGAGGTCGCCGCTCTCCCCAAGGCCGCCAAGGTCGAGATCAAGGCCGTCGCCTACTGCTAGCCCATCAATTTGGGGTCGGATACCAATTTAATTTGGTATCCGACCCCAAATTGCGATTAGGCGAGTGGTTTTCACAAGGATGGCCGCCTCGTTCCGGGGCGGCCATCCTTTTTATGGCAGCCGCTCTATTCTGTCGGTTTCGTTCAAAAAGTGCGCCAATTGCGGGCTTAAATCCGGTTCCCTCGAGTAGCAAAGAATCAAGCAAGCGGTTTAGCTGGGGTTATGTCGGTGAAGATACCCGGTCTACTCGCGTGATCTGGAAACAAGCCCACAATTCGCATGTTTTATGATTCGGGGCATCGTAATGGGATCGTTTGAGGCCCGTCGACGGGGACCTGTCCTATTCCTGTGGGAGCTCGGAGCCGCAGTGGGGGCAGCGCGTGGCGCCCGGCTTGTGCTCCTCGAGGCAGTAGGGGCAGACGGGAGCGGGTTCCGCCGCGGCGTCCTCCGCCTCGGCGTGGGTGAGCCTATCGGCGATGGCGCGCGCCTTGTTCACGGCCTTGACCAGCGCGAAGACGATCGCCGCCACGATGAGGAAATTGATGACGGCGCTGATGAAGGAGCCGAAGTCGATCTCGGTCCCGGGGACCACGAGGCCGGACACCTGGCCCACCTCGCCGCCGGCGATGACCTTGATGAGCGGGTTGATGATGTCGTTCGTGAGCGACGTGACGATCGCCGTGAAGGCGCCGCCGATGATGACACCGACTGCCATGTCCATCACGTTGCCGCGGTTGATGAACTCCTCGAACTCCTTGAGCAATTTCTTTATGGGGCCTCTCCTCCTTGTGCTCGTTGAAATAGGTCAGTATTTATAGTAGGGGAGATACGATATCGAAGGAAACGTTGCTATTGTGCAGCTTAATATATAAGTAACTTCTTTTCTTGCGGATTTTGATATCAATGAGTTGTTAGGTTTTGACTGGTCAATAAGTTGATGCTCACTTTAATTCCAATTAAGTTCAATATAAAACATTTAAATTATTGGAAAAAATAACAACTGGTAAATTACTTTTCGTTTCTGCCTTACTTCAATTATATATGAATTCGTTCCGTACAGAAATCGACTCTGTGGACAGTCAAAGTGCCTGAGCGCCTTTAAGTTGGCCGCTTCAAGATCTTTGCCGTTTCAATTTCCCGCAAATTGCTTCATGCGCGTGGGGGTTGCGAGTAAAACCTATGTTGGTAGTAGGGGTTGCCAATCCTCTGCTGTATGGTAGCAAATGCTTGGCGTTTACGTATGAATCACGTTTCGATTCTGACGAAAGCGCAGTGACTTAAATCGGCGTTAATGTAATGCCGATTCATTAGAGCTAACTTAGCCGTGCATAAACAACCAAAGACTAAATCTGAGGGGTAGTTGATGGCAAAGCACTTCATTCATGAACAGACTGATTTAAAAACTGTTTCGCAGGAAAACGAGCGAAACAATGAAGATCGTAAAAACACTAATATAGGGCGCTCGGCTGCTATGATGAGCGCCCTCGTCGTTTTAAGCCGACTTACCGGGTTCGTGCGTACATGGGGCCAGGCTTTTGCACTCGGTACGTCTTTGCTATCAAGCTGCTATACCGTTGCAAATAATCTTCCCAATCAATTGTATGAGCTTGTTATCGGCGGCATGATCATTACTGCCTTTTTGCCTGTTTACCTTGATGTAAAGCAGCGTCTCGGTCGAAGGGGGGCAAACGCATATATTTCGAATTTGCTTTCGCTCCTGCTCATTATTCTTGGCGTAGGATTTGTTCTTTGCCTCATCTTTTCAGCACCCCTTATTTGGATTCAATCTGCGGGAACCGATCAATCCAGTATGACAGATGCGGTTGTATTGTTCCGTTTTTTTGCGATTGAGGTTGTCCTGTACTGCCTTTCGAGCATTGCGTCGGGCATTCTCAATGCTGAACGCGATTATTTTTGGAGCAACGCTGCGCCAATTTTCAACAATCTGATTTGTACTGCGTCATTTATAGGATATGCCGTACTTGTAGGAAACTGGCCTTCCCTTGCTTTTTTGATTCTTGCGCTTGGTAATCCCCTAGGTGTTTTCGTTCAAGTACTAATGCAGATTCCAAGTCTACGGCGACATGGAGTAAAACTTTCCCTGCATGTAAATATTCATGACGCGGCTCTTAAAGAAACGCTCTCCATTGGTCTCCCTACTCTTGTGGTGACCGTATGCTCTTTTATTACTACGAGCGTGATGACCTCAATGGCTTTGGTTGCCGTTCCCGAGCAAGGAAGTTCGATTCAATATTATGCGAGGCTCTGGTATACATTGCCTTATGCCGTACTTGCAGTGCCTATTACGGTTGCTCTCTTTACCGAGATGTCTGACTCTTTCGCCAAAGGGCGTTTATCTGATTTTGCAATTGAGGTTAATTCTGGCATGCGCCAAGTGATTTTTGTCCTTGTTCCATTTATGTTTTATTTAATTGTTTTTTCTCGGCCACTTATGTCGCTTATGCGTATCGGACGGTTTGATGCCGAGAGCGCTAGTCTTACTGCTGGTTATCTGTCAACACTTTCGTTGGCATTGCCTTTCTATGGACTCTCGACTTTCTTCCAAAAAGTCTTTTCGTCCATGCGTCATATGAAGTCTTTTGCGATTACAAACGTAATTGCTTCCGTGATTCAAGTCATATTTACTGTTTTGCTTACGCCAAAGATAGGAATACATGCTGTTTCGCTTGGCAGTGCTCTATATATGCTGATAACCGATGTGATTTCCTTATTTATCCTTAAGCAAACAATTGATGGCATTGATATGTCTGCCCTTATCGGCACACTAATTCGGTCTGCCGTCCTTGGTCTTATTGGTGCTTTTGTAGGAGTTGCAATCCTTCATTTATCTGGAGTAAATCAAGGATCTCTGTCGCTTCCTCAAGCGATTGGTCTGCTTATAGTTGGGGGAGTCCCCACTGTTATAACGACTTTTGGCCTTGCAATTAAGCTGCATATTCCTGAAGCTGATTTCATCTCGCGCATTGTAAGAAAGCGCTAATGTCAACAAACGGTATTCGAATAAGATCGCGAAAAGGACTGTGCGTTTCATGGTTTATTCACTTTAGTAAAGTCAGGAATTTGGCCTTTGGATGCTCACTTGGTAAACTGAATCCGTATAGGTATCTTCGCATACTATGATGATGAATTTGCTACATTTAGGAGGAGATTCGATGGCTCGAACGCATGTTTTGCGTGCTGCCGCTGCCCTCACTTTTGCACTTTCTGGATCAGCTGCCCTTTGCTGTGCTGTTCCTGTTCCTGCGTTTGCCGATGAGACTTCCGCTGAACTTCAAACAAAGCTCGATGAGGCCAAGGCAAAGCTCGAGGAGCTTTCTTCGCAGGCAGCTGAGGTAAATGAGCAAGTTAATGACGCGCAGTGGCGTCTCAACGACACTAATGATCAGATTGAACAAACATCGGCTGATATAGAAAAGAAAAGGGAAGAGCTTTCGGCAGCCCAATCGGTTTTGTCTGGACGAGTTCACTCGGACTACAAGACCGGCGGCGTTTCGATGCTCTCTGTCATACTAGGCTCTTCTAGTTTTGAAGATTTACTTACGCGCGTTGATTACGCAAATCGCATCGCGCGTTCTGATGCCAATGTGATAGCTGAGGTCAAAAGTCTTGAGTCGGATTTGGAGCAAAAGCAATCTGAGCTTCAAGAACAGAAAGATGTTCAAGAACAGACGACTCAAGAACTTAAAAACCGCCAGGCTGAGCTTAATCGAAGCGCTTCTTCGCTTTCTGATTACACCAACTCGCTAGATCAGCAAGTAAAGGATAAACTTCAGGAAGAACAAGAAGCTGAACGTAAAGCTGCTGAGGAACGTGCAAAGAAGGCTGCTGAAGAAGCTGAAGCTAAGGCATCTGCTGATGCGTCAAATACTTCAGATGCAGCAAATTCTGAGAATGGAGTTTCTACTTCTGACATATCGGGTACTGAGAGTTCTTCAGGTGCTACTTCGAATACAGACGATTCTCATAAAGGAAACACCGGCGGCTCTAGCTCGAGTTCTACCAGCGGAAGTTCTAGTTCCAACTCAACCAGCAACTCTGCCGGTCGAAGTGCGGTAATTGCAAAAGCATATGCCATTGTTGCCAGCGGTGCTTCTTATGTTTACGGGGCCGAGGGGCCTGATGCTTACGATTGCTCTGGTTTGGTTATGGCTTGCTATGCTGCAGCCGGTGTAAGTGTCCCACATTCTTCTGGAATGTTGGCAAGCTACTGCAATAAGCCGACTTCACAGGCACAACCAGGGGATATTGTTTGGCGCAGCGGGCATGTGGGCATCTATATCGGCAATGGAACGACGATTGAAGCATTTACTCCGAGTATGGGTATCGGCTTCGGTAGTTTATCTAGTTTTGTTAGCTGCGGCTCTCCGCTTTAGTAGATTTGAAACATTTACAAAATTGGGGGGTGGGGGAGTTTCTCCCCCTCCTTTTTTATCTCGAAAGAGCTGTTAAATCATTTAGTTTTGACGTGATGTATTTGATTATTTGAACAAAGCATTGCTATTGCGATCAAAGCCAAGCACCCGCGCATTTGTAGTGAAATGCGCGGGTGCTTTTGGATTAAAAAGAAGTATCAGTGGGCTGTGGATAATACTTTTTAAATTTATTAAATTGATTAATTTCAGTAATCTCGACGTCAAATCTTCGGCGAAGACCCCAATCAGCTGAATAACGCTGTGGGTCCGCCACGAGTCCCTGCTTGATGTAACCTTCCATTTCGGCGGAAAGCTCTTTGCTTCGTATATAGCGACGTAAGAGCTTTAGAGGCACGAGGGTGTATAGACCCGCCCTCCCTGCGATTTTGACCTCATCTTTCGTTCCATCGATAGCTTCGCGAACCATTACTTCCATTGGGTTCACACCTGCAAGTGCATTATAATAAGAATTTCTTCCAATTCGGGGGTTGCAATCAAGGAAGAGCTCTCGACTTGTTTTCGGATCGCGTTTTACATCAAAGTTGGCAAATCCACGGTATCCAACATCTACAAGCATCCTAGTTGCCTTTTCCCAGAGTTCTGGTTTCTTTCTGATCATCATGGAAACTGGGTTACCAACCATTGTTGGAGCATGGTCCTCTAAAAGTACTTGTGCAGCTCCGAGTAGACGCGGACTTCCGTCCCCGCCTATATAAAGGGTGAGGGAATCCATATAGGTGTCATCCCCGCCAATAAGCTCCTGGACAAGAAACTCGCCAGAGAAGCCTGCCTCTCGTAGGTTTATCCAAAGCTTGCTAAGCTCCGACTGATTCTTTATGAAATATATTTTTTTGAAACCACGCCCTAAATATGATGAGTACTCAGCTGATACAGCAGGTTTGGCTACCACAGGGAATGGAATTTGAGTTTGAGCTATTGGGTTCGTGCCTGCAAGGCTTACTACCTCCATTTGCGGTACGTCTAAGCCATGTTTCTTGCATAATGCGGAAAAGGATATTTTATCGCAAACTGCGTTGAATGCGTTCCGAGAGGGAATGGGACATACAACATTTGCTGGTAGTGAGCTCTTAGCGTCAATCAAACTCTCGATAAGTGCATCTGTGTTTGCAACGAGCGCAATTTTCATTTGAGGATGTACTTGAGCGATTTCTGTTACGACTCGAGCAATCGTAGGGCCATCGAGTTGATTCACCACACGATGCCTAAAGATATTCGAATGCTTCATTGCAGCTATGGAGCCGTTGTTCACGCTAATGCACGTGCAACCAAATGCCTCATGAAATTCGCGTCCAAGAGCGTAAGCCCCAATATCCCCACCTACAATGACAGGAATTAAATCATTTCTTGATTTTATAGACATATTTTTCCGCTTCTCGTTTTCTACCGACGGTCGCGCAGCTTCTTGACGGTCTGGAGCGCCTTATAGAACGTGCTCTTGAGCGGCAGGTCGCGGTCGGGCGCCACGTCGACGACGCCGTTCTTCGCGAACTTGGTCTTGAACTCATTCAGGCCCATGAGCGAGGGGGCGAAATCGTTGCCGATGCCCATCATGTCGTAGTCGAGCACGCCCTTGTTTTCGCGCAGGTCGTTGCACTCCCAGAGGACGAGCTTGTCCGTTACGTGCTGGCGCATGGTCTCGGAGCGCGATGCGCCGTAGTAGCGCACCGCGCGAGTCCCGTTGATGGTGACGATGGACCAGGTGACGACGCGCCCGTCGATGCGCCCGGCGTACACGCGGCAGTGCTCGGGCCCCAGGATGCGGATCATGTCCTCGTAGTCGGAGCAGGGGGCGGGCGTGAAGCCGTCGCGCTTGCCGGTCTCGCGCATGACGTCGTAGTGCTCCTCGAAGGACTTGGTCGCGAGCTCGGTCTCGTCCGCGCAGGTCGCGGGGCTCTCGCGCAGCGCCTTGCGCACGTCGCGTCGGCCGCGCGGCTTCATGCGCGCGAGTACGTCGTCCTCGGAGCCGGTGACGTCGATGACCACGGTCTGGTTGTACGGGCAGGTGGAGAGCACGGGCTCGCACCCGGCGTCCTGCGACGCCACCGCCATGCGGGCAAAGACGGCCTTCTTGTCCTCGGCGCGGAAGAAACGGCGCAGCGCCTCGACGGCCTCTGCCTCGAGCTCGGCCGTGGGCGCGCTCGCCCAGACCGGACCGTGCGTGCTGCGCAGGTAGTGGTAGCCGTGCGTCTCGTAGTCGAAGAAGCTCGCGAGCGCGAGGGTCTTCTCGCCGTCCGTGAGCTCCACGGCGCCCCAGGGCTCGCGGCCGGGAATCGTGGCCTGGTAGTCGGCCCATACGGATGTCTGCTCTATAGGAAGGTTGATCCCGAGCCCGGCGGCGCGCGCCTCGAGCTCGTCGATAGCGATTCGATTGACCTGAACCAAAGAAGCTCCCCTGGTCGTTTCTCACAGATAGATTAATTCTAAGTGGCCCGCCTAGCGCCGCGGGCCTACAGGTACACTTTCTAGGAAACCCCCATCGCGCCCGCCCACCGCGGGCCCGACCCGCCCCCACACCAGCAAAGAAGGACCGTGCCCCAGGACCGCGACATAGACCCCATCTCCCGCGAAGCCGCGCGCGAGCACGTGACCTCGGCAGACGGCGCCGCGGCCTCGCTCGTTGAGCAGGTCGCGCTCGTCCCCACCGACCCCGGCTGCTACCTGTGGAAGGACGCCTCGGGCACCGTCGTCTACGTGGGCAAGGCCAAGAACCTCCGTGCCCGCCTCAAGCAGTACGTCACGCTCACGGACGACCGGCAGAAGATCCCCCTCATGATGCAGGTCGTCAAGTCCTTCGACTACGTCGTCGTCGGCTCCGAGCACGAGGCGCTCGTCCTGGAGCGCAACCTCATCGCCCAGTACCACCCCTACTTCAACGTGGACTTCAAGGACGACAAGTCCTACCCCTACATCGCGATCACCGAGTCCGACGTCTTCCCGGCCATCAAGTACACGCGAGAGAAGCACCGCAAGGGCACGCGCTACTTCGGCCCCTACACGGACGCCAAGGCGGCGCGCGAGACCATCGACACCCTGCGCAAGTTCGTGCCCATCTGCACCGCGAACTGCGCCGAGTGGAAGCGCGCCCGCCGCCTGCTCGAGCGGGAGCCCGACCAGGCCGCCGTCGCGAACATGGTGCTCGCCGGCAAGTGCCGCCCCTGCTTCGATTACCACGTGGGCCGCGGCCCGGGCGTGTGTTGCGGCGCCATCGACACCGTGGAGTACGCGCGCCACGTGCGGCAGGTCGAGGACTTCCTCCAGGGCAAGAGAAGCCATATCGTGAACGAGCTCACCGAGCAGATGCGCGAGGCGGCGGCCGACCTCGACTTCGAGCGCGCTGGCCGCCTGAAGGCGCGCCTCGCCGGCTTGAACGCCCTCGACGTGCACCAGCAGGTCATGTTCTCGGCCGACGTCGACCTCGACCTCATCGGCTTCTACCGCGAGGAGACCATCAGCTGCGCGTGCGTCTTCGTCGTGCGCGAGGGCCGCACGGTCCGCTCCGTCGAGTTCATCCTGGACAAGGGCGCCGACGTGGGGGAGGGGGAGCTCCAGGAGGGCTTCCTCAAGCGCTACTACGACGAGACCGCCGACGTCCCCGCCGAGGTCTGCCTCTCAATCGCTCTGCCCGACGCCGACGTGGTCGCCGGCTGGCTCGCCGAGAAGCGCGGCCGCAATGTCCGCCTCCACAGGCCGGTGCGCGGCGAGAAGCGCCACCTGCTCGACATGGCGGCCGCCAACGCGCGCCACGCCCTCATGCGCTACATGGTCCGCACCGGCTACGCCGACGAGCGCACGAACAAGGCCCTGCTCGAGCTCGAGAGCGCGCTGGCGCTCGAGGCGCCCCCCATGCGCATCGAGTGCTTCGACATCTCCACGCTCCACGGGCACTTCACCGTGGCCTCGATGGTCGTCTTCACGAACGGTCGGCCCGACAAGTCGCAGTACCGCCGCTTCAAGATCCAGACCCCGCTCACCGAGGCGAACGACTTCGTCTCGATGTCGGAGGTTCTCGGCCGCCGCTACGCGCCCGACCGCATGGCGGACGAGCGCTTTGGCTCCCGTCCCGACCTGCTCGTGGTCGACGGCGGCAAGCCCCAGCTCACGGCCGCCATGGAGCAGCTGGCCGAGCTCGGCCTCGACATCCCGGTCTGCGGCCTGGCCAAGTCCGACGAGGAGGTCTTCGTCCCCTGGGACGAGACGCCCGTCGTCCTGCCCTCGGGCTCGCCCTCGCTCTACCTCATCAAGCAGGTCCGCGACGAGTCCCACCGCTTCGCCATCACGTTCCACCGCGAGCTGCGCGACAAGGCCATGACGGCCTCCGTGCTCGACGACGTCCCGGGCGTGGGGCCCAAGCGCAAGCGCGCCCTCACGCGCGCCTTCGGGTCCATGAAGAAGCTCCGTGAGGCGAGCGCCGAGGAGATCGCTCAGGTGCCCGGCATCCCCGCCGAGGTGGCCCGCGCGGTCCATCAAGCTCTCCACGAGACTGTGGCCTAGCGGGTTTCTTACATAACTAATAAAACCAACTACTGTTGTCGCGCTTTTTGCGCGTAGCCGTTCGAGCCCGTAAAGTGAAGGGCGGATTCGGCAAACGGTCGCACGGATTGGTCAATCGCTCAAATCAATAGGTCGTATTACTCATTTAATACCAGTTGGAATAATGGCACTTAGAACGTAATACCACTGAAATCAAAGTCAACAAGAAGGCAATCTGTGGGCAACCAGGCCATCGCAATTTGAAATTAGCCTAAAAATCAATCGCGCATCGACCGTCAGGCGGCGCAGTTCATGCCGTTGGGCGGTTTTACGCGTAACTTGCGTTGCTCAACAGGTAGTCTGCCAAGCAAAGGACGGCCGCCGGATGGGCGACCGCAGGAGGAAATCTATTAGAGGAAGAGGATCTCATGAAGAACATCGTGAACTCCGCCGTCTCGCGTCGCGCGTTCCTGGGCGGCACCGCCGTCGCGGCCACGCTCGGCCTCGCCGCTTGCGGCGGCTCCAGCTCCACCGATACCAAGTCCGACGCCGGCACCACCGGCGGCAAGGAGGGCGAGGGCACCCTGACCGTGGGCTCCGCCTACTCCCCGTCGTCCTACGACCCGGCCAACTGTTCCTCCGCGTTCTGCCTCTCCGCGAACTCCAACGTCATGGAGGGCCTGTACAACATCGACTTCACCGATTACTCCGTGGTCTCCGGCCTCGCCGCCTCCGACCCCAAGCAGATCGACGACACGACCTTTGAGGTCGCGCTGCGCGACGGCGCCAAGTTCTCCGACGGCTCCGCGGTGACCGCCGACGACGTCGTCGAGTCCTTCACCCGCGCCACCGCCGAGGGCGGCATGTACGTCTCCTTCCTCACCATGTTCGAGTCGATCGAGAAGAAGGACGACGCCACCGTCACCGTCAAGACCACCATCCCCAACTTCTCGCTGCTCAAGGAGCGCCTGGCGATCATCAAGATCATGCCCAAGACCCTCTCGGCGGACGACGCCAAGGCCAAGCCCGTCGGCTCCGGCCCCTGGATGTACTCCGAGGTCTCCGACACCTACGCCACCCTCGTCCCCAACGAGAACTACAACGGCGAGTTCCCGGCCAAGGACAAGGAGCTGCGCATCGAGTCCCTCACCGACACCACGGCCCGCGTGACCGCCCAGCAGGAGGGCACGACGCTCGTGACCGAGTCCGTCCCGCCCGAGTCCATCTCCCAGCTCGAGGGCGTCGGCTGCACCGTTGACCAGGTTGCCGGCTTCGGCACCCGCTTCATCATGTTCAACGTCAAGAAGGCCCCCTGGGACAACGTCAAGGCCCGCCAGGCCATCATGTACTCCCTGAACACCGAGCAGATGGTGAACAACGCCTTCTCCGGCCTGGCCTCCATCCCGACCTGCTACCTGCCCGAGTCCTTCAGCAACTACCACAAGGCCGCCGTCAACTACACCTACGATGCCGACAAGGCCAAGAGCCTGCTCTCCGAGGCCGGCGTCACCCCGGGCGACCTCGTCCTTCGCACCACCGACAACGCGCAGGTCGTCGCCATGGGCACCCAGGCCCAGGAGGACCTCAAGGCCCTCGGCTTCAACGTCACGCTGACCTCCGACCAGTCCCCGGCGACCTACGCCGCCATCGACCAGGCCGACGACTCCTGGGACATCCTGATCGCCCCCGGCGACCCGTCCTGCTTCGGCGGCGACACCGACCTGCTGCTCAACTGGTGGTTCGGCGACAACGTGTGGATGAAGACCCGCTGCGCCTGGAACACCTCCGATGAGTGGAAGAAGCTCAACGGCCTCATGTCCGACGCCCTGGCCACCTCCGGCTCCGCCCAGCAGGACTGCTGGAACCAGTGCTTCGACATCCTCGCCGAGCAGGTCGTCCTCTACCCGGTCCTGCAGGTCATCACCCCGACCGGCTCCTGGCGCGAGACCGCCAGCCCCAAGGGCGAGTCCGTCTCCAAGGACTTCAAGGGCATCGGCACCACGGGCGTCCAGCTCACCGGCATCAGCACCGTCACCGCTTAGTTTCGCGAATCGAGGCGGGGCCTAGGCCCCGCCTTTATGTGAGCGCCTGCCAAGGGGGCCCGAGAAACATAGTTCTTCGGGCCCCCTCGCTTTTGCTCGCCTGTCCTATACGTTGAGAGGAGCGATTGCATGAACAATCTTCTGCGACTCGTCGGTCGACGCCTCGTCGCCCTGCCTATCATGGCGCTCGGCGTAACGTTCCTGATCTTCTTCCTCATGTCGTTCTCGCCGATCGACCCGGCCTACAAGGCCCTCGGCGAGTCCGCGACCCCTGAGCAGATCGCGCAGTACCACGAGGAGTACGGCCTGGACGACCCCTGGCCGGTCCGTTACGTCCGCTACATGGGCGACCTGCTCCACGGCGACCTGGGCACCTACAGCGCCCGCCGCAGCTCCGTCGCCGAGCGCGTGGCCAACGCCCTGCCCGTCACCATGCAGCTCACCTTCTTCGGCCTGCTCCTGGGCGCGGTCGTCTCGTTCTTGCTCGGTATCATCGCGGCCCTGTACAGGGACCACTGGCCCGACCAGGTGATCCGCATCCTGTCCATCGCGGGCCTCGCCACGCCGTCCTTCTGGCTGGCCGTCCTGCTCATCCTGGTCTTCTCTTCTTACCTGCACCTGCTCCCCGCCTCGGGCGCGCTGCCCGACCCGGCGACGAACTTCGGCGGCTACATGGCGCGCATGATCATGCCGGCCGTCGCCCTCGCCGTGCCCCTGACCGGCCAGATGACGCGCATCGTGCGCACCGCCATGGTCGAGGAGCTCGACAAGGACTACGTGCAGACCGCCAAGGGCTCCGGCCTCCCGCAGAAGGTCATCATCGCCCGCAACGTCCTGCGCAACGCCCTCATCACGCCCGTCACCACCCTGGGCATGAAGATCGGCTACCTCATGGGCGGCGCCGTCGTCATCGAGGTCATCTTCAACCTGCCCGGCATGGGCATGGCGATTCTGGACGGCGTGTCCGGCAACGAGCCGATGCTCGTCATGGGCGTCGTCATCGTCGTCGCGCTCTCCTTCATCATCATCAACATCGTGGTTGACATGCTGTACCTGCTCATCAACCCCAGGATCAGGAGCGTGTAGCCATGCTTACCCAGCGCAAAGAAGACTCCCAGAAGCTCGAGGGCATGGCCAAGAAGGGCTCAGGCCTCAAGTTCTCCGGGCTCAAGAACATGAAGCTGAGCTCAAAGATCGCGCTCGGCATCCTCGTGGCCGTGGTGCTCGTCTCCATCCTCGCGCCCCTCATCGCCCCGTACGACCCGCTCGCCATCGGCATGGCGCGCCAAGCCCCCGACGCCGCGCACATCTTCGGCACCGACGACAAGGGCCGCGACATCCTGTCGCGCATCCTGTACGGCGGCCGCATCTCGCTCGTCATCGGCTTCGGCTCCGTGCTGTTCGCCCTCGTGCTCGGCTCCATCGTGGGCGCCCTCGCCGCCGTCTCGCGCAAGGCGGTCTCCGAGGTCATCATGCGCATCCTCGACATCATCATGTCCGTCCCCGGCATCGCCCTCGCCGCCGTCCTCGTGACCATCCTGGGCAACTCGGTCCCGGCCATCATCTTCTCGATCGGCTTCATGTACACGCCGCAGATCGCCCGCATCGTGAGGGCGAACATCGTGAGCGAGTACGGCGAGGACTACGTCCGCGCGGTCATCGTCTCCGGCGCCCGCGCCCCGTGGATCCTCATGAAGCACGTCCTGCGCAACTGCGCGGCCCCGATCATGGTCTTCACCGTGACGCTCGTCGCCGACGCCATCATCTTCGAGGCGTCCTTGACGTTCCTCTCGGCAGGCATCTCCGAGCCCACGCCCACCTGGGGCAACATCCTGGCCGACGCCCGCGCCGGCGTCCTGTCCGGCCGCTGGTGGCAGGCGCTCTACCCGGGCATCGCCATCATGGTGACGTGCCTCGCGCTCAACATCCTCTCCGAGGGCATCACCGACGCCATGGCCGCCGCGCCCTCCGCCCCCGTCGACTCCGAGAACGCCGAGAGCCGCCGCGAGGCCGACCTCCTCGTCGCCGACCCGGTGCGCGCCTATGAGCAGCAGGCCGAGTCCCTGGCCGCCCGCCTGGCGGCGCTGCGCAAGGTCGAGCTCGCCCGCACCGACCGCCGCGTGCCCGACTACTCCGTCGAGCCCCTGCTGCAGGTCAAGAACCTCTCCATCGGCTTCCCGCGCCACGGCGACGTGAACGTGGTCGACAACGTCTCCTTCGACGTGCGCCCCGGCCAGTGCATGGCCCTCGTGGGCGAGTCCGGCTGCGGCAAGTCCATCACGACCAAGACGATCATGAACTTGCTGCCCGACACCGCCCGCATCCAGGGCGAGGTCATCTACAAGGGCCAGGACCTCCTCAAGCTCTCCTCCGAGGAGCATCGCAAGCTCCTGGGCACCGAGATCGCCATGGTCTACCAGGACTCGCTCTCGGCCCTGAACCCTTCCATGCTCATCTCCGCGCAGATGAAGCAGCTCACGAGCCGCGGCGGCACCCGCAGCGCCGAGGAGCTCCTCGAGCTCGTCGGCCTCGACCCCAAGCGCACGCTCGAGAGCTACCCGCACGAGCTCTCCGGCGGCCAGTGCCAGCGCGTCATCATCGCCATGGCGCTCACGCGCGACCCGTCGCTCGTCATCTGCGACGAGCCCACGACGGCCCTCGACGTGACCGTCCAGAAGCAGGTTATCAAGCTCCTGAACGACCTGCAGAAGAAGCTCGGCTTCGCCATGATCTTCGTCTCCCACGACCTCGCGCTCGTGGCCGAGGTCGCCTCCGAGATCACCGTCATGTACGCCGGCCAGGTCGTCGAGTCCGCCCCCACCAAGGAGCTGCTCACGAACCCGATCCACGAGTACACGCAGGGCCTGCTGGGCTCTGTGCTCTCCATCGAGGCCCACGACGGCAGCCGCCTGCACCAGGTGCCCGGCTCCGTGCCGTCGCCTGCCGACTTCCCCCGCGGCGACCGCTTCGCGCCGCGCTCCAGCCACCCGACGGTCGGCCTGGACGTGCACCCGGTCCTCAAGCCCGTCCCGGGCGTCGACCACCACTTCGTCGCGGAGATTCCCGACGAGGAGCTCGCAAAGAACGGCCTCGTTTCTCGACTGGAGGTGAGGTAGATGGCGGACGAGAAGAACGCCTCCCAGGAGCCCATCATCTTCCTGGACGACATCTCGGTGACCTTCAAGACCCGTACCGGGTCGTTGTTCCACCCCAACCTCGTGCATGCGGTGAACGGCCTCACGCTCAAGCTCATGCCGGGCGAGACGATCGGCCTGGTGGGCGAGTCCGGCTGCGGCAAGTCGACCACGGCAAACGTCATGTGCGGCCTCCAGTCGCCGACGTCGGGCAAGGTCTACTTCAAGGGCGAGGACGTCACCAAGCGCACCGCCGAGCTCCGCAAGAAGATCGGCCGCGTCGTCTCCGTCGTCTTCCAGAACCCCGCGACGGCGCTGAACCCGCGCATGGCCGTCCATGACCAGCTGCTCGACCCGTTGATCGTCCACAAGGTGGGGACCGAGGAACAGCGCGAGGAGCGCATCCAGGAGCTCTTCGGCCTCGTGGGTCTGCCGACGTCGGCCATGTACGCCCTGCCCGGGCAGCTCTCCGGCGGCCAGCGCCAGCGCGTCGCCATCGCCCGCGCCCTGTCGCTGCAGCCCGACGTGATCATCGCCGACGAGCCGACCTCGGCCCTCGACGTCTCGGTCCGCGCCCAGATCCTGAACCTTCTTACCGACCTCAAGAAGGAGCTCGGGCTCGCCATGGTCTTCATCAGCCACGACATCCAGACGGAGCGCTACATCTCCGATCGCATCGTCGTCATGAACCACGGCCAGATCATGGAGCAGGGCCCCGCGAAGCAGGTCTTCGAGAACCCGCAGGACGCCTACACCAAGACGCTCCTCGCCGCCGCCCCGTCGCTTCTGCACCCGAACCTCGGGCAGTAGCCGCATCTGCGTTCCCTGGGCGTGCCCGCGTCGTCGGGCACGCCCGCTTTCGTTACCCGCAAACCGATCAGCGAAAGAGGTGATCGACGTGCCGTTCTCGCCCGAGATGCTCGAGGAGCTCGAGGCTTGCCGGGGGAGGAACCCCATCCCCGACGACTTCGACGAGTTCTGGGCCGCTCGCATGGCCGAGGCCGACGCGGTGCCCCTGGACTACGAGGTCCTGCCTTCCGATGAGATCCCCGACTTCGGCACCTGCACGTATCACGACCTGTACTTCACCGGCATGGGCGGCGCGCGCATCTACGCGAAGTTCGCCGTGCCGGCAAGCCCCGACGGGGCGCCCGTCCCGCTCGTGCTCCAGTTCCACGGCTACCCGGGATGCACCCGCTCCTGGGCCGAGCAGTCCTCCTGGCCGGGCATGGGCTTCGCGATCCTCTCGATGGACAACCCCGGGCAGGGAGGCCGCTCCGAGGACGTCGGCGGCTTCAAGGGCACGACCGTCTCGGGCCACCTGGTCGCCGGCATCGACGGCGGGCCGCGGAACCTCTATTACGTCCGTCTCTACCAGGACCAGCGCATCCTGTGCCGCATCGCGCGCGAGCTGCCCGGCATCGACCTCTCGAGGGTCTATGTGAACGGGAGCTCGCAGGGCGGCGGCATGGGCATCGCCTGCTGCGCGCTCAACCCCGACCTCGTGAGCCGGGCGACGATCCTCTACCCGTTCCTCTCGGACTTCAAGGCCGTCTGGGAGCTCGGGGCCGATCAGATCGCCTACGAGGGCATCAGGTACTACTCGCGCTGGTTCGACGCCGACGGCGCCCGGGCCGACGAGTGGTTCCATACCCTGGGCTACGTCGACTCGCTCTCCTTCGCGCACTTGGTCAAGTGCCCGGTCCTCTTTGGCACGGGCCTTGCCGACGTCGTGTGCCCGCCTCAGACGCAGTTCGCCGTGTACAACGCGCTCAACTGCCCAAGAAGCACCTCCTCTTCCCGGATTTCGGCCACGAGGA
>ERZ808246.976-NODE-976-length-22018-cov-21.328644_pt1 | contig 22018 bp, 17 predicted proteins | sample MGYA00521083_ERZ808246 | MGnify/ENA primary metagenome ERZ808246 (study PRJEB31516, sample SAMN03275577) | gut metagenome | biome: mammalia-associated habitat; material: feces | host: Papio cynocephalus | place: Kenya | collected 2012-07-07 ... | reverse complement strand
TCTTGTCCGCGAGGGGCTGGGACAGCTTCAGCCGCAGCCAGTAGCCGCCGTCCGGTTTGCAATGGAGGTCAAGTCGTTTTTCATTTTTTAGGACACTACTCCAGAGTTAGCGGCTGATATACTGTTGGCAAGGAGCCAAATCATGGCAGAACATTTCATGGACAGGGTGGCCGGGTCGCTCGGGCTGAAGGAACCCTGGTATGTCGAGAGCGCCAAGTTCGATCCCGAAGCGGAGCGGGTCGACATCCATGTTGGCGTCCGGGAAGATGCCGCGATTCCCTGTCCGGCGTGCGGCGGCCCGACGTCACGCTACGGCTACGAGCCGCAGGAGCGCGTCTGGCGGCATGGCGACTGCATGTTTTTGGACCTCATGCGGGAGCCCTTTTCGGTCGACTCTCCATTTTGAGCCGATAAGCGACCGTATCCGCACGGTTTCAGCCAATAATGGCGAAATAGGCGAAATGTTAGCCGCGTCGAACCTCAAACCGCATGAGGGGGGTGTGTTTTGGGAGCCAAAAACGGGCGATTCTGGAGGCGAAAATCGGGCTGAAAACGCCGCGGAAAACGGACGCGGAGGAACATCGAGACGCAGGGAACAAACTCCGAGGAGCAACAAAAGGCTGTGCGCGGGCCCTTGCGGTCGGCTTCGACGCCGCTTCGCGACCTTTCTCCGCTTCGCCCAGCGGCTTTGCACATTCCTCCCGCCACCCGGCGGGCGAAGCAAATATCATCTTTCCTCTCTTAGGGTAGGGGAGGGGGTGCGACACTCCCCTGCCACATGAAGGAGGGTCGTCCCCAAACCTTCTGCATCTACTGCTTTATGACGGCGGAGGTTTCCGCTAGCGCATGGAACGGAAGACGAATCCCCAAATCTTGAAGAAATATTTCGTATAGATGAGGGGCAGCGTACTCCAATAGCCGTTCGCCCGCAAGGCCTGCAAGTCCTCACGGTTGATCTCGATATTGCTCTTGATTCCCGCCGTGGACATCCCGCCCATCCGCATGACCACCACGCACCGCGGCAAATAGCGCGTCCGGATCCGGTATTTCCACATATAACGCATGACAAGCTCGAAATCGGAACATATGCGGTAATCCAGGGAATAGCCGCCGTAGCGCGCGAAGAGTTCCCGGCGGCAATAGAAACTCGGATGCGGCACCATCACGGCAAACCGGAACATCCATGGACGGAAACGCCGCGCCGAGCAGTAGCGCACCGTCGGCCCGCCCAATGCGCGCACGAAGCGGACGTCCGCGTACACCGCGTCAACCCCCGGCCCGAACGCCGCGGCGAGCGCGGCGAGCGTATCCGCGTCGGCGAGAACGTCGTCCGCGTTCAAAATGCCGACGACATCCCCCGTCGCACGCGCGATTCCCTTGTTGAGGGCGTCGTACATCCCCTTGTCGCGTTCGCTTTGCCAACGGACTTCCAGCTGCGGATTCCGCCGCGCTTCCCCGGCGATGAAGGCGGCGATTTTGGCGAGGGTTCCGTCCGTCGAGCCGCCGTCCATGACGAGGTACTCGATCGCCACCCCCTTCTGCCGCGCCACGCTTGCGAGCGTGTCCCCAATCGTCCGCTCGGCGTTATAACAGGCCGTTATCAGCGATATTTTCATTGTTTTCAATCGTTTTCGCAAGAGCGCGGCGCACCTTGCGACCGTTCGCGAGCCGGGTGGCCAGCATCGCCAGCAGGATGCCGCCGAACAGCACGAGAAGCGGTCCGTCGCCGAAACGCACATAAACCGTGTCGACAGGCTCTTCGTCCACAAAAAGACGCTCCGCCTGCACGCCGCGTTCGTCCACGAGGGGCGTTCCGTCGCCGTCCGCCAGCCAATGGGCGGATCCGTTTGGCAGGATGAAGCCGGAGACCCCCGAATTCCCCGTCCGCACGACGGGTCGCCCCGTTTCGAGCGCACGCACCACGCTTTGCCAGGCATGCTGGACCGGCTCGACGGAGCGCGAAAACCAGCTGTCGTTCGTGATGAACACCAGAAAGCGCGCCCCGCGGCGGACTTGTTCCCGCACAAGCGCGGCATCCGTGTCCTCGTAGCAGATGGCGACGCCGAAGGGGAACGTGCCGCGATCGCTCTTCAACTCCAACAGCCGCAGGGTTCCCGGCGTGCAACTGCCGACCGGCGCAAACCGTTGCAGGAAGGGCCAGACCTTGTCCCCGGGAATGTACTCCCCGAACGGGACCAGATGCACCTTGTCGTAGACCGAGAGCTCCACGCTGCCCGCCTGGGCAGGATTCCGCCGGTAAAGCGCAGCGGAATTGTACAGGGCGGAATCTTCGCGGCGTTCGCCCCCCGCCACAAGCGCCTGGGCTCCGGCCTTGTCCAGCGCCCAGGCGGCGAAAGCCTGCGCGCCGCGCCCGCCCACGGGGCCCCATTCCGCCAGGGCGCTTTCGGGCAGGACCAGCAAGTCGCATGAAAAGGGACGCAAAGACGCGAGGAGTTCCTGGTAGATCTTCGCCGGATTCTCCTCCGCCGCACGGAAGACGCAGGGGAAATTGCGCTGGACCACCCCGACGGAAAGAGGAACGCGCCTGTCCGGGTCGGTCCAGGGCCGGCATTTCGCCGTCGCCGCATAGACGCCCCAGACCAGAAGGAGCGGCAGGAGCGTCTCCACGAACCGCACGGTCCGCGGCACGTCCAGGGGCGCCGGACGCCACATGCGCTCCGCTATCGAGGCGAAAGTCCCGTTTACCAGCAGAACCAGCGCGCCCAGAAGCGCCACGCCGCCCAGGGAAGCGGGTGCGCCGAAACCCGTCTGGGCCAGCGCGGCGCCCAGCTGGTTCCAGGCGAAGCCGCCCAGGAAATTGCCGCGCACCCACTCGAGCCCCGCCCAAAGGACGGGTTCCACAAGGAGAAGTACGAGCAGACGGCGCAGGTAGAGCCGCCCGGCCGAGGGATAGTCCAAATCGCCTTCGCCCGCCGCCCACATCCAGGCGCGCGACGCAAGCCAGCCGAACGCCCCGAAGTAGAGAGCGCAATAGGCGGCGAGCCCGAACCAGCCCAAAACGACGAGCGGCCACGGACCGCCGTTCTTGACGATGGCCGGCATCCAGACAAGCGTGGCGATCCAGAAAAGCAGTCCGTTCGCAAACCACAAGCGAAAGGCTTTCCGCGGCGATTTGCGCCGGGCGACCCAGAGGAGCGGCGCAAGCGCAAAAAGGCAATCCCCCGCCTCTCCCATGGGCGGAAAGCTCGCCCACAGCAGGAAACCCGGCAGAAACCACGCGATTTTCGCCAGTTTTCGCAACACGCGCCCTATCATAGCGGGACGTCCCAGCTCAAATCCACGCGCACAGGCGCCCCGGAAGGCGGCTGGAACGTGCGCGGCGCGCGGCGGGTCGTGATCCACAAGCCTTGGCGCCGGCAGACGGCCAGTCCCGAATCTTCCGCCAACGGCGCCGCGGGCGGCGTCAGCGAAATGAACAGCGGCGTGGACTGCTGCAGGAGGAACGACACGGGATAGCCGCTTTCGGCCAGGAACTGCGCATTCTCGCGCGTATTCTCCGGGCTCGCCACAAATGCGGAGACGCCCTGTGCCTCCAGCTCCGCGAGCGCCTGCGCATTGAACGCGTAAAGCGTCCAGTCGGCCGAGATATCCGTGACTCCGCACGCCTTCAAGAGCCGCAAAGTCGCAAGGTCGGACGCCTCCCATTTCGCGTAGCCCAGACGGACGAGATGCTTGACCGCCACGCGCAACCGGGCGAACTGCCGTTCGGGAACATAGACGGGAAGCGCCAAACGCGTGGTCTCGCGCGGCAGATTGCGCGCTTCGGCTTCTTTTGCGGTTTCCGCGTCGAGAAGATAGACAGTCTCGGACCACTCCCCCGCCGGGACGGCCTGGTCAAGCCGCACTTTCACCGTCCGGGCCGCGGAACCCGCCGCGGCGGAGGCAGTCCAATCCCTGTCCGGACCACTCCTGCGGACCGCATCTATCTTCTCTTCGCGCGCGGCCAGGCGTTTTTCGTCGAGCGCCGCATAGAGATCGCGGCGCAACTCGTTCAAAATCCCCATCGGCACGAAAAGACGATCCGGATCCAAGACGTCCACTTTCACGGGACGATAGTTTTTCTCGGCGGACTTGCCGAATGCCGCCACGACCGCGTCACAGGTCTTCTCCGGATGGTTTGCCGGGCCGAACGTCCCCGCATGCGCGACTTCCGCCGACACGTCGCGCCACCGCCCCCGGACGGACACGCGGTCCGGGGAGATGGAAACCGCGAGCGAGACGTCCAAAAGCCCCGGATAGTCGCCCATGCGCACGGACGGAACGGGAAATTGGCGTTTGACCGCATTGGACATCGAGCAATAGACCGTGTCGCCCGGCCGCAGGAAGGAGAAATCGCCCAGCGGGTCGCCCTCCTTGCCGTCTGGGAGCCGGACTTCCACGTCGCTGCCCGACGGGACTTCGAAAACGGGCGTGCGCGAAAAGGCCGTGCGCAGTTCGGCGATCCCGAAGCCCGCCGGCTTGCCGCCGTCGGGCGCGTCGAACTGCAGACCGTCGTGCTTCTCCAGGGCGCGCGCCGTGTGGAAGCGCAGCCAACGGCGCCCTTCGCGATCCCGCGTGATGCGTTTGACGACGCCCACGGGCGTGCCGCGGTGCCCGAGGGATTCCGCGTCGATCGGGGATTCCGCCGCGCTCGAGGGGGTCAGCCGCAGTTCCGTCGTCCGCCGCGAAAAGACCGTCTCCAGATCCGCAAGCGAAATCCTGCGCGAAGGGGCGGGGACGCCATCCAGGATTTCCCGGTAGTAGCGCGTCACGCTCGCCACATACAGCTCGTTTTTCATGCGCCCTTCAATCTTGAGCGAGCACACGCCCGCCTCGACGAGCTTGCGGGCGTCCTCGCCCAGGCGCAAGTCTTTCATGGAAAACGGATGCAACGCATGCCCTTTGCCGTCCGCATGCGGCAGGCGGCAGCAGTAGGCGCACAGGCCGCGGTTTCCGCTGCGTCCCTTTTCCATGGCCGAGAACAGGCAAAGTCCCGAGACCGAATAGCACAGCGCGCCGTGGATGAAGCACTCGAGCTCGACGGCTCCGCACCGTTTGGCGATATGGGAGATCTCGTCCAGCGACAGTTCGCGCGCGAGAACGACGCGCGCAAAGCCCATCTCGCCGAGAGCCAGGACGCCCTCCAGGTTGTGCGCGACCAGTTGCGTGGAGGCATGCAGCGCCAAATGCGGAAAATGCTCCCGGCACAGCCGCGCCACGCCCAAGTCCTGCACGATCAGCGCATCGGGGCCTATTTCGTCCAATTCGGCGAGCGCGGGGATCGCCGCGTCCAGTTCATCCTCGCCGAGAACGGTGTTGAACGCCACGTACACCTTTCGTCCGCGGGCGCGGGCTACCCGCACGAGCGCGCGCAGTTCGTCCAGGGAAAAGTTGGAGGCGAACTTGCGCGCCGAAAAGTCGGTCAGTCCGCAATAGACCGCGTCCGCGCCCGCCCCGAACGCCGCGAGCGCCGTCTTGAAAGAGCCTGCCGGCGAAAGAAGTTCACAGTCCATCGAAGTCGAGCGTCGCGAAGTAGTCGTCCATTGTTTCGGCGCGGCGGATCTGCCGCACGGAACCGTCCTCCTCCAGAAGAAGCTCCGCGCTCCGGAGCTTGCCGTTGTACTGGAAGCCCATCGCATGCCCGTGCGCCCCCGCGTCGCAAATCACGACGAGATCGCCGGGCTGCAGCACGGGGAGCGTGCGCTGGATCGCGAACTTGTCGTTGTTCTCGCAGAGAGAGCCCGTCACGTCGTAGACCGTCGTCTCGGACGCGTTTTCCTTGCCGGGCACGACGATTTCGTGATAGGCCCCGTACAGGGCCGGGCGCATGAGATTGGCCATGCACGCGTCCAGTCCCGCGTAGAGCCGGTAGGTGTTCTTGATGTGGCGGACACGCGAAACGAGGTAGCCGTACGGCCCCGTGATGCAGCGTCCGCATTCCATGTAAAGCGCAAGCGGCTTGAGTCCGCGCGCCTCGACAAGTTCCGCGTAGGCGTTCTGTATTCCCTTGCCCACGCGCGCCAGGTCCATGGCTTTCTGCCCGGGACGGTAGGGGATGCCGATGCCGCCGCCGATGTTGACGAACTCGAAGTCGATTCCAAGCTTGTCGTGCAAGTCGCCCGCGAGCGCGAAGAGGAGTTTGGCCGTGTCGACGATGTAGTCGGGATCCAGCTCATTCGACGCGACCATCGTGTGCAACCCGAAACGCGTCGCCCCCGCCGCCTTCATCCGCGCGTAGCAGTCGAAAAGCTGTTCGCGCGTCATCCCGTATTTGGCCTCCTCGGGCTTGCCGATGATCGCGTTGCCGCCTTTCAGGGGACCCGGATTGTAGCGGCAGCAGAAAACATGCTCCTGCGGGGCGGCCGCGAGCTCCGCGGCGAATCCGGGAATGGCGGCGTACAGGGAGTCCCAATGCGTGATGTCGTCGAGATTGACGACCGCTTTGAGCTCCCAGGCTTTCCTGAACTCTTCCGCCGGCGTGTCGTTCGAGGTGAACATGATGCGGTCGCCCGTATTGCCGATTTTCTCCGCGAGAACAAGCTCGGGCATGGACGAACAGTCGCTGCCGAAGCCGAACTCGTCCTTCAGCAGTTTCATGATGTGCGGATTGGGCGTCGCTTTGACGGCGAAATATTCGCGGAACCCTTTGTTCCAGGCAAACGCCTTCTTCAGGCGCCGCGCATTCTCGCGTATGGCGCGCGCATCGTAGATATGAAACGGCGTTGGACAGCTCTTGGCGATTTCTTCTAGCTTATTCCTATCAAACGGAAGCGTTCTCATGGTTCTCCTTGGCAAAACATGGACATTATTATACCATATTTTCAGGGCATGTGGAGAAAACTTTAAGATAAAAAAAGTCCCCGGTGATTAAACACACCTAGGGACAGGGGAAGACAAGTGTTGTGATAAGATTGCACGAGACCTTCGCGCGACAAGAAAAACTCGCCATACTCCAGTACCGCACAACTTCGCCATATATGATAGCATTCTGAGGCTCATTATGCAACATACCCTTTTTGGCAGTCTGAAACTGCCTTGCCAAGGATAAACTCAGGGGATCTTTGCGGCGGCTCTTGGATGAAATGAATCTCACGGAAGATGCAGACCGCGCAGAGAAGCCCCGCACAGCCAAGAATTCCACGCGGAGCCGAACCGCCAGGGACAGTGGGCGGTACGTGCCGCGAAGCCAGGAACGGCGTACTGTCAAGGAACCATCCGAACGCCCCTCTGAGCTTTTGTCCGGCCTCGAGAATCGCCGCCAAAGACCGGATGCCGATCTTTGGCGCCGCTTGGCGGTTCCGGAGCAACGCGACGCCACGAACAGACGGAATTCTCATGCCCATGAGAAAAGATTCTCATGCCCATGAGAAAAAATTCTCATGGGCATGAGAACGGATCGCCTGCAGACGCAAAATTGTCCGCTAGTTTGCGTTTTCGCTTGAAATCAATCATAAAATAGGCAGATATCCCCTAAAAACCCGAGGCGATCCGGGCGACCGCCCCCTTTTCGCCCGTCCGGCACCCCCGAAACGGGGCCCGAATGCCTTGAAACGCCTATGCCGTTGCGCCGGAACGGTGATGCCGTTGCGCCGGAACCGCGATGCCGTTGCGCCGGAACGCCTATGCCGTTTCCTTGAAACGCCGCCCCACCTCTCTTGGGGGAATAAACGCCGACGGGCGGCAAAAGACTCCCCTGACGGTTCGCCTGGTGGCTTCACACGCCCCTCCCGCCATCCCTGCCCGCTTGTTTTTCCGATCGACATTCAAAATGTGGTTGCATTCTGCGCCGGAATTTGATAAAATTATTGTCCATGTGTGGACCCGTAGCTCAGTCGGTCAGAGCGGGGGACTCATAATCCCTTGGTCCTGGGTTCAAGTCCCGGCGGGTCCACCATTCCGCTTTCCGCCTTCTCGCATCCGGAGTCCAAACGGCGCCCCCAGAGGTTCAACGCGGCGATATTTGTCCGGCTTTGTCCGCATGCGGCGCGCGCGGTTTGCCGCGCGTGAGCGTGAGAAACGCGATTTCCGGCGGGACAAACCAGCGGACCGGCACGCCGGCCCATTGTCCGGCGCCGGACGAGACATACAGCTTCTTTCCCCCGCCGAGGTCGTAGAGCCCGCGGACGAACCCATTGTTCGCGTTCTTGACGAGCCGGTCGAACCCCGGCAATATGCCGCCATGGGTATGTCCGGAGAGTTGCAAATCGACGCCGCGCGCGGCATTCTCGCGCGCTTCGCCGGGACGGTGCTGCAGAAAGATCGTAAACGCGCCCGTCTTCGGGATCCGCGCGAGCACGGCCGCGGCGTTTGTCGTCGCCGTTCCCGTGCGCCCGGCCGCTTCGTCGTCCACGCCTGCGACAATGAGATCCGGCCGCACCCGCACCCACTCCTCGCGCAGAAAACGAAAGCCCTGGCGGGCATACCAGGCTTTCCAGGCCTGGGCGTCCCCGTAGAATTCATGGTTTCCCGCCACAAACCACACGCCGTCCGGAGCCTGCAGGTCCATGAGCGGCAGGACGTCCGCCGCGCGGCGGTTGACGCGTCCGTCGACGATGTCGCCCGTGCAGACGACAAGGTCCGGGCGGGCGGCGTCGATCAGGGAGACCAGCCGGCGGGTGCGCGCGGCGCGCAAAAGCGAACTTGCGTGCGGATCCGCGAGATGCGCGATAGTGTAGCCCTCCAGCGCCGGGGGCAGATCCGGCACGACGACCTCGACGCGACGCAAAACGGGCTCTTGCACGCCGCCCCACACGCCCCACGCGGCGATTCCCCAGGCGAGAAGAGGCAGCAGCCAGGCTTTGACGCGCGGCCGGAGGAACCAGCCGGCGCAGGCGAACGCCACCAGCACGAAAAGTCCGACGTTGGCCCATCCCCAGAGCGCGATCACGATGGGCGGAAGTTCCGGGATGAACGGATCAAGCCCCAGCGCGGCGAACACATGGAACTTGCTTGCGCACAGCAACAGGACGGCCGCCCAGAGGGCCTGTGCGCGCACGCCGAACCGGCAGGGCCGGACAAACAGAAAAAACGCCACGACCGCCGCGGCAAACGAGCCGTATTCGAAGAGCGCGCCGAACATGTCAGGCGACCGATCCGCGGGCGTCCTCGTAGAACCGGGCCTGCCCGAACATGAAATAGACCGAGACGAAGAATGCCGCGACGGGGAGGACGAATCCCACCGCCAACGTGCGCAGGACGAGGGGGCCCCAGGGGATGGCCCCGGCGAATGCAAGCAGAAACAGAAGAACGAACGGCCTCCAGTAGGAACAGTCGAGACGGAAGGCGCGCCACTTGCGCCCGTTCATCATCCGCGCGCTTTCGAGGAAGCATCTTCCGCCGCGCCATTCGGGATGATCCATCCTCAGGAACCAGACGAAACGGCAACGGTAAACGACGCAGACGACGGGCACAAGCCCGATGCACATCGCCAAAAGCAAAACGGACGTCCCGATGCACAGACCGGCCGGATGCGCCAAAAGCGAATCCCTGAAAACGAACACGGCGCACATCGATGCGGCGTAAACGCAGGCGAGCGGCAGCATGGACAGCAAAAGGCGCAAGACGTATCCGAACATCAGGCCGAACATGCCGAAGGGATTGCGGAAGCCGGAGAAGACGGCGCGGAAAAGCCCCTGTTCGTCCTGCCGCGTGCCGCGCAACGCCGCGACGCTCCAGCCGAAATTCTGGATGCCGCCGAACACCATGTGGACGAACGCCGCGAAGAGGGTCGCCAGGCCGGCGAAACCGAGGACATTCCCCGGCAAAGCGGCAAACGGGCGTCCGTCGGCGAAAGCGAGCCTGTCGAGCGTCTGGACGCCCCAGACGACGAACGCCTGCTGCAACAGGAGCAGCGCAAGCGAGCAGACAAGCCCCAGAATCAGCATGGCGCTCATGGCACGGGCCCCGCAGCGCGTGCGGAAAAGCGCCGCGCGCGCGGCTGCACGGATTTCCTTATTCGTTTTCATGCAGGTTATTATACCACATCCGCGGACGCCGGGCGAGAAGAAAAGCGTCTCCGCCCGCATCGCGGCGGGCGGAGACGTCCCACAGGGGCCGGTTCGGGGGTGCGATCCGTCAGAACTGGTACTGCGCGCTGAAGACCAGTCCGCTGCCGACGCCGAGGTTCTTCGCGCTGCCGCCGCGGTAGAACTTGTCCTTGTCGCCCGTTACCGCATAGGCGCCCACCAGCGTCAGCTTCGGCGTCACGAACCACGCGACGTGTCCGTCATAGTAGTCGTGGTTGCGGATGCCGTCGCCCACGTCCGCGCCGTTCTTGTATTCGAAACCGATCGCGATGTTCTTGGCCGGGAGGATGTCGACGTTGGCGAAGTACGACACGTCATAGTGGTTGTGGCCCACGACGCCGTTCACGACTTCGTCCGTATAGAGGAGGCCGGCGGAGAGCAGGACGGGGACGGGCGTCTGGGTGATGAGCTTCGAGGCGACGATGTAGGCGTCCCAGCCGTCGTTATCGAGCCCCAGCGCGTCCACGGTCTTGGAGTCCGTGTACTTGTAGACGCCGCCCACGGCGATCGCCGGCACCCACACCGTATCGAAGGCGTTTTCGTCCAGGAAGCGGAACTTCGCGCCGACGTTATGCGTGTTGATGGACTTGTCGCCGTACTTTCGCGCATCCACGAAGCCGTAGCCGTACGAAAGTTCGAGACGGTCGGCGAGGGTCAGCGCGGCGGACGTCGCCCACCAGTCGATGCCCGCGTCGGCCAGGTTCACGTACCACGCGCCGACCTGCGGCTTGGAGACGATGCCGTTCAAGTTGCTCGTCGCGCCGCCTTCCCACGGCGTCCCGGCCGTATACGCGAGCGGGTTGAAGGCGATACCGCCCGTACCCTGCAGGTTGTTGAGCGGAACGCCCGCGAACGAACCCAGCGTCAACGCCGCGAACGCGGCAGCCAAAACGATTTTCTTCGTATCTTTCTTCATGTCAGGTATCCTTTCTTGAATGCCGCCCCAGCGGCGGACAACGCGGAATAGTTTACTATATTTTTCGTTCATCGGCTAATCGGAAGTGGCAGAGTTCCCCAATAGGCTCTACCTATCGTCGGAAAGCCGCCGCGCCGCCCGCCGGACGGCTCCGGTACGCGGCAAAAAAACGCGTGCGGACAGGATATCCCATCCGCACGCGTTGGATTGTCCGCCCGGGACGCCTAGTATTCGTCCGCGCGCTTGTAGCGGAAGGCGCGTTTGGGGGCGGGCTTGGGGGGCGACTTGCGCGCGTCGACCGCGGCGCTTTCCGCCTTGCGGGCATGCACGAGGATTGTGCGGCGATAGCCGGCGCGGCCGAGATAGTTGTGCTGGAAGACCCAGGGCGCGCGGCGGTCCGTGTAGTCCTCGTCGACGAGGATGTGGAGCGTCTTGTCCTTCGGTATTCCGTGTTCCTCGAGAAGCGCCACCGCCTCTTCCGGCGTCACAAAACGCTCTTGGAAGAGAATGCCCCGATTGGAGAAGCGGATGAGCGGGTGCGCCGCGTCGTACGACAACGTCTCTCCGGGCGCCGCCGTCCGGCAGCCCGCCACGAGGGCGACGGCCACTGCGAGCGCGCACGGCAGAAGGGTCCTGTTCATCTTTGCCGTTCCTCGAGAATGGCCGCCACGCGCGCGGCGTCTTCCGGCGTGTCCACGCCCACGCCCTCGTCTTCCGTGCGCACGACGGCGATCTGGGCGCCCATGTAAAGCGCCCGCAGCTGTTCGAGCTTCTCCGACTTCTCGAGCGCGCACGGCGGCTCGTGGACATACCGCTTCAGGAATGCGCCGCGGTACGCATAGATGCCGAGATGGCGCACGTACAGCCCCGAGGCGAAATCCGGCTCGCCGTCGCGGTCGCACGGAATCGGCGCGCGCGAAAAGTAAAGCGCCCGCTCGTCCTTGTCCATGACGACCTTGACGACCGTGCGCGCGGCGAAATCCTCCATGCGGCGCAAGGGCGCGACGGCGGTGGCCATGTCCCACTTCCGGTCCGAGATGAGCTTCAGGACGAGTTCGTCGATGAGCCGGGGATCCACCAAAGGTTCATCGCCCTGGATGTTGACAAGAATGTCGTCGTCGGCGAAATCTCCCGCCGCGCAGGCGATGCGGTCGGTTCCGCTCGGCAGTTCCGGGGGCGTCATGACGGCTCTGCCGCCGTGCCGCGCGACGGTCTCGGCGATGCGCGCATCGTCCGTGGCCACCAAGACCTCGTCCAGGCTGCGCGCACGCCAGGCGGCCTCGACGACCCACACGACCAGCGGCTTGCCGGCCAGCATGGCCAGCGGTTTGCCCGGAAAGCGGCTCGAACCGAACCGGCTGGGGATGACACCATAGGTTTTCATGCATTCTCCTTTTCTTCCGCCGCCACACGGGCGAAAAACAGCTGTTTCAAGGTCTCCAGCCGCCGCTCCTGGCGCATGAGCGACCACAACAGGAAGCTGCGCTTCTTGTCGAACCTGTAGCGGCTCGGGATGTCGGGGTTGAACGACTCGAATTCGTCGCGGTGGACGGAAAGGCTCCAGGCCATCGCATGCGTGCGGTGCTCGAATCCGCCGAAGAAACGCTCCGCCAATTCGGGCATGGGCACCTGGTGTTTCTTCTGGAAAGCTTTCAGCGCGTGCGCATAGCTGGCCATGTAGAAGGCGGCGAGACGCTTCAGGTTCTCTTCGGTGAACGACAAATCGGGCCAGGCCATGCTGCCGCGAATGGAGCAGGTGGCGACGCTTTTCGGCAATATCCGCCCGGCCGCGATATCATACTCGAACGCGTAAATCTCCTTGCCGACGTCGTAGAGCGGCGAGGGGCCGTCCGGCGCGGAGGCGTCGTACTTCTTCATCGCCATGTTTTGCGCGGCGGCGTCCCCCATCAACCCGGCCAGCGCAAGGACGACTTCCCGCTCCTCCACCGAAGCGTCGTCCGTCGAACGGAAGTAGCTCTCCGGGATGTCCCGCAGCGTCTCGCCCGCGCAGCGCGTGCGGATGTAGTAATCGACCTCGCGCGAATGCGAAGAGAAGCGCCGCCGCAGCATTTTGTAGAACGCGGCCAGCGACATGCCCAGGGCGCGGAAGAGCCCTATGCGCGACAGCATGAAACTCGCATAGCCGCGCGCGCTGTGCGCGAGGCTCTTGACGACAAGCCCCTTCTCGAGCGGGCAGCGGTCCGTCTTGTACACGATTTCGCGCGTCCGGCCCTTCCCGACCGCGGCGCCGGCGTCCTCGCGGATTTCGTAGATGTTCGCGTATTCGATGGACTCGTCCTTTGACATGAGCCCCCGCAGATTGGCGAAGATGATCTCGCTGCGCGCGTCGCACCCCGGCTGGAAGAACGGTCGCCCCCCGGCGAACGTCGCGCCCGGCAGGGCCGTGCGCCGGTCGTCAAACGCCGTCGTCACGCCGTCGCTGGCCAGAAGATAGACCTCGCCCGTGATGCACATGTAAAGCGCTTCGGCGAAAACCGGACTCCCTTCGTCCGCATACTCGCCCTTCACAAGGCGAGACTTGAACTCCGCATCGAGTTCGTCCGCGCGGCGCGCGATGTCGGCCGGTGCGATGCGGCCGAGCTCGATGGCCTCCATGAGCCGTTCCATCTGCGGAACGAGCGTCGTCTGGGCTTCGCCGCGGCGCAGGCCGAAAAGCTCTATCTCGTGATGGCCGTGATACTTGGGCAAGCGCGTGTAAGACCGCAAATTGCCGTCGCAGACGCTGACCATCTCCTTGAGTTCGCGGACGAATTCGGGCAGATCCGCATGCGCGCGCGCGGCGAAAAGGCGGAACTCGGGATAAGTGAGAAAATGCACGCCTCGCGCGGAGTGGTAGTAGTTCAAACGGGTCGAAATATGCTTGCGCGCGGCGGCCAGCGCCGTCCGGATTTCGTTCGCGGTCCACGCCAAAGCCTTTACGCGCCATTCCTGCCCCAGACGGTGGTAATGCTCTATCGCGGCATCCGTGCGGTCCGTCAAGACGACGTCCGCCATGGACAGCCCGGCCGGTCCGAGCAGCCAGGCGTCGGCCGCGAACAGCGTTTTCGCCGGCACGTCCCGCTGCGCGACTTCCAGCCGCCCGTCCACCACGTTCGCGCAGAGAATGTCCCGCATCAGCGCCTCGCCTCGCCGATGGGACGCCAAATGCGAAAGCCCCCAAAAGCGCCCGTCCAGGAGAGGGAACGCCGCGATGGCGTGGTTTCCCGTGGACATGGTCAGCACGTATCCCGTCGCGCCGCGCGCCAGTGCGCGCTTCTCCGCTATCAGCACGCTCGGACGATCCTTCAGACGCCTGCCGATCCCGCGTTCGAAGATGAACGTGTCCTCGCCGACGTCCCACGCCTGGAAAACGCGCGCAATCCCCATCGTCGCGGTCGTCACCCGTCCGCGCCGCCGGACTCCCTGGCGGGAAATGCGATGAAGAAACTCGCGGACGGCGTTGGACATGGCGGACGTATCAGTCTTTTGCGCGCCCGTGCACGTGCGCGGCGTGCGTGTGCGCATGCTTCATTTCAATCGCAATCAACTCCTCGGCGAGCCCGCCGAGCGCGTCCAACTCCGCTTCGTCCGCCGCCGCCAGCAGGTTTTCGAGCGCCGGCAGGATGAACCTGGCAAAACCGGGCTGCCCGACGCTGGCCAGGCGGCCGTAGGCGCCCAGCGCCTGCACAAGCCGCTGCGCCGCGGCGAACGGCAACGCCTCCGCCACGTGCGTCTGCGCCAGCCCGCTCTCGCGGGCGTAAAGCGCGGCGAGGGCCTTGCGGTCGACATCGGACAATTTGACGTAGGGATCGTACAGAAGCGAAGCCAGATCGTAGAGCGCCGGCCCCCTGCGCATCCCCTGGAAATCTATCAGCCGCATCTTGCCGTTCTTCCAGAGAATATTGGACGACTGGAAATCGCGGTGCACCAGCGCGCGGGGCTCCTTCTCCAGAACTTCCGCCATCTTCGCGAAATCCTTCTCGACGCCCTCCGGACACGCCCGTCCATACCGCCGCCCCAGCGCGAATTCCTTGAACAGATCCTGCTCCTGCCGCCAGAGCGCCGGGCCGAACGCGGGCTCGAGCTCGGGGAGGTCCGTCGCGTCGCCCAGCTTGCCGAACGCCGCAAGCGTCTCGACGACGGGCTTGTACGCGGCAAGCGTCCCCACGCGATGCGCATAGGCCGCCAAATCCGTCGAGCCGGCGTTTTCGAGCACGAGCATCTTCAAGTCCGGACGCGCGGCCAGAACCTTCGGGACCGCCACGCCCTTGGACGCGAGCCACTTGGCGTGCGCGGCATAGCGCGCATTCTCTCCGCGCGCCGCGTCGTCGTAGACGACGATAACCGCGTCCCCGACCTTGAAGAAACAGCGGTTGCTTCCCCGCGCGCCCAGAAAGGAGACCGGCCCCGTCAGATGCAACTCTTCCAGCGCCGCGGAAACCTGCGGCAGGGCGTCGAACGCATTGGTCGCACCCTCCGCGTTGACCTCCAGATAGCGCGGAATCGTGCCCGCGTCCGTCCACAGCAGGTTTTTCGGCTCGACCGCGAGGACGAAACGTCCGTCCATCGTCGCGCGCTCGTACGCCTGCACGATGGACGAGGCCCCCTGCGGCTGGACGTAATCCAGGATGGACGCCTTGAGCAAGGCTATGCCGCAGTAGGTGAACGTCCCTTCATAACCCGGATCGGGGCTCCGCCAGCATGTCACGATGTTGCGCGAAGGCTCCACCTCTATCGTGCGCGGCCCCTCCTTCGTCACGACGGCGAGTCCGATCACGTCGTCTTGCGCGAACGCCTTCAGGTCCGTGAAGCCGTCGAAACCCTCGAAGACGATGTCGCCGTTGACGAGGTAGAAGTCGTCCGTGCCGATCCACTCCCGCAGGGGATTCAGCGCCCCGCCCGTGCCCAGGATCTCCGGCTCGCAGCTCGCGCGGCATCCGTTCGCCGCGCACCACGCCTCGATCTGCTCGTGCAGATGGTGGCAGTTGACGACAATCTCCTCCACGCCCCACGCGCGCAGTTGCCGCACGACGCGCGCCAGCATGCTTTCTCCCCATACGGGCAAAAGCGGCTTGGGCGTCGCACATGTGAACGGACGCAGGCGGGTTCCGTATCCCGCCGCAAGAACAACAGCCTTCTTGACGGACATCTCGCGGCTCCTCCCTCAGCGGTACACGGGGCGCGGATGCTGCATGTGCACGCGCGGCTCCTCCAGGAAAAGCGCGTACCACGCGTCTCCGAGGCCCGAATTCGAGAAATGGGCCACCCGATTGTTCATCAGGCATTCGTGGTTGCGCTTGAGCGTCGCGTCGTCGCTGTTCTTGAGCGCTGCGGTCAGCGCGCGGAACGCCGCGTCGATTTCGCCGCGCTGCACGAGGATCCAGCTGTAGCAGCCCGCCAGCAGCGTGTTCTGGTTGTATTTGAGCCGGCGGACCTGCTTGTTGTAGAACTTCGTGATTTCCGCGAGCGGCGCGTTCGTCATCTGCATGCGCGCGAGTTTCATCGCCGCCGTCGTCGGTTCGACGATGAGCGCCTTCGGCATGAGCGCGTCGACTTCCTTGAAGTCCTTGATCATCCAGCACAGCTGCAGGCGGGCCGTCGCGATCTGCCGCGCCATCAACGGGACCCACAGGCGGTACTTCCGCAGGGACTCCGTCTGCTCCAGAGCCTTCTTGACGAAAACGCGCGTGTCGTCGGCGATCTCCTTCTGCGCCTGCCTGATGCTCCCGGGCGGACGCATCTGCCAGCGCTGCATCTTCTGCTGCAGGGCCTTCTGCCCCTCAGCCAGGATGCCCTGCACGCGCTCCATATCCGCCGTGACGCGCTTCTTGAGCACGCGCCCGACCGCGAACTGGAAGAGCGCGAAGGCGATGAACCCGAAAAGCGCGCACCAGCCCGCGCCGGCGTCCGCGGCGCAATGCACGCCGTACCCGGCCAGTGCGCCCAGAACGAGACCGATCAGTAAAGTAAGCATAGACGAATCCTTTGTTTGTTCCCTCGAATCAGTGCCGGAACGAACGCTGTCCCGTGAACACCATGGCGACGTTCGCCGCGTTGCAGCAGTCGATCACGTCCCAATCGCGGATCGCGCCGCCCGGTTGCACGATGGACGTAATCCCCTCGCGGATGCCGACCTCCGCCCCGTCGCGGAACGGAAAGAACGCGTCCGAGACCATGGCGCAGCCCGGCAGGCCGCCCTTCTCGGCGCGCGTGCGCTCCATGATCTCCGCCTGTTTCTTCGCGCCCTCCGCTTCGCCGAACGCGAGCCGCAGGTCGTTGTAGGGCTTGCCGTACGTCTCCCACGCGATCCAGTCCGCATGCTTCGTGTAGGCCTTGTCGCGCGCGATTTCCGCCACGCCCACGCGGTCCTGTTCGCCCGTGCCGATCCCGACGGTCGCCCCGTCCTTCACGTAGAGGACCGAGTTGGACGTGACGCCCGCCTCGACCAGCCAGCCGAAGACAAGATCCTCGTATTCCTTCGCCGTCGGCAGACGCTTGATTTGGTAATCCTTGTACGAAACGGTCCCCGTCGCCTTGTCCGTCATCTTGCGGTGGCAGTAGGCGGGCATGAAGTCGCCGGGCTTGCGCGCGTTCGCGCAGAACGACGTCTGCACCACGATCCCCCCGTCGATGAGGCTCTTGAAGTCGACCACGTGCCGCGCCACGAAATCCGTCAGCCGCGCCATGTTGCGGATGCGGAAGACGCGCAGGTTCTTCTTCGTCGCGAAAACGTCCAGAACCCCCGGCGCGAAGTCCGGCGCCACGACGACCTCCGCGTAGTTCTGCACGATCAGCCGCGCCGTCTCCAGGTCGCAGTCCCGGTTCAGCGCGATCGCCCCGCCGAACGCCGCGAGCCGGTCCGCCTTGTTCGCGCGGAAGTACGCCTCCGCGAGCGTCGTTCCCGTCGCCACCCCGCACGGATTGTTGTGCTTGACGATGACGCAGGTGGGCTTCTCCATCAGATAGCGCAGGATGTTGAGCGCGTTGTCCGTGTCCGTCACGTTCGTCTTGCCCGGATGCTTCCCGCTCTGCAGAAGCTCGGGGACGGACGCCAGATACCGTCCCGGCTGCAGCATTTGCACGTCGCCCAGCGCGAGATTGCCGCCCGTCAGGCGGTAGAGCGCCGCCTCCTGCCCGGGATTCTCCCCGTAGCGCAAGCCCTTCTCTTCGCCGCCGATGTTCCACGTCACCTTCTCGTAGCGCAAGGTCTGGCGGTCGTCGCCGTCGATGAACGAGATCTCCATGCGCGGCGCGAAATGATCCGCTTCCATCGTCTTGTAGGCGGCCTTCAAATCCTTCTGTGTTGTCACTGGTTTGTCCATACGCCGTATAGTATATCATAATTTGCGCGGTTGGGGGGAAACATTTCGCTCCGCGCCGCCGGCGCGGCGGGTCTCCACCACAGCGGAGACGCAGACGAACCCGGTCCCGATCCACTGCAGGCCCGTCGCCGTTTCGCCGCGGAAAAGCGCCGCGAGCGCGACGGCCGCGACAGGCGTGAAATAGGCGCTGACCCCGAGAACCGTTACCGGCAGATGCTTCTGCGCCGCGTTCCACGCCCAGTACGGCGCCAGTGTGGAGAAAACGGCCAGGACGCCGGCCAGCCCCCACGCCTTCAGCGTCTGCGGCCAGACGACCGGGGCGAACGGCAGAACGAGCCCGATGGCCGCTGCGCCGAAGAGCATCGTCCAGGCGGAAAACGCCGAGGCCCCCATCCGCACGGCGTAGGAGCGGCCCCAGACCGTGTAGACGGCCCACGCCAAAGCCGCGAAAAGCACGTAGACGTCCCCCGTCGAGTACGCCTCCAGCCGGACGCCCCGGAAGGTCACGACCTGGATCACGAGAAGCGCGCCCAGAAATCCGCACAAAAGACCGAAAACGAGGCGGAATTCCAGCCGCCGGGCCTGGATCGCCGCCGCGGCGGAAATCATGAGCGGCGCGAGGGCGTCCGCCATGGACGCGTTGGCCGTCCCGACGCGCGCGCAACCGGCGAAGACGCACCAGGCCATGACGCTCGTCCCGATCGTGCCGAGCACCGCCAATTTGAGCCAATCCGCCCGTTTCGCCGCGCGCAGCGCCCGCCGTCCGGACGGGGTGGCGCCCTCAATCGCCAACAAAACGGTCCCGGCCGCCAGAAAACGCAGAAAAGCGAGCACGGACGGCGAAACCCGGCACTCTCTCGTCAGCGCGGACCCGGCCACGAACGTGGAGGCAAAGCCCGTCACCGCCACGGCCGCGAGAGCAAATCCCCAGAGACGCTTCATGTCACGCGGGCGGATTGTTCTGCAGCTCCCGGAGCGCGGCGATGCGTGCGGAAAGGGAGGGGTGCGTCGCCCAGACGGACGTCTTGCGGTCGCCCTCGGCTATCCCCATCGCCTTGAGCGAATCGGGCAAAACCCCCGGCCGCAGATTCCCCAGCCGCCGCAACGCGTCGATCATGGGACCCGGTGAGCCCAACAGCCGGGCCGAACCGGCGTCCGCGGCGAATTCCCGCCGCCGCGAAAAGGCGCACACCACGAGCGTCGCGAGCAGCCCCAGAACGATGTCGAACACCATGACCAGCAGAAAATACAGGCCGTTGTTCGCGCCTCGGCGGCCGCGATCGTCGCTCCCGGCGCGCACCGCGAGCGACGCCAATGCGCGCGAAAAGAAGAGGACGAACGCGTTCAGCACGCCCTGAACGAGCGTGAGCGTCACCATGTCGCCGTTCGCCACGTGGCTCATTTCGTGCCCCAGCACCGCGCGCAGCTCCTCTTTGGACATCTGCTCCAGAATGTCAGTCGAAACCGCCACCAGGGCATGGTTGCGGAACGCCCCCGTCGCGAACGCGTTCGCCGCGCCCGGGTAGACCGCGACTTCCGGCGTCCGCACGTTCGCCCGCCGGGCGAGTTCCGCCACCGTATCCACAAGCCACCGTTCGGCCGGTCCTTCCGAGCCGTCGATCGTGCGGGCGCGACAGGCGAATTTGGCCAGCGGCTTGGAAAGAAGGAGCGAAACAAACGCCCCGATAAAGCCGTAGACGAAGGCGAAAATGGCCAATTCCGCCCATTCGGGACCCGTCACCCGGGCTACCGATACTCCAAGCAGGGCCGTCAGGACATTGGCGACAAGCCCAAGCATGACGAGAACGGCGAGGTTCGTCGCCAGAAAAAGCAATATGCGTTTCATATTTTCATTCCTTGCTGTGATAGAAACCCCCATATTTTACCTTATTTCCGGCGCGACCGCAACCCCTTCGCGCCCGCGCAATCTGCGCAATTCGTCGCGATAATGCATACGGAATCGCCCAAAGGGTCTATCAGAGGGCGGGATGAGCGGAGAAGAACCCTGTTTCGCGCAGTTTTGCACGCGCGGCGGTTCCGGCGCAACGGCATAGCCGTTCCGGCGCAACGGCATCGCCGTTCCGGCGGAGTGGTTTCGCGCAAGGGAACGCCAAGGCAGGCAGAAGAACAACGCCGGGGCGCGACAAAGGTTGCGCGCGGGCCCTTGCGGTCGGCCCTGCACGGCTAAATTGCCTCGCGCGGGACAACCGGGACGAGCAGGACGAGTGGGACAAGTAGGACGGGTAGGACGCACCCCTCTACATATTCTACATTTTCTACACGGTTAAACCCGTGCGAGCGGCAAGGGACTGCCGCCCCTACCGTTGGACGACACACGGCCCCATAAATCCTGTCCATCCTGTTAATCCTGTCTAAAACCACCTTCCCCCCTCTCTCTGCGTTCTCTGCGTCTCTGCGTGAGATATTTCTCCCCCCTACCCGTTCTCCCGATCTCCACGGCCATTCCGTGCGGGCGGCAAGGGACTGCCGCCCCTACCGTTGGACGACCCACGGCCCCCTAAATCCTGTTAATCCTGTCTAAAAACCCCATCCCCCTGCGTGAGATAGACGAAACGACGATGCGCGTCTGCCCGTGAGGCAAGCGAACCCGACTGCGATTACACGGCTAGAGCAGAAAGTTCATCACCAAATTGACCATCATCTCTTTTTCGGACGGTTTGGATTCCGCGATCATGACGGTTAACGCCACCAAAGTATGGTCGGCCACGCGTTTCGAACCGTCCGCCCGCAAAAGAAGACGCTGTCGCTCAAGAAAATACAGAAACAAACCGGCGGCTATGCGTTTGTTGCCGTCCACAAAGCCGTGGTTTTTGGTTGTCAGGTAAAGCAGATTCGCGGCTTTTTCCTCTGCCGACGGATAAAGGTCGCGGCCGGCGAATGTCTGGTAGATTGCCCCGAGGGCGGACTTGAAGGCGTTGTCCTTCTCCCGGCCGAACAACTCGGAACTGTCCGCGTATTTCATGCGCGCAATAAACAAACGGCACTCTTCGTACGACAAGCGGTGCGAAGACGTGGACGAGACGGGTTTGCCGACGGATTGGTGATCATAGGCGTCCAGCAAATCCAACGCCGACGAATAGGCCGACACGACGTCGAGGACCTGTTCGACATCCAGTCGCGCGGCCACGCGTTTCATCAATTGGACGGTTTCCCCCAGTTGCGCCAGCCTTCTCCGGTCGAGTGCACACCCCCGCAGAATATAATCCTTCAGGACGGACGTCGCCCAGCGGCGGAATTCGACCCCTCGCAATGAATGGACTCGATATCCGACGGATATGATCACGTCCAGATTGTACAGGGTCACTTCTTTCCGCTGCTTCAGGTTGGGCAGGGCCCCGTGGCGCGTGGTATGTGCAAATTTTGCACAGGCCTTCTCGGGCTCGATTTCCCCCTCTTCGATGGCGTTCTTGATGTGGCGGCCTATGACCGTCCTGTCCTTTCCGAACAGGAGCGCCATTTGGGCTTGCGACAGCCAAACGCTTTCGCCATCCAAGGAAACAGGGAGGGAGATGTCTCCATCCTTTGATTTGAACAGCACCAGCCGTCCCTCGGGATTCTTCTCGGGCAGATTCAAGAAATTCATCCCTTTCATTATATCATATGGCGACCGCCAGATGAAGGAAATTCCTGCACGTGAAAATTCCGGGGCGTCTCCTTCTCCACAATCTCCACGTTCTCTACGGCCAAAACCGCCAGGCCCCCTCGTCTACAATTCTACAACTCTACACGGTTAA
>ERZ808246.974-NODE-974-length-22067-cov-2.746911_pt1 | contig 22067 bp, 30 predicted proteins | sample MGYA00521083_ERZ808246 | MGnify/ENA primary metagenome ERZ808246 (study PRJEB31516, sample SAMN03275577) | gut metagenome | biome: mammalia-associated habitat; material: feces | host: Papio cynocephalus | place: Kenya | collected 2012-07-07 ... | reverse complement strand
TTGTGAGCATAAGGTCAGCAAGTTCGTCAATAACTACTACAATAGAGGGCAAACCCATATCGGAGGCTTTCTTAAATCCCTCTGCTACCATTACATTATATCGTCTGTCCATTTCGTTACATACTGCCTCAAGTGTTGCAACGGCTGATGAATGGTCTTTTACTATCGGACAATCCAAATGCGGTAGTCCCTCATACTTTGATAACTCTACTTTCTTCGGGTCTATCATTACAAAACGCAAGGTAGCCGGAGTTTCACTATACAATAATGATACTATCATACTGTTAAGCAATACAGACTTACCACTACCGGTAGCACCGGCTATTAGAATATGGGGCATCTTACCTACGGACAATACTACTGATTCATTATCGCAAGAACAACCGAGGCAAGTTCGGAGCGTTCGGTCGTACTCGTTAAATGTTTTAGTCAGCATACACTCTTGTATAGTAACAGTCTTTCGTTTAACGGTAGGTATCTCCAAAGCAAAATCACCGCTGCGACTTGGTATCTGCTTTACGCTGGAATGTACTCTTGCTGATACTACGGCAAGTGGCTTTTTCAACTGCGTAATTTGTAATACATTGTTGAGCTTGAAGTGATATGTTGCAACCTGTGGAGCAACAACTTGTTTAACCAAGTCGCAAGGGACTCCACACGCTGTTATAACTTTTGCAATCTCTGTACCGTTATAATATTCAGCCTGTGCCTCATTTCCGGGTGTACTCATTACTTTAATACTTGGAGTAACCCATACTCTTTGAGTTGGCTCTGGGGTCTTTCTTTTGTGTAACATAGAATACCTCCTATGGACTATCGGAGCTTGTGACCGTCTGTCCGGCTGCATTACGGAGGGAGTCGCCCTCCTCACTCTGCTTACAATTATATCTCATTATATCGTAAATTGTAAAGTATCAGTATAATATCGTTCTCGGCTAATGCTGTGTAGTTCTTGAATAGCATCGTCAATTTTATCGTTGGTGTACTTACTTTTGGCAACTTGTGTACCATTGTATATTTCTTTAACAACATAATTACCTCGGTGTTCACTAATATAATACACGCTTTTTCCTATGGTTTTTCGTCTGTGTTCAAACATTGTCGGACTCCTCTCGAATATCAATTACTCCGCAAGGACTATCGGAACTATCAAAATATTTTCCCCCTGTGAAATAAGCCATACAATCGTTAATTATAACTCCTTTCTGATAGCCATTGAGAGAGTTAATGCTGATTTTATTTCCGTCAAAATCTGTTAGTTGGTATTTGTCTGGGTTTCTGCCCTCTCCGATAATGGTATAAATAACCCTAAAACTTTCTTGGTTTCCGAAAATATCTTGAGTCCGTTCGTCAGTTAAATGGTGCTTTCTCTTAAAATATTCAATATCATCAATAGTAAATATAACTTTTCTCATAATACCCTCCTCAAAATGTTTCATCGAACAAAAATGTACCATTCTTTTTGTAACAGTTATTCCAATATTCAACGAGTTGTCCGGCGGCTTTCTTTGTGTCGCAAATGTTAGCCGAAACAATATTCGGAATACTTTTCAACATAGACCATACATTGTTGCTACCGGGGACTTTCATCATATAACTATAATGTTTTTCTTTCCTCTCTTTAACTTCTGTTGTAGTAATAACTAAATAGTGGTTATTGTTTAGCATTTTTTCTTACCTCACTTTACTGATAGAATTGTGTTGTTATTGGTTATACGCTGTCGGTAATATGTGCCTATGTTTTCGTTATGTTCTCCAATTTATGCAACTTTCATTTTGTAAACTTATCTTTAATTTTGACAAATTGCTTTTGCTCCCACTCTGCTACGGCTTCCTCGTGCATAAATCCATAAATGAGGGCGGTAATAACTATAAATTCAATAATAGTCTGGATTATAAACATTTTTAACCTCTCTTTACTGTTGATAATTGATTCATAACTTCTTTGTTATTCTCAATGTTTTCGCTTATGTACATAGCGTAAGCCTGTAAAGCATCGTTTAATATACGCTTCTGGTAATACGGACTAACAGACAACATTATATTTTGCACTGTTTTAGTATCGTTCTCACGCTCTCGGACTAATTCGTCAATATAATTTTTCATTGTTTTATAGCATCCTTTCTGACCGGCATCAATAAACCATCATCGCCGGACTCGTTCACAAAATATATAGCTTTTAATAGTGGACTATGTAACGAGGCTATTGCTTTTGTACTACTGCCTAGAATAGTTAAAACTTCAACAAGTTTTTCACCGTCCACGGCTGGAAGTCCTTCCCCAAAGTCATAAGTCGGACTAAATTTTTTTATATGTTTATTCAGTGCTTTTTGAGTCTTGTTATGTGCTGTCAGTTCGGCAAGGCTTGGAAGAGTCAACGCTTCGCCTTTGTTTTGGCTCGTGCTGTTCAAAATATCTACATAGTTTAACGGAGTTTCTCCGGCTGGGTACTCTTGGAGGGGTAACGGCTCAAAGAGTCTCACAACACTACACGAGCCGCCGACAATCTGCCGACCGTCCGAAACATAAGCCCCGAAAGATTTATTGATTTTTTCAAGCTGTTTGAAAATCTTTTCGGCTGCTTTCTTGGCTGATAATCTGCCGGAGGTTTTTGCTGCTTCGTTCTTCAAATCCTCGTGTAAATCTTTCAACAAGTCGGTTAATAATGCCGGGGTTGTACCTGTATTTCCGAAGCGATTCGGGGACTTATTCAACATATAATCGGCGGCTTTTCTGTCTTCCTCTGATAAACTCACAATGATATTATTTACTTTTTCAATTAACTTTTCAGTTTTCATATTTTGCCTCCATTTAATAAACAAAATTCTTTTAATAAATTTTCAGTTGCTTCTTGCTTTTCTTCGAGTGTAGCAGGGTTTTCCCAGCTCCATATTTTACGAGCTTTTTTCTCGTACTCCTCGCAACCGTTCAAGCGTTCCCCGGGCATACCTCTATAACCCGTGCAAATTGTTAAGCCGTAAACCTCAAAAATATCAAAATTCCAACCATAGACGCCAGCGGTATACGCCGACGCGCTATGATTTTTTAAAAGTGTTTGCAAATCACAATAACCGCACTTTTTTAAATTGTTACTTGTGTTTATTATGTTTTTGCGTGTAGTTTGATACTTCATTTTGAATACCTCCGAAAAGTAAAATATATTTGTTGTTTCTGGCTCTGGCTTGTAACAGTCAGCCGGGCAACATTACCGGCGGAGGCTTTCCCTCCGTCCGTTACTCTGTTTTTAGAAATTTATTTGATATTTTTTGCAAAGTGTTTCAAATTCTCTATATATTAAATGATAGTAAGCCGCTTCAACTTTTTCATCGCTGAAACGCTCCGCCTCTGCTTCGGTCTGTTCGTGCCACTCTTGGAGGGTCTGCCTCTGGTTATAATATGTAAATTCAGCATTGAGGCAACTCGGAAGCCCTTGCAAGAAACTTTTAAACGCTTCCGCCTTGCTCGGGGTTCTTCTCTGCTCGTAAGGATTCCACCAGCTTCGGAACTCGTCCGCCGCATTTTGAAGCTTTTCGGCGGTCGTTGCGTTCTCGTTCTCTTGGTTGCGTTCCTCGTCCCACGGTAGCCCGAGGCGGTCGATGATGTGCTGCTGTACTTTGTTTTTAAATTCTTTTGTTGTCGTTCTCATTGTGTTAGCTCCTTTATTGTTTTGTGTTGTTGCTTTTGTTCGGTGTATCGAGTTTTTACACGAAAGAAAAAGCAACATATTTTTATATAACCGCCTCGGCTGCTCTTGGTATTGTCTGCCGTGGGTATGTTATATAATGAGATATATCTCATCTGTTTATTATTATAACAGATATTTCTCATTTGTCAATAGTAAATCGTTAAAAATATTTGATATTTCTCATTGTTTTATATAGTATTGTTATTGTGTACTTTTTCAATATATAATAAAATTGTTCTATCCTTTGTTTGTTCGTTCATCTGCTCCGGCTTCGGTATTCTCGGAGGTGTACCCCGGGGGCTATTTTGGTATATATAATGTATGTGGTGAACCCCACGAGTACCGAAAAATATAAAAAGACAATAAAATATGAGAAATATCTTGACAAACAGAAATAACTGTGTTAAACTATTATCATACCAAAGGAGGCAATCCAAAATGAAAGCAAACAAAGTAATTAGAGAAGTAATGAAACGACAAAATGAAAAAGTCGCATCCCTTGCCGACAAATTGGGACTTGTGCCTAATGTATTAAGCCAACGCTTAACACAGGAAAACATCAGTACCAATAAGCTAGATGAAATGCTACGAGCTATGGGATATAAGATTGTAGTTATGCCAAGAGATGTACGAGAACAAGAGGAGTGGTTTAGAATAGAATGAGAACATTCGCTTATTTACGAGTATCAAGCAAAGACCAAAACCTTGCTCGTCAAATCGTGTCCGTAAAGGAATATCGACCAAATATTAAGGACGAGCGTATTTATGCAGACAAAAAGTCGGGCAAAGATTTTAACCGAACTGAATACCAAAAGTTGAAAACCGAAATTCGTCCTGGCGATGAACTGATAATCCCCGAACTTGATAGGCTCGGTAGAAATAAGGAAGAAATAAAAGCCGAACTTCGAGATTTCAAAGAGAGAAAAGTTCTTGTACGGATATTGAATGTTCCTACTACACTAATTGAGATTAAAGGACAGGACTGGATATTCGATATGATTAACAACATATTGATTGAAGTCCTCGGTGCTATCTCGGAAGAAGAACGAAATAAAATTCGTGTTCGTCAGCGCGAGGGTATAGATGCTATGCCGGTAATAGACGGCAAAAGAGTATCAGCAAAAACAGGACGAGAAATCGGAAGACCTACAAAAGAGATTTCTGATTTTCAAAAAATTCTGCAAAAACAAAAAGACGGTGAAATCACCGTCAAACAAGGTTGCTCTATTTTAGGCATAGGTCGTAGTAAATGGTACGAGCTTACTCGGGCATAATTTGTTACACTTTCTGTTACATTTTCTTGTTTTGTTACAAAAAGTTTCTGTAACACGCATCGTGAAAAATTGCATTTGTTACATTTTCTTTCTGTAACATTTTAAGTTTCTGTAACAAAGTGTAACAGAAAATGTAACACAAGAATCCGCTTAAAATAAGGGTTTATCGGCATTTTGTTACACAAACCATTTTCTTTTCTCTATTTCTAAAGAAAAATAAAAATATATAAGAATAATAAAGAAAAATAATATATATAAAGAATTTAGCGATTTTTTCTGGTTTCTGTAACAAACCTCATTTTCAGCATCAAAAATATGAAAGGAAAAATCGAATATGAATTGTCCCAGATGTCATTCCGACAATGTAAATTTTCAAGTTGTGTCGGAGAAGCAAAAGACAGGTTGTTTTATGTTTTTGTTGTTCGGGATATTTAATTTGCTGCGACCGAATAAAACTCAATCATATGCCGTCTGTCAAAATTGCGGTAAGTCGTGGAAAGTGAAATCTTTTCCGAAAGTAAAAACAACCTCTGTTCCACCTGTTGAAATAGTCGAGGGGAATGTTAAGTTTATTAGACCCTCTCGAACGCTTTACAAAGATGTGGCTGTGAAGATTACAGTAAACGACCAGATTGTGAAGTTGAGCAACGGAGCAACGAGAGGTATTGAACTACCAAAGGGTGAATATCAGCTACAAGTGAAGATGTACGGAGTAAAACCTACATCGTACTTACTGAATGTTAATGATTCACCGATAGCGTTGACTTTTGAACGCAAAGGTAATAGAATTATAATAAATTAAACTCTAACGCATAATTGCGATGCCTTAATTGGCTCTGCGATTATGCGTTTTTCTTTTGGGAGGTAAAAATGAAGACAGTTAATATTTTAGGCACAGACTACAAAGTCATTTTTGAGAACTACACAGACAATCCTATGTTTGAAAAACAAAGCATAGACGGTTATTGTGATGAGATTGATAAAAAAATTGTTATTTGCAACATCAAAACATTACCCGGTTACGAAGAAAAATCTCACGAATACTGCAATAAGGTTAAGAGACAAATTATGCGGCACGAGATTATCCACGCTTTCTTATCAGAGAGCGGATTGTGCCATAGTTCGTTGCAATATTGCGCAGGCTGGTCTAAAAACGAGGAAATGGTTGATTATTTTGCTTTGCAAATTCCCAAAATTATAGCCGTATTTCGTGAACTCGGTTGCGAGAATTGAGGTGAGTGAATTTTGGAAAAAGTCATATTGAAAATTTTTCAAAAAATCGAAAAAGACCCTTTTAATTCACAACTGTATAGCGACTGTTTTGACGGTATAAAAATTTTTTACGGCAGTAACAAAACTCAATGCCTCGAATTTAATCATTTGCTAAGACAGAAATGTTCCGCAGCCAAAAAGCAGAGTCAAGACTGGGGGTTCATAGAAGAAGTCGAGGAAATACGCAAAGAGAGTTATCATCTTGAGGCGAAAGATGTGTTTGACTCGTATCTAATCTACCTCGAATGGAACAGACCTGCTAAAAAGAAGTTCTATCTTCCTCGCCGCAAACAATTAAAAACTTTGGTTGAGGACTTACAGGACCTTGCCGACAGAAAAATAGACTTCTTGGGTATCTCTCTGCCACCTCGTGTCGGTAAATCCACGCTCTGCATTATGTTTATGACTTGGATAATGGGTAAATATCCAGACACCGCCAATGTGATGAGTGGACATAGCGATAAACTGACGGACGGATTCTACCGAGAAATCCTATCAATCATCACTGACCCGAATACTTACTTGTGGAATGAGGTTTTTCCAAATGTTCAAATCGTGGATAACTCTGCAAAGAACGAAACGATTGACCTCGTTCGCAAGAAACGATTTCCGACAATTACCTGCCGTTCAATCGGCGGTACATTGACAGGTGCAGTTGAAATCGGTGAGGACGGTATTTTGTATTCGGACGACTTGATTGAGGACTTAGAAGAATCACTTAATCCCGACCGACTTCAAGCGAAATATGATGCGTACCTTAACCAGCTTAAAGACCGCAAGAAAGACGGAGCGTTAGAGCTAATGGTTGGTACTCGTTGGAATGTGTTTGACCCTCTTGGTAAAATACACGACCAATATCAAGATAACCCTCGTTATCGTTTTAGAGTAATACCGGCTCTCAACGAAGACGATGAGAGCAACTTCGATTATATGTACGGAGTAGGATTTTCTACGGAATACTATCACGATATGCGAAATTCGATAGATGCTGCGACTTGGTGGGCGAAATATATGGGTCAACCTTATATTCGAGAAGGATTATTATTCCCACAGGACGAGTTGAATTATTACAACGGAGTGCTACCGGAGGGCGAGCCTGTTAAAAAAGCCGTATGCGATGTAGCTTGGGGAGGTGGCGACTCTCTTTCAATGCCGTTCGCATATATTTTCGGTGATAGTGTGTATATTCACGATGTCATTTTTAATACCGGCGATAAGGAAGTTACATATCCTGTCGTAGTGGGCAGGTCAAAACAACATTTACCGAGTACAGAACGCTTTGAGGCAAACAATGGCGGTGCGGAATATGCCGACAAGGTTGACGAATTGCTCCGTAAAGACGGAGTGCATATCAACATTTACTCTCGAAAAGCTCCCAATACTCAATCAAAACTTGCTCGTATCATTCAATACGCACCTGATATACGAAAATTCTTTTTTGTTGCTCCAAAACATCAGTCAAGGGAATACAAACGGTTTATGGCAGAAGTTACAACTTTCGTACAGACAGGTAAAAACCCTCACGATGATGCTTGTGATAGTTTGGCGATGCTTGCTGATGAACTTTTTCACAGCGTAGGGGAAACCGTCGTATTCAAAAGACCTTTTTAGTAAATTTCTCTTGACAAATTAGAATAATTCTAATATAATACAAGTGTATAGTTGTGTAAACAGGGTTAAACGCCCTTATTTTAAGGCATTATTGCTTGTCCGAAAGGATTTGTAATAATGTCTTTTATTTTTAAGAAAAGGAGGTCGAGCCGTGACAGCCATACCTGTTAAGAACTATTTCGGTCGAACCGTTCTTTTTACCAATGAAAAAGAAATCACAGCAGACAACATAGTAAGCGTTTTACAATCTGTTTTGCCGGATTTTCAAAAAAACAAAGAGGAAACCGAATATCTTTATAAATATTTCCGTGGAAATCAACCCGTTCTTAAACGCATAAAGAAAGTTCGTCCAGAAATCAACAATCGTGTAGTAGAAAACCACGCTCACGAAATTGTTTCGTTTAAAGTCGGCTACGAATTTGGTGAGCCGGTACAGTATGTTCGCAGAGCAACAAACAGCGGTAAAGAACTGCTTGAAAAACCGACTGCTCTTGAAACGGAAGATATGGAAGTTACCTCAAAAATTGCTTTACTCAATGAGTTTATGTTTCAGCAAGATAAAGCGACTAAGGACAAAGACCTTGCGGAATCGTTTTTTGTGTGCGGTACGGCTTATCGAATGGTTTTACCTCCCGAAGTAAAAATCTCTGAGGGCGAGAGTCCTTTCGAGATTGATACTCTTGATGCTCGTTATACAGGCATTGTGTATTATAAAGGATTTGGCAAGAAACCACTAATGTCTATCCAAGAAGTAAAAAAAGCCGATAAGACAATCGTATATTGTTGTTATACGGAAAACTCTTATTACGAGATTAGTGAAGATGCAATCATTCACAATGAGGGGCATTTGCTCGGTTGTATACCAATAATTGAATATCCGGCGAATAATTCTCGTATAGGAGCTTTTGAGTTGGTTATGAGTTTGCTCGACCAAATAAACAATATCGAGTCTAATCGAGTTGACGGCATTGAGCAATTCATTCAAGCTTTTATGAAGTTCATAAATGTGCGTATAGACAAAGAAACATTCAATGAACTTAAAGAAATGGGAGCAATCGCTTTTAAAAGTGACCCTCAAACTCCGGCAGACATTGATATTGTTTCCTCGGAACTCAATCAACAGCAAGTTCAAACAGTTATTGACCATTTGTATCAAATGGTGTTAATCATTTGTGGTATGCCAGACAGAAACGGAACAAATCGAACAACCGGCGATACAGGTCAAGCGGTTATTCTCAGAGACGGCTGGTCCGCTGCCGCGGCTAAGGCAAGAGATACCGAATCAATGTTTAAATTGTCAGAAAAACGCTTTTTAACATTGGTTTTGAAATTGGTTAAGGATGCAGAAGATATAGATATTCGGTTGTCGGATATAGATATTAAACTTCGTCCGTGCAACACTGATAACCTTCTTACCAAGACTCAAGGTCTTCAAAATATGCTTGAAGCTGGTATTCATCCGCAAATTGCAATCACTACTTGCGGTTTGTTTGGAGACCCAGAGCAGGTCTACATTGATTCGCTACCATATATTCGCAATAAATGGAAAACGAAAGACGAAGTAGAGGCGGATAATACTTCGCCAAATGATACTGTCGGTAAAATCAAAACGATTGACAGCGAACTGATTCCTACGGAATGACAAGGTTTCAAACGGTAGTAACCGTTAAAACATACGACACAGAAGTCGATAAAAGGCAAAACGAGAGAGAACTCGATAAACGCAAAATGTTGTTGCAGAGAAGCAACCGAAAAACACAGGAGGTATCTTATGGCAGATATTCAAACATTGCTCGGTGAAGAATACCGAGAGGGTATGACGATTGAAGAAATCAATACCATACTCGCAACTCGTCAGCTTGTTGACCCTACCACTTTGCCCAAGTCGGTGGAAAAAACAATTTTTGACAAAACGGCATCGGAACTTGCGAAAGTGAAAAAGGAACTTGCCGAACTGAAAAACAGTAATATGACGGACGATGAAAAGGTACAGGCAGCCATTACCGCCGCAAACAATAAGGAAAAAGAGTTTACTGCGAAAAGTAATCGTCTGGAAGTAGAAAAACTTTTTGTTTCGGGAGGATTAACCGAACAGGATTATGCCGAAGTAATTGACGACATTGTTTCAGAAGATGTCGATAAAACAATGAAACTTGCTAAAAATCTTTTGACGGTTATTACCAATCAGAAATCAGCTACGGAAAAGGCACTCCGAGCCGAGTTACAAAGAAATACACCTAGGACGCCTGCCGGTGACGGTAGTAAATCCTCGAAAAAGGATTATACTATTGAAATTTCCGAAGCACTTGCAAGAGGTGATACTGCCGGTGCAGCAGCCTTGATGCGAAAGCAACAGGAAGAAATTATTGCAAAAGGAGAATAAAATTATGGCTACAAATGAAACAAATGTTATGACTTCCCATAATCTGTTGAATTATAGCGGTATGCTTTTCAACAAGGGAAACACCAAAACACCCTTTTCGACGCTTATTGGAGGTAAGAATCGAACTACCAATCATTGGGTGTTTGCAACTTCGCAGTCTTACACCACAGGCGGAGGCAGTTCGCAACCGTCAATTACCGAGACTGCATCTCTAACCGCTCCCACTCCCGAATTTGTAACTCGTACACAGGAGAGCAATGTTTGTCAGATATTCCAGAGAGCATTGGCTATCTCTTACGGTAAGCAGAGTTCAATGGGTCAGCTTTCGGGACTTAATATCGCAGGACAGGAAGCCAATCCTGCTAACGAGCTTGATTTTCAGGTCGCTAATACTATGGCGGCTATCGCAAACGACATCGAATATACTTTCCTTAACGGAACTTTCCAAGACGGAAATTATGACGATGTGGCTTACAAGACGAGAGGTATTATTACTGCAATAACATCTAATGTCAAAGCAGCGAAAAGTGCAACTCTTGGTTACTGGCTCGTTGCTGAACTTATTAAATCTATTTCAGACGGCTTTGCACCTACCGACAGTCTTGTACTTATGTGTAATTCTGTTCATATTATGCAGTTAAACGCAGATGCTGCCGCTAATGGTCTTACTGTTATTCCGGCGGCAAGAGAACTCAACGGTATTAAGATTGATGAACTCATTACTCCTTTCGGTAATGTAGGTATCGTAGCTAACCCCCGTGTTCCTGCCGGTACAGTTCTTGTATTCAATCCTACCGTCTGCGCTCCGGTCTATATGCCTGTTCCCGACAAGGGTAATTTCTTCCTTGAACCTCTTGCTAAAACAGGTGCCGCAGACAAGTATCAGATTTACGGACAGGCTGGTCTTGATTACGGAGCAGAGTGGTATCACGGCAAAATAACCGGACTTTCTACTACCTTTGCTGCCCCCGAATACAGCAAGAAAGTATATGTGTCCGGAGGAACAATAACAACCGAGACCACTACCACAGGTTGATTTACAGGAGGGAACATAAGTGGCAGACAGTTACAAACTTACGAAATTACGGCGAATGGTCGGGGCTGATGCAGGTGAAGATGATTTGTTGCTTATGTTCCTTACCGATGCTGAAAGGGCTATACTCAATCGACTTTATCCTATGGACGAAGATATAAAGGCATCGCTTCCGACACGATACGAGTCACGACAGATTGAAATTGCTGTATTCCTTTACAACAAACAAGGTGCGGAGGGTCAAATATCGCACAAAGAGAATGGGATTGACCGTACATACGAAAACGCTTCCATTCCAGAATCTATGCTCTCCGATATTATACCTTACCCGAGCATTCCGAAATGAGAACACTTAAACGCAACGAGAGAATTATCTATTACGCTTTGTTCATTAAGAACGAGCCAATCAAGGACGAGGATGGTTACGATACGAGCGAAACAACCCCTATTTATAGTGAGCCTGTTGAACTTCGTATCAATACCTCCCCAGCAAGTGGAGAGAGTGCGACTCGACAGTTCGGCGATGTGCTTGATTATGATAGAACTCTTGTTACTTGTGATACAGACCTACCTCTTACCGAAACATCGGTATTATGGATTGACGAAACCGATACCTCGAAACCTTTTGACTATGTGGTTAAGAAAATCGGAGACGGTATAAATTCTAATCTAATAGCCGTGAAGAAAGTAGAGGTGCGGTAAGTATGCACAAGATTACCGTATCTCTTGGAAGTATTGACGATGCTATTCGTCAAATAGAGGAATACGAAAAGAAAGTACAAGAGAAAATCAAAGAATTTCTCACTCGACTGCTTGAATACGGTGCTGATATTGCGAAAGCCAAAATCATAGAGCTGAAAGCGGTAGAAAGTAGCGAACTTCAAGACAGTTTTCAATATACCCTTTATAAAGAGGGAAACAAAGGTATTATTTTCACAGATTGCTCACACGCTTGTTTTGTGGAATTTGGTACAGGTGTTAGAGGCTCTGCAAGTCCTCACCCCACTATGCCGTGGGCTTATGACAGCAGCGGACACGGAGAGGACGGCTGGTACTACTATGACACCAAACAAGGTCGAGTGCGATTTACACAAGGTATGCCGTCACGACCTTTTATGTATGAAACCGCAAGAGAATTAGAACAGAAAGCCGTAGAAATCGCAAGGGAGGTATTTTCACGATGATAGATATCGAAAACAAATTATATACCGTAGTGAAAAGCAAAATGCCGAGCGATATAAATATGGACTCTATGTATTCTAATAGCAGCAAATTACCGCTTTGTACTTTGGTGGTAATGGATAACTCGGTGTATGAGTCTTTTATAAACTCTGCGAGAATCGAGAACGCAGCATCTATAATGGTCGAAGTTAATGCTTATTCAAACAAGATAGCCGGTAAAAAGGAAGAGTGTAAGAAAATCATTAAAACCGCCGATGATGTTCTGTCGGCAATGGGATTGACAAGAACATTTTGTCAACCTACGCCTAACTTGGAAGATGCAACAGTTTATAGAATTACTGCTCGTTATAGAGCAATCATTGATAAAGACCTAAAAATTTATAGGAGGTAAATTCGTTATGGAAAAAACTACAATCAATACTTTTTTGATGCACTCTGAAACGAAAAACGGAGAGTTCACAAAACTTGTAGACATTACAAGTTATCCCGAACTTTTTTCCGCACCTGAAAAACTTGATATTTCCGATATGAGTAGTAAACAGAAAAAATATACCCCCGGTATGGTAGATATACCCGACCAAGAGTTTGGTTATATTTATGATAAAACAGCATACGCCGCAATTAAAGCGTTAGAGGGTATAGACCATTATTACCAGCTTCGCTTTGGGGCAAACGGCGAATATGGTTGTTGGCAGTGGCACGGCGATGTATTTACAAGTTTCTCCGGCGGTAGCGTTGGCTCTGCTCGTGAAGCTAAACTAATTACTTACCCGGCTGACGACATTGAAGAAGTAACAATTAACTCTTAATTTGGAGGAATTAAATTATGGCTGCAAAACAAATTATCCTTAAAGACCAGAAAACCGGCAAGGAATACACTCTTGAATTTAATCGCAAGAGCATCGAATCTATGGAAAGACAGGGTTTCATCGCTGCTGACATCAGCAAAAAGCCTATGACAATGCTTCCAGCTTTATTCGCCGGCGCGTTCCAAATGCACCACAGATTTGTTGAAAATAGTGTAATCAAAGATTTGCTCTATCAAATCAAGAACAAAGATGCGTTCATTGAGAAACTTTCCGAAATGTACAACGAGCCACTGGTTGACCTTGTTGACGAACCAGAGGAAGACGAGGGAAACATCGAGTGGGAAGCGAGCTGGTAAGCCCAGCTTCCCCTTTAACTTTTACAGAACAATTTGAGGCACAATGTCCGTTTTACCTATCTATCGGTATGACCTATGACGAATATTGGTATGGGTCAGCCGACCGAGTGATTTATTATCGCAAAGCGTACAAAATGAAACAAAAGCGAAATAATGATTTGGCTTGGTTAAATGGTCGCTATGTTTATGATGCTCTCAAAGCAATCGTTCCAGCGTTACGAGGTCTGTCAAAAGAGCCTGTCGAACAATATCTTGACGAGCCTTATCCTTATACAAAAGAAGATGTTATTGAGTATAAGAATAGGAAAATGCTCGAAAAGGCTCAAAAATACCGTGAGTATGCCGAGGCTCGAAACGCTGAAAGACAAGCACGAGAGGAGGCGATGAAAAATGGGGACAACGATTGACCAATTAGAGATTGAGGTCGTTACTCAATCGGACAAAGCGAGTAAGGGTTTAGATAAACTCAAAGAAACGCTTACAGGCATTAAGAAAATCTCGGAATCATCGGGATTAGATAAAGTCTGTGCTAAATTGGAGAAAATTACTTCTCTCAATTTTTCAAACCTTGCCCCTCTGGAAAAACTCTCCAAAACAACAGGCTCGTTAGGAGAAATGAGCGACAAAATCAAAGATGTTACCTCTGCGATAGGTGATGTGCCAAGTGAAATTGGAACGACAGTCGATGTAGGCGGTATTAGTGATACAGCAAGTGAGATAGAATCTGTTACTGCTGCTATAAATGATATGCCGAAGTCGGTCGATGTTCCTGTTAATACCTCAGGCGTTGATGTTGCCAATACCAAAATATCACTTTTTACAAGGATAATCGGCGGTGTTAAATCCGTTACAGGAGCAACAGGGCGAGGGCTTTTAAAACTTGGTGGTTACTTTAAGACATTAGGTGCATCTGCCGTAGCGAGTTGTAGGAAAGCAAAAAAGGGTCTTTTCCAAGTGCTAAGCATTGTTCTTGTTTACGGCGGTGCTTTTCGTGCATTTATGCTATTTACGCAAGGCGTGTCAGAGGGTTTGCAGAACATTTCCAAATACAGCAATGAAACCGCCGATAATATGAATAAACTCTCAACGATGTCGCTTTATTTGAAGAACTCTATTGGTGCTGCGTTATACCCTGTTATTATTGCGATAACGCCAGCTTTGGAAGCTATGGCTGATACAATAATCAAAGCGTTGAACGCATTTAATCAGTTCGTATCAGCGTGGGGCGGTGCGACTACTTTTATAAAGGCTAAAAAGGTCTTAAAAGAGTATGGCGAAACTGCCACTTCAACGGCAAACAAGATTAAAAAGTCTTTTGCTGGAATGGACGAGATTACGGTTATTGGTAACAATGATAGTGGCTCGGCATCGAGTAGTACGCCCGATTACAGTTCAATGTTTGAAACTGCCCCCATATCCGATACAACATCTGCGGTAGTAGAAAACCTAAAAGCAAATCTCGAAAACTTAAAAGCTGCTCTTGGCGGTGTGGCTCTCGTGGTAGGTGCAATACTTACATTCTCGGGAGCAAATGTACCTCTCGGCTTAGGCTTAATGGTAGTTGGCGGTTATGCGTTAGCCTCTGCTGCCACAGAGAATTGGGGCTATGCAGACGGAATGTTGCAAGATAAGTTTACAAGCATAATGCTGATTATATCGGGAGCGTTAATTGTTGTTGGTGCTGTTCTTGCTTTCTCGGGTGCTGCCACAGGCTTGGGAATTGCTTTGATGATTGGCGGTGCGGCTACATTAGCAACGGCTGTCGCTGAAAATTGGGAGGGCTTACCGAACAACATTAAAAACACAATTACTATTATCGGTCTTGCCGTTGGTGCGGCTTCACTTGTACTCGGTACAATTCTTACTTTTACAGGTGCGGCTATCCCTCTTGGTATAGGTCTAATGATAGTTGGTGCTGCGGAACTCGCAACTGCCGCAGTGTTAGGTTGGAACACAATGCCCGACAAGGTTAAAAATATTATCTCAATTATTACTGCGATTTTATCTACTGCATTGTTAGTAATCGGTATCATTCTTTGTGTAACAGGAGTGGGTATTCCTTTGGGGGTCGCACTTATTGTACTGGGTGCTGCCGGATTGGCAACGGCGGTAGCGGTAAATTGGGATTGGGTGAAAGATAAAATTAAAACTGTATTATCGGCAGCGTTGGCGATTATATCTGGTTTCGGTCTTGTACTTGGTATCTTATTGTGTTTGACAGGAGCAGGTATTCCATTAGGTATCGCATTGATTTTCGCATCTATTAAGGGTGTGAAAGCAGCTTCCGATATAGACGATAACCCCGTCACTCGTTTTGTTAAGAAAATGGTAAACGGAATTATCGGTATTTTTGAAAGCGGTGTCAATTTTATTATAAAAATGTTAAACAAACTTTCTTGGGAAGTTCCCGATTGGGTGCCGCTTATTGGCGGTAGCACTTTCGGTTTTAACATTAAACCTGTTAGTATTTCTCGCCTCAAGGACGGAGGTTTCCCAGACGGAGAGGACGGTTTATTCTATGCGAACCACAACGAATTGGTTGGTAAATTCTCAAATGGCAGAACTGCCGTAGCAAATAACGACCAAATTGTTGACGGTATTCGCAGCGGTGTTTACGATGCAAACCAAGAACAGAACAATCTCCTCCGTGAACAGAACCGATTGCTCCGTCAAATGCTCGAAAGAGATAATACCAGCGAAATCAATGTAACAACTATCACCAAAGCACAAAACAGAAATAACCGCCGTCACGGAAAAACAATCGTGCCGGTAGGAACATAAGGAAAGGGGTATTTATATGGCTATGAGTTATAATCCGATAAGGTCGGTTGACGGGGTGGCTGTTAAATGCCCCTCTACTTATAAGTGGAAGCAGGAAGATTTATCCAATAAAGACGCTGGTCGTACCGAAGATACTGTTATGGACAAAAATCGTATCGGTCAAATTGTAGGTATCGAACTATCTTGGAACAATGTTACTATTGCTGAGGGTGCGAAAATTTTACAGCAATTTGACCCTGAATATGTTGAGGTTGATTATCTTGATGCACAGCAAGGCAAGTATGTTAAAAGCGTATTTTATGTGGGCGACCGTTCTGCTCCGCTTTATAACGCAGAGTGCGGCAGGTGGAGTAATATTTCATTTAACCTTGTAGAAAGGTCTGGTGTATAATGTATCCTTTGTCACAAGAAGCCCTTGACCTTTTTAATAAAAATTACCGACAAACAGCTGAAATAATATTTTATGGTGTTGATGAAACATTCACTATAACGGAGTCCGATATCATCCTTGGCTCTATGACGGTTGACCGTACTTGTGTGTCTGGTTCTCGTATTGAAATAGGTTCGGCGGTTGCTTCTGAATTTGCAATAACCCTTAATAATGGAAAAGGTAAATTTGACAATGTTAAGTTTGAGGGTGCGGAACTTTATGTACGAGTAGGTGTTACGAAATATGATGCTCGTAAATGGGAAAAGGCTCAAACCCAGTATGTACCCGTTGGTTATTTCACGATAGACGAGCCTTATCGTAAATTATCGACCATTCCTATCTCTGCGTTAGACCGAATGGTATTGTTTGATAAACCTGTCGATTGGTCTTTATTTACATTTCCAATGACAGTTAAAAGTTTGCTATCACAGACTTGTACGATATGTAATGTAACGCTCGGTACAGATATAAGCGATAAACCGAATAGCGATTATATTATCAACGAAGCACCTACGGACGAAACAACATATCGTCAAATTATTCAATGGGTAGCTGAATTGACCGCTACTTGCGGTTTTATAGATTGGGAGGGTAAATTACAGCTCTCTTGGTACGAGCCTACTACAACTAAAATTACACCCTCCGAACGCTATTCTTCGGATATGTTGGAGAATGATATTGTCATTAGCGGCGTACAAGTTATTGATGAAGACTCAAATATCTATTTGACCGGCGATGATGCTTATACTTTCAATATTGAGGGCAATAGTTTAATCCAGCACGATTTTCAAGCGGTTTCGGAAGCAATATATTCCGCAGTGGGCGAATTTACTTATCGTCCTTATGAATGTACTACAAAACCTATGCCACAAGTTTTCCCTATGGATATGGTGGAATACGCGGATAAGGACGGGATATTACATAACACGATTGTTACCAATGTTACCTTTGTCCTAAATGGCAATACAAGTATTCAAGGACAGGGTGAAACTAAGACAAACAGTGGCTATGCAACCGCAAATCCATTAACCAAGCGAGAATCGTTAATAATTAAATCTATAAAAAACAATTTGAATAACACCTTGAACAACAATGTTCAGTCTCTTTTAGCCTTTAACGAGTTGATTTCAAATGCGTTAGGCGTTTATGCAACGGTTGTTACAGATAACAGCGGTGCTAAACAATATTATATGCACGACTCACCGAATTTAGAGGATAGTAATACAATCTATACTCTTAACGCCGGAGGTTATGCTTACACTAACAATGGCTGGAATAACGGAAATCCGGTATGGCAATACGGTTTTGATAAAAATGGTAATGCAATTTATAAAAAGGTATGCGCATACGGTATGGAAGTATCTAATCCGAACAATTCATATTCTGCCACTATTTCCCCCGAGGCTTTTAAAATATGGCAAGACACTGTTTTGATACTTGATGCTTCCAAAGAGGGACTTAAAATTTTTAACAAGGGCATAACTGTATTTAGAGGTGTAGGTTCATCTGCGAGAAAAGTGTTATATTTCGACTCTGACGGAAACATAGCTTTGGACGGATATTTAACACAGAGCGGTTCTCCGTATCGTGCTTTAATAGGTTACAATGAATCGGGATATGGCGGTTTCTATCTTTATTGTAATAAAAGCCAATATTTACGAGCAGACGGCACTTATAAACCTTATGCTGAAATATGGAGTTCAAAAACGAATGTTACCGCTATCACAGGAACTAACGAACTACATTTCATTGTGACTACGATAGAAAACGAAAGCGAGGGTAATTTTTCCAAGCTCGATTTAACTACAACAGGCGGACACTGTTACGGTGCTTGGGATTACAGCCAAAACCAAAAGTTCACGAAAGACATAGGGACAACAGGTTCTTTACAGCTTTACAACGGAGACACATTGGTTGGAAATATGTATCAAAGCGACAACGCTTTTGTTATAACGAATCCCGTTGGTAATCTTCAACTTGGCGTATCTGGTTATAATTTCATCAAAGGACATAGAGAAAACGGTTATTCAAAAGCAATTATTTATAATTATGACCTCCGAGCAGGTTCTGCGTTAATAGTAGATGCCACAAGGGTAGGAGATGTTTTTTGGAGTAATGACTCAACGGTCTGTACAGACATAAAAAGCGGTTGGAAATGGGGAATTTCAGTCGGAGAAAATTACAGAATATTAACCGACAATAACGGTGGTATTTTGTACGGAGCTTGGGATTTCGGACAGGAACAAAACTTTTCAAAAAATATAAACGCTCCTGCATTTATTTGTAAACGAAATGGGTCAAAGGCTATGAGCCTTTATATTTCTTCAACAAATAACCCCTGTTTTAATTCCGACAACGGAAACGATTATTATTTCAGTGTAGGCGGAACTACAAGGTTGGCGGTTAGAACAAGCGGCGGAGATATGTACGGCTCGTGGCAAATAAATACCGATAGCGGTTATGTATCGTTATACACCGACCAGACTGGAAACGGAGGCGGCAAATTATGGGGGACTTGGTATTTAGGCAACAGTACCGCCATAACTTCTGATGCAAATAAAAAGAACTCTGTCGAGGAACTTCCTGAAAAATACAGCACATTATTTGATAATCTCCGACCTGTTCGTTATAAGTATAATGACGGAACGAGTAACCGATACCATACAGGTTTTATTGCGCAAGAGGTAGAACAGGCGTTAAATGATTCGGAAATTGATACACAGGAGTTTGCAGGATTTGTTAAGAACGAAGACGGCGAATGTTTTCTACGCTATGAAGAATTTATAGCATTAGCGGTAAATAAAATACAAACTCTTGAAAAGGAAAACAATGACCTTGAACAAAGAGTAACTGAATTGGAAAACAAACTCGAAAATATATTGAGTAAGTTGGGAGGTTAAAATATGTCTATCATAGTAAAGCAACTTTCGGTAGATGTTGCGCAGGAAAATATATTCCAATCCGTTATTGCAAAACAGTACGATACAAACTCTCGTTTTCTAACGGTAAAGTTGACAAACGAGGGTGAACAAATTACGGTAAGTCCTACATCTGTTATTACCATAAACGCAGCGAGGGAAGATAAACAGGCAAAGGCTTTCGCCGGTACTGTAAACGAAGACGGCACGGTCACTGTTCCGATTACATATTGGATGCTTGAATTGGACGGAATAGTTAAATGTGATATTTCGGTCATTGACTCCGAACAAAGAAAACTGACAACAACTTCATTTACAATCAGTGTTGAAGCCGCAGCTTGTTCGGAGACGGATATCACAGAGGACGAAAATTACGATATTTTAGTGACTTTAATTGGACAAATATCGGATATTCAGTCGGTTGAAGCATTAAGAGTTGAGGCAGAAACCGCCAGAGTGGAAGCCGAAACTGCTCGTAACACTGCCGAACAGGAAAGAGTATCGGCAGAAACCGCCAGAGCGACAAGCGAGCAAAATCGTGTGTCAGCTTGGGCGAACGCTCTCGGCATTAAAGAAATTTATATCAATAATGTCGATGAAAATAAACAATATGTATATCAGTTGCAAATCGTAAATGGTAAACCTGTACTATATTACGAAGAAGCAACATCGGAATAAAGGAGGTAAAATAAATGTCAACATTAAATCTTTTGTCGGAAGAAACTTTTGTTGAAAAAATGGACAATCAGAACTTACTGCTTGCGGCGATAGCAAGTAACGGTGGCGGTATAAAAATCGATTCGTGGAGTGCGGTTCAGCAAGTGGTTCGCCTTGGTCTTGCTTCAAAGGTTTTTGCCATAGGCGACCAATTTGTCAGCACAAAAGGTGAAACACAGTTAATATGGGATATTATCGGTTTCGACCACGATATTCCAGCTGACAGCCAGTTTAAGCACAGTATGACAATTCAGATGCACGACTGTTATACTTCTGCTCAGTTCGATGCTCCCGAAGCGTTATATTACGCTCCTGACGGTCTTGTCGCAGGAACTTATAATTTCACATTGCTTTCGGGTTATGATACAACCTACGGAGGCGGTAAGACATATCAGTTTACGCTCACCAAAGCTGTACCAGCCGGTGGTCAAATATTGTTTCCGTGGTCGTACAACAAACAAGCATCAACGGTACTAATTAGTACATACGAAAGCGCAACAAGTTCTGTCGCTATCGAGAGCGTAGGCGTTACCGAGGGCAGCGAGGGTACAAACCTTGGTACTGCCAACGGTAATACCGAAAATATGAACCATTCTCATAAAATCCGCTACGGCTCTAATCGTTGGTTACACTCGTCCATAAGACAATGGCTCAACAGCAATAAAGCGGCAAACGCTTGGTGGAAACCGCAGAATGTTTTTGACAGACCGCCCTCAAATATTGCTACGGCTGGTTTCTTGACCGATATGGACAATGAATTTATGTCAGCAATCGGGAAAGTAAAAAAACGCACTGCTCGTAATTTAGTTACTGACGGAGGCGGCTACGAAGATACCGAGGAATTGATTTTCCTGCCATCTCGTTCCGAGATATACGGCGGTTTGGAAAACAATGTAAACGAGGGCGAACCTTATCCGTATTACGCAAATTATTCCGATTTGTCGGCTGCCGGAACAGGTAATGACAGTAATCGTATCAAGTACAGAAACGGCGCAGCACAATATTGGTGGCAGAGGTCGTGCGACTCTGGTAACGCTAGCGGTGTTCGTCATGTTATTCCGACAGGTGACATCAGCAACAGCCATGCGTACAGCAGTGGCGGAGTCGCCCCAGCTTGTAACATTATCTAAAATCCAAAATCTGCTCCGACAGGAGCAATATTAAAGACGGAGGGAATTATGTCTGTCGTTAAGTCAAAGCGTGGCGAGGGTCAGTTAGTTGTTATAACTAAAGCCGAAGAACTTGCGGAATACAGTGTTAAAATCTGTAAGAACGAGAAACACTTTCCGAAAGCATTTCGCTGGTGCTTTACAATGAAAATAGTCGATGAAGCGGTATCAATATACACTCTTATTCGGGAAGCAAATACAATATTTGTTATGACCAAAGAAGATTATAGTCTTCGCCGCCGTAAACAACTTGAGGCATTGTCGTTGACTGATTCCCTTTTAGGTCTTATCGACCTTGCGAAAAGAGTTTACGGATTAGACTCCGATAGAGTTGAGCATTGGGCTTTACTTGTAAAGAATGTTAGTAAACCTTTGTGTAAATGGTTGAAATCCGATGAAGAAAGATACAAGGATATAGGTTGATAGTTGTAAGCTCGTTCGGTCGTG
>ERZ808246.972-NODE-972-length-22074-cov-4.604932_pt1 | contig 22074 bp, 17 predicted proteins | sample MGYA00521083_ERZ808246 | MGnify/ENA primary metagenome ERZ808246 (study PRJEB31516, sample SAMN03275577) | gut metagenome | biome: mammalia-associated habitat; material: feces | host: Papio cynocephalus | place: Kenya | collected 2012-07-07 ... | reverse complement strand
TGGAGCAAAGCGACAACGGTGCAAGAATCGAGCAATGCAAAAAGTGGTGTAAAAATAATAGCCGAAAGTAAAGAATTAAAATCAAACGCAATATTGGAGTATACAAAATGAAACCTGTTATGCTCTGAAAGCAGGAAACGCATATGAATGAGAGAACTGAATTGAACAAAGAATTGGATGCAGCTGCTTTCCGCAGCTTTTATTATCTGAAACAGGAACTTGCCGATTTTTGTAAAGAAAACGGATTGCCGACATCGGGCAGTAAAGCAGAACTCACAGATAGAATTGCATATTTTCTTGATACAGGAAAGGTGTTGCAATCCTCTGCCAAAAGAAAAACGGCTCTAAACGTCGGCATACTCACCGAGGACACGGTCATAGAGCCGAATATCGTCTGCTCGGAAAAACACCGTGCATTTTTCCGTGAGAAAATCGGGAAATGCTTTTCTTTCAATGTTTTGTTTCAGAAATGGCTGAAAGTAAACACGGGAAAAACTTATGGTGAAGCGATCCGTGCGTATTATCGGATCTTGGAAGAAAAGAAACAACGCAAAACGGAGATCGGCGGGCAGTTTGAGTACAACACATACATCCGTGATTTCTTTGCAGACAATCCCGGAAAGAGCCTGCACGATGCGATCGTATGCTGGAACTACAAAAAGAGCTTGCCGGGGCATCATCGGTATGAGAGAGCCGACCGCATTGCACTGAACCGATAAATTTGTACCGTACAATTGCGAAAAAAGATAATTCAGAATTTTAGGAGGCAGATATGGCTTTTGATTTTAAGAAAGAATACAAAGAATTTTATATGCCTAAAAATAAACCGGGGGTTGTAATTGTTCCCAAAGCAAATTATATTGCGGTCAGAGGAAAAGGAGATCCAAACGAAGAAAACGGGGCGTATCAGCAAGCGATAAAGGTGTTATATGCTGTTGCATACACTCTGAAAATGAGTTACAAAACAGATTACAAAATTGAAGGATTTTTTGAATATGTAGTTCCGCCGCTTGAGGGATTCTGGTGGCAGGATAATACAGACGGTGCGGATTATACCGATAAGTCTGCATTTAACTGGATTTCCGTTATCCGCTTGCCTGATTTTGTAACGAAAGAAGACTTTGAATGGGCAGTTGAAACTGCGACGAAAAAGAAAAAACTCGACTGCTCATCGGCAGAGTTTATGACGATTGATGAAGGCTTGTGTGTTCAAATAATGCATATAGGCTCATATGATGATGAACCTGCAACTGTGGCAGTTATGGATAATTATTTAGAAGAAAACGGATATGTTAATGATATAAGTATGGAAAGATTACATCATGAAATATATCTGTCAGACCCAAGAAAAACAGCGCCGGAAAAACGGAAAACGGTTATTCGACATCCGATTAAAAAAGCGTAAAAATTCGGTTTGTTGAACCGGCGAGATAGGAGACTATAATGAACGAATTGCGTGCGAGGGTCATCTCGCAGGAAAAAGGAATATATAAAATCAGCAGCGGCACAGCGGTAAAGGCGGCAACCGTATCCGGCAGATACAGATATAATGTGCAAACAGTATCCGACTATCCGGCGGTTGGTGATTATGTCACCGCAGAGTGGCCGGAGAACGACAGCAATGCGGTCATTACGGGACTGTTTCCCCGAAAGAGCTGTTTTATACGAAAAGCAGCAGGCACAGGAAAACAGGAACAGGTTGTCGCTGCCAATATTGATACCGCCTTTATCTGTATGTCGCTGAATAACAACTTTAATATACGGCGGCTTGAGCGGTATCTGTCTGTTACATATGACAGCGGTGCAACACCTGTGGTGGTTCTGACGAAATCGGATCTTTGTTCCGATGTAGAAAGCAAAATCTTTGAAGTGCAAAATGCCGCACCGGGTGTGGAGGTGTTGGCAATCTCCTCGCTTGACGGTGACTATGACGCAGTCATGAAGTATATTCTTCCCGGCAAAACCGTGGCGTTCATCGGTTCGTCCGGCGTCGGAAAGTCCACGCTTATCAATAAGCTGATCGGCGCAGACAAAATCGCCACGCACGAAATCGGGAATGATGATAAAGGTCGGCACACAACGACACATCGGGAACTGATTACGCTTTCAAACGGTGCTTTTGTCATTGATACACCGGGTATGCGTGAACTTGGTATGTGGGACAGCTCAGGCGGCATTGATACGGCTTTTGCTGATATTGAGGAACTGTCACATGCGTGTAAATATGCAGACTGCACCCATAGAGCAGAACCGGGGTGTGCAGTCCTACGCGCAATTGAGGACGGAACGCTTGATCCTGCTCGCCTTGAATCCTATCGGAAACTGAAAACCGAAAATGACTATGCGGCGGACAACAGCCGATACCTTGAAGCAAAAAGAGCAAAATTTAAAGAAATTGCAAAAATCAATAAATCGGGCAGAAAAAACAGGTGTTGACAGATGGAATAAATCATACCCTTGACACGAAATGTCGAACTGTTGACACGAAAGGGTAAACAATTGACACGAAAGGTAGGGGTAAAATTTTATGGTTTCATTTTTTGATTGAAACGGATAATTTTCGGCAAATTCAGCATAAAAAATGTGCTGCCGATAATGAGAAAACATTATCGCATAGCAGCACTTTTACATGATACATTCCGAAAACCGCATAGGCAAAGGGTTTTTTTGAAACCAAAATAAAAGAGAAGAACCTCAAGGGTTCTATCAACCTTGAGGTTCTTATTTGGTGCGCTGTAAGGGACTTGAACCCCTGACCTATTGGTTCGTAGCCAATCACTCTATCCAGCTGAGCTAACAGCGCAAACTGACATATAACTGTCAACGCATTTTATGATAACACAATATGAATAAATTGTCAAGTGTTTTTTCGTGAAATTTTAAAAAATAAGTCAAACAAATGTTTGACAAACGCTCTTTCTTGTGATATACTGTAATTAACAGTAAAATTACGGCGTCGGCATGGAAAGGAATGATAGGAAAATGGCAAAGGTTACCGAAAAAGATTTTCAGATAATGGATTTTATATACGGACAGACGGAGATAAAAGGTTATCCGCCGTCGGTAAGGGAAATCTGCGATGCGGTGGGGCTTACGTCCACGGCTACGGTTCACGCACGCCTTAAAAAGCTGGAGAGTATGGGCTATATAGTTAAGGAAAATTCAAAAAACCGCTCTATGCGATTGGTGAACTATACTCCGAAAGGGAACAGCGTCCTTAAAAAGATTTCGGAGGAGTATGACGATAAGTATCTTGAAGTACCCGTGTACGGCAAGGTTACGGCAGGTGTGCCGATAACGGCAATACAGCAGCAGGACTGCGATACGTTTCCGCTCCCGATGGAGTTTGCACAGAATAAGAATGTGTTTATGCTGAAAGTAAGCGGCGAATCTATGATAAACGCAGCCATTTTGGACGGCGATTATATAATCGTACAGCAGCAGCCGACAGCCTCAAACGGCGATATAGTTGTTGCGCTTGTGAACGGTGACGAGGCAACGGTAAAGACCTTTTATAAAGAAAAGGGACATTTCAGACTTCAGCCGGAAAACGATACAATGGAGCCTATTATAGTCGACGAGGTTTCTATTTTGGGAAAGGTTGTCGGAGTATTCAGAAAGTTTTAATTATTTGATTGACTTTTTTAACGTTTTGGGTTAAAATATTAATGAACTACTATTTTTTGTATGCGAAAAATTTGCACCGAACAAGGAGAGGATACTTATGAAAAGACTGTTTACATCAGAATCGGTTACGGAGGGACATCCCGATAAAATCTGCGACCAGATTTCAGATGCGGTTCTGGACGCAATATTAAAGGAAGATAAGAACGCAAGAGTTGCGTGTGAAACAACCTGTACTACGGGTATAATTTCAATTATGGGCGAGATTACGACAAGCTGTTATGTAGATTTTCCGAAAATCGCAAGACAGGTTGTTCTTGACATCGGCTATGATAGAGCAAAATACGGCTTTGACGGAAATACGTGCGCCGTTGTTACCGCTATAGACGAGCAGTCGGCGGATATTGCGCAGGGCGTTGATTCCGGTTACGAAAACCGTGAACAGGGTGAGAATGATAATAATAACTCAACAGGTGCCGGCGATCAGGGAATGATGTTCGGCTATGCCTGCGATGAAACACCGGAACTTATGCCTATGCCTATTTCTCTGGCGCATAAAATGGCAAAGAAGCTTACACAGGTCAGAAAAGACGGCGTATTGGACTATCTGCGCCCGGACGGTAAAACACAGGTTACGGTGGAATATGAGGACGATAAGCCGGTAAGAATAGATGCGGTTGTCGTTTCAAGCCAACATTCGCCCGATGTCAGCATAGAAAAACTCAGAGAAGATATTAAGCGTGAGGTAATACTTACAACAGTTCCGAAAGAACTTATAGATGAAAACACAAAATATTATATAAACCCGACAGGACGTTTTGTTGTCGGCGGACCTAACGGCGACAGCGGTCTTACAGGCAGAAAGATTATCGTAGATACTTACGGCGGCTATGCAAAGCACGGCGGCGGTGCGTTCTCGGGCAAAGACCCCACAAAGGTTGACAGAAGCGCCGCATATGCGGCAAGATGGGTGGCGAAGAATATCGTTGCCGCAGGTCTTGCAAAGAAGTGCGAGGTACAGCTTGCGTATGCCATAGGCGTTGCGCACCCCGTATCAATTATGGTTGATACATTCGGCACATCGACGGTTTCCGAGGATAAGCTTGAAAGTGCCGTTGAAAAAGTGTTTGATTTAAGACCGTATGCAATAATCGAAAGACTCGGTCTGAGAAATCCGATATACAGAAACCTTGCCGCTTACGGTCATATGGGCAGAGAGGACCTCGGCGTTTCGTGGGAAAAGACCGATATGGCAGATGAGCTTAAACAAGTTGTCAGTGAAATGTAAATTTTTCGTTTGAAAATATATCAATTAAACAAAAAATATTTAAACTTAATGATTTCTGTTGACAAGGAAAATATATAATGATATTATATATGAAACAATGGCGTTTCATCCTTAGGGAAGAAACGCCCTTTTTCATACGGAACATATCAAAAACAGATTTTTCTATTGCCGTTTTGTGCGGCAGAACGGAGGATTAATATGACAAAAGACGATATTTTGCAGCTGGTTGAAGATGAGGACGTCGGATTTATACGTCTGCAATTCACCGATATGCTGGGGCATATGCGAAATATGGCTATAACCGTGTCAAAGCTTATGGACGCACTTGATAACAAGTGTACGTTTGACGCTTCCGCAATTAAAGGATTTGTCGGAATGTCGGGCGAGGAATTGTTTTTGTATCCCGTGCTTGATACGTTTGCTATTTTTCCATGGCGTCCGCATCAGGGAAAAGTTGCAAGACTTATCTGTGATGTGTATACGGCGGACGGAAAGCCTATAAAGGACGATCCACGTCATATACTGAAAAATGTTCTTGACGAGGCGGCGGAAATGGGATATACCTTTGACGTAAACCCCGAATGTGAATTTTTCCTTTTTAAAACCGATGATGAGGGCAGACCGACTCTTGAGCCGAATGACGAGGCGGGATATTTTGACCTTGCGCCGATGGACAACGGCGAGAACTGCAGACGTGATATATGCCTGACGCTTGAGGAAATGGGGTATATAATAGAATCGTCGCATCACGAGGTTGCACGGGGTCAGCATGAAATTATTTTCCGTCATGATGACGCTCTCACAACGGCAGACAGGCTCGTGACTTTCAGAACGGTTGTCAAAACCATAGCAAAGCGCAACGGCTTGCATGCAACGTTTATGCCGAAACCGAAAGAGAATGACTGGGGTTCGGGTATGCACCTTGCAATGTCGCTTATGGAGAACGGCAAAAATGCATTTTTTGACCCGTCCTCACCCGATAAGCTGTCGGATACGTGCAGAAAATTCCTTGCGGGAATTTTAAAATATATACCGGATATGACTTGCATATTAAATCCGACAATAAATTCATATAAGCGATTTGTTCCGGGATTTGGGGCGCCGTGCTTTATTTCGTGGTCGGAGAATAATAAGAGCCTTTTGGTAAAAATTTTAAAATCATTTGACGATACGCGGATTAAGCTTTGCTCGCCCGATTCGACTTCAAACCCGTATCTTGCGATAGCGGCGTGTTTGAAGGCAGGCTTAAAGGGAATAAAGAAAAATATTTCTCTGCCGCCGTCAACGGATTTTGACCCGTATTCGGTGAGTGCGGAGGAACGTGAGAAAAACGGAGTTTGTATGCTTCCGTCAACACTGAGAGAAGCAGTGGCGATTGCAAAGAAGTCGGACTTTATAACGGAGCTTTTGGGAGATGACTTCAAAAAACGGTACTTGAATGCAAAAGAGCAGGAATATCTTGAGTACAGAAAAACAGTAGGAAAATGGGAAATTGAGAGGTATTTTATACAATATTAAATAAATAGCTTGGGGGAGGCGGATCATACTTGGCTCATGTAGTTTTGGCATTTTCAAAAGACGACACTGCGCAGAAAGTTAAGCATATGCTTGACGGCAGCGCATATGAAGTAAGCCTTGTATGTCACTCCGCAGATGAGCTGATGCGTTCCGCAGCGGAGCTGGACGATATTCTCGTTATAATGGGATTTAAAATAGGCAGCTCGCTTGCGTCCGATATTGCGTACGACTTGAAAAATGCAAAGGTGATTGCGATTGTAAAAGCCGACCGCCTCGATATGATAGATAATGACGACGTTTTTGCGATACCGCTTCCGATAAACCGTGAACGGCTTGTTTCTTCCATAGAGGTGTTCTGGGGTCACGTTGAAGAACGTATGCCAAAGAAAGAACGCACGGAGGACGAAAAACGCATTATCGAAAAAGCAAAATTGTATCTGATTGAGAAATACGGAATGGACGAAAACCAGGCGCATCATTTTATACAGAAACGCAGTATGGACAACGGATTGAAATTTGTTGATACCGCAAAGCTGATTTTGCGAATATAACAGGGAGGAAAGATATGCAGACATTTAGCTTTACAAAAATGCAGGGAGCAGGAAACGATTACATATACGTAAACTGCTTCAAGGAAAAACTGGAGAACATAAACGCTGTGGCAAAGGCAGTGTCAAACCGTAACTACGGAATAGGTTCCGACGGCTTGGTTCTCATTTGTCCGTCCGAGGTTGCGGATTTCCGTATGGATATGTACAACAGCGACGGCACACAGGCGGAAATGTGCGGAAACGCATCAAGATGCGTAGGTAAGTATGTTTATGATAAGGGTCTTACCGATAAAACAACGATAACGCTTGAAACGCTTGCCGGAATAAAGATTTTAAATCTTAATCTTGATGAAAACGGCGAGGTTGATACGGTGTGCGTAAATATGGGTTCGCCGGAGCTTAACCCGGCAAAGATTCCCATTGCGTCAAAGCTTGACCGCTTTATACAGGAGCCGGTGTTCGTTGACGAAAAGGATTACAGAGTTACGGGCGTATCAATGGGAAATCCTCATGCGGTAACGTTTGTGGACGATACCGACAGCCTTGATATAAAGCGCATAGGCCCTGAATTTGAAACACACAGCATATTCCCGAAAAAGACGAATACGGAATTTGCACAGATTATAGACAGAAACACGATTAAAATGCGTGTATGGGAAAGAGGAACGGGCGAGACGCTCGCCTGCGGTACAGGCGCTTGCGCAACTCTTGTTGCGGCAAATCTTTCCGATTTGGTTGATGACGAAGCGGATATTATTCTGCTCGGCGGAACGCTCCATATAAGATGGGATAAAAAAGAAAACAACATATATATGACAGGCCCTGCAAGATTTGTTTATGAGGGTACTATAACGGTAAACGAGTAAAGGAGAGCGGTCAGATGGCAAAGATAAACGATAATTACACAAAGCTCCCGGGAAGCTATCTTTTCTCGGATATTGCAAGGAGAGTTGAAGAATTTCGCAGTAAAAATCCTGATTTTGAGATAATCAAAATGGGAATAGGCGACGTTACAAGACCGCTTGTTCCGGCTGTTATTTCAGCTATGCACAAGGCGGTTGACGAAATGGGAACCGCAGAGGGTTTTCACGGCTACGGCCCCGAACAGGGTTATGAATTTTTGAGAAATAAGATTGCCGAAAAGGATTATGCGTTGTGCGGAATTGAGCCCGATGAAATTTTCGTTTCGGACGGAGCAAAGTCGGACTGCGGAAATATCGGCGATATTTTCTCGGTGGATAATAAGGTTGCCGTTTGCGATCCGGTGTATCCCGTGTATGTGGATACAAATGCAATGTCGGGACGTGCGGGAGATTATATAACAGACCACTGGTCAAATCTGTATTATATGCCCTGTACCGAGGAAAACGGTTTTATGCCCGAACTTCCGAAAGAAAAGGTGGATATGATATACCTTTGCTTCCCGAATAACCCCACAGGTGTTGCGGCAACGAGAGAACAGCTGAAACCCTGGGTTGACTATGCACAGAAAAACGGTGCAGTTATTCTTTATGACAGCGCATATGAGGCGTTTATTACCAATCCCGATGTGCCGCACAGCATATACGAGATTGAGGGTGCAAAAGAGGTCTGCATAGAGTTTAGGAGCTTTTCAAAAACAGCAGGCTTTACGGGAACAAGATGCGCATATACAGTTATCCCGAAAGCGCTTAAGCTTGACGGCGTTTCATTAAATTCCTTGTGGAACAGACGTCAGTGTACAAAGTTCAACGGCGTGCCATATGTTATTCAAAGAGCAGCAGAGGCTGTTTACAGCGATGAAGGCAGTAGAGAAGTGCGTGAAAACATAGCGTACTATCTTGAGAATGCAAAGATTATCCGCACTGCTTTGGCAGAGGCGGGACTTGCCGTGTACGGCGGCGAAAATTCGCCGTATATCTGGGCAAAGACCCCAAACGGTATGAAGTCATGGGATTTCTTTGATAAGCTTCTCAAAGAGGCGGGAGTTGTTACGACTCCGGGCGCAGGATTTGGTCCGAGCGGCGAAGGCTATGTTCGTCTGACAGCGTTCTCGACAAAGGAAAATACAATTAAAGCAATGGAAAAAATCAAAAAGATTTTATAAGGTGCAATGGCGTGCCGTACATATGGGAATAGTATGTATAGGTACGCCATTTTTAACGCCGTATAATCGGCAGAACGGAGGATTAATATGAAATACAATGATTTACCGCAGAAACAGGGATTATACGATCCGCAGTTTGAACATGACGCTTGCGGCATAGGCTTTATTGCAAATATAAAAGGAAACGGCTCGCACAAGATAATAAACCAGGGTATACAGATTTTGAAAAATCTTGCGCACAGAGGCGGAGTCGGCGCAGAGCCGGACACAGGCGACGGTGCAGGCATACTTATTCAGGTTCCGCATACGTTTCTTAAAAAAGTGTGTAAGAACGATGGTATAGATTTGCCCGAAAAAGGTGAATACGGCGTGGGTATGCTGTTCCTTTCCCCCGATAAGGATACAAGGGAAAAGAGCATTGAAAAGCTCAGTGCGATAATTGCCGATGAGGGGCAGAAGCTTCTCGGAATAAGAACAGTTCCCGTGTACAAGGAATGTATAGGACAATCCGCTCTCGATGCAATGCCGTATATCGTGCAGGTGTTCATCGAAAAGACAGATAAAAAATCAAGTGCGGACGATTTTGAAAGACGTCTGTATATCATCGGAAAAATTGCCGAAAAGCAGATAAGAAAAAGCGGTACGGACAATTACTTCTATTTTGCATCATTGTCCTCGAGAACGCTTGTTTACAAGGGGATGCTTACCCCCGAACAGGTAAACGAGTTTTATCTTGATTTGAAAGATACCGATATGGAAACGGCTATTGCGCTCGTTCATTCGAGATTTTCAACGAACACGTTCCCGTCATGGGAGAGAGCGCATCCTAACAGATATATAATCCATAACGGCGAAATAAACACCATACGTGGAAATGTAAACTGGGTTAAGGCAAGAGAGAATATGTTCGGCACACCCGAATTTGAGGGCGAAATGCAAAAAATTCTCCCTATAATAAACGAGGACGGCTCCGACTCGGCAATGCTCGATAACTATCTGCAGTTCCTGCATCTGGCAGGCTTTTCACTGCCGAGAGCGATAATGATGACCATTCCCGAACCGTGGGAAAAGAATGATAATATGGACCCAAAGATGAAAAAATTCTACGAGTACCATTCATGTATAACAGAGCCGTGGGATGGCCCTGCGGCGGTTGCGTTTACGGACGGACGGTATGTCGGCGCAACGCTTGACCGAAACGGCTTAAGACCGGCAAGATATTATCTTACCGATGACGATATGATAATTCTTTCGTCCGAGGTGGGAGTGACGGACGTAGACAATGCCTCGATAATCAAGAAAGAACGTCTGCACCCGGGCAAAATGCTCCTTATAGATACCGAACAGGGCAAGATAATCACCGATGAGGAGATAAAGAGCTATGAGGCGGAGCATAAGCCTTACGGCGAATGGGTAGACAAAACTCTCGTAAAGCTTGAGGACGTTCCCGAAAGCGGTAAGAAGGCAGAAACCTGGCACGATCTGGTACAGAAAATAAAGGACAGCGTAAAAGGCACAATAAACGAGGACTTGATACTCCGCAACACCATAACGCTCGATAATATGTTTGTAAACCGTGAAACGGGCGAGGATACGGAGGATTTGCTTACAAAGCAGAAGATATTCGGATACACATGGGAGGATATGAACACCACCTTAAAGCAGATTGTGGATAAAGGCGATGACCCGATAGGCGCAATGGGTACGGATATTCCGCTTGCCGTGCTTTCGGAGAAACCGCAGCTTTTGTACAACTACTTCAAACAGCTTTTTGCACAGGTAACAAATCCGCCTATAGACGCAATCCGTGAAAAGATAGTAACATCGACGTATTCATTCTTCGGCTGTGAGCAAAATCTTCTGACGTCATCGGAGCTTAACTGCCGAAAGATACGTTCGTCAAGCCCGATACTCACAAACGAGGAAATGAAAAAGCTTTCATCGGTTGATATAGAGGGATTCAAGAGTATAACGATTTCGTCGCTCTTTAATGTGCGCCGTGAGCATGATATGGCAGCGGCAATGGAAACAATATTCGAGGCGGCAGATATAGCAATTGAAAACGGATATAACATCATCGTGCTTTCGGATAAGGGTGCGGACAAGGATAAAGCTCCTATTCCGGCGCTTCTGTGTACCGCAGGACTGCATCATCACCTTATAAGAAAAGGCACGAGAATGAAAACCTCTATCGTGATTGAAACTGGCGAACCGAGGGAAGTGCATCATTTTGCATGTCTTATAGGTTACGGTGCAAACGGCGTAAATCCGTATCTTGCGTATGAGTCGATTGAACGTCTTTGCAGTGACGGACTTGTTTCGTTCGATACAGCCGAGGCTTGCGAACGCTACAGAACAGCCGTTACAAACGGCATTGTAAAGATTATGTCCAAAATGGGTATATCAACAATTCAGTCATATCAGGGTTCGCAGATATTTGAAGCGCTCGGTATACGTCAAAGCGTGGTTGATAAATACTTTACGGGAACAGCCACCAGAATAGGCGGAATAGGTCTTGAAAATATAGAGAGCGAAGTGCTTGCAAGACATCATGACGCATTCGATAAGGTAACTGCGGAGGACGCACTTAAAACGGGCGGTGAATATAAGTGGCGTGCAAACGGCGAATATCATATGTTCAACCCCGTATCTATATATAAACTGCAAAGAGCGTGCCGTACGGGCGATTATAACCTGTATAAGGAATATGCACGTGAAATGGACAAGCACCAGGAAAAACAGTGTACCATAAGAGGTATGCTCAATATCCGTACGATAGATAAGCCTATTGCGATAGACCAGGTCGAAAGCGTTGACAGCATTGTAAAGAGATTTAAAACGGGCGCTATGTCCTACGGTTCAATATCGCAGGAGGCGCACGAGTGCATGGCGATAGCGATGAACAGACTCGGCGGTAAGTCAAACAGCGGTGAGGGCGGCGAAAACCCCGACCGTTATATCCCCGATGAAAACGGCGACTCAAGATGCTCCGCAATCAAGCAGGTGGCGTCGGGCAGATTTGGTGTGCATATACACTATCTGCAAAATGCCAAGGAAATACAGATAAAAATGGCACAGGGCGCAAAGCCGGGCGAGGGCGGACACTTACCTGGCGGAAAGGTTTATCCGTGGATAGCAAAGGCAAGACATTCAACCCCGGGCGTGGGTCTTATATCGCCTCCGCCGCATCATGATATTTACTCGATAGAGGATTTGGCACAGCTTATAACCGACCTTAAAAACGCAAACAGGGACGCAAACATAACCGTAAAGCTTGTATCCGAGGCAGGAGTGGGAACTATAGCTGTCGGAGTTGCAAAGGGCAGAGCCGATGTAATTCTTATCTCCGGCTATGACGGCGGTACGGGTGCGGCGCCGAGAACGGGCGTGCGCCACGCAGGACTTCCGTGGGAGTTGGGCGTTGCGGAAACACACCAGGCACTTTTAATGAACAACCTCAGAAACAGAGTGGTAATAGAAACGGACGGCAAGCTCCTTACGGGACGTGACGTTGCCGTTGCGGCACTTCTGGGCGCAGAGGAATACGGCTTTGCAACAGGTCCGCTTATCGCTATGGGTTGTGTAATGATGAGGGTATGTAATCTTGATACGTGTCCTGTGGGCGTTGCAACTCAAAATCCGAAGCTGAGAAGCAGATTCTGCGGAAAGCCTGAATATGTCGAGAACTTTATGCGGTTTATCGCACAGGATTTGAGAGAATGGATGGCGAAAATCGGTGTGAGAACGGTAAACGAAATGATAGGTCACGTTGAGAACTTAAGCCAGAAAAATCTTGAACACAGCCTTAAAGCGTCAACGGTTGATTTGTCATCATTGCTGTATCAGCCGAAAATATGCTCAAACGATTATGAGAGATACCATAATGAAAAACAGGATCACGAGCTTAACAAAACTCTCGATATGAACACTCTCTTAAAGCTTTGCGAGGGCGCAATAAAAGACGGCAGACACGTTGAGGCGAAAATGGAGATTAACAATACCGACCGTGTAACCGGTACGATACTGTCGTCCGAAATAGCACGTGCATACGGCGAGGAGGGTCTCCCCGAAGATACGATAGAGCTTGATTTTGTCGGAAGTGCGGGACAGAGCTTCGGAGCATTCCTGGCGCCGGGCGTTACGTTAAGGCTTGAGGGAGACTCCAACGACTATATCGGAAAAGGCTTGTCGGGCGGTAAGATAATAGTTGTTCCGCCTGCCGAATCAAAGTTTGTTCCGAACGAGAACGTCATCATAGGTAACGTTGCTTTCTACGGAGCAATAAAAGGCGAGGCATATATCCGCGGTGTTGCCGGCGAGCGTTTCTGCGTGCGTAACAGCGGTATGAAAGCCGTTGTCGAGGGCGTGGGCGACCACGGCTGCGAGTATATGACGGGCGGTACGGTAGCGGTTATCGGAAGCACCGGCAGAAACTTTGCGGCAGGTATGTCCGGCGGTGTTGCTTATGTGTACGACAAGGACAAGAACTTTAAGGAAAACTGCAATATGAGCCTTGTGGAATTTGACAAAATGAGCAAAAAGGACAAGGAAACCTTAAAGGGTATGCTTGAACACCATAAGGAATACACAGGTTCGGAAACGGCGCAGGCAATACTTGATAATTTCGATGCTGAAGTGAAGAAATTTGTCAAGGTAATCCCGACCGACTACAAGAAAGTATTGGAGATACTGGACGAGGAGTCGGAAAAGGGTACGGATAAGGATAAGGCTATGCTTATAGCGTTTGAAAGTGTTACCGGCAAAAAAGTGGAGATTGCGTAAAGGAGGATATTATGGGAAAGCCAACAGGATTTTTAGAGTTTGACAGAAAGCTTCCCGATGACAGACCCGTTTCGGAAAGAATACAGGACTGGGAAGAATTTCACACTCATTTTGATATAGAAAAATTAAAAATACAGGGCGCAAGATGTATGGACTGCGGTGTGCCGTTCTGCCATACAGGCTGTCAGCTGGGCAGAACGTCAATCGGCTGCCCGCTGAACAATCTAATTCCCGAATGGAATGACCTGGTATACAGGGGCGATATTGAGGAGGCATATAAAAGGCTGTCCTTGACAAACAACTTCCCGGAATTTACGGGAAGAGTTTGTCCGGCACTTTGCGAAGGCTCCTGTACGCTCGGTATGCACGATCCTCCCGTAACGATAAAAAATATAGAATGTCATATTATCGACACTATGTTTGCGGAGGGAAAGGTTAAGCCGAGATTTCCGAAAAAGTCAACGGAAAAGCGTGTTGCCGTTATAGGCAGCGGCCCGTCGGGACTTGCTTGTGCGGACGAGTTAAATCAGAAAGGACACCGTGTAACGGTGTTTGAACGTGCGGACAGAGCCGGCGGATTGCTTATGTACGGTATTCCTAATATGAAGCTTGACAAAAAGGTTGTCGAAAGACGTGTTAAGCTTATGGAAAAAGAGGGCGTTGTGTTTAAGCTTAATACAGAGGTAGGCAAAAACTATCCTGCCGTAAAGCTTGTAAACGAGTTTGACGCAGTTGTACTCTGCACAGGCTCAACCGTGCCCCGTGCGCTTAAAACGGAAGGCTCGGACTTGAACGGCATATATAATGCGGTTGAATATCTGTCGGCAAATACGGCAAGAATTTTAAACCCCCAGCATGATTTCATAAATGCCGAGAATAAGAACGTTATAGTTGTCGGCGGCGGTGATACGGGAACGGACTGTATCGCTACGGCAATTCGTCAGCACTGCAAGAGTGCGGTACAGCTTGAAATTATGCCCGAAATGTCGGAGGAAAGACTCCCGTCAAATCCGTGGCCTGAATGGCCCAGAGTGAAAAAGACCGATTACGGTCAGGAGGAGGCTATCGAACTTTACGGACACGACCCGAGAGAATATCTTACAACAATAACGAAAATCGAGGGCGATGAGAAAGGCAATGTAACAAAGGTTCACACCGTTCAGGTTGAATGGGTAAAAGATGAGAGCGGAAGAATGAATCCCAAGCCCGTAGAGGGAACGGAGCAGGTACGTGACTGCGATATGATACTGATAGCAATGGGATTTTTGGGCCCTGAACAGGATATTATAAATCAGCTTACGCTGAAAACTACTCCGAGAACAAATATCGATACCGATAATTATAAAACGAGCCTCAGGGGCGTGTTCGCCGCAGGCGACTGCCGCAGAGGTCAGAGCCTTGTTGTATGGGCAATACGAGAGGGCAGAGAAGCCGCAAAGGCAATAGACGAATTTCTTATGAAATAAGCGGTAAGTTTGTCGTAAATAAAAAATATCTCCTCACCAATCGGACTGAAAATATCCGATTGGTGAGGAGTTTTTCAAAGAGGCATTTTTAATCATCATTAAACAACTTAATCCATAAGAAAGTCAAAAGCGAAAGCACAATTGCACCGCCTATGCAAGCCACGGGCAGCCGCAGACGCTTGTCAAACTTCTTTTCGATTTTTATTTTCGGCCCTTTCTGCGGCTTTTGCTCCGCAGATTTGCCTGCTTTTAATGCTGTTTTTGATTTCTTGTACAGTAAATTGTTTTTAAGACACTTGTCACGTATTTCGTCAAGCTCCGAGGCGGACAGCGGTATGCAGTCAGTTCTGACCTTTAATATCTGGTATCCGTCGCTTACGGCGTCCGTTTTTCTTAACAATGCGTAATTGTAATACGAACGGTCGGTTGAAAAACGCATATAATATATGCGGGCGCCGAGATCGTACAGGTGCGTTATGAGATAAAACCTGTCGTTCGTTTCGGGATAGGCGAGCGCTTTTTCGTATTCCGCCGCCGAAGCGTAATCGTTTATGTCAAAACTCTTGAAGCCTATAACCTTTGAGGCTGTTTTTTCAAGAGCCTCCTCATCGCTTTTTTCAAGACGGTCGGCAAAGTTTTCAAGCTTTATGCTGTCTGCGGCATCATTTTTCAAGGTGTCGTAAAAATCCGTCAGCGCCTTGTTGTATTCGGAGACGTTTATTCCGCTGTGAAAATAATACCTGTTAAAGTCCATTATGCCGGATTCGTTTACATAGCCCGGTTTGTTCACGTATTCAAAAGCGTCATTTCCGACTGCGGTGTAATATTCGGAGTTACAGAGAATGTTGTTTTGATATTCCTTGTAGATTATATACTTCTTTTCATCTGTCCAGCCGAGTGCAAACTCGCCGTTCTTGTCGATAATATCGTCATAATCCTTCTCAATAACGGCTATTCGCTCCGCTTTTTTTGAAATATCGTTGTATTTCCATATGTGGCACGAGGCTGTTTTGTACTTGTCCTCGGTAACGTATATGATAAGATACGGAGGAAGATCGGGATCAAGCATAACAGTGTCGCCGTAAACAACGCCCGTTGTGCCGCCGCTCTCAAGCGAGCCGTCGGGGTGTTCATCGCTTATAACGCCGTATGTGCGGATATAATCGTCCAGAACATATCCGTAAACGGAGGACATTTTTCCGCCGTCCGTTTCGGGCGTAACTGCCGATGCGGAGGAAGCCGACATAATAATACTCACCGCACACATAAGGTACAGGAATTTCAATATTCTGTTTTTCAAGCTTCACCACCACCGTACACGTTTACATAATACAATTATATAATATCTAATGTAACAAATCAACTCTACAGGTATTAACGTTGTGTAACAGGGAATTTACAGTTATGGAGATGTAAAAGTAAATTCAGGCATTACAACTTGTCGGCAGCTGCACATTAACTTCCGCCCATTTTGCATATCTAAGCCCGAATTATCATATCGTTATATTTAAAGTCAAGAAAAATATATTATATTTTTCTTGACTTTAAGGAAAAAGTGTGATATTATAATTAAGCTGTATGCCGCCGTGGTGGAATTGGCAGACGCGCCGGACTCAAAATCCGGTGGTAGTGATACCGTGACGGTTCGACCCCGTCCGGCGGCACCAAAAAATTATCGGATACACTGATGTGTATCCGATAATTTTTTTTAATCACCTGTTTTCAGCGGCTTTTTTTGAAAATATACAGCCGCAGTAATTTTGTCGGTACAAATTATATTCCTGTGATAATTCGCACGAGCGTTTATAGCCGTTTTTCTTTTTAAAATCCGAAAACAAATATTTTACGCCGTATTTATCACTTAACTCCGCACCTATCTCGTTAAGCTTCTGCGCATTCTTGTGCGGACTTATGGATAGCGTTGTGGTAAAGTAATCAAAACCGCCGTTTTTCGCCTCCTCGGCGCATCGGTCAAGCCTCATTCTGTAGCATTTGAAACAGCGCTCGCCGCCTTCGGGCAAATTTTCCATACCTTTTGCCATATCAAAGAATTTTTCGGGACAGTATTCACCCGAAAGAAATTTTATATCCCCGATATGCGGAATTTCCGAAATAAGCCGCATAATTTCGGATTTTCGGAATTCGTATTCCTCTTTCGGGGAAATGTTGGGATTGTAGAAAAATACGGTTATATCAAAATATTTGTTGAGATATTCCAGAACATAGCTTGAACACGGCGCACAGCAGGCGTGCAGTAAAAGCGACGGTTTCTTGCTTAAGGCGGCTGTTTTTTCAAGCTCCGCATCCAAAATTAACTGATAATTTTTTTTCATTGTAACATCACCCCAAATGATTGTACCACATAAAGACGCATATGTCAAAAAAATAAATTGTAAAAATTCGCAAAAAGTCTTGACAAGCAGGCAAAAAATCGGTATAATAGTTGAGGTGTCTAATTTTAAATTGGAATAAAGATGATTAATCGGAATCATATAATACAGGGAGGTGCGCACATATGAAAATGACATTTCAGCCGAAAAAGCGTCAGAGATCAAAGGAACACGGTTTCAGAAAAAGAATGTCAACTCGCTCAGGCAGAAAGATTTTAGCAATGAGAAGGAGAAAAGGCAGAAAGTCTTTGACTGCATAAAAAATGAAGATAGGCAAGAAGTCCGGAACGAACGGTGCTTTTTGCCTTTTTTGATATTTAAGGTGTTATGAAAACTATAAGTTTAAAACGTAACAATGACTTCAGAAGGCTTTATGCGAAGGGAAAAAGCTTTGCCGGCGGATATATCGTGATATATGCGTCCAAAAACCGTTTGGGCGTAAACCGCACGGGGCTTACAGCTTCAAAATCACTCGGAAAAGCCGTTGTCCGCAATCGCTTGAAGCGCCTTATGCGTGAGAGCTACCGTCAGCTTGACGGAAAGATGGCAAAAGGATACGATCTTGTTATTGTGTCGAGAAAACGGGCAATAGGCAAATCGCAGGGGCAGATTATGAAGGACATGGAATACGCAATGAAAAAGCTTGGACTGATTGAACAGTGAAAAAGGTAATTATATTTTTAATTGATATTTACAGACACCATATTTCGCCGTATAAGGGCGGGGCGTGCTGCCGTTTTGTCCCGACCTGTTCACAGTACGCACGTGAAGCTGTGGAGAAATACGGAGCGGTTAAAGGCGGTTTTTTGGCAGTAAAGCGTTTGCTTAAGTGCCATCCGCTGCATAAAGGCGGATATGATCCCGTGCCGTAAGCCGCATATTTCACGGTAGGCAGCAGAGAGGAAAACACAGGAATGTTTGAATTTTGTATTACAAGACCGATGGGCTGGATCATTGAACAGATTTACCATCTCGTTTCAAATTACGGTCTTTCAATCATAATTTTTACGGTTTTGTTTAAGCTGGTGCTTTTGCCGCTTAATATAAAATCGCAAAAAGCAATGAAAAAACAGCAGAAAATCCAGCCGCTTCTTGCAGAAGTGCAGAAGAAATACGCAAACGACAAGGAAAAACTGCAGCAGGAAACAATGAAACTGTACAAGGAAAACGGCGTGTCAATGACGGGCGGATGTCTGCCGATGCTCATTCAGCTGCCGATACTTTTCGGCTTGTACAGAGTAATCTATGCACCGCTTAAGTATCTTTTGGGTGTAGACGTTACAAGTGCGGACGCAATAAGCCGTGTGGGCGAACTTAAAGATGCCATAATTGCGGCAGGCGAAAATATAGGAAATCTTGCTTCGACGGCAAACGATTTAATATTGAAAAATTCGCAGATTCAGGTTTCGCAGTGGGCGCAGAAGCTTCACGGTGCGGCTGATCCGTGGGCGATTAATTTCAATTTCTGCGGACTTGACCTGTCAAATGTGCCGACAAAGGCAATAGGGTATATCACAAGCGGAAACTTTGACTGGAGCATAATATTGCTTCTTCTCATTCCGATACTTGCAGTTATAGCGGCTGTTGTTACAAACAAAATAACGATGGCGCAGAGCGGACAGAACAATTCGGAAAACGAAACGGCAAATCAGATGTCAAAATCCATGAGTCTTATGATGCCCGTTATGACAGGATTTTTCACGCTCACATTACCGGCAGGACTCGGCATATACTGGATAATCAGCTCGGTTATGCAGATATTGCAGCAGCTTTTACTTAACTATTATTTGGACAAAAAAGGTGACGAAATCGTCGTCAAAGTTCCGGAAAGGAAGCAAATTCATGGAAAAAACAGCAAAAAACGTAGATGAAGCGGTAGCAGCCGCATTAAGCGAACTCGGCGTAACAATTGACGAAGTTGATGTGGAAGTTTTGGAAGAAGGCTCAAAGGGCTTTCTGGGAATAGGATCTAAAGACGCATGTGTGCGTGTTACTTTGAAAGAGGAAAAGAAAGCTCCGGTACCGGAGGTAAAGAAAGCTGCTCCGGCAGTTAAAAAGAGCGGCGCAGACCCTGTTAAAGTTGCCGAAGAGTTTTTGGACGGTATATTCAAAGCAATGAATCTTGACGTTAATATTGATGTCAAAGAGGGAAAAGACAATACTATGTCCATCAATCTTTCGGGTGACAATATGGGTATTGTTATAGGCAAGAGGGGAGATACTCTTGACAGCCTGCAGTATCTTACTTCGCTTGTTGTGAATAAGAACACGGAAGACCATATAAGAGTATCTGTTGATACGGAAAATTACAGAGAAAAGCGCAGTGAAGCGCTCGTTGCTTTGGCAAAGCGTCTGGCTGATAAGGTGGCACGTTCGGGAAGAAAGTTTACCTTAGAGCCGATGAATCCGTATGAAAGACGTATTATTCATTCAAGTCTGCAAGGTAATGAAGCCGTTACAACGTTTTCGGTAGGCTCCGAGCCGTACAGAAAAGTTATAATAGCTCCGAAAAATCCCAGACCGTCTTATAAAAAGCGTCACAGCGACTATAAGAAGGAAAAGCCGGCAGCAGTGGCGGCTGAGGAGGATATTGAGGATACAACAGGATATGCAACGACATATAAAGCTGACTTCAAGCCGACACAGCATAAAGCCGAATATAAGAATTTTGAGGATTATTTGGCGGCTCATAACACAGATCATTAAAAATGCGGTACCTCCCGAAAGGGAGGTACTTTGTTTAAGGGAAAGAAACTATGATACCTGAAAAAAATAAAGAATATACAGCAATTGTAACGGGAGTGTCATCGGACGGAAACGGAATATGCCGAATAGACGGATATACTCTGTTTGTACCGCAGACGGTGACGGGCGACAAGATACGTGTGCTTGTTGTAAAAACACGCACAGGCTTTGGCTATGGCAAGCGTATGGAAATTATTGAGCCGTCGCCGTATCGGACGGAGCCGGTATGCGGTGCATACCGCCGCTGCGGAGGCTGTCAGCTTATGCATATTGATTATGCTTATCAGACAGAAATAAAGCGTGGTATAATAGAAAATGCTATGCGCCGCATAGGCGGATTTGAGGATTTTTTCGTGTCTGATATGGTCGGTGCGGACAAGCCGTACCGCTATAGGAATAAGATGATATTCCCGATAGGCAAAGACAAGAACGGGGAGATCGTGTGCGGATTTTATGCACAACGCTCGCACGATATAATGCCGCTTGATGGCTGTGTTGCGGGCGGTGACTTTAACGGTGCGGTCATACGTGCGGTTAAGGAATATATGCAGGAGAATAATGTGAGTCCGTATGACGAAAAAACGCATACGGGACTTGTCAGGAGAGTGTTTACACGTGTTTCCGCAAAGTACGGCAGTGTTATGACCGTTATTTCCGTAAACGGTGATAATCTTCCCAACAGAGAGAAATTGATAAAAAAGCTTCGTACAGCTTGTCCGGATATAGCGAGTATTATTGTGAATATTAACAAAAAGCGGACAAATCTTGTCATGGGAGATAAAAATGTAACCGTGTGGGGCAGCGATACAATAAAAGATAATTTGTTGGGATTGGACTTTGAAATATCGCCGCACAGCTTTTTTCAGATAAACCATGATATGACGGAAAAGCTGTATGCAAAAGCGCTTGAGTTTGCGGATTTGAGCGGAAATGAAAACGTGATGGATATTTATTGCGGTATAGGGACTATTTCGCTGTGTGCCGCAAAATGCGCAAAATCGGTAATCGGTGTTGAAATAGTGGAAAAAGCCATAGAGGACGCAAGAAAAAATGCACAGTCAAACGGTATAGACAATGCGGAATTTTACGCATCTTCAGCGGAAGAAATCGTGCCGAAATTGATAGAAAACGGCAGACTGGCGGACGTGGTGATACTTGATCCGCCGAGAAAAGGCTCGGAGGAAAAAACGCTTTCAGCAATTGTAAAAGCGGCGCCGAAACGGATAGTGTACGTGTCGTGTAATCCGGCAACGCTTGCACGTGACGCAAAGTACCTTTGCGAAAACGGGTACAGTATAACAAAATCCGCCGGCTTTGATATGTTCCCCAATACAATGCATGTGGAGACTATAGTGTTGCTACAAAACCGAAATATGTAGAAATCCTTGATTTTAAGCACTTTGTGAAGCATACAGTCTTTAATTTGGATGGCGATAAATTCCGAAATAAAGAGATAAAAAATTACGTTGTCGTAAAAGTAGTAATTGATATGGTGTGTGGGAACACAAAGAAACCGTAAATAAATCTGACGAAAAGAGATGTGAAAAATGCATCTCTTTTTTATTTTTGGGAGGAAACGAAAATGAAATGCCTTATGAAATATGAATGGGTAAAGCTTATGCGA
>ERZ808246.969-NODE-969-length-22122-cov-6.103004_pt1 | contig 22122 bp, 17 predicted proteins | sample MGYA00521083_ERZ808246 | MGnify/ENA primary metagenome ERZ808246 (study PRJEB31516, sample SAMN03275577) | gut metagenome | biome: mammalia-associated habitat; material: feces | host: Papio cynocephalus | place: Kenya | collected 2012-07-07 ... | reverse complement strand
GCCGACCCTCTGCTTGTAAGGCAGATGCTCTAAACCAGCTGAGCTAAACGCCCTTGCTCTTGTAAGCGGTTGCAAAGGTATGAACTTTTTTTGTAACCTCCAAATTTTCTTTGAACTTTTTTCAAAACAAATGCATTTTTCTCACCATCCCTCACACTTACCCTCACCATCCCTCACACTATCCCTCACCCTCGAAACGCCGATATACAGGGAGTTTCGAGGCAAGAGTGAGGGTGTGAGGGTAATTTTACTGAAAAAAATTTTTGTTTTTTACCGTCAAAAAATCCCAAGTTGAATCTATTTATACAAACTTACGGCACCGGTTTTCTGAATTACAAAAGTATTGCTTGCTGATTTCTGCAACAACTCTACGACATTCGAAAGTTTGTCCTTCTTCACCCCTCCGTAACGTACTACAGAAGAAGAGCTCCAAGTCTGTGCATACTGTGCTCCATTTGGCTGGAAATACACAAACACTATTTGTGCAAGATCATACTTGTCATTCGTCAGCTGCTCCGCTCCTTTCAGAATAATGAAAGTCTCACACTTTACTGAACCCGGAAGAGCATTAACAGGTACCGACAGTTTGCAGAACTTCATGCCTTCGACAGGAACAAGCGGATTTGGGTTGTTATATACGAAACCTTCCTTGCTTACTATACTCTCATCGGTTTTCTCCTTTCCTTTTTCATCAAGGTATGTAAATTTAAACTTAAACGTAGCGATATCAAGCTCACTCTCAAGTGCTCCATAACAGAAGGTAAACGTACCTTTTGTATACTCGTCTGGCGAAGGAGTCGGATCGTTATTATCATCTCCACAAGCTGTAAACACACCGATGCCGAGTATTACGATGAATACCGGCAAAACTCTCTTTAAGAAATTCTTCATCATGCTTATATTATATATTTAACTTTTAATATCTCTGCAAATTTAAATAAAAAAAACAATCAAATGGCATGTCGGAACAAAATAAAATCACGGAAGCATAAAATTAAGGACAATATAAATAAAAGATGCAATAATTGTGGAATAATCAGAAAAACTCTGTACCTTAGCATCCGATTATGAGCGAGAAAGAAACAAAATACATCGACATTATATTGCCACTGCCGCTTAACTGCCTTTTTACCTACTCCATTCCTCAAGGAATGGAACAGCTGGCTATAAGCGGAGCAAGAGTGCTTGTGCCCTTCGGAAAATCGAAACTCACCGTGGGACTCATTGTAAAAGTACACGACAAGAAGCCGGACTTTAATGTAAAGCCCATAGAAAGAGTTATCGACAAGCAACCTGTGGTTAACGAAAAGCAGCTGAAACTATGGCAGTGGATTGCCTACTACTACATGTCGCCTATAGGCGATGTTTTCAATGCGGCACTGCCTGCAGGGCTGAAGACTGTGGATGGTTTTAAGCCTAAAACTGAGACATACGTGACTCTGCCTGAAAATCTCCGCCACGAACAGGCTCTGCATGTTGCATTCGGCATTCTGAAGAGGGCTCTTGCCCAGCAAAAGACATTTGCCACGTTTCTCGCCATGTCGCATTGGGACACTCTTGTTGGCGACTATCCCGATGAGCAGGTTGTAGAGATAACTAAGGAAGAACTGATGAATGAGGCTCATTGCTCTCTTGGTGTCTTCAAACAACTCATCGACAAAAAGTTTCTACAGACGTATGAAAAGGAAGTGGGAAGACTCAACTGCGGTGGCGAGCCTCATCTCGACAACGTAAAGATGCTGTCTGCCGCACAACAGGAGGCTTACAACCAGATTCTGTTCCAGTTTCTGAGTAAAAAGGTGGTACTGTTGCGAGGCGTAACATCGAGTGGAAAGACTGAAATATATATTCATCTTATAAAACAAGCCCTGGAACGCCATGAGCAAGTACTTTACCTACTGCCGGAGATTGCACTAACCGTACAAATCAGACAGAGGCTTCAACGTGTATTTGGCGACCGTCTGGGCATTTACCACTCTAAATACTCTGATGCGGAACGCGTGGAGATATGGAAGAAACAGCTCTCCCCCACTCCGTACGACGTGATTCTTGGAGCAAGATCAGCAGTCCTTCTGCCGTTCAACAACCTCGGACTCGTAATTGTCGACGAGGAACACGAGACGTCATTCAAGCAACAAGACCCCGCCCCTCGCTATCACGCACGCAGCGTGGCTATCATGCTGGCTCAACAGTTTGGGGCGAAGACGCTGCTCGGCTCGGCAACTCCGTCTGCCGAAAGCTGGAACAATGCCAAGAACGGAAAATTCGGACTCGTTGAACTTAACCAGCGATACCAGGGCATCGAATTGCCGGAGATTAAAGTTGTGGATGTAAAGGACATGCAACGCCGCAAGATGATGTACGGTCCGGTGTCGCCAATGCTGCTACATGCCATGAAGGAAGCGTTGGAAAACGGCGAACAGGTGATACTTTTCCAAAACCGCCGCGGCTTTGCCCCGATGATTGAATGTAGGGTGTGCGGATGGGTTCCGAAATGCGAAAACTGCGATGTCAGTCTGACGCTCCACAAAAACATGAATCAACTTACGTGCCACTACTGCGGTTTTACATACTCTGTACCAAAGAAATGTCCTAACTGCGAGAGTGAAGACCTCAGGCCATACGGCTATGGCACGGAGAAGATTGAGGAAAAGATTATGGAACTCTTCCCCGGAGTGCCCGTAGCACGAATGGACCTCGACACCACTCGCTCCCGCAATGCCTATGAAAGGATAATAAATGATTTTTCTGCCGGCAGGACTAAGATTCTTATCGGTACGCAGATGGTGAGCAAGGGACTCGACTTCGACCACGTGAAAGTGGTGGGCATCCTCAATGCCGACTCTATGCTCAACCAACCTGACTTCCGCGCCTATGAACATGCCTTCACGATGATGTCGCAAGTGGCAGGAAGAGCTGGGCGCAAAGGCGGCAGAGGATTGGTTATTCTCCAGACTAAAGATGTGGAGCAACCTGTAATACGGCAGATTGTAGACAACGACTGGCAATCTTTCTATGCACAGTTGCTTGCCGAGCGACGACTGTTCCACTACCCACCGTTCTACCACCTTATATATATATATATGAAGCACAAAGACGAGCGGCGTGTCGAGACGGCAGCCATTGAGATGGGCAGCAGACTGCGCCAGTGGCTCGGCGAGAGAGTGCTCGGTCCCGACAAGCCCTCGGTGTCGAAAGTACGCACACTGTTTATCCGTAAGATTATGCTCAAGCTTGAAATGGGCATCGACATGAAGGGTGTGCGCCAGTGTCTGTACAGTGTCCAGCAGCAGATGGAACAGGACAAGCGCTACACGTCGTTGCAGATTTACTACGATGTGGATCCGAGCTGACATTTTTCTAAGCAAAATTAGAATGATAATATTTATGACAGAAAGAAAATAAACAAATCCCCGACATTCTCATCAAGAAAGAGTCGGGGATTTGTATATATAATAACTGTAACAAAGATTCTTATACCTTATTCTGCTTATTTTTCTTGAAATACAGCCAATAGCCGGTAACGGGCAACGAGGCACCGATGATGCTCACAATGAAAGTAATAACCTTTGTAAACATTCCGCCCCACGAACCAATATGCAACTCGTGGAACACGGTCATCATCTCCGATCCTCTGGGCACAAGCTTCAGTCCGAAACCAAGTCCTGTAACGGCGAGCAACAATAGCCAAACAATAGTCCACCAGCCAAGGCTGACATGAAGGTCGTAAAGGAGTTTCCGTCTACCTCTACCTGTATCTATTGTAAACCTCTTGCGCAACTGTCTGCCGTTACGTGGCAGACATATCCATATACCACTTACGAGGATAAAGACAAAGAACAGCGTGGTATAGGTAACGATAATCTTTCCGGGAGCACCCATCATCAGTCCGGTATGAAACTTAGTAACATAGGAGAAGAAATCCCTTTTCGTCGTTGTTCCATACGGAGCATCAGCACTCTTTCCTGTAATACCGTGCCACTTGCCAGACTCATGATGCTTGTCGAATCTATGCACATTTCGCCCGTCATGCTTTTTGCCCATACCATGCGATTTGCCCATACCGTGAGGCGCAACCACCTTGGGCATTCCCAAGGCATTGCGGATCTCGTTTTTGAACACCAATGTGGCTCCCGACAGACAGATGAGCATAATAAGAATGCCCAACGGCAGCGACAGCCACAGGTGTAATTTGTATAATACCTTTTTTGTATTCATTATTTATCTATGCAGAGTTATTTTGCAAAGCTTCTATGCAACATTATTTTGCAAAGTTCACCTTCAGTCCTACGACAAACATTCTGCCCGGTGAATAGAGGGCATAACGGCGTGTGTCGGTATCAACGCGATGGTCGGTCTTGTCGAAGATATTGTCAACACCGATGCTCGGCATCAGTCGGAACATTCTGCCCACAGTGAATGTGTGGGTTGTGTTCAGGTTCACTACGCCATAACCTGGAGCATCCTCGTAAGAAGGATAGTATGTGCGCGACTGGAAGCGGCTGTTGAGATTCACGCCGAGCGTATAGTTGCGCCATGTGTGGCTGTAGTTTGCTCCGGCAGTAAAGCTGTTCTTGAACGTGCGTTCAAGGTTAATCCATTCTCCCCCCGTCTTTGAGCGTCCGTTTGTATAGGCATAGTTCACCATGAGTGTAAGGTCTGGAGTAACATTTACCGAAGCATTTGCCTGCACGCCCTTCACGATACCCTTGTTGCTGTTGATATAATGTCCGTAGGTCTTGAGCTGTGCCAACTGGTCGGCTGTTGCCTCAGGGAATTGCTCAGCAAGTTCCTTGCGGATATCATCATCCACGGCGATGTTCTCCTTCACGATCATGTCGCTCACGAAGTTCATGTATCCCATAACGGAGAGAGTGAAGATGCGGTTGCTGTATTCTGCGCTCAGCGATACATAGTGGCTGCGCTCAGCTTTCAAATTGGTATTTCCGAAGGTTATTACCGGACGCTTGCCCATTATCTTGAAGTAGTGGTAGTAAAGCTCGTCGAGTCCCGGTGCACGGAAGCCGCGAGAGTATGCAGCACGGAAGCGGAAGTTACCCGGAGCGTACATCAACGACACCTTAGGGGTGAAGTTGTTTCCGAACGTGCCGTGCTTGGTATATCTCACACCGAGCGTAGCGCTCAGGTTCTTAACAATCTCCATATCGTGCTGGGCGTATGCAGCAAGAGTGTACACATTGTTGTTAACGTCGCCACTTGTGGCAGTAAGGAAGTCGTTACGCCAGTCGGCACCCACAATTGTCGTTGCCTTATCATAGAAGTGGAACACACCCTTCAACTCTGCCTCGTAGTATTTCTGGAACTTGTTGCGCACAAAGTCGCCAGCCTTCTTGCTCTTCGTGTCCACCTGATAGAGATTGCCGTAGTGGTAGTTGTCGTTCACGAAATCGAGCAGCAACGAATGTTTGCCGAATTTATATTTAGCTCCGGCTTCCCAGCGCCATCCCTCACTGCGCATGTCGTAGTCGGAACCGCCGGTTACATCTGTGCGTGTATTCGGACGGTCGGTGAGTTTATAGTTGTATGATCCTCCGGCATACATCGAGAAGTTCTCTGTCGGTTTGATGTCAAAGCGCTGGTTGATAAGGTTTGAGTTGAATCCGATAAAAAGCGGAGCAATCGTTTCATATTCCTTTCCGTCGGCATCAAGAGCCTTGTTGTTGTTCTGATAGCTGTCAGCTTCCTGATGGAAATACGACGTATGCGAGTCGAGGTATTTTGAAGTAACGTCGAGGTTCACTCCCTCAGAGAACTGTCCCTCTCCCGACACTCTCGTATCTGAAGAGATTGCTACATTGTCGAGCGTCTTCTCGTCGGTAATAATGTTAATCACTCCTCCTATGGCATCCGATCCGTAAAGAGCCGATGCAGCTCCGTCGAGCACCTCGATGCGCTTAACTTTCGACATGTTGATACGGCTGAGGTCTACGTTTCCTGCAATGTCGCCAATCATCTTCTTACCGTTCACAAGCACGAGGACGTATTTGTTGCCCAGTCCGTTAACACGGATATACGAACCCATGGCGTTCGGTGCAAAAGACACCTGCGGCATGAGTTTTGTCAGAACATCCTGGAAGTCTGTCGAACCTGTTTCCTTGATGAGTTTCTGCGACAATACATGCACTGGGGTTGTTGTCGACTTCAACAGCTGGTGGTGTCCGTTTCCGGTTACGACTACCGGGTTCAGCTCTATCGCCTTGTCGTTATCTACATTGTCTCCTTTCGTCACGTTGTCTGCCACGGCATTTACGCATCCCAACGATGCTGCCACGGCTAAGAATAAAATTCTGCTATTCATATATTACTTTAAAACTTTTGTTATTTACATTATTATTCAAGTTTCGGATTTATAATCTTCCCCTCCCCCGCCTCCCCCTCCGGGGGCTGAGCAGTTACTCATTCTGCTAAAACTGAAATATTTACAGGTAAATTCAGTAATGATACAGATTTAGTAATGATAAATCTGTAAGGTTATGGCAATTAAAAGTAACCGTTTCTATATGCCGCATCAGTTGCAATCCCTCCCCCCTTGGGGGAGATGGAGGGGGGCTGGGGGCTATAGGTGGCTATAGTGCTTTTATCCTTTCTATTATCATCTCCTGCACCTCCGGCATCTCGCCGAGTCCCTTGCCGAGTACACTAACCTTATAGCCCTGTTTCTGCAATTCCTCTTTCCACACGCCATTGATGTCTTCCTTCTGATGGTTTCCGGCGATATAAAGCAGCGGGATGAGCACAACTCTCTTTGTCTTGCTCTTTCTCAATTGGCGCTCCACATTCTCTATTGTGGGATATCCCTCGATTGTACCTACGTGCCACTCCGCCTTGCCTTCATCTTTCAGCAGATAGTCAAGCTGACTGTACATGGCGTTTGCCGGACTATCGCTGCCATGCCCCACGAGCACGACTTGCATCCTTCCTACATCTATTGTCTTGTCGGCAGCCAAATTCTTTCCGATTACAGCAATCATCTTCCGGCAGTCGTCAACGGAATACAATAGCGGACGGCCTACTTTTATCTCGCTGAACTTCCCTTTAGCCTTCTTCGCATAATCCTCCAACAAGTCGGTCATCACACCATCGAGAAGCATAGTGCTCTGCACTACAACCCTCTGACAGCCGAGAGTCTTCAGCGAGTCGAGAGCCTCCGGAATGGAGAGTTTCTTTATTCCTCTCTTTCCGAGCATACGTATCACAGAAGGTGCTGCATAAGCCTCCATAACCTTGCAGTCGGCAAAGCGCTCTGCCACGATGCTGTCCAACTTGTCTATCGTAACACTGCGACTACGGTCGTTCCCCGTTCCGTAATGCACAAGAAGTATTCCTGTTGATTTATTATTTGCGCTTTGTGCCAGCAATGCCACGGTGCATAGCATGCTCATGGCTATGAGTCCTAATTTCTTGATATTCATAAAATTTCCAAATGGATAAAATAAGAAAATAAATCTTTTTACCTATAACTCTCTAAATTCGTGTGCAAAGTTATGATGATTCGGAAAAAGCCACAATACTCAAATTTTAGGATTTTGCCTTATTAGTGCTCTTCACAGAATGATTTGTCCTATTATGTTATTTACAGAACAAAACATAAAAAACGAAAAAATCCTCCACCGCAGCGGTATCTCTTTAAGATACCAACGCGATGAAGGATTTTTATTTTATCCTATAAGAAGGACAGTAGTTTACTTTACCATTACTTTATTCGTTACGGTTTTTCCGCCAACCACACTCTTCACGATATACATTCCCGGAGCGAGAGACTTTAGAGTAGCTGTGCCGTTGGCTACGATATTGCCGGACAAATCGTAAACAGCCTGGCTGTCGGCTGCAACTCCTGTTGCTACCGATGAAATGCCGTCGGTTCCCAATCCGTATGTAACATCGTCAATATAGTAAGTAGCACTGTTGTCTGCACCACGGGTACTGGTGAAACGGAACGCCATGAAGAATACATCGGCAACCTCCTGGTTTGTGAGGTCTACGGTATACGGATACCATTTACCACTCTCATCCTTTGTTGCTGGCATCTTGCATCCCGTAAGCGGTTGGATATACGGCGTGCCGTCGGCAATATCTATATAGCAAAGCTCAAGCTTGTCGGTCTGGTTGTCCTGCAGATAGTCGCCACGCACCTTGAAGGTAAATACCTTAGTGGCAGAGTTCTTGAAATCGAGTGGCGGAGTTACGAGAATCATCTGTGCCGGTGTGCCGCTGCCGCTCTCCACCTTAGAGTCGTATGCCGTAACCTTAGCCACCTTCTCGTTAGGCGACTCCGTGTCGTAATCCAGGAACGAATATCCCCACCAGGCACGTGTACCCTCAAGGGCAGAGTTAGTCCAGCGGTCAAGAGCAAGCGGTTTGTTGCGGGTGATATTGTCGAATTTCTCGTTGAGCTGCTTCAGCGGATTCTCCTCGCTGAGCACAAAGTCAACGCCCTCTTTCGGTTCATCGGGAGTATCGCCCGTGGCAACGCCCTCAAGAGGTAGTTCTACATCCTCCATGCCAAGAGCAGAGAAGATGAGCGACGTGTTGTATGTTCCGGCAACGGTAGGTTTGAAGGTAACCTTCACTGTGTTCTTGGTGTTGCGCATGAGCATCGTGTTGCTGAGGATAAACTGTCCGGCATCCTTCACCTTTACGTAGGCATAGTCAGGCATGTTTGCCGTGGTAATCTCAAGAGTCTGCTCACTTGTCTCGCCCACCTTTGCCTGGAACTTCTGCAGCTCCGTCGGGCTGACGGTTATCGTTGGCGGATTCTGCTCGTCGATGGCGTAGGCACTGAAGTTTATCGTCTTGTAGTAATCCTCAATGCTCGGACAGTTCACCATAATGTATGCCTTATGCACAGCCACCTCCGTCGGGGTATAAGAGACAACGATATCTGTCTCGCTGTTGCCTTTTTCTATCTTCGAGAGCGACAGTGAGAACTGGTCGGCATTCTTTCCTGCAAGTTCAAATGTCGTTACTGCCGTCATGTTCTTTGCCGATACGTGGATTGTCGCCACCTCCACGGTCTTGCCCAGCGCGCCTGCCTTCTGCTCTATCTTCTCCGGAGTGAATTCGATAGAAGGATCGCCCTGTGGCTGCTGCACGGTGATGTCTTCGATGCCACGCGGACCGATTATCATTGCTTTTGAGGTGAAGAGACCAACGAGCGTTACGTCGTCCGTCGGGATATTCTTGCCGATAAGCGAAGTGCCCTTGAAGATGCGAACTTTAGCCTCCTCCGTGCCGTCGGTAACGACAGGCTGCGTCATACCTTCTGTAAAGGTTGTACCCTCGGCAATGTCCTTGAATTTAAGGTCTTTCACCTTTACCAACTGCTGCATGTAGTCGGCTGGCGAAGCCTTGAGCTGCTCGAGTGTGGCCTCAACAGGAGCTACTGTGTTGCCAGTAGAGAGGACCTTACCGAGATTTGTGTTGTATGCCACGGCACTCATTGTGCCGAACGAGCTTTGAACACCGAGGATAGTCCCAGTGAGCTTGTCGCCTGCGTTATAGTCGGTGGTCTTCAAAACTTCCCATTCGTCGCTGATGGTTATTGCCCCGGTAGCATCTTGCAGATAATAAACCGGCTTCGTTGCGCCCTTATCGACAAACGATATCGTTGCCTCGCCCGAATATCTGTACACCTCACCTGCTTCCGGGTCTTTACTGTAAAGTTCCTTGATGGTTTTTACCTCTGAAACAGTATATCCGGTCCATGAAATCTTAATCTGCTGGTCGGCTGCGCCCTCGCTCTTCAGCGTTATGGTGGCATTCTGTTCGCCGTCAGTATAAGCCACGTTTATTTTCAGCTTAGCTCCGTCGCCGCTCATAACATCGGCAGCAGATAGTGTTGCCGGCGACACGGTTACGGCTGGCGACGATGACTCTACTGTAACATCGCCCGTAAGGTTCTCGCCCGTAACGGTTATCGTTTCGTTGTACTCGTCGCCAGTATACACCTCGCCAAGAACGAGGGATTTCTTTGAAACCTTGAATGTCGGGGTTTTGTCTTCTCCGCCTTTGCCGAAGAGTCCGGCATAAGTATCGGAAACGCGAACTGAACCAACATACATCTCGGGGGCTGTAACAGTAGCATTTGTACCTTGACGAATTTCAAAGCCCTGCAGTCCATAGCTTCCCATACCGCTGCCAGTCTGGTTTACGCCATCGACTACGGCATTTGGCGTAGGTTCTTTCGTGTAACTTGTCGGATTTACATATAGATATACATTGTCCTTTCCCTTGTCTACAGCATTAATCTCGAACTTCAGGACAACAAGGTAATTTTGGTTCAGCTTTAGCGGTGTTTCAGAATACACAGGTTTGGCTCCGCCACGTTCAACACCCACCTTTACCTCATCATCATTGTCTCCCTTGCCAATAAACAGTCTGCCAAGTTCCACCGGATTCATTCCTTCTGCAATAACAGACTTCATTGTCCGCGGAACCAAAGCCAACACATAAACATTTCCGGAAGGTTGGCTTTCTACATTAATGACAGCTGAAAAATACACGTTGCCGGATTTTATGCCCTCGTCATCATCGGTAAACCTTACCATCAAGTCTTCGCCCGACTTTGTATTGCTGAGCTTCACGCATTTTGCCGGAGCCTCATCATTATACCCTGCATATGCCAGTGCTTTGTCCAGCACCAGGACTGGAGCTTCACTGTTTCCTCCATAGCGTACCCAACCGCCCTGATTGTGCAGTTCGCCAGCAGGATAATTGAAATCTTCTTGGAAACCGAATTTCGTCTGTGCCTCCCCCCCTATCGGAACGGCAAGCAATGCCACGAGCAGCATGAAAGCCCATGTCATAAAAGATTTTGAAGAATTGTAATGTTTCATAATCTGATAGCTTTTTTATATTGATAGTTATTCTATATTTTGCAAATATACAATATTTTGTATAAAAAGCGTCTTTTTGTGTATTGAATTTGTTTATTAGCTTATTTTTTGTATCTATAATGCGTTATAATTATAAACTCCACACATAAAATAAGTTATTGCTGTTTCTTTCCTAAACTGTACGCAAGTTTTTTATCAATACTATATTACTCATGGGGAAGAAAGACATCTACGAACTAAGCATGCTATAAAATAAAAATCCCTACACTTCCGCTCTCTGGAAATATAGGGATTCAGACAAGTATACTTGCCGCTCATTCATCTTTATTTCTTGGAGTATTTATTCAGTTCACTTATTGCCACACCGAAGATTCCCTTAATAAACTTATCGGGCGTTTGCTCCTGCATGTCTTTCAGTCCTTCGATGCAGAGCTGCTTCTCTGAAGCTGTCATCTGTTGGCCTTTCTGCTTGCAGAGGTCAAGGATAGAATTGGCAAGTCCGGTGAGCATGGTAGTGTTGCCGACATTACCCTCGCGGATATTGTTAAGATAGGCGGCACGCAAGTTGCCGAACTCCTGCACGGGGTCTGAAGAATCGGTTCCTTTCGTCATGTTGGTAACGTTTCCATTGCCGTCGAGCGACATCTTGTTACCCTCGCCGTCATCCATATCGATAGAGCCGTCGGCATTGATTACAAGATTCTGCTTGCCGGAACGGATCACCATCTTACCGTCTTTCTGTTCTATAACATCATTGCCAGACCGCAGTTTTCCGCCAAACATCTTCGTTATCTTTCCAAGAGACTTCAGTTCTTTCATGCTATTGCCCAAGTCTTTCATATCGCTAGCAATAGACTTTAAGTCTTCCAAATCGGCCTCAACACCAACTTGATCGTTTACTATAGTTATCTTTTCTTTCTTTGCCTTCTGTGGGTTACGGCTGTAGATTTTTACCACCGAGCCACACACCTTGTTGCCTATATATTCCCATTCCAATCCGTAGACATAGCGATAATCGGCATTCTCCTTGCTGTTAACCCACATGAAGAGATAGTTTTTGTCCGTATTGTCCTTTCCACTTGCCCATCCCAAAGTCAGCCTTTTATCCAAGTTGTCGCCATAGGCTATCAGTTTATTGCTTTTGGTCTTGTCGCCAGCTTTCTTTATAAAGACATCGTATGCATCCGACACGTCCTCGTAGAACGCCTTGCGCAGAAAGTCAATTTTCTTTTCTTCCTTCTTAGGCAGCTGAAACTTGTAGGTTATGCAGTATGCACCGCCGTCATCCCTGTCCTCCACCTTGTTCCAGATACCATATTTGCCTGTGTTAGCCCCGAAAGTGTTTACGGCACTGTCGATATTCTTCTGTGCCGAAGCCGCAAGCGGCAAGAATGCCATTGCCGCCACTGCTAATCCTTTAATAATTCCTTTCATAATAAAAATCCTTTCTCGCTTTATCAAAACTTTCATTCAAAATAAGATTAATCCAAATATTTTCCTTTAACGCCCTCCATTACTACCCTCTTTTCAGTTTTCAAGAGTAATGTCATTCCCTCCTTCGGGAGGGTTATGGTGGGTGTTAGTTTCTTCTAATACACCTCCTCGTCTGCCACCTCAGCGATATCCACAGAATGAATCAGATTTACGGCTTTTATCATATTCAGCATATACTGCTGTTCGAGTTCCACCTTACGGAGTTCCGCTTCCGCCAATCGACTTGCTGTCCCGTCCACGGAATCAGCCAATTCAGAAGTCTGGAGTTTTGCCGTCAACACCTCCGGAGGAGCCGGTTTATATCGGTATTTGCGCGGAGTGCGACTGACGGGAGCGGTTTCATTCTGTTGTCCGTCAATATTCCGGGTGGAATCTGCCGCCACATTTACAGTATCGGTATTTTCAGCAAGTGATGCTGCCGGTGTTACACTGGCGATTGACTTGCCATTACCTTTATCATCATCTCCACCTATTACATTATATGCCACGATGAACAACACGGCAACGGAGGCAGCGATATACAAGATACGGCGGAGATATACTGTAATACCGCCCCTTCTACTCTCTACAGAACTGTTGTCAACATTCTCTACCACCTCATCGCCTTTAAGCAACGTTCCGTCCGCCATGCCACCATCGAAATAGGCAAACATCTTGCGGTAAGGTTCCAGGTCTGCAGGTATATCTGTCTCCTGTCGGAAATAGTCGGCGAGTATCCGTTCCTCATCCAAAGAAGAAGTGCCGTCCATAAACTTATCTATCAGTTTCCTTATATCCATATTAAACATCTTTGTTCAAGTTTTTAATTCTTCTTTCCCTTTTTACCTTCTTTTCATCTCCTCCAACAGCTTTTTCCTCGCCCTTGCCAAAAGCGTCGGCACCGACTTTTCGCTGATGCCAACGATGGCAGCAATCTCTTCCGTAGACTTATGTTCTACCTGCCGGAGATGTAAAACGGAATATTCCGTTGAAGGCAATCTGTCTAACTGCATCTTCAGCCACAATTCGTTTTCCTGACTTTCGAGCCTTGAGTCAGGTTGACAATACTGGCTGTCGGATATTTTTATATCATCAAGCTGTGAGCACCGCCGCCCTCTGAGCATATCTATCGAAAGATGCTTGGCTATAGTAACGCCAAGTGCCATAGCCTGTTTGTCGCCAGAATATTTCTCGCGTATGGTCCAAAGTTTCAGCATTGCGTCTTGTGCCACATCTTCTGCCGAATCTGCATTAAGCCCATACCCCCTTGCAACCGAGATAACCCGGCTGCGAAGCGACGCTGCAATATTTTCAAATTCCTCTTGAACCATTTTACTTTTTTATATCAGTTACGTGCCACTGGAGCTTTTGATTTATAAACGCAAAGAAAAGGAATTTATGAACAAGCATTATATTTCTTTAACAGAAAATTTATATGTGGGGATAATTCTTATCTGAGCATTTTGTAAGCAGGGAACTGTTAACGAATAAAAAAAACGAAGTTTCTTGTAGCAAATTGTATATCGTCTTCGTTTTATATGTAGAAAACATCAAATGAATCAAACAACTAAAAAATATAGAATTATGGAAGCAATCATTACAGCAGCTACAGTTCTCGCATCTTACCTTAACGTAGCAACAGCTAACCAGAGCGGTTATGTATACAATGCATCTTTCGAAGACAACAACGTGGCACGTATCGAGGTTCTAAACGATAACGGCGGCGTTCTCACCAACAAGCTGCAGCAACGCTTCACTTACGACGGCCGCGGCAGACTTGCATCTAAGGAAACTCTACGATGGAATGCCGAAACGGGAGAATTCCAACCGTCGGAACTATACACATACTCTTATGACAACTACGGATACAGCATGTCGATGAGACGCTGGGACAAGATGTCTTCTTCTTACGCTCCTTCCGGCGACATGACGGTTTATCACATGGTTGGCGACAAGGTGATGGCGGTAGACACATACAAACGCAGCAGTCAGCATGCTCCGTTTGAACTCACTTCCGGCATTCTCGTGATGAATCCCGACACTAATTTTGCCATGATGTAAAAAACTGACATTTGATTTTGTTACGCAATTATATAAAGGATAACCTAAATTAGAATGAAAGCAGGACGACATGCGTGCCGTCCTGCTTTTTTTTAATCTTCCAACTTGTTGTATTCCTCGTCACTAACAGGCTCAAGCCATTCGTTTGGTGCTGCCCCCGGACAGGAGTTCTCCACTGCCACATGCGTGGCGATATGCTGGAACCATGAGTCTTTCTGTGCGCCATGCCAGTGTTTCACTCCCTCCGGAATGTCTATCACGTCGCCTGCCTTGAGCGGAATTGCCGGTTTTCCCCACTCCTGATACCAGCCTCTGCCCGACACACAGATGAGTATCTGGCGAGCACCATGGTGGATGTGCCAGTTGTTGCGACAGCCCGGTTCAAAGGTAACATTGCTCATCGGCAAGGCGGTCTTCTCGTCTTTGTTGAGGTTCTTCGGGGCGAGCGATGCAAGATGACTGTTGCCGATAAAGTATTTGGCATACGCCGTATTGGGGTTGCCAATGGGGAAGGTCAAGTTTTCTTTTCTATTGTCGTCAGACGCAACCGTGTTTTTATCATCATCCGCCCAAACTTCCTTGGCAAGACGGAAGGCCGCCCATGCCTTTGGCCATCCGGCATAGAATGCCATGTGGGTGATTATCTCCGAAATCTCCGTACGGGTAATTCCGTTGCCTTTTGCCGTCTGGAGGTGATATTTCAGCGAACTGTCGGTTATTCCCTGACTGATGAGCGAGGTGATTGTAACGAGGCTGCGGTCGCGCAGCGAGAGGAGGTCGTTGCGGCTCCATACTTCTCCGAAGAGTACATCGTCGTTGAGACGGGCAAACTCCGGAGCGAACTCGCCCAGTTGGGCGCGTCCGGCTGTCTGTACTATTTTCTTTTGTGCCATAACGCTTAATGATATTATTGCCAATAATGTTAATAATCCTGTTTTCTTCATATCCTCAGGTTTTATGAGTTCTGATTCATGGATGCAAAGTTAAAGAAAACATGACTTACGGATGCTACCCTAAATACGGAATACATTATCCGAATTACTGAAGAATATCAAAAATACGCTTGTTTTTTTTAGCTAAACTTAATTTCCACCACACTTTTCTCTTATAAATAAAAAGGAAACAAAAATATGGATAAAAAGGTTTATCCCGATAAAAAAAGACTAAATTTGCGAACTAAGAAACGAGAGAAGCAATATGGAAAAAGAAAAGATATTGACAGAGAATACAAATACGCCGAAAGTAACAAATCTCTCGGCATTGACTGACGACGAGATTCTACAAGGCTTAAGGGATTCAAATCCGAAGATTGTAAAGGAATATTTCTACGGTTACTGCCGTGTGGCTTATTGCATCTACGACAGGAAATATAGTCTGCGGAGCAAGCCTGGACTGGACTTCTACTCGCTCGCACACGAATATTACCTTTATCTCTATGAGCACCACTTCAAGCCTCTTGAGGACAGGAAGCCAAGCGCGTCGCTCAAGACGTGGATGGTCAACGGATTCCGCTTCTTGACACTCGACAAACTGAAGGCTGTGGTGAAAGAACACCGCTTCGAGAGTTTCGAGGCAAGGCAGGAGAACAGGAAAATGAAGTTTGACGTAACCGACAATATGTTTGAACAAGAACTTTACCGCACGATAGAAGACATCGGCAACAGATGCTATGGTCGCGACAGCAAGAACGCCATCATCCTGAAAATGCTATACATCGAGGGCTTCAAGGGCAAGGACGTGGCTGCGCAGTTGGGCATGACGGCATCTGCCGTTACACAGCGTTGCCAGAAGATGATGCACGATGTGGTGATTCCGTATTTCAAGAGATATTTCGATGCCTCGGAATACGAGACAAGCCTGTCATTCTGCGAGGAGCAAGAGGCAAAGAATTCTGCAGACATGTCTTACGCTGCCTCACCAAGGATGTGCATAATGGCATGCAGTGGGGATAATAATAACGATAACTCTAATCATTATACAAATAATTACAATAGTATGGAAAACTTAAAGAAAGACAGGATTACTCCTCAGTGGATAAACTCATTGAAGGAGAACGAGATTTTCGTGTTTGGCAGCAACCTTGCCGGCATGCATGGCGGTGGTGCAGCCCGTGTAGCCCGTCTACACTTTGGAGCAGTAATGGGAAAAGGCGTAGGTATGCAAGGTCAGAGCTATGCCATCCCTACGATGCAGGGAGGAACGGATACCATTCAGCCTTACGTGGATGAATTCATCGCCTATGCCCGTCAGAATCCCGACAAGAAGTTCCTTGTAACACCTATCGGCTGCGGCATTGCCGGATTTGAACCGGAAGACATTGCCCCACTGTTTGAGGAGGCTAAAGAGGTAAAGAATATCAGTCTGCCGGAGAGTTTCTGGGAGGTGATGAAGTGAGATAAATAAATTAATCAACTTTCTGATTTAGACATCACCCAAAAACGCAGTAACGTTTGGGCCAAACATCGGAAGCGTTTGGGCTAGACACCGGAAGCGTTTGGGCCAAACAGCAGGAGCGTATTCCTGTACTAAATAATATTTTGATACATAAAGTTCTTCTACTGAATCTACTCTTCTATTGAAACTGCTTCGCACCTGTTAATGGGAGATGGAGGAGGGAAAAACTAAATCCGAAACTTTAATTAATTATTAATTTAAATATAGAATATATGGAAACGACTAAAAATGATAAGTATTCTGATATACCTAAGAATTATCAAAAATTCGTATTAGTTCAAAAAAGTAATGCTAAACCAGAAGATTACGGATATACCCAAGAGGGGATTATGTATGTTTTGAATATGATCAAGAATGATCCTAATAATATTGAACTTGAAGATGACGGACTTCAAAACGACTTAGGATGTATCTTTATTGACGGAATATGCGTTGAAAAGAATATAGAATTTGCAAAATATTGGTTTGCCAAATCTGCAGATCAAGGCAATGATTTGGCAAGAAGCAATCTGGCTGACATCTACCGCAAAGGAACTGGAGGTTCTGAGGTTGATTATAAAAAAGCTTTTGAACTTTACAAAGCATGCGGACTTCCTTATGCTCATTATCGCTGTGGCGAGTTTTATGAGAAAGGTTGGGGTGTAGAGAAAAACTTAGCTGAAGCAAAACGCTACTACTCATTAGCCTATGAAGAGGGACATCAGTTGGCTAAGAAAAAAATAAAAGAATGGAATTTCTTAGAAGACTAAGTATGAACAAACGAGAAATACCAAAAGACTATAAACCATCCATAAAATAATTATGTTAGGAGCAATCATAGGCGATATTGTTGGCTCGAAGTATGAGTTCAACAATACATTTGACTACAACTTTGAGTTATTCGGCAAAGGATGCGACTTCACCGACGATACAATCTGTACGGTAGCTATTGCCGATGCGATATTAAACAAGCGAAGCTATCAGGAAAGCTTGCACGACTGGTGTCGCCGCTATCCCAGCCCGAAGGGAGCTTACGGCGGAAGATTCGCAGCATGGGTTCATTCAGACAATCCTCAACCATACAACAGCTTCGGCAATGGATCGGCAATGCGGGTATCTCCTGTAGCATGGCTCTTTGATGATTTGTCACAAGTTCTGGAAGAGGCTGAAAAGACGGCACTCCCCACACATAACCATCCCGAAGGAATAAAGGGAGCAAAGGCTGTGGCTCATGCCATATGGCATTTCCGCAAAAGCAAAGTCTCTTGTAAGGGTAAAGATGAAGACGGTCTGTCAACGGACAATGCTCTAAACACGTTCAAAGGAATAGCCAACAGCTATTACGAGAACTTCGACACACAGGATTATCCCAAAGGAGTATTTGACGAGACCTGTATGGATGCCGTCCCCCTATCCCTCCATATCATATCCGAATCAAAGGATTTCGAGGATGCCATACGTCTCGCCATATCTCATGGTGGCGACAGCGACACCATCGGAGCCATCGTCGGTTCAATTGCCGAGGCACGCTATGGTATTCCACAAGAGATAAGATACAAGGCTATAAGTTATTTACCTCATGACATGATGCTAATATATAAACGATTTACCGAAAGGCAAGATTTCACTTTATAGAAAAAAATAAGGTTGCGAACTTCCATGCAACCTTATTTTTTTCTTTATCCAATTTTATTCATCCTTGAAATAGCGTCCGCTTTCCATAACATCATTTACCGCACAACACTTGTTGAATCTCACTCTTGCCCTATTCTCCATGGCAAACATCTTTCTCGTGCCAGCTTCATCTTCAGAGAACTGCAGATGATTGTCGATACCCATATTCATGGCAATACCCTCAACATCAAGATTGTCAGTGCCGATGAAAGTAAAGGTCCAGTTCTGTTTCTTCAACTTCCCAATCAGATTCTTTATCATTTTCAGACTGTATTCTTCGCTACAGTTCTCCTCCCCGTCCGTGATAATCGTAACCAGCACACTGTCGCCTTCTTTTGTCAAGGCATTAATCTTTGCAATTCCCATGCCAATGGCATCATAGAGCGGAGTGCCACCACATGGATTATAATCCATTACGGTCAAAGGATGGGCATGACGCGCACTCACATTGTCGTAGAAAAGTTTCTTATGTGTACTGTCGAAGGTGATGAGTGTAATGCGCTGTTCCAGGTTTTCGTGTGTCTTCTGCATTTTCTGTATCGTTGTCAGTGTCTCGTTTATTCCCACCAGTGCCTGGCGCTGGATGATGCTCATACTTCCACTCTCGTCTACTACCAAAAGATTGAATACTCGTTTCATACTTTTTTCTCCTATACTATTATTTGTTAAACATATATTTTCTTCTATGACGACCCATTCATAAACAGTAATTTTCTTATAAATCCTTATATAAAAGCCTCCTGAATGAATGCCGTATATTCCTTATAAGAAAATAAGGATAACAAAATTAAGTGGAAAGGAAAAAAAATAGCGTTATGCCGTATGCCGATACTCCGACGGAGTTTTGCCGGAATGCAACTTGAAGAACCTCACGAAATGCTGCGGATATTCAAAGCCGAGCCTCTGGCTAACCTGTGCCACGGTGAGCGTCTCATCATCGAGCAACTGCTTTGCAGCTCTCAGCAAGCGGTCGTTGATAAATGTCTTGGCGGTCTTGCCAGTTTCTGTCTTTACGAGTTCTCCAAAATATTTTGCAGAGTAGAAACACTTGTCGGCAAAGTATGCCACAGACGGCAGACCTTCTTTCTCGGCTTTCGAGGCGATGTATTGGTCGAGAAGCTCCGAGAACTTCTTCACCACCGAATGGTTTATCTCCTCACGGGTAACAAACTGGCGGTCGTAGAAGCGCAAGCAATAGTTCAGCAGCAATTCTATGTTGCTAACAATCAGTTCCCTTGAGTGTTTGTCGATACTCCTGTGAAGCTCTTGCTGAATCATATCGAGCACTCCGCGGAATATCTCTATCTCGCCAGTTGAAAGATGGAGAGCCTCATTGGATGTATAGTCGAAAAATTCATAACGGCTGATGTTCCGTCCCAATTGCGTGCGACTGAGCAAGTCGGGATGGAAGACCAACGCCGTCCACTTGGGATATTCCACTTCCGGATTTGGTTCCACATGGATTACCTGTCCTGGAGCAAAGCTCGTAACCGTCATCTCGTCGAAGTCATACTTCGTTCTACCATACGACAGATTACACCCTTTATTCTCTTTCAAAAACAAGGCATAGAGACCATAATGGTATGTTGCCTCCTCAATCTTCCGAGGTTTGTCGAAGCGCGCTACACTTACCAAAGGATGTAGAGTCTCAAAGCCGAAGCGGTCGTTGAAATCCTGTACCGAGTTATAAAATATCTCCTTCATAACGATAAAGATAGAATTCACAGACTTCCCCTCCCCTGTTCTTAACCAATAGGGAGGAGAAGTATATGAATACTGTATGATTCTGTTTATTATAATATGTTCAATATATCCTCAACAATCTGTTCGTCGAGCAGACGGTTGTCTGAAAGGAGCTTGTTAACATCGAAGCGGTCGTATAGTCCCTTCTTTATACCGCCCACAAGCACCTTCATGTCTGTCGGAGCATAATAAGAAGCGATTCGCTCGCCGAAGCCTCCGTCTTTGCAGCCGTCTTCGAGCGTAACCACAAGCTGATGGTCTGCCTTCAGCATGTCGAGAGTGTCGGCATCCACGGCATTAAGATAGCGCGGATTGACGAGAGTGGCATCGATTCCCTTGTCGGCAAGCAGGCGAACCACGTTCTCTCCCTTCTGATAGAACGAACCGGCAGCTATCACTGCAACCTTCGTTCCACGGTGCATCACCTTATACTTCGATTCGAAGCTATAATCCGTATCGACTTCTTCTGTTGTATGGTTCACGCCATTGCTCGGCACGCGGATGGCAATAGGTTTCTTCTCTTGCTGTATAGCCCAGCGCAACATAGCGAAATACTCCTCGCATGTTGTCGGGGCGAGATAGATTAGTCCAGGAATACTGCAGAGCATCGGTATGTCGAAGAGACAGATGTGAGTAATATCGTTCATGGAGTTCACGCCACCCCAAACCACGTTTATAACGGCAGGATTGGAGTTGATACAGAGGTCCTGGGCAATTTGGTCGTAAGTGCGCTGCACGAAAGTGCTGTATACTGTCCATACGGGATGCAGTCCACCCTTTGCCATACCTGAAATCATAGCCACTGCCTGTTCCTCGGCAATACCCATATCTATATGCTGCTTGCCTGCCTCCTTGCGTTTCTCCGGGGTGAAGCCAGCAGCCGACGGTGTTCCTGCTGTTACGGCAATAAGCTTTTCATCTTTTTTCATCTCGCGGAGCATCCAGTTGGAATACAGTTCTTCGTAGCTTTCTCCCTGAACAACTTCCGGAACGGTACCGTCTTCGTTTCTCCTCGGGCGACTGCCGTCTTCGATGTTAAACGGCATACCCCAGTGCCATGCTTCCTTGTTTTCCACAGCTGGTGCAAAGCCGTGTCCCTTCTCTGTGTGGATATGAACAACGGTAGGTTTGTCGGTATCCTTCACGCTACGGAACACTTCAATAAGTTTCTCTATGTCGTTGCCTTCCTCCAGATACTTATATTCAAAGCCCCATGCCTTAAACCAGTTGTGTTCGCAGGTGCCGTGGCTCTCGCGAAGAGCTCGCAGATTCTTGTATATGCCACCGTGGTTCTCGGCAATCGACATCTCGTTGTCGTTTACCACAATGATGATTCCCGTGCCAAGCTCCGAAGCCTCATCGAGTCCCTCGAAAGCCTCACCGCCGGAAAGCGAGCCGTCGCCGATTATTGCTATAATGTTCTCTTTCGTCCCCTTTATGTCGCGTGCCTTCTGCAAGCCAGTGGCAAGACTGATGGATGTTGAGGTGTGTCCCACTTCAAAATTGTCGTATTCCGGACACTCTGCGGGTGATGAATAACCGGAAATGGCATTCATGTCGTCTACATTGCCAAGAAAGCCTGAAGCTCTGCCTGTCAACACCTTGTGTGGATAACTCTGATGACTGACATCAAACACGAATTTGTCTACCGGGACATTAAATACATAATGCAGGGCAACGGTAGCCTCAACGAATCCAAGGTTCGGTCCTACGTGTCCGCCATGTTTGCTCACACGGTTCAAGACTGCCGCACGTGTCTCGTCGGCTACTATTTTCAGTGCTTCTATGTCCAGACCTTTCAAGTCGGCTGGAGATTTTATCTTCTCTATATACATTACACGATAATTTTTAGTTTCTTGTTTTCGGTTGCAAAGATAGCAAT
>ERZ808246.968-NODE-968-length-22131-cov-4.228936_pt1 | contig 22131 bp, 19 predicted proteins | sample MGYA00521083_ERZ808246 | MGnify/ENA primary metagenome ERZ808246 (study PRJEB31516, sample SAMN03275577) | gut metagenome | biome: mammalia-associated habitat; material: feces | host: Papio cynocephalus | place: Kenya | collected 2012-07-07 ... | reverse complement strand
AGGCGGAAAACGGCGCCACACTCGGCAAGGTGGAACTGGCAAAACTGGCAAAAGAGCAGAATCTGGATGCTATTCACGATACCGTTCATGAAATGGCGCGCGACGAAGCCCGTCACGGCAAGGCGTTCGAAGGACTTTTGAAGAGATATTTCAACTGATGATGCGATTGTTCTGATTGTGTCAAAAACTCGGAGTATCATTGCAATTGTCCTCTGAAGACGAGCCTTTATATCGATTAGCAGGGCAAAAATCTTTGACTTTTGCCCTGCAATTTTTTTTGCAAATAAAATTTCAAAAAAATTTGAGGAAAAATAAAATAGGATATTGACATTTGAAGGACCTTGTGGTAAAATAATATTCGTTCGGTCGGTGACACGAACATCAGCGGATCAGGCAGTAAGCCCCGCCTCGGAGAAGATCGCTTCGAGTAAAAAAGAAATGATCAGATATGCGGATATGGCGGAATTGGCAGACGCGTATGGTTCAGGTCCATATGCAAGCAATTGCATGCAGGTTCAAGTCCTGTTATCCGCACCACAAAACGCCCTGCAACCAGGGCGTTTTGTTTTACATTCTGTGAAAAAATAAGCGAGTGTGGCGAAATTGGCAGACGCGCCAGATTTAGGTTCTGGTGGATTTCCGTGCAGGTTCAAGTCCTGTCACTCGCACCACCAAAAAGCCTTGAAAACTCAGTGTTTTCAAGGCTTTTTGAGATTTCTTTTTGTTGTCACACGGACTTCAGGGGAGGCGTCAGCTGTGACAGGCACTTGTTGGTTTTTCGTCAAACAGACGGAACAGGTTCCTTTCTGCCTTTCTTCGGTATAACGGTAACACTGTTGGAGGTCGGTGCGGAAGCGTTTCCGTCCTTATTGTAAAGAATGATGACGATCTCACAGGTTCCGGCTTCATTCGGAATGATAATTGCTTTGAAGGAGGATTTTCCTTTCCTTTCACTGATGCGAAGCAGTTCTGCTTCCTTGCCGTTTACCAGAACGGAGGTAACATCAAGCGAAACCGTGATTCTTACAGTCACTTTCGATCCGACAGTCGTTTCAGCCTTCCCGATAACTGTTTCAAACAGTTCGGGAGTAAAGACGGGAGTTTGATCTCCCTTGCCGCCGAGTACCCGAATTACACGGAATCCGACATCTTCATAACGAGAGCGGCAGCTCTGCCTTCCTCGCGGTATTCGGTGCGACAATCGGTTCTTGCCGTGTTCCACGCGCCGCCCTTGACACCGAGCGTAATCATGACGCCGTTGTTGCTTCTCTCAGTGGATGTCCATTCCCAGACATTGCCCCAGAAATCGATTGCCCCGTGCGCACCGCGTGTAACTCCGGCGTATTGCTCAACGGGAGTTCTGCCGTCATTGACGCCGCAGTTGAAATCTGCATCCTTCGGCATGTGACCAGCAGCAAGTTCCCATTCGCTCTCGGTGGGAAGCCGGTAGAGATTTTCTTGGTCATTCGCTGTCAGCCAGCTGCAATAAGCTTTCGCATCTGCCGCAGAGACCATATTGACCGGATAGTTTTCTTCTCCCGCAGGATAAGTCCCGTTTTTCCAGCTTGACGGAACCTTGTACCCGGTTGCATCAACAAACGCCTTGTAATGCTCATTTGTCACCTGTGTACGACTGACATAGATGTCAGAGCCTGCGCCCATTACGGGAATATATTCGTACATCGGTGCGTCTGCGATCTTCCATTTGAGAAGTCTTTCGTCCGTAAAGCGGAGCATGGTGGCGTTGATTCTGTCCCAATAAGTCAGATATATTTCATCCACAATTTCCTGCATTTCGGCGACCTTCGCGTCCCCGCCCGGCTTTCCCTGCGTTTCGGCTTTCAGTTCGGCGAGCTTTGCTTCCTTTCGGACAAGCACCGCATCATAATTGCGAATGACAGCGGCACGGAGATTTTCATAGTTTTCGTCGTTTGGATTTCTTTGATAGAGCGAAATCAACCGTTTTGTTTCCTCGTCAAGCTCCGGTTGTTCCTTTTCGATAAAGTCGCTGTGTTCAAACATATTCATGTTGTCGTCTTTACCGTTTGCCGCAAACACAGATACCGAAAGCGCGGTGAATGTCATCAGCGGGGCAAGAGCGATACTGATGATACGGCATATTTTTTTCATAGGATCACTCCTTTCAGATTTCCGAAAACACTCAGTTACCTTTCAACTCTCCGTTTTTCAGTCCGTTCTTCAGCCCGTTTTTGAGTCCGTCCTTGCATCCGGATTTTGCACCGCCGACAAGCCCGTTCTTAAGCCCTTGCTTTGTGCCGTCCTTCATACCACCCTTGAGTCCCTCTTTCAAACCGTTTTTAAGACCCTCTTCAAGTACGGTAACGGTTTCGGATTTTGCTGTGCCGATTTCTGTATTTTCCGCGGCAAATGTGCCGAGCGAAATTGCAGAGCATACGCAAAGGACCGCAAGAGTCGTTCCTATGATTTTTGTGAATTTCATGGTAAATACCTCGTTTCTTAAATTTTATTATGAAAGAAACAGCAGCGCGCTTTGCTTTTTCTTATCAACGGATTTAGTTAGCTTTATTTGTAAGCCAGTTTATTAGATCAATATTTTTATCAAGGTAAGTCAGCGACGGTACAGTAAAGTGGTCTGCGTCACCGAAGACTGTGATTTTGGCGTTTCCTCCGGCTTCCTTCAGTGCCGCAATAAAATCCATGGAGGAATCGGGTGGCACTATGGTATCGGCGGAGCCGACGAACGTCCATACGGGGATATTTTTCAGCTTTTCGATATATTCAGGTCGCACCCGCATGCTTCCCGAAAGCGGAGCAATCCTTGCAAACAATGTGGGATACGAAAGCGCGAGATTCCATGTCCCGGTGCCGCCCATGCTGTGACCGGTGAGCGATATATTCTCTTTATCAATATCAAAATTCGATACTGTTTCCTGTATCAACTCGTATACCGCCGAGGCTCCGTTTGCCCAGCCTTTCTGCGAGGACGGAAGCTGCGGTATGATGACGTAAGCCCGTACATCACCGAGCTGACCGTCACGCAGATATTTCGGGAATCCTTCCACCGCTGTAATCAGTTGAAGGTCATCGCCCTTGCCGCTTCCGCCGTGCAGATAGACGATAAGCGGCATGTTTTCTGTTGGATCGGACGGTGTGTAGAGCCAATATTTCAGTTCATCGAGCGAATTTGTTTTGATACTGCACGCGCGGAAGGAAGATGCCGCTGTCGGCTTTTCTTCGGGTTTTATATCTTCCGTGCTTTCTTCCGGTGTTGTTGCGATGTCTGTCTGCTCCGTGGAAGCGGTATATTCTTCGTGTTCGGTCGTTTCCGCTTTGCTCTGTTTTGGAGTGCTTTCCTCCGTGTCGGGCGTATGGTCTTTTCCGCATCCGGAAAAGAAGGGAACAGCAGTGGCTGTTATCAGCGCGGCAAGTAGCATCGCAACGGTTCGTTTCATAAAAAGCACTCCTTTTTTTGCTATTTCAGGGTAGCGGTTATTTTTATTTTGTCAGGCCTTGTCAGTTCAAAACTCAGCGTTCCTTTGTGGTTCTCCGCAACGGCTTTTGCAATTGAAAGTCCAATGCCGAAGCCCTTGATTTTGTCGGAGGTATCGATACGGTAAAATCTGCCCGACAGTTTTCCGATGTTCTCTTCGTTGATGCCGACCGCATCATTCTCGGTGCTTATCTTCACGCTGTGTCCCTCAGCAACAAGCGTCATCCGTACACTTCCTCCTGCGGGGCTGTACTTGAAGGCGTTATCAAGCAAAACCGTCAAAAGCTCGCGTATCGCTTTTTCATCGCCGAGGTAAGAAAGCCCGCTTTCAATCGAAACATCAAAGCGCTTGCCGGTGTTTTCGGCAACGGCACGGAAGGAAGTTGTGACATCTTCCGCCACATCGGATATGGGAAAAATGATTTTCTTCATTTGCTCATCCTGCTCCTCCGCGCGGGCAAGATAGACGAGCCTGTGCGTCAACTCGGCCATTTCCGAGGTCTGCTTCATAATATCCGTGATCCACTCACTTTCGCCGATCTCGGATTCGAGGAGCTGCGCGTCGGCGTTAATTACTGTCAACGGCGTTTTCAGTTCGTGGCTTGCTGAAGTGATAAATTCTTTTTGTTTCTGACGGTTTTTCACAAGAGGTGCAACCACGGCTCCGGATACCGCCGTAAGTAATATTGCCATGACCGCGATGCCCGAAAGAGAAATCAGAATCAGCGATCTTGCATTGCTTCTGAAGGATTCTGTCGTCACGGTACGCGAGAGAAACGTGATCTTAATGATACCCGTTTCGCGACGGACGAGATAGCGGTATCCGTCAATGTAGCCCTTTACGCTTTTATCGGCGATCACTTTTTTTGCAAGCTCTGCGGCGAGCGGACGGGTAACGAGTGCGGTGTGGTCAAGGTCAAAATCAAAAGTTTTTGTTTCAATGTCGAATGTGACTTTGAAGTATCTTGCATCCTCGGCTTCCGGTGAAGACTCCAACGATTTTATGATAGCGTCTGCCCGAAGCGTCATTTGACGGTAATTTCTGCAAATGCTGAATGTAACGATTGCCGCTTGCAGAGCGATCAGTGCGAGAACGGAGAGCAACACAAATCTTATCCGAAGACGGCGTTTCAGTGTGTTTTTCATCGTCCGCCCTCCAGAATGTAGCCCGCACCGCGTTTGGTTTCAATACGGATATCGGCGCCGATGGCTTCCAGCTTGCGGCGGAGATAGGAAATGTAAGTCCAAACGGTGTTGTCCTCGGCACGGCTGTCGGGGTCCCAGATGTTTTCGAGAAAACGCGATGAAGAAATCACCGTTTGGGGATTGCGCATGAGAAGGAGCATCGTCTGATATTCCTTGTTTGCCAGCTTGTAGCTTGCGCCCGGTGCTGACAGTTCAAACGACTGTGTGTTCAGCGTTACATTTCCGAAGGACAGAATATTGTTCTGCTGAGCCTCGGCTTTTCTCGTCAGCACCCGAAGCCGTGCGAGAAGCTCGCGCATATCAAAGGGCTTTGTCAGATAGTCGTTTGCACCGGCATCGAGTCCCGTGACTTTATCATCAATTTCGGATTTTGCCGTCAGAAGCAGAACCGGCGTTGTGTTGTGATCGGCTCTTGCCCGTGACAGCACGGTCACACCGTCCATTAGGGGCATCATAATGTCGAGGATTGCGGCATCGTAATAACCGCTTTGCAGATACGCGAGGGCATCACTGCCGTTGCCAACCGCGTCCACGGAATAATTGTTTTTCTGAAGAATCGAGGTCAGCGCTCGGCGAAGGGAACTGTCATCTTCGGCAATCAGTATTTTCATATGCATTTTCCTTTCCGCCAAGATTGCGGTTCGCTTTCTGTGATTTTATTTTATCGCGTCAACCTCAACCGTGGCTCAAAGATTTTAGTTTTTTTAAAAAAAATTTTGTATGTTTATTGTAGCATAATTCAGACGGTTTCTCAATGTATTTCACATCTGTACGGCGTCAAGGGGCGCCTTTTAGAGAAAATCAAGTGCAAGTATCCTGATACACAGGCGATAATGAAAAAATGCGGACAATAAATCGGTAAAACAACTCTGTGATTGATTTTGCACCGTGTATACGCTGTTCTCTCCGGCATGTGTTTTGTACTGTGAACGAAGTTGCGGGAAAATGAGCAGAAAGAAGTCAGTAAAACGAAAGAGCCCCGATGAGTCCCGGATTTTCATCCGGGACTCATCGGGGCTCTTTTTTATCAGTATACTTGAAAATACGCATATAATTTACTGTAAAGTAAAAATATAGGTGTTAAATGTGAAAACAAGATATATATATTGTGATTATAAAAATTTAAGCTTATTTTTTCGCAGAGTTCAGTACTCTGCGAAAGTATTCTAACTCTATTCTAAATACTATTATAGCTTCATGAGCGAAAAAAAGCAAGAATCAGATTGTAAAAAATCGACTTTTTAGGCAAAACCTCTTGTTTATTTGCACCAAATTACAAATAAATCCAGCACACATTGTCCCGGTATGCAGTATTCGCAGTCAAATAAACAGTCGTGTACTTTGCAGGTGACCGGCAATGTATTAAACTATGTATAAAAGAAAATCGGAGGTTTTGGCATTGAGAAAAGGTGAAAATATTTTTAAAAGAAAAGATGGACGCTGGGAAGCCAGATATATAAAAGGTTATGAGCCGTCCGGAAAGACAAAATACGGATTTTGTTATGGAAAAAACTATAAAGAGGCAAAAGAAAAAGTATTGCAGTATAAAGCTGCAATTACAAACGGAATCCATGTTTTGTCTTCCGGATCGCGGCACCATTTTGCTTTTTATTGCGATGAATGGCTGCGTATGCGCAAAGACAAAATTAAAGAGTCAACCTACCCATGACGAATTGATGACATCTGTTCCTTCATACAGATGCCTGTATGAAAGTCAGACAGGGGGAAAAACGCATGAAGAAAAATAAAACGGGCGGTGTATTTAACGCCGTCAAAACGGCGGCACTGACGCATCGTTTTCTCACCTTGGGAACCGTTCAGTGCGTCGCGGCATCGGTTGTGGCGTCCCTGATTCCGCCGCCGCTGCTGGCACGTATTATCGACCGTCTGACCGGAGGATTGCCGCTGACCTTCACTGCCGCGCTGCTCTACTTCGGAAGTCTTGCGCTCGAAGGTGTGCTTTCGTCGGCACAGGAAACGCTTTTGGTGCTTTTCGGTCAGAAAATGACCCACGCACTGCGCACAGAAATGTCGCAGAAGCTCACGCGCCTGCCCGCAAGCACGTTGGTTTCGCAAAATCCGGGAGAAGTCGCCGCCCGCTTTTCGGGCGATGTGGACACGGTAGAAGCACTGTTCACCTCCGGCATCATCAGCATGATCGCGGATGCCGTCGTATCCTTTCGATTCTGGCGGTGATTGCGGTGAAAAACACGGGACTTGCTCTTGTGCTGTTCGCGGTTCTCCCGCTTTTTGCCGTTTTCACCCGCCATGTGCAGAAAAAATGCTTTCCGCCCAGCTTGACAACCACCGCGCGGTCGCCGCGGTATCCGGACAAGTCCCCGAAACTCTGCACAATATCCGCACCATTCACGCGCTCGGAACGGAAGACTACATGGAGCACCGCTATGACCGAAGCATCGGCGAAAGTTATGCCGCCGTGGAAAAAACAAATTTCTATGACGCAATCTACTCGCCCGTGTTTTTTTTCTTAGCTCATCTTTTCCTTTTGCATGGTTTCCACGACCACTCTCTTGAATTCCGCCGTGTATCGTTTGTTTGGTATTCCTTTTGGCATAGAAAAGCACCCCTTCCCTTAGTACAAGTATTATACCATACTTGTCTAACAAATGGGGTGCAGTTCATCTGTGTGCGCGGTTTTTTTGCTGTCCACATCACGACAGCTTTTCTTTTGTCAACTTTTCTTTGTCGTACTGAAGCATATAAAGTCCGTAATACCGTCCTTTTTTCTCCAGAAGCTCAAAATGAGAACCCTGTTCCACAATTTTTCCGTGAGAAAGCACGATGATATTGTCTGCGTGCTGAATGGTGGACAAACGGTGCGCCACAATCAGCATGGTACCGATGTTCATCATTTTTTCCAGGGAATCTTGAATCAGCAGTTCGGTTTCGGTGTCGATGTTGGCAGTCGCTTCATCAAGAATCATCACTTCAGGCTTGTGAATGATCGTGCGGGCAAAAGACAGCAGCTGACGCTGTCCGGCGGAGAAGTTGTTTCCGCGTTCGCGCACTTCCTCGTCCAGTCCGTCTTTGAGCTTGTCAATGAACTTGTCCGCATTGACATAGCGGCACGCCGCCATGACCTCCTCATCCGAAATGCCCTCTTCGCGCAAAAGAATGTTGCTGCGGACGGTACCGGCAAAGAGGAAAACGTCCTGGAGCATTTGCCCGAAATGACGGCGCAGAGAGGAAATTTTGATTTTTCGGATATCAATGCCGTCAATGAGGATTTCGCCTTTCTGAATGTCATAATTGCGGCAAATAAGCGAAAGAATCGTTGTTTTTCCCGAACCGGTGGAACCGACAAAGGCGACGGTCTGCTTGGCGTTGACTTTGAATGACACGTCCTGAAGTACCCATTCATCGGGTACATAGGAAAACCATACGTGCCTGAATTCGATGTTTCCTTCCACATGGTCTAATTCAATGGCATCCGGGGCGTCCACAACGTCGGGCTGAATGTCAAAGATGGTCAGGATTTTTTCTGCCGAAGCCAATGCCGACTGCAACCAGTTGAACTGTTCGGCAAGGCTCTGAATCGGATTGAAAAACTTGGAAATGTACATATAGAAGGTGACCACGGTGCTGGCGGTGATCGTTTGTCCCAAAAATTGGATATCTTTGATATATCCGCGCCCTCCGAGATAGAACAGACAGAGGATCGAGGAAATATAAAGCATGTAAACCACCGGACGGAAAATTCCGAACACAAAAATTTCGTCGTGCTTTGCTTTGCCCAGTGCATTGTTCTTCTCATCAAACTCAGCTTTTTTGCGTTGTTCACGGTTGAAAATCTGGATTACCTTCATACCGGAAAGATTTTCCGACAGGAAAGTGTTGATGTCTGTGGTCGAATCCTTCACACGGCGGTAGGCACGGCGAGAGAATTTTCGGAAAATGACCGTGAACAGCACGATGAAGGGGACGAAGCACAAAACCATCAGCGTCAGCTCGTAGTTGAGACAGAACATGGCAATCAGAACGCCTAGAATGACAAAACAGTTCTGAATGAGATTGATCAGCAGATTGGTGAACATTCTGGAAATGGCACCGGTGTCGTTGGTCACGCGGGTGACCAGTTTCCCGACGGGAATTTTGCTCAGCTGTGCGTGGGAAAGACTTTCAATATGTACAAAAAGATCTTCGCGCAGGCTGGACAGAATTTTCTGACCGATTTTCTGTAACATGATGGATTGGATATAAGAGCAAATCAGTGACAAAATCAGAATTCCCGCATAAACCGCTACCACGGCAAACAAACGCGACAATTCAAAATGACCCTTGATGATGTCCTCAATATAGCCGACAATCAGCGGAGAAGCGATGCTGTATGCGATGGAAAACAGCATCAGACCGAGAATAATCAAAAACTGCTTGATGTAAGGCTTGGCGTAAACGGCGAGCCGACGGATGATTTCTCCGTCGTTCATGTGGCGCTCAAAACCGATTTCCTCTTTGTGATCCTTAATGGACAAATAGGCAATCAGAAACAGCAGCGAAAAAAGTCCGATCACGCCGCCGACCAGAAGAAGCGGAAAATACTCATGCATGGGAATTCGCCTCCTTGTCGTCGAGCTTTTGCAGATCGACCATGGTCTTGTAGTCCGGGCAGGTGCGGCAAAGTTCTTCGTGTGTTCCGACAGCGGCAACGCGCCCCTCATCGAGGAAAATAATCTTGTCCATTTGCTCAATGGTCGAAATACGGTGCGCAATCAGAATGGTGGTTTTACCTTTGCGGATCGAACGCAGATTGGAAAGAATGGCGCGTTCGGTCTGTACGTCTACTGCGGAAACCGAGTCGTCAAGAATCAGAATAGCAGCGTCCTTCATCAACGCACGGGCGATGGAAATGCGCTGCTTCTGACCGCCGGAAACGGTTACGCCGCGTTCGCCGAGAACGGTTTGATAACCGTTGGCAAAGGCAACAATGTTGTCGTCCACGTCGGACATTTTGGCGGCGCTGCGCACGGAATCTATATCGTCAATATCCGAGGCAAAGGCAATGTTGTGTTCAATGGTGTCACTGAACAGATAGTTGTCCTGCGGGACATATGCCGCAAATTCGCGCACGGTGTGGATGGGGATAGAGTTGACATCCCGTCCGTCCAAAAATACCGTACCGTCGGGAACGTTGTAGGTGCGCAGAATCAAATCCACCAGTGTGGTTTTTCCGGAACCGGTTCTTCCGATGATGCCGACATTTTCACCGGCTTCAATGGTAAAGGAGACGTCTTTGAGCACATCATAATCACCGGAGGGATAGCGGAACGTGAGGTGGCGGATCTCGATGTTTCCGAGAAGCCGATCCACATCCGTCACATCTTCACGGTCAATGACATCGGTTTTGGCATCCAGCAGTTCGCCGATGCGCTTTAATGATGCCTTGCCGCGGGAAGCCATTTCAATCAGTTCGGAAATCGCCATGACAGGCCAGACGATCGCAGTGAAATAGCCGATGAACTCAATCAGCTGTCCCGCATTGAAAACGCCCTGGTGAACAAGGTAACCGCCGTATCCGAGAATTACACAGATCACCGATTCCACAAACAGCGTGACGGAAATGTTAAGCAGTACCGAAATGCGGGTAAATTCCACGTTGGCATCTTCGTTATTTTTGTTGAGCTTGCGGAAGGCAAGCAGTTCTTTAAATTCCTTGACAAACGCCTTGATGACTGCAATGCCGGAAAAACTTTCCTGTGCAAAGTCGGAAAGTGCCGAATACGCCGCCTGCCGCTTGTCCCATTTCTTTTCCATGGAATGTCCGACCAATGAACCGATGGCAAACAAAAATGCCATGGGGATCAGACAGAACAGAGTGAGAAACGGGTTCATAAGCCACATTTTGTATACGGATAATAATCCGAGAAACAGAGCGTCACAGAACATCAGGATTCCCGAGCCGAAGCAATCCTGCACGGTTTCCAGGTCGTTGGTGAACAAAGACATGAGATTGCCGACTTTGTTGACCTGGTAGTATTGCTGGGAAAGATCCTTGCAATGATCGAACATTCTTTCGCGCAGATTGGTTTCCACTTTAATGCCGGATCCGAAAAAACAGATTCGCCAGATGAAGCGTCCGACAACCATGGCAAGAATGATGAAAATCATCGGTTTGCAAATGTATTCCAGCAAAAAGTCCATGTCAAAAGCGTGGGAAACGCTGTCGATTTCGACAACTCCTTCGTTCATGCCGTTGATGATCATTTTATACAGTTCGGGAACCAACAGCTGCACATAATCCACGGCGACCAGTGCAACGATGCCGATGAATAAAACGGGGGCATAACGAAGGTAATAACGGTTGATGTGTTTGCCGAATAACACGGGATTCACTCCCTTTCATAAAATGAGCCGTCGGGCACGGCGACGGCGAAATTCGTGCCGAAACGGGAAAACACGGATATCCCGCGAAGGAGCCTGCGGGTAACTTGACAAGCTTTTCACGAACTTTCTTATCATACCACATTATTGCCGATAAATCAAGCCCCGAAAGGAAAAAGTAGGGCTTGCAAAAAAAGGCGGGTTGTGTTATGATAGCATCACAGTTCAAAGAAAAAGAGGCAGTCTATGAAAAACACCAACAATATAAAAATGAGCAGCGGTGCCTTGATTCCGCAGATCATTGCGTTTGCGATTCCGCTGGTGCTGTCCGGCGTTTTGCAGCTGTTGTTCAACGCTGCGGATATTGTCGTTGTGGGGCAGTTTTCGGGATATCAAAGCATGGCGGCGGTTGGTGCGACAGCAGCTTTGGCAAATCTGATTTTCAATCTGTTTATAGGCTTGTCCGTTGGCGTAAGTGTGCTGGTGGCTCAGTATTACGGTGCAGAGAATGACGAGGGCGTGTCCAAAACGGTGCATACGGCGATTGTTCTGAGCGTGATTTGCGGAATCATTGTGGCGGCGGTGGGATTTTTTCTGGCTCGTCCGATGCTGGAAGCGATGGATACTCCGGACGAGATTCTGGATCTTGCAGTGCTGTATATTAAGATTTATTTTCTCGGTGCTCCCGTGTCGCTCCTTTATAACTTCGGTGCGGCAATTCTCCGTGCGGTCGGAAACACGAAACAGCCGTTGTATTATCTGGTCGTCGCCGGTGTGCTGAATGTGATATTGAACCTGTTCTTCGTCATCGTTCTGAAAATGGATGTGGCGGGCGTCGCGTGTGCCACCGTGATTTCGCAGACGCTGTCAGCAGCGCTGGTGGTGCGGCGGCTGATGCGGGAAGAAAATTCCCTGAAGCTGGTGCTTTCCAAGCTGGGAATCGACGGATCGAAACTCAAGCGTATTCTTGCCATCGGAATTCCGGCAGGTATCAGCAGTATGACGTTTTCCATTTCCAATATCATCATTCAGTCTTCGCTGAATTCCTTCGACAATGCCATTATTGTTGCGGGAAGCACTGCGGCGAGCAGCCTGGAGGGCTTTATTTTTGCCGCTATGACGGCGTTTGATCAGGCATCATTGACGTTTACGGGACAGAATGTCGGCGCGGGAACCTATCACCGAATCCGAAAAGTGATCTGGGACTGTACCGGGCTGGTCACTGTGGTGGCAGTGCTGATGGGCGTGGGCGCCATTTTGCTGGACACGGAACTGTTGGCGCTTTATAATCCGGATCCGGTTGTTATCGAATACGGTAAGATAAGATTGTTTATCATTGCGGGAAGCTATTTTCTGTGCGGAATTATGAACGTGCTGGTCGGCGTTTTGCGCGGCATGGGATCAGTGATGATTCCGACGGTTCTGGTGGCTCTGGGAACGATCGGCGTGCGTTTTGTGTGGATATATACGGCGTTTGCACAGTCGTTTGACCGATACAGCGCGCTGATGACACAACAGGCACAAACGGAAAGCTTGCAGGTGCTGTTTTTGTCCTATCCGGTGTCGTGGACTTTTATCGTGATTGCGCTGATTCCGTATCTGATCTATCGGATGAAAAAACTTACATCTGCACCGAAAGAAAGCATTTTACAATAACAAACGGTGTCATTTGACCCGTCTTGCAACAGAGCGGCAATCTTCTGAGGAAGATTGCCGCTCTGTTGCAAGACGGTTTTCTGATATTCATATAGGATCAACCGCAGAAATCTGATGAAAAAGTAAAACCGACAAGCATCGTGCAATGCTTGTCGGTTTTGGTGAGCCACTGGGGATTCGAACCCCAGACCCTTTGATTAAAAGTCAAATGCTCTGCCAGCTGAGCTAGTGGCTCATGGCGTTCTCTTTAGAACGCTTGTATATTATACCAATTTCAAAATGGAAAGTCAAGAGGTTTTTTTGTTTTTTTTGAAATTTATCGAATAATGCAGATTGCCGTCACTTCCCATTCGGCAGGAAGGTCGGAAATCCAGGCGGTTTCGTGCGTTTTCCAATAATCCGTCAGTTCATATTTGACGTGCGGTGTCAGAGAAAAAATGTCACACTTTTTTTCATGCACCACCTTTTCCAGGGCATATTGCGCGGATTCCTGTACATTTTCCGCAAAGGTACGTTCACAATCTGATTTTTCCCGTGCGGAAAGCAGCACGGGCGGGGATTTGAGGAAAACCCGGATGCTGATACGAAATAAGGGCTTTTGACTGACCGTAAACGCCTGCACTTTGCTTTCACAGGAAGAAACCGTATAAAGCATATCTTCGTCGGAAAATGTATAATCGGACATTTTGCCGTTGATCCAGCCGATTCCCCGGGTCACTTCGCGGGAAACGGTGCCGGTGTAGCCGTTTTTTCTGAAAATTCCGGCGCCGTCAATGCTCAGCTCATGATTGCCGTTTACCGTGCCGAACGGGAGACAGTAGGCACCGTTTTCGGAATAATACCCCTGCAAAAGACGGTACAGTCGGTATTCACAGCCGTCGCCGCTTTTTTCCGCCCGTTGAATGATGCGCAGGACGGAAAGCGGGGAGGTGGGCTGTTCGCTGTCGGACAGACGGATGACGTTTTCTGCCCGTTCGGTGAGCAGCAGAGCAATATCCGAATTGGTTTGTCGGTCGCGGTTGAAGAAATTCATGATCCCATAGATGTCCTGCTTTGCGGCGTTGGTTCCGATGACAATGATATTGTTGTGACCGAAATACAGCACACGGCTGGAGCGGCGGGGAATCTCTGCCAGTGCGTCTTTCAGTGTGTCTCCGCTTTCCTGTAAAAAGAGCGTGTCCCGGTCATCGGCAGACGACGGATCAAAGTATTGCACGCAAACAGAATATTTCCCGTCAATATAATCAATCCCGATGCCTTCCACCACCGCGCGGTCACTCAGTTCGGTATTCGGCAGACAGGAGCTGAGCAGGGAAAGAACGGAAAACAGCAAAAGAGCCTTAATCTTTTTCATGCAAACGATCCCCCTTTGCCAAAGAGACAACCCATAAAATCAGCGGAAAGAAAACGACCGCGCTGAAAATCACATACGGTGAAAGAAGAAGCTCTCCGAAATTTTTTGCAAATTCCGAACCAAATACCGTAAGCACGGAAAGCACAAACAACAGCATGGCACTGACGATCAAAGAAAATTTCTTTGCCGATTTTCGGATGACGGTGTCAAGCACATTTTTGGCAAGCAAAAGATAATAGGTGATTTTGGTGAACGCAACCAGAATCCACACGCAGAGATGCGCGGCATCCAACCGCTTGAGAACGGACATTTCGGCAACTGTGGCTGCCCGATAATAGGGATACAGCTGAACTTGGGCATAATCTCCGAGCGTGCCGATGACGGAGAAAGCAATGCCTTCCACCAGTATCAGCGCAAGCAGATTCCACAATGCAAAGCCTTTGCGCAGCTTTTTGTTGACAACGGGGGCAATCAGCAACACGGTAATCAGCTCCGGGTTGGAGGCGGCATAGCGGAAGGACTGCATGAAAACCGTATCGATTTCTTCTTTCTGCGTGATTCCGAAGTTCAGAAGATCGAATTTTCCGAGCAGGGAAATGAGAATCAAGAGTACGGAAAAGCAAGTGAAGAAAAAGACAAGATTGGCAAAGCGCCCCAAAGCCTCAATGCCGAGGAAAGCTCCGTAAGCGCAGGCAAGCACCAAAAGGGCAATGATAATAAAAGGAGAAGCGTCGGGGAAAACTTCATTGAGCAAAAACGCGTCAAATTCCGAAACACACTTGGCGCCGACACCGCAGAGAAAGAGGAAGAACGCCAGCGCAAAAACAACAGAGAACTTACCGAACAAACGATAGGAACAGTCGAGAACCGACATTCCGCCGTAACGCTTCATTAAAAGAAAATAGGGAAGAATAAGCAAAAAGATGAAAGCAACCCCCAGCGCGAAAGCAATCATATAGGACATGGGGCAGAGGGTCATGTTTTCGCGCAGAGAAAATGTGATCGAGGAAAAAACCGACGAGACAGTCAACAGGGAAATGGCTTCCCGATAGGAAATCTGAACTTTTCCTGTTCCATTCATGAGATCACCGCTTTTCCTTGTTTTGGGTTCGGAAGTCGGATCCGGGCATGTTTTGGATGGTGAACGGCGTTTTGGCGAGACGTTTGAAGTTGGCACGGATCAATACATCACGGATCTGATAAAGATTGAAAGGTGTGATGGGCGCGGTGATGGGGACGCCGAAGCTCTTTTGCGCACAGAGGTTCATGCCGACTACGGCAATTCCTAGCATGATTCCCAACAGTCCCCAGAATCCGCCGATGAAGATGAACGCAAAGCGCAGAACGGTGACAGATTCATATAAAGACGGCACCACAAACGCACTGATGGCGGTTAATGCCACCACCATCACCATGGGCGAACCGATGATGCCTGCCGATACGGCAGCGTCGCCGATCACTAAGGCTCCCACGATGCTCACCGCGTGACCGATGGCTTTCGGCAGCCGCAGCCCCGCTTCCCGCATGACTTCGTAGAGAAAAAAGATCAGTAACGCTTCCGCAAAGATCGGAAAAGGCGTGGTTTCCTCCGAGGCGGCGATGTTATATAACAGGGCGTGCGGGAAAAGCGAGGGGTGAAATTTTGAAATTGCCACATAGAATCCGGGAAGCAGAATGGAAAAGAAAAACGAGAGGTATTTCAGCCAGCGGATAAAGGTGGCATAATACGGACGGTGTGTGTAGTCGTCCAGACATTGAAAGTTCTCCGAAAAAAGATAGGGGAGAATCAACGCAAACGGAGTGGAGTCCACCACAACGGCAATGCGCCCTTCGGCAATTTTGGCGCATAAGACGTCCGGACGTTCGGTGAGACCGATTTGTGAAAAAATGGACGCCGGCTTGTTTTCCAAAAAGGGAATGAGATAAGTGGAATCCAGAATAATGTCCAGATTCACCTGACTCAGGCGGTGCTTTAACTCTTCCAACACCTGATCGGAGACCTTGTCCTTGAGATAACACAGACAATAATCGGTTTTGCTGCGCGATCCCACCGTTCCCAATTCAAACTTAAGAGAAGGGGATTTGATACGGCGGCGCACCATGGTCAGATTGATGCGCAAAGGCTCCACAAACCCCTCGTGCGAACCGCGGACGTTCACTTCCGTCGTGGGTTCGGAGATGCCGCGGAAATTGAATCCCTGCATCCCCATAACCACGCCGCAGGGAACACCGTCGATCAGCAGTACCACAAACCCCGACATCATAAACCGGAAAACATCATCCAGTGTGTAGATCACTGCCTGATCTGCGGCTAAAGCCCATCGGTTTTCAATCCAGTCCAGGAGTTTGTGCGGGTCTTTGTCGGGCAGCTTTAAGGCACACAGCGGCTCAATCAGAATTTCCGCCATGGTTTGTACATTGATCATGCCTTCACACATCACCAGACCGACCGGAATGTCCGAGACGGTGATCTCCCGGATCAACAGGTCGGAGGTTCCCGCCAGTTTGTCCCGTACCATCCCCAAATTTCCCTGCAGCGTCTGCTGAAGATAGGCCTTTTTTTCTTTTGCAGAAGCCATTGTTTTCGCACCCTTTTGCATAGATTACTTCTATTTTTTCTCATCACCGCTTTTTTATGCAAAAAAGCGCCCGACATTCGTCGGGCGCTTGCGTCGAAAAAATCAATCAATCGGAATCTCCGAAGAGGATGCGGTAATAATCGTTTTCAAGAATTTTTGCGGAATACAGGAATTTTGCCTGCACAATGTTGTTGATGCTTTTGATGTATTCCTCGCTGATTTCTTCACCGGTCAGCGAAGTCACTTCCTTGGTTTCCTGGTTGTACATCGCTTTGTCGGTGATCCAACTGCGGTTGGCAAAAATCACAAGCGGATCGGAATCCGAGAAAATGTCTTTTCCCATCAGCAGGCGCGAATCAAATTCCAGTCCCATCAGATTGGAAACCGTGGGCAAAACATCCATGTTGGCACAGGGACGGTCGATGACCTGAGGGGTCATGCCTTTCTTGTACACGATGAGAACGCTTTTGTAAAGCTCGAAATTCTCTTCCACTTCGTGACCGGCAAAGGTGTCAATGCTTTCTTTGGACAGACCGTAGGGATAGTGATCCGGCTGAATGACAATCACGGTGTTTTCCGCCTGTCCCGCTTCTTCCAGACGGGCAAGCAGCAGCTCCATTGCGCGGTCCAGCTCGATGTTGCAGGCAAGATATGCCTGGCACTCTTCCGACAGCGGAAGATCGCGCACCAGATCACGGTTTTTGGATGCCATGGAATTACCGATAAAGGTGTAATTCATATGTCCGCTGACGGTCAGATAATAGATGTGGAACGGGTTGCCGTTGAGGTATTCCGCAGTTGTTTTGTCAATCATTTCCAGATCGGATTCGGGCCATGTGCCTTTAACGTCCAATCCGTTTCCCTTAGCTTTATAGGTATAGCCGAGGTTGGGGTGAGACTCGTCACGACCGTAAAAATCAAAGGTGTGATCGTGGTAGGCAAATGTCTGGAATCCCAGTTTGCGATACTGATTGCCGAGTGCAAACGGCAGAAGGTTTTTGGAAGAACGGTTCATGCTCCAGACACCGGACTTCGGAATGAGTCCGAGGCAGTTGACATATTCGCCGTCCAGCGTACTGACGCCCCAGCCGGGGGTGTAAAAATTGGTAAATTGATACCCTTCGGTCATCATCTTGTACAGCGTCGGTGTGCGATCTTTATCAATGGCATAAGGAGAAAAGCTTTCTGCGGTGATATAAATCAGGTTGCACCCTTCAAAAATGCCGGTTTTGTCGTTGGTCATGGTTATTTCGGCGTTTTTGAAGTATTTGTGCATTTTCAGAATCGTATCATCGGTGCAGTTGGCAATCAGAGTGTCAAAATCAATATCCATCGTGTTCGGTTTGTACACGGTGGGATTGTCCACGGGAATTTCCTCTTCGGAAGAGTTGTCCTCCGTAGCGGAGGAATCTGTATCGTCGGGAAGATGAATGTCCGGTTCGCCGAAAATCAGCCGCTGAATGTTGATGCGGAAAGAAGTGAACATTCCCAACTGCTCCACCGACTGGTTCAGCGACGAAGTCTGGAAATACAGATCGTAGGGGGAGAAAATGCCGCGTCCGGTGACAAAGGTGCAAAGAACGGCAAGACAATGGGTAATCACCATGGCGACGGCGGCGATAATCGGGGCTTTGGTGTGGTGCTCAAAAATTCCTTTTGCCTTTTTGAGGAGGATAATCATTACCACGAGAGGAATAAAGAGCAAAAGAAACGGAAAAATCATGTTTTTGATCACGAGTAAGGTCTCAAAAACAAAGTCGGTTGCCTGTCCCGCACGCGTAAAGGAATATGCGCTGTAATAGGTTTTGAAAGCACCGTAATAAATGAGCTGCGAGTCATAGCCGACCAGAATCAGCACAGTGAAAATCACCGAAAGGATCCGGTTGACCTTTTCCGAAAAGATTTTGCAAAGCCCGAAACAGAACAAAGCCGGGGGCAGGGAAAAGAGAAATAGGTACAGCAGACCGATTCCGAAAAAGGCGGGCACGGTTGCCGCACGCAAAACCAGTTCCGAAAAAACAAAAGCGGAATAGAAAAAAAACAGCAAAGCAAAAGAAGCAAAGCCCCCGCGACGTCGAAAGGTCGGGGAAGCATAGCGAGCAGCATGATACATAAAAAGCCTTCCTTATATTTGATTCATACACGGTTGATTGTAGCATTTTTCAAAGAAAATTGCAACGGCTGCATGAAAAATTTAGATTTTCTTAAATTACTTGTCGGACATCGGTACCGTTTCGCCGGCAGTACCTTCGAAATTCGGATTCGTTCGGTGCCCCGTCTTTTGTCGGCACAAAAGAGCGACCGTTTCCACGTGGTTTGTACGAGGAAACATATCAAAGGGATAGACGGTGTCGGTGTGATAACCGTATTCGGCAAAAGCTGCCAGATCGCGGGCAAAGGTGGCGCTGTCGCAGGAAATCATGACCACACGGTCGGGATTCATACGATGCACACATTCGATAACCGACGGATCGCATCCTTTTCTCGGAGGATCAAGAACAATGACGTCGGGATGAATTTTATTTTCAGAAAATTTCAAAACCGCATCTTTGGCATCTGCACAGAGAAATTCTGCGTTGGTAATGCCGTTGAGACGGGCATTTTCCTTCGCATTTTCAATGGCGGCGGGAATGATTTCCACACCGATCAGACGGTTGATCTTTTTTGCCATGGAAAGTCCGATCGTGCCGGTTCCGCAGTAAAGGTCAATCAGCGTGTCGGTTGACTTCAGATCGGCGATTTCCGCGGCTTTGCGGTAGATGTTCTGTGCCGTGGAATGATTGACCTGATAGAAAGACAGCGGGGAAATGTTGAGCCGGACATCGCACAATTCATCCGAAACGGTCGGCTTCCCGTAGACGGTAGAGATTCGATCGGTCAGAATCGCGTTTCCCGGTTCACGGTTGATGACTGTAAAAATGCCGGAGATGTCAGGGAAATTTTCGGTGAGCAGACGGATCAGCTCGTTTTGCAGCGGGAGCTTGGCGGCATTGATGACAAAGCAGACGGCAATTTCGCCGCTGACCGCACCCCGGCGCAGATAAAGATACCGCAGCACCCCGCAGTGAGTGGCTTCATCGTAAATGGAATAGTTTGTCTGTTCAAAAAACACTTGCAGTTTTTTGACGATTTCCGAAAAAACAGCCGGTTGCAGCCGACAGTCCTCGCAGGGAACGACACGGTGCGAACGTCGGGAATAAAACCCGATCTGCGCGTGATTGTCGCGGTCGCGCGCTACGGGGTAAACCGCTTTGTTGCGGTAACGACAGTCACTGTCCGAAGGTGTGACGGGAGCCACATCGACCGAGAGCTTGCCGATGCGACGCAAGTTATTCAGCACAAATTCTCTTTTGTAGAGAAGCTCCTGTGCATAGGAAATATGGCGGAAACAACATCCTCCGCAGCGTGTGTAAACGGGACAGTCGTTTTCGATGCGGTTGTCCGAGGCGGCAATCATTTTCACGACTTTTCCGACGGCATATTGTTTTGTCACTTTCAACAGCAACACATCGACCGTGTCTCCGATGTCGGTCATGGGGACAAAGACGGTATATCCGTCCGATTTTCCGATACCGTTTCCGTCGCTGGACATTGCGGTTATCGTTAAACGAACGATGTCATTCTTTTTTGGAAGCATGATCTATCTCCTTTATTTCTGAAACCATTTCATTATATACCATTTTTTCTCAAAGGACAAGAGAAACCTTCAAATTCTCTTGACAAACACAGGAAAAGACACTATAATAGGAAACACACGTTGCGAAACATATGTTTCCCTACGAAAGGAGAATGTTTATGCCGCCAAAAAGCAGATATTGTCGGGAAAAAGTGCTGGAAGAGGCACTGAACCTTGTCCGTGAAAAGGGGATAGAGGCAGTCACGGCACGAAGGCTCGCAGAACGCTTGAATTCCTCTCCGAAGGTTCTTTTCGGAATTTTCGAAAGTATGGAGGAACTCAGGAAAGACCTGCTGGAATATGTGGGAGACTTTCAGAGAAGGTACCAGGAAAACTATATCGAATCGTCGCCGTATCCGCCCTACAAGTCGATCGGTATGGCGTATATCCTGTTTGCGGCAAACGAACCGCAGCTGTTCCGCTGTCTGTATATGCGCGACCGTTCCTCGGAAAACAAAGAGGGTGATTGGGAGAGCATTGAACCGTGCGTGAAGATGCTGGCGCAGAATCTCGGAATAAGTCCGGAAGACGCCCGGATGTTCCAAGTGGAAATGTGGGTGTATGTTCACGGCATTGCCGCGATCATGGCAACTTCTTACGAGGACTGGAACGAAGAGCAGATCAGTCGGTTGTTGACGGACGCTTATGAAGGCTTAAAGCAGCGTTTTACGGGAGGTAAACAATGAAACGAAAAGCATATCTTGACAATATCCGCTGGGTGACGGTTGTGCTGGTGATGATTTATCACGTTGGCTATCTGTTTAACAATCTCGGAATTTTGGGGGGAATTCCCAACGCAAAGAATTTGCCGTTTGCCGATGTCTTTTGCAGCATAGTGTATCCGTGGTTTATGGTTTTGCTGTTTGCGGCGGCGGGAATGTGTGCGCGCTATTCGCTGGAAAAACGCACAAATAAGGAATTTTTGCGTGAACGTGCGGATAAGCTCCTCGTGCCGTCCACCTTGGGCTTGTTTGTTATTCACTGGGTCACGGGATATCTGAATATTAAGATGGGCGGCGCACTTTCCTATATTCCCGCACCGTTGGTCTATCCGATTTCCGTGCTTTCGGGAATCGGTCCGCTGTGGTTTATTCAACTGCTGTTTTTGTTTTCCTGCCTGCTTGTGCTGATTCGGAAGATCGATAAACAGGACAGACTGTCTGCCCTCGGAAGAAAAACCACCGTTCCGGTACTGTTGGCGCTGGGCTTTGCGATCTGGGGAGCGTCGCAGATTCTGAATATGCCGGTGATTACAACATACCGTTTCGGCGTCTATTTTGCCGCTTTTCTGATCGGATATTATGTCTTCACTCATGACGAAGTACAGGAGAGGATCGAAAAAATGCGGCTGCCGATGCTGGCGTCGGCAATCGCTCTCGGGGTGGCATACGGCGTTTTCTTCTATGGAAAGAACTATACAGAGGATGCGTGCCTGAAACATTTGCTCACTTGTGCATATCTGTGGGTAACGGTGCTGGCAATCTTCGGGTGTTTCAAACGGTATTATGATAAGGAAACGGCGTTTACGGGTTATATGACCAAGGCAAGCTTCGGATGGTACATCCTGCACTATCCGGTGCTGCTTTCAGTGGGTTATTTGCTTAGTACATATACCGATTTTCCAGCATGGGCAATCTATATGTTGACCCTGCTCGGCGAATTTATCGGAACATTTGTGCTGTTCTCGCTTTTGCGGCGGGTTCCCGTGGGGCGGTATCTGACGCTTGGATTGCGCAAGAAAAAGAAATGATAGTGACACAGGGCGGCGAAAGCTGCCCTGAAAAAAATTCAAATATGTAGGTTTACAATAGAAGTGTTACAAAAAATAAAAAAAGAGTGACGAATGGAG
>ERZ808246.966-NODE-966-length-22230-cov-4.652988_pt1 | contig 22230 bp, 20 predicted proteins | sample MGYA00521083_ERZ808246 | MGnify/ENA primary metagenome ERZ808246 (study PRJEB31516, sample SAMN03275577) | gut metagenome | biome: mammalia-associated habitat; material: feces | host: Papio cynocephalus | place: Kenya | collected 2012-07-07 ... | reverse complement strand
CCACGTGACGATGCGGAAGCATTGATCAAACAAGTGAAGGACAACAATGTACAGACCATTTTCGGCTATTCTGGAGACAGAATCCAGACTATAGAGAAAAACGTCGTAGCAGGAGGAGCGAAGATTCAAGGAATTAATCTCACCCTCAATCACACCGAGGCCCACAGTAGCGATAAGTATGGATCCATAATAACTATGGGAATCATGCTCGGATGTGAGGAACGCGCCTATGAGTTCAGAGACTACGTCATGGAAATCACCGATTATCTCGACAGCAAGAACGCTGACTCCAAGACGTACGTCATGCCGGAGTACGAGACTGAATCTCCCGGATCCACGTCCACCACGTGGATCATGACTACTGGTCAGAACGGCTGGGCATCAGGATGCAACCACACAGTAGAATACCTGCCCCTAAAAGACCTGTATAGCAAGGAGTTCTCTGGAGGGTTCGTAGAGGTTGAAATTGAGGACATCATCGTGAAAAATCCTGATATCATCATTCTCAGCTCATGGGGAGTAGTTAACGAGAACATGACAGAACAGCAGGTCCTCGACAGACTGAAACCATTCTTCGACGTTTTCAAGAACACAGAAGCCTACAAGAACGGACAGGTGTACTGCATAGCGTACGAGTCATACGGGCCCGTCCCCGGAATCGCCGGAGACGTCCTTCTTGCATCCTACATCTGGCCAGAAATCTACGATGAGGAATACGGATGGGAACTCCTGCAAGAGTACTACGACAAGTTCACCTTGATGGATGTGGACGTCAAGACCATTCCCACAGCGAGCCCTATTATCCTCTCCGAAGTCCTGTAAAATCTTTTTCCCGGCTTTGCCGGGACATACATCAATGAAAGGAAAAACATACTCTTGTGCTGCCTACGGGGCGGCGCTCGCGTTCATGTCAGTCCAGGACGCTGCAGTAATTGTTCATGGATCTCGCAGCTGCCAAAACATGATGTTTACCTTCAAGAACAACCGCGAATGGGAGAAAAGAAGGTTCGCACCAGACGATCGTCCATTCGAATCCCTCCGCATGCATTGTACCGAGATGACTGAAATGGACGCGATCTTCGGCGGAGGACAGCTTCTCGATAGTAAAATCGATTATCTGTACGAAGCAGGTTGGAGAAACATCTTCGCATGCACCACATGCGTCCCCGGCCTCATCGGCGATGCGGGACGTGAGATAGCCCGCAGGAAACAGGCGGAACATCCAGACTCTCGCATCGGATGCGTAGATACCAGCGGAAACATGACTGGTGACTGGGAAGAAGGATTCAACGCGGGATCAAAGCTACTATGCGGATATATCAATCCAGACGTAGATCAAGATGATTCCATCAATATCGTAGCCGAACGCTACTTCTATTACTTCGATAAGCGGATTGACAACAACATTCTGGATCTCCTCAAAGACTTCGATGTCCGTGTGAATTGCAGATACCTCTACCGTTCGGAGATGAAAAACATCGTTAACCTGGCCAAGGCCCGGTCTAACCTCGTCGCAATAGATGATTACATCTCCGACACGGCATTGAAGGACCTGTCGACAAGCGCGAAGCGCTATCAGGAGAAGCTGGAGCCTCCACTCGGATTTAATGCATACAGAAGGTGGATACGCAAGATGTCCGGACTCTACAGGCCAAAAGATTCCTTGTCCTATACCATAGAGAAGATTGACCGTATCGAAGAGGAATGCATCTCCAGTTGTAAACACCGGTGCAGAGGTAAAAGGGTCCTAATATACCACGAGGAGACGGACCGCATCGATTGGGAAGTGGATGCACTGAAGGACATGGGTATGGAATGCGTCGTCGTAGCGAAGAACCCGAACCGCGGGGCCGTTCTCCGTCGCAATCCGAATACAACAGTCCTCAGTACCTCCGACGTCGAATCTTTCCATGAGATGCTGAGGGACTGTTCACCGGATGTCATCGTGTCGGACACAGCAATCGGTGCGTCGAAAATCACACAACATTACAGTGATGAGGGCCGTACCGTATCTGAAAGTAACGACATATCATTCAATATCCCCATTGTAATGCAATTCTATCCAGGCCTGGGACTGGATGGAGTTGTCAACTTCGTCGACCGCGTGAAGCTTGCTATTCAAGGAAAAGGGGTAGCAGGATGGAGGTACGACTTATGATAAGAGAATACGAGCCTGATGGGTGTCTCGCTGCTGCCATGGCTGCACTATCCTTCGAAGATGCAGTAGTGCTTTTTAACGGACCCTGCGGGTGCTACAACATGATAGCTGGTACGACATACCGGCACATCCCAAAAAAGAATGAAGGATTGGTAGACAACAGGATGGAATGCCTTTTCATAGAAGAAGAGGACTTCGTACTCGGCACCTCGAAGAAGGTGAATCGGGCTTTAGATTCCATCAAAGGAACCGGGTACGGACTAGCTGTACTGATTGACTCTCCCGGAGTATCTGTGACTGGGGATGTGAACTGGTCGTTCAAGAGCAGGACAGAATCCCCTCTACTCCATATAGAAACCCCTATCGCTTCGAAAGACTTCGTAAAAGGGTTTGACAAGGTCGTATCACAGATTCTGAGTGTGTGCGAAAAAACACGTAGGCACGTGAACGAACGCCCAAGCGTCAACCTCCTTGGGTGTTGCCCATCATACCTCGGATGGAGGGAGTCTGTCGCCGAATTAACGTCGTTGCTAGATTGCGCTGGCATCGATGTCATATCAACGCCTGGATGCGGAGGCAAATTCTCCACACTCTCCAATGTTCTGGATGCAGACCTCAATGTCCCTGTGATTCCCGAATATTGCAAAGACAGCTGCAGAACCATCGAGAAGATGGGAGGGCCGGAAACCATTGTAGACGTGCCTGTGCCAATCGGCCATTCTGCGACTTTATCATGGATCGAAACGATATGCTCAGAACTCGGAACTAATCCATCCAAAGCGGTGACTTCTATAAATGCAAAATGCAGATCATTGTCGGATGCGATACGCGCCTCTTACTACCGCGACGGATTCGAAGGGAAACTGTTCTCTACGGATCTGCCGACCTCAATCGCTAAAAGCCTATCCTTATGGCTGGAGGAATACCTTGGAATGATACATTCCAGCATGGAATCCGCATCGTTCTTATACGGAAACGGATACACGCAAAGGCGCTCACCTTACAGCAATGCCAAATTCATTCCCTTGGAATTCCTTCCAAGAGCAGACGGACTATTCATCCCCCGCCAAGTACTGGGACCTACAGGAACGTTGTATCTGATCGAGGAGACCTATGCCGGGCTACGATCATATCCTGCCATCTCTGCCAGAAATGGCATGATCTATCATCACATGCGGACGGCCCGCATGCTCTCTCCTCCGATTCCGTAAACCCGATCCAGCATTCCGTCGTCAACAATATCCTCAGGAGCACCTATTCCGAACACGACACCGGGCTCCTCCAAGACTATCATCTGATCCGCATATTTCGAGGCTATATTGATGTCGTGACTTATCATGACAATCATCTTGGAAGTCCGTCTGGCCAAAGCCTCCAGCATCTCAGTTACGTAGACTTGATGACGAATATCAAGATTGGATGTCGGTTCATCTAATATCAGTAGCTCGGTATCACGAATCAAACCTCTTGCGATTGCCACCTTTTGGCGTTGCCCTGCCGATAGAGATCCTGCATCCCTCATAGCCAAATCCTCAATTCCGAGAAGGGACATTGCAGCGTACGCCTTCTCAATCCTCCGATAGCCGCGATTGATGCCGCTCAGACCAGTCAGCACCGTATCCATGACCGTGAGCGAAAAGACATCAGGCGTGCCCGAAGGAACGAACGTTGCCATTCTGGAATACTCCTTGAGCGATATGTCTTCTATATCCCTACCGTTAACGAGTATCCTCCCGGAAGTAGGAGAAAGAATCTTCATCATGCACTTCACGAGCGTAGACTTTCCAACACCGTTGGGCCAATTATACAGTAGAGGCCGGGGCCGTCCATCGAAATATCAATATCACGAAGGACAGGCGAACCTTTGTACCCAAATCCCATGTGCTCGATATCCACCTTCATCTCAAACCACCTGCCCATTTCTTCTTAGAAGAAGAAGGATAAGTACAGGCCCTCCCAAGAAGGCTGTTACAACTCCAACTTGTAGAATAGCAGGAGATATTACGGTTCCGAACAAATCAGCTAGAACAAGCAGACTGGCTCCGAAGAAAGCAGAACCAGGAAGAAGGAAACGGTTGTCCGATCCGACGAACAATCTGACGATATGAGGACAGACGAGGCCAACGAATCCTATCAATCCAGTAAAGCTGACGATGGTGGCTGTGATAAGGGCTATCAAAACCATTAGAATCATCCTGAGACGATCCGCGTCTATCCCCATGGTCTTGGCGAACTCATCTCCGGATGCCAGCACGTTGATTTTTCCAGAAAGAAGCATCAGCACCACAGAACCTGCAAGCGTCACCACGAACATTACGGGTATCGCGTCCCATCCTGCATTAGCCAGCGAACCGACGGTCCATCTATATACAGCCTGCAACGAAGAAGGATCAGCCCATAGCTGCAGCAACGTGGAAGCGGCGCTGAATATGTACATGACTGCAATTCCAGCCATTATCAATACCGTAGGTGAGGCGTTGCGGACCCTACCAATTACGATCATCGCAAAAGTCGGAATCAATGAGAACACAAAAGCATTCAGAACGTACTGACCGGATATCAATTGAATATTGGCAACAATCGCCACCGTGGCACCAAATCCCGCACCGGCAGATACTCCTGTGGTATACGAATCTGCCAGGGGATTCATCAGAATGCTCTGCATCGCCGCACCGCAAATCGCAAGACCCGCACCTGCAATCAATCCTGTTACAATCCTGGGAAGACGCATCTCGAATATGATCGAATCTTTTATCCCATCACCGACCTCTCCGAAAAAGTGATTCCAGATTATATCATACGACTCAAAGAACCCGATGCCATACGCCCCGACCGATATAGAATAACCAACGACGACTAAAGAGATGAGCACACACGCAACAATGAATACTATCTTCCTGGACAGATACTTTCTATAACTCTCCACGGTCTCAACCGCATCCTCTTTGCTCCCATCTGATGCCCATCTGTCCACGGCATCCGATACGAAATCGGAGATTGCAGCACCGTCCGATTCTGTTGCAAGAGTAGTTGGATTAATCATCCAATAGTCTATTAATCTTACCAATTTATAGATAACTCGTAGCGTTATAGAATCTGAAACGCTCTTTAGCTTTGAGGGTTGAAACATTGTTGAGTAAAACGATTGACACGCCGACTTCTACCCTGATGATGTGGTTGCCAAACCAGCAACTATCAGATTGTAGATTCTGAATTTGATTGCATCTATCTACATTTCGTAGACAGTTAACATTCTAAACATCAGTTCTATAGAAGAAGACGAACTAACTATCCTCTCTACAATTCTGTATAGATGGTCATCGGTAAACTTCTATCGTCTATTATATATCCATCTCTAAACTAATGTCATCCTGTCCACACCATCAGACAGATCCTCAAAGATATGTATGAGAGTTAATCTCGTTTCACTGTAGATGACGAGGATGACTCTATCAATTTTACCATATGCAAAATTGTAGATGGTATCTTTCATAACCGCCATATCAGTCTGAACGACAATGAACAATCGAGCTAATCTGTCTACACTTTTGAATACAGATACATCGAACCACACCATTCTCAGATGCCAAGCATAATACCCTCTCCTGCCGATACCTTTCCGATCGCCATGGATGACAAGGTTTCCGAAAGGACCGGCCTAGGTCTCGTGCAGATCTACACGGGCAACGGCAAAGGGAAGACGACCGCTGCATTGGGCCTCGCCATGAGGGCGTCGGGGGACGGCCTGAAGACGATCATGATACAGTTCCTGAAGCCCGACGGAGGATACGGGGAGCAGAAGGCGGCCGCGATGCTCCGGAACTTCGAGATCGTCCCGATGGGTGAGGACCACATGGACGGCACCCCCGTGGACGAAGCGAGCGAAGGGGAGCTCACGCGCAGAGCGATGGAGGCCTCCGCGAAAGCCCTCGAATCGGGCGAATACGACATCGTCATCCTCGACGAGATCAACAACTCCCTGAGATTCGGCCTCGTCTCCAGCCAAGAGATAATAGACATGCTCGAGAAGCGTCATAAGGGCACGGAGGCTGTTCTGACCGGACGCGGAGCGACCCCGGAGCTGATCGACTACGCCGATCTCGTGACCGAGATGAGGATGGTCAAGCATCCCATGGACCGCGGCATCCCCGCGAGGCGCGGCATCGAGTTCCGACGACGGAATCACACGCGTCTTTTTATCCCAGCTTCCCAATCGCGGGGGAGCATGTCGGTATACAACAGCATCACGGAGACGATAGGAGACACTCCGATAATCCGCCTTAACAGGATGTGCCCCTGCGGCTCCCACATCTATGTGAAGTCGGAGAGATGCAACCCCGGCGGATCGGTGAAGGACAGGCCGGCCCTGTCGATAATCGAGGACGCCGTGGCCCGCGGACTCCTGAAGGAGGGCGGGACCATCGTGGAGCCGACATCCGGCAACATGGGCATATCGCTGGCGATGATAGCCGCCGCCCGCGGCTTCCATGCGGTGATAGTCATGCCCGATTCGATGACGCCCGAACGCATCATGCTCATGAAGGCCTACGGCGCGGAGGTCGTCCTCTCGCCGGGATCCAAGGGCATGCAGGGGGCGGTCGAGCTGGCCGACAGGATAGTGGACGAGCGCGGCGGATTCCTCTGCGGGCAGTTCGACAACCCCGCCAACGCCGCGGCGCATCGCACCGGAACCGGGAGGGAGATCCTCCGCGACATCCCCGACATAGACCTTGTCTACGCGGGATTCGGGACCGGAGGGACCGTAACAGGAATCGCCCAGACGTTCCTGGACGCGGGATCCGACGCCAAAGTGATCGCCATCGAGCCCGAGGAGAGCCCCCTCATAACCAAAGGGGTAAGCGGTCCGCACACGATCCAGGGCATAGGGGCGAACTTCGTCCCCGGGAACCTGGACCTCTCGATCCTCGGAGGCGTCGAGACCGTCAAGGGATCCGATGCCATGAGGACGGCGGTAGAGCTCGCGAGAACTGAAGGGATATTCGCAGGGATATCCTCCGGAGCGAACGTCTTCGCCGCCATCAGGGAAGCGAAGAAGCATCCGGAGAAGAAGATCCTCGCGATACTTCCGGACGGCGGAGAGAAATACATGAGTCTCGGCATCTACGGGTGATAGGATGCCTGTCAAGATCCCCAACGACCTTCCGGCGGCCTCCATCCTCGAGTCGGAGAACATCTTCGTGATGACCGATTCCAGGGCGGACACGCAGGACATCCGTCCGCTCGACATACTCGTGGTCAACCTCATGCCCACCAAGGTGGAGACGGAGACGCAGCTGCTGAGATGCCTGAGCAACAGCCCTCTCCAGACGAACGTCGAGTTCCTGAAGATGACCACACACAACTCCAAGAACACGTCCCACGAGTACCTGGACCGCTTCTACACCACGTTCCCGGAGGTCCGCGACCGCAAGTTCGACGGCGTGATCATCACCGGCGCACCGGTGGAGACCCTTCCCTTCGAGGAGGTGGACTACTGGCCCGAGCTCTGCGAGATAATGGACTGGACGCTCACCAACTCGTCGTCGGCCCTGTACATCTGCTGGGGCTCCCAAGCGGGACTGTACCACCATTACGGCGTCCCCAAGTATTCTCTGGATTCCAAGGTGTCCGGCATATTCGAGCACAGGGTCCTCGCGTTCAACGAGCCCATCCTCAGAGGATTCGACGACAGGTTCTTCATGCCCCAGTCCCGCCACACCGAGATGAGAGGCAGCGACATAGCCGCCAATCCCCACCTCCACATAGTGGCCTCCTCGCCGGAGACCGGGCCCGGGATCATCGTGTCGGAGAGGAACGAGATCTTCATAACCGGGCACTTCGAGTACGACCGCGGAACCCTCGCGTACGAGTACGAGAGGGACATGGATGCCGGGAAGAACCCGCATATTCCGGACCACTACTTCGAGGACGACGACCCCCACAAGGACCCCGTCGTCAGGTGGAGATGCCACGCGACCATGTTCTTCACGAACTGGCTGAACTACTGCGTTTATCAGGAGACGCCCTACGAGAGGAACGATATCGGAAGGTCGTCGCTGCGAGACGATCTTCGGATTGACGAGCTTCCCGACGACGGCGTCGCGGACGAACGGGTTGAGCCCCGAGACGTCCTCCTCGCCGTCCAGGATCGCCTGGATGCTCGAGGACACGTGCGAGAACACGGCACGGAATATCCTGCAGGAGTCCCCGCCGTTGTTCTCCAGGCCGCATTCGTGGTACGCGTCCATGCTGCAGCCGCCGTTGCAGTACCTGTAGATGTCGCAAGAGGCGCACTTCTCCCTGCGGGCGACGGAGCCCGCCAGGATGCGCCTGAATCCCTCGGAGGCGAAAGCCTCGGACAGCGATCCGATCTCGTTGACGTTGCCCATGCGGAACTCCTCCGGACAGGCCTTGGCGCAGGGATAGATCGATCCGTCGGGATTCACGCATATCCATTTCGTGAGGCACGACGTGTGGGCGCAGTCCGAAGGAGTCGGATCGCCCAGATAGTTCAGGATATACAGATAGTGAGGTATGAGCGGGACCTTGGAATCCGCATCGTGCAGCCATTCATCGAATGCCTCGATGCTTCCGGCGATGTACTCGTCCGGATCGGGCACGGTGTTGCTGCACAGTGCGCATCCCGCAGGTATAACCGGCGACAGGGACACGTTGGTCCCCCTGTCCCTGAAGAAGCGGTATATCTCCGCCTGCTTCGAAGCCGTCTCCCGGGAGATGGTCGCGCTCACGGAGTACTTGTTCTCCTTGGACGAGAGCATGGAGACGGCCTTCTCGGGATCGAGCTGCCTGAGGACGCCGTTCCACGGCCCCTCCCAGGACACCCCGACGTTGATGGCCTTCTCCCTGCAGTAGGCCATGAAGCGGCGGTTGAGGAGCGTCCCGTTCGTCTGTATGGTGTTCCCGACGCGGAAGCTCCTCTTTCCGAAATGCTTCTCCTCCAGCTCGATGGCAGATTTGTAGAACGACATGGGGAGCGTCATGGGCTCCCCTCCGTGCCAGATGAACCAGACTGCCTCGTATTCGCGGGATATCATCCCGAAGAGCCTGTCCAGCGTATCCAGAGAAATCTCCCCCGGGACGCGCTCCTCGGGGGTGTGATAGCAGTGGCTGCAACTCTCGTTGCAATACAGGGTCGGCTTGATGACGACCGAGATGTATGGCTTCATGGCCGGCGGTCGCCGGATCAGAAGGGCCAGTACGTCCAGACGCCGTTGAAGCCGTTGGTGACGTAGCAGCAGCATGCGCAGCAGCAGACGACGAGTCCGGCGACGCAGGCGTGCCATCCGATGCTGTTGCAGTATCCGTTGTCTCCGCAGCAGCAGTAGTCGCACTTGGAGTCTCCGCCGTGGTCTGCATCCGCGGCCTTGTCCATGCGCTCGTCGTGGTCGAAGTCCTGCGGAAGGCCCTCCATCGCAAAAGCGATGAACGCTGCGGGGGACTGGCTCTCGTACATTGCTGTCAGTCTGTCTACGGATTCGGATTCGTACGCCATGTCACATACCACCTGCCACTGCTGGCTAGGTACGCGATGGAATCTTTCAGTGTATTTAATGATTATTCGCGCTGGGATGCCCGCCGCCCTCCAATCCGGTATTAATAAGGGTCCGCCCCATTCCGGACCGATGTTCGGATACACGGTCCCGTCGTACAGCCGGCTGTCCCCGGCGGACAACAGCGCATACCGCAGATACTACTGCGAAGGGTGCCACCAGCTGAGGGACGGGTTCGGCCTCACCGGCGCGCTCACCGTGAACTACGACATGACGTTCAACACGATACTCCTCCACGGCCTCTCCGGAGAGCCTGTGGACTTCGAAGGGACCACGAGGAGGATATGCGTCCTCGAGAGGCACAAGGCCGATTCGGAGCTCATGAGGAGGATGGCCGCCTACACGCTGATCCTGACGAAATGGGAGCTGTACGACGACGAGACCGATCTGCCTTCGACGAAGACCAGGCTGATTTCCACCGTCCTCGGGCGGGCGATAGGAAAGGCCGCATCCGAGTTCCCGGAATACGACGCGATGGTCGGAGAGGGATTCTCGAAGCTCCGCTCGATGGAGCTCGACGGCTGCAGGGACGCCGTGCTCATGGGCAGAACCTTCGGAGAAGGGCTCGTAGGGCCTCTCGAGGATATAGCGGGGGACTCGTACAGCGATGACCTCGGCAGGCTGTTCGTCGAGCTGTCGGCCGCCGTGTACCTCATGGACGCCGTGGACGACCTGGACGAGGACTACATGGACGGGACGTACAACCCGCTCCTTCCGGAGTCCGGATACAAAAACGCCCGCTCCTTCGTCGACGCGAACGTCTACTCCATCGCATCGATGATGAACGGCGTCATCGGCTCGCTGCAGAGATCCTACTCGATCGTCAGGGGATCGATGAAGGGCAACCAGTCGATATGCGACAACATCGTCTACTTCGGGATACCGGAATCGGCGAAGAAGGTCATGGTCGGCGATACGGAGAAGAAGGCCAGCATCAAGAACGTCTTCTCGAAGAGGAAGGACAGGCTCTCGGAACGATCCGGCGGGATCGAAGTCCGAGCAGACGTCCAGGGAGTCGACGAACTCCCCCGTGAGCGTGCAGGTGCCCACCACCCATCTGGTGCAGCTCCCGCAGCATCCGGGACGGTACCTGGGGCATCCGTCGTCCGGATCCCTGGGAGCCGACTCGGGTATGCAAACCCACAGATCGCCGGAATGCCTGCACAGCCGGCAGGTCCTGCATCTCCCGTAGCTCTCGTCCATGGGTCACCGCGATGCGTCCCTCATCCATATCGGTTTCTATCATCGCTACGCATCCCGTGCGATGATGCCAGTGGGGATTTATACGTCGCCGGGACTCAGCCGGAGCATGGTCATCAGAGTAGCCTACATGGGCATACCGGGCTCCAACTCCGAACAGGCGGCGAAGGAGCTCGCCGGAGCCATGGGCTGGAACGACGCCGTCCTGATCCCCGCGGAGGATTCCAGGAGGACGGTGGAGGCCCTGGACGACGGCTCCGCGGACTACGGGGTCGTGGCGTCCTGCAACATCACGGCGGGACCGGTCGTCGAGACGGAGGAATCCCTGCGCGGAAGGGACGACATCGAAGTGCTCCGCGCGCTCTGGCTCCCCATACACCACTGCGCCTTCGCGAAATCCGCAGATGCGACGATAAGGCATGTCGCATCGCACATACAGGCCCTCCTGCAGACCTCCAGGCATCTCGAGGAGCTTTTCCCTGGAACGGACAGGATCGAAGTGTCGGACACGGCGGTGGCCGCGGAGATGCTCTCCGACGGGAGGCTGTCGGACGACACCGCGGTGATCTGCAGGCGCAACGCCGGCGAGATGTTCGGCCTTGCGCTCCTGTACGAGAACATAGAGGACCTCGAGGGGAACATGACCGAGTTCAAGCTTCTGAGGCTGAGGTGAATGATCTCCGAGCAGATAGAGGAGGATGCGCGCAGGCTCGACGAGATTGTCGCGGATCTGAACAGGCAGGCCGCGGACCACAAGAGGGCCCGCGACGAGTTCCAGGAGAAGGCCGCAGTCCTCGCCGACAAGAGGGACAGGCTCCAGAAGAGGGCGAGGAGCCTCGCATCGGAGGCCGCGCTGTACAAGGAGCGCAGGGACGAGGCGAACATCACCGCCCGCGAATGCCGCGCCAAGAGGGACGAATGGAACGACCGCGTCGCCAGGATGCGCGCGTCGGGAGGCCTGGGGGACGTCGGGGAAGCGAAGATGCAGTCCAACCAGTGGCATCAGAAGGCCGAGAAGGCGTCCCACAGCTCCGATGCCGCACACGAGAAGATGCATCAGCTCTACGAGGAGGCCGACAGGCTCCGCGCCGAGGCGCAGGTATGCCACCAGCAGTCGCTCGACTGCAGGAAGGCCGCGGATGTGGAGCACACCAGGTACATCGAGGCCGTCCGCAGGATAGAGAAGGTCAGGAACGACCTTCCGGAGCGATCGGAGCACCTCTATCTGGAGGCCCGCCATGACGTCGAGGGCCTCCGATTCCAGCAGGCCGTCGTAAGACGCGACGCAGTCCCTGCGGACGACCACTCTGGCCTGGGGATTGGCGGTGCGGGCGATCACCGCATTGGCCAGGACGCACACGTTGGTGGCGACGCCGCAGAGCTCTATCGAATCGTATCCTCTGAGGAGTCCGAGGAGCTCGGCGCATCCGAAGGTGCTCTTCCTGATGATCCTGCATCCGCCGATCCTCGCGATCTCTCCAACCCTCCCGTGCAGCATCCACCCATCCGTTCCGTCGATGCAGTGCTCCACAGGGAGCATTACCCCCTCCCTCGTGAGGAGGTAGTCCTCGCCGTGGGTGTCCATGGTGACGAACACGTCGTCCCCTGTGCCTATGTACTCCTCCATGCGGGCGCATACCGCGCCCTCTATGGATGCGGCCGCTGAGCTCCCGAGGGATCCGTCGACGAAGTCGTTCTGATAATCGACGACAACCAGCGCGCGCATCATCTCACGTCCTTATCTGTACGCTGCCGTCCCTGGAGATGATCTCCCTGACCTTGCTGTACGGCAGCCCCGTATCGAGGGATATCTGGACGCAGCCCTTCCCCTTGCGGTACGATTCGCGGACAAGCGTCTCCAGCTCCGGGGATGCGACGGGCACGGTCTCGACGACCACGATCGGCTCGCGATCCCACGCTCTGGAGAAGCACGCGGGGCAGCGGCTGGGGAGCTTGCTCCCCTTCGCAACCCAATCGTTCCCGCACTGCTTGCAGTGGTAGACGCTCGGCGGCTGATCCCATTTGTACGAGCCGCATTTCGGACATCTGAGCGGGTGGCCGTCATGCGAGTTCCATTTGTTCCCGCAGCGCTTGCATTCAACGCAGAGATGCGCATCGTTCCATCTGAGAGATCTACATTTGGGGCACCTCATCGGAAGAACGTCCCTACGCGGCATCCACTCGTAGGAACATCTGACGCATTTCAGCGGACCTCCTTGAAGGGACTGAGTAGACATGAGTTTATTTGACCTTATTAAATATATATAATTTATGCAAGTTGCATCCAATATTCAGGCCTGCTGGAAACGATTGGACAGCATCGCCATCCGTAGCGGAGGCCCATGAACACCGAGAAGTAGATCCGGGCCCACTTCGGACGGCGGATCATCGCATACAGGCCGCATAGCATCACCGGACCGCGGCGGAACGGAGCCAATGCGTCGGATATCTCGTCATCGGTCCATCCGCAGAACGCGCGGTGAGCGTCCATGAAGCGGCGGTCGAACATAGGGTCGCGAGCGATCCATCTCCCGTATCCGTCGGGATCGCCGGAGAGGACGGCCTCCGCGGCCTTCTTCCCGGAGATCATCGCCGCGGCGATGCCGCCGTAGCACAGCGGATTCGCGAGACAGGCGGCATCCCCTACGAGCAGGCACCTTCCGCGGGCGACCTCGTCCAATACCCCGAATGGCAGGTCGCGGGCGCCCCAGGATTCGATATCGAGCGTCCTCGGGTCGCATGTACCGACGGGAAATCCGACGGATACCCTGCCGGGATGCGAGGGGAACCTCCATCCGTAGCCTCCGGCGTGCGCCTGCTCGACGAAGAAGGACAGATCGCTTCCCCCGTCCCCTTCCGCTATGCAGTTGACCAGACGGATGCGGTCGGTCGGGCCGCGGCCGAAGACCGCCTTCCTGACAATCGAATGCGCTCCGTCGGCTCCTATCAGCCACTCTGTCCGGATCGAGCGTCCGTCGGACAGGCCGACTATGTATCCGCTCCCGTCTTCGGACACGGATTGTGCCGAAGCCGTGATGAACTCGGCATCGGACATCGCTCTGAGCTCCGAGAGCATGCCGGGGCGGTCCACGATGGCGCCTTTCGCGCGGATCCTGACGCCCGGGCCTCCGGGAATCGATATCGATATCGACGAAACCTCCGCGACTATCGAGCCGGGGCGCCATCCCAGCCTGGAGAAGGAGCGCTCGCTGACGGCCTCGCCGCATACAGAGTGATAGCGGCGTACGCCTGCCTCCGAGAGCCTCTCGACCACGACGGTCTTCAATCCGTTCCCGGACAGGGCCGCGGCCGCAGACATCCCTCCGGGGCCTGCTCCGACGATGACGACGTCCGCCTTCATGCGAGCAGCTTCATCTGCCATGATACGGCCATCCTCAGTTTCATCATCGGCGTCCTCCTCTCGTACTCCTCGCAGGAGTACTCGGTGCTGCGCTCGAGATCCTCCAGGAACCTCTCCGCGGCCTCGGCGTTGATCCTCTGAGAGTAGATCATCGCATTGGATTCGAAATTCAATGTGAGCGACCTGTGGTCGAGGTTCGCCGATCCTATCGAGCAGCAGGTGTCGTCCATGAGCATCATCTTCTCGTGAACGAATCCGTCGTTGTACCTCCACACCCTGACTCCGGCCTTCATCAGCATGTTCGCATAGGTGAGGTTGTTCCAGTACAGGAAGATGTGGTCCTTCTTGTCGGGTATCAGGATCCTCACGTCCACGCCGGACCTGGCGGCATTGCCGAGAGCGGCGATCATCGATTCGTCCGGACCGAGATACGGAGTGGTTATGTACAGCCTCCTGCGCGCGTTGACGATCATCGAGAGGTACTGCATCTGAACCGGATTGTTCGGCATGGAGTCGGGTCCGCCGGACACCAGCTGCATCCTGTCGCTCCCGGCGTTATCGGCCATGCTCCTGTCGAGGTACTCGTCTATCGGGCGGAGCCTGTCCCTGCGAGAGGCGCAGTACTGCCAGTCGGCACAGAAGCGGACGGTCATCGGGAGTATCCCGGCCCCGGTCACCCTGACCGTTGCGTCCCTCCAATGGCCCAGAGGACCCTCGCCGCGGTACTCGTCGCCTATGTTGAATCCGCCGCAGTAGGCCACCCTGCCGTCTATAATGGCGATTTTACGGTGATTGCGGTTGTTCTTCTTGGGGCTCAGGAGCAGGTTGATCGACGAATGGAACATCGCATAGTGCCCTCCGGCGTTCCTGAATCTGAATATGCCCTCCTTGGGTCCCTTTCCTATCCCGAATGCGTCGGTCATGAGACGGACCTCCACCCCTTCGCGGACCTTCTGGGTCAGAAGGCTAACGAACTCGTTGCCGTCGTGGTCGTTGCGGATGATGTAGTACTCGATCAGGATGAACCTCTTGGCCGACCTGAGGTCGGCCATCATGTCGCGGAACAGCGGGTCGCCCTCGGTGTATAGGGAGATGTCGTTGTTGTTGGAGTAGGACCAGGCGCCGGCCCTCTGCATCGCCTTCGCCAGTGCGAGGACGCCGGCGTCCTCCGGATGCTCAACCTCGTCCTTCTCCAGGATGCCCCTCTGCCATTCCGCCGCATCCATCAGCTGGGTGTCGGTGATGTTCTTGGGCTTGAACTTGCGACGGTTGTAGATCGTCGCCCCCATGTAGAGATACAGTATGAAGCCGACCGGCGGAAGCAGGATCAGAAGGATCAACCAAGTCACCAGCACCCTGGGGTCGCACCTCTCGAGGAAGAACATGATGAGGAGCGCGGCTATGTCCAACAGGACGATCAGCATCACCAGGTCGGAGAACATGTTGGTGAATGAGAGCACTTCGTCCACGTCCAAGTCGGCCACCTGGGCTCGGAATGCCGGTCCGCGTTAAGTCGGTTTCCCCGCTCACAGCGGATGCCATAACGCGATGTCCGAACGGAAATCAGACAGCGTTAAATAAGCGGGGAATCCCAACGGAGTCCCATGAGATGCCCTGAATGCGGCAGAGATATCGAGGACGGGACCCGCATATGCCCCTGGTGCGGAGCCTATGCGGATGCCCCCGCCGTACAGACGGAGCGCCGGAGAGGCGGAAGAACAGCGGCGGTCGCAGTGGTGGCCCTGGTCGTCATCGTCGTCGCCGCTTGCCTCATCATGTACTCGGGAGACGGAGGATCCGACGATACGGAGCCCGACACCCCGTCGGTGTTCACCACGGCCTCCACTGGAAGCGGGAGCAAATCCGTCGAATACACCGTGTCCTACACATCCGAATACAAGGACCTGTTCACCGTCGAGAACGGCACGAACGAGAACGGAAGCGCCTTCATCAAAGTGACCATGGCGGATTCGGAGGCGGAGAAGTACGACAGCTTCGTCTGGTACGTGTACAAGAACGACAGCCACGGCAACAAGCTGCAGAACTCGGTCACGAAGAGCGAGGCCACCGCGACGTGGACCCTGGGAGACGACTCCTTCGGGAAGTACACGTTCGGAGTGATATGCAGCGAATCGGACTGGTTGGATTCGAACCTGCCGTTCCGCTGGACCCCCTGGGACCAGACGGAGTACACCGTATCATTCGACATCGGCGGGACGATCACCGAGACGTACTCATGGAAGCATGGCGGATCGGATCTCTCCGCGACCGCGACGTACGGCTACGACGAGTACTCGAAATACGCGGGAACCAACGGAGCCAGCCTCGTGACCAGATCCGGGAACGGAACGGGGGAGTACTCGCTGGTGCCTGGATTCATCGTCGTCGACGATACCGTGAAGGAGCTGGAGTCCTCCCTGAGGGCGCAGTACGCCCTGACCGGAGGGGTTCCGGAAGGACAGGGCTATGCGGAGTTCATCCTCGCTTTCGTGCAGGAGTGCTTCGGATACGTCCTCGACATACAGCAGTATTCGCAGGAGGAGTACTACGCATTCCCCATCGAGACGATCTACAACGGAGGAGGGGACTGCGAGGACACATCGATACTCTGCGCCGCGCTGTTCGAGGCCGCCGGGTACGAGGCGGGCGTCTTCCTGATTCCGGGACATGCGATCGCCGCCGTCTCCATCGACACTTACGAGGCGGGCGCCGTATCGGAAGAATACGCCGCGAAGGTCGCGGTGTTCTCCATGCAGTCCGACGGAAAGACCTTCTACGGATGCGAGACCACGCTCGACACCGACAGCTACGGCGTCGGATACATCTCCACGGACTATTCCGTGGTGGACAACGCCATCTACTACAAGGGCGAGCCCGCCGGCGGCAGCTACGGGCTCTACAGGGCCGGCGCTACGGCTTGAACAAACGGGGGGAATCCCCCCTTTCTCGGCCGGCGTGCGTGAACTCCGGCCGACTTCTCGCACAGGGACCGAACAAGTCCCTGCTTCCCACTTATACATCGCCATCTTCGGTCCCGTCGGACGGACGATGCGGAGGAGAGCCTCCCTCCGGGAGGACCGCACGGGCGTCCGCTGCACCTCCCCCGGGCCGGAAGAGGGTCCGGGGGACGGCGGGGAATACACATGAAGGGAATCGAAGAGGACCATCCAGCGGATGCTATGTCGCGCCGCAACTGCAAAGCGATGGTCAGAGAGCTCTCGGGCGGCTCCAGAACCGCCCGGGAGCTGGTATCGGCCTGCCCCGACAGAGGGAGAGCCGAGAAGGATATGGAGGAGCTCTCGGCCGCCGGCATCATCCGGTTCGGGGACGGCCTGGCTAGACCGACCGAGGCCGTCAGGGCTCTGGATTGGATCATGGAGACCGCAGGAGAGGATGCAGACGCGGAGATGGCAGACTATCTGGATGGCTGCGATTCGGAGGACCTCAGCAGAAGACCTGTGCCCCTGTACGCGATGGCCCTGGCGATGATCCTTGGAGACGGACCGATGCCCATCGATACGGCGGAGAGGGAGCTCGACCGCTTGGGCTGCGGGGAGCTCATGCTCCAGTCCGCCCCGGGAATCGCATCGCGCGGATGCATATCGCTACGCGACGGCATCCTGTCCCTCACGCCGAGAGGCGTTGCCGTCTCCGCGATGCTCCGCTCCGCAGCGGATATCCTCGCGGACGATACCGTGCCCATACCCAAGTAATAAGTCCGGACAGGGGGATGTCAATCCGGTGATCGAGAATGTGCATGTCTGCTTCGTACAGGAACGGCGACGAACACTACTTCGGACGCAATCTCGACCTGGAGGTCTCCTTCGGGCAGCAGGTCGTCGTGGCGCCCCGCGGATACCCCTTCCGCTTCAGAGCGGAGGGGGAGATGAAGGAGCACCCCGCGATGATCGGCATGGCCCTGGTCGCCGACGGGTACCCGCTCTACTTCGATGCCGTCAACGAGCACGGCCTCGGGGCCGCCGGACTGAACTTCCCGGGAGAGGCCGTCTACAGGCCGCGCTCACCCGGGGGCAGGAACGTGACCCCGTTCGAGTTCATACCGTGGGTCCTCGGGAACTGCTCGGATGTGGAGGAGGCCCGTGAGCTGATAACCGGATGCACGCTGATCGACGAGGCCTTCAGCGAGAAGCTTCCCCTCACCCCGCTCCATTGGATGGTCGCGGACAGGGACTCGGCGATCGTAGTGGAGTCTACCGCTTCGGGCGTGAATGTCTACGACGATCCGTTCGGAGTGCTTACCAACTGCCCACCGTTCCCCTACCACAGGACGAACATGGTCAACTACATGGGGCTGTCCGCATCAGTGCCGGAGAACAGGATCTCGAAGGATGTCGAACTCGTCCCGTACAGCAGGGGGATGGGCGCCATGGGGCTTCCCGGAGACCTTTCCTCGGCTTCAAGGTTCGTCAAGGCCGCCTTCACAAGGCTGAACTCCGTCGCAGGCCCGGAGGAGGGGATGACCCAGTTCTTCCACATCATGGACTCGGTGCAGCAACAGAAGGGATGCTGCGATCTGGGCGGAGGGAAGTACGAGTACACCGTGTACACGTCGTGCTGCGACACGGGGCGCGGGATCTACTACTACAGGACCTACGGGAACAGCAGGATCTGCGGCGTGGACATGCGCCACGCGGATCTGGATTCCGATTCCCTTGCGCTGTTCCCGATCTCGGACGACCAGGACGTCCTGATGAGGAACTGACTGCGACGGCTTTCCGAAGCCGTCCGACTAAACCCTTTGCGGCAGGCCGGACTGATCGGGACCGTATTCAAAACGATGGAGCCGCCTGAGGGATTTGAACCCCCGGCCTGCTGATTACAAGTCAGCCGCTATACCCCTAAGCCAAGGCGGCACCAGCCACGAGTAACTGCCCATCGTTTATATGGGTTTCCACAGCTGGGTCAAACAGCGGGATGCTACCGACATTATTATATCGGTCCACGCGATGGGCGCGACTACTTAGATTAAAGGTGATTCAAATGGCAGACACCAAGAAAATCGTCCACATCAACTTCACTGCAAGCTTCGAGGACACCGGCAAGATGTACGACACCAACATCGAGGCCTGCGCCAAGAACAACGAGAAGCTGACCTACGCTCCCATGGCCTACGTCGTCGGATCCAAGAAATTCTACCCCGAGGTCGACGAGGCCATCGCCAACGCTGAGGTCGGAAAGGAGGTCGAGGTCTGCGTCCCCTGCGAGAAGGCCGCCGGAGCCAGGAACCCCAAGCTCATCGAGCTGCACTCCCTGAAGGACTTCTACAAGGCCGAGATCAACCCGTACCCCGGAATGCCCGTCAGCCTCGGAAACCGCAACGGTACAGTCATCTCCGTCGGAGCCGGACGCGTCAAGGTCGACTTCAACAGCCCCCTCGCCGGACACGACCTCATGTTCAAGATCACCGTCGTCGACGAGATTACCGACCCCGTCGAGAAGGCCAAGGCCATCATGGAGATCAACTTCGGATCCGCCAACGACTTCGGATACTCCATCCTCGAGGACAAGATCGTCATCATCGAGGCCGACGTCTGCAAGTTCCACGAGTCCTGGCCCGTCGCCAAGTACATGATCGTCTCCGAGCTCCGCAGCGTGTTCGGAATCGACCGCATCGAGTTCGTCCAGGTCTGGGAGTCCGCCAAGAAGCCCGAGACCAAAGAGTGAACTTAGCACTCTCCTGTTTTTTCAAAGGGCCGGGCGGGGCAACCCGTTCCGGCCTCACACCTTCATTTTTTCCTTACTTCCCGTAATCGATGCATCCGTGTTCGCGATGCATGATGAAAGAATCACAGCTGGATGAAGGAGATGTCCGAGACCGGACCCTTCTTCAGGGCCCTGGCGATCTCGGACTCCATCCTGTCTTCGAAGTCTCCGCGGTACTCTACGACCACCGATCTGAGTCCGACGGCATCCGTCGGCAGAGGCTCGTTGCCTCCGCAGTCCGTATACGCGTCGAGCACGTTCGACAGCCTCTCCACGGCCTTCCTCACCGCATCGGGGACCTTGCCCCTCACCGGCGACACCCTCATCACGAGCACCCTGTGGCGCAGGATCTCGTCCATTACAGGTGTGAAACCGTCCGCAATCGCGCAATGTCCCGGATGCTTCTCCAGACATGCGACGCATCCTATGCACCTCCTGGGGCGCAGATCGGAAAGGCATGCATCGCACCCGGCATCGGGAACGTCGGTCAGCACGAAACGGTCGGCATCCATGGCGCACGCATGCACGCGCCGCGTCATATATCCTCGCTCGCAATCGGTTGTAGTATGCCAATATGGCGTTTATCCCGCAGCTGCGGCTCTTCTCCGATCTACGGTTCCTCTGAGGGCGTCTGTCGTTCACTCCGGTATCCCTGAGGCGCTGCGTAGGATTCGGCATCACCGGGATGATCCTGGTCTGGTAGTTCCCCATTTCCGTTGTCTCCTGCGAACTTGTCGCATGATACGGAATGCACTGGAAATATAATAACTGCAAGTTGTTATTGTTGTAATGTTTGTTATCTGTGTTATTTTTGTTATTCATTTATCAAGCGTCGAAGACCGTGCAAATCGTATGATCAGCATCACTCGACATAGAACGTGCCGATGATATTGCGACCCTCGTCCGTCAACACATACCTGCTGCGACGCTGATCCTTCTCGGCCCAGCCGTTCTCCACCCACTTGGAGATGAAATCCCTCTGGTAATAGACGGCCTCGGTCTGCCTCTGCGAGGAGACCTTCTTGGAATCGTCGCGCGATTCGGTATCGCGGTACCAGAGACCGGCGTCCTTGAGAGCAGCGACCATCTTCCCGCTGGTGACGGATAGATTCTGGGCATTGCGGGAGTCCAGGATGCGAAGCCCTTTGACCAGATGCTCCTCGGGCATCTCGATGACATAGCTCGGAAGGGAGCGGGGATCGTACGTAGACTTTGTGAGACCTACCGGCTTCCCGTCCACGAAGTAAATGCTGGGGATCTGCTCCTGCGGAACGGTGTACTCCTTCGTGCCGACGGAGAACGGGATGGTCTTCGGGACCATCATGGATGCTATGGCCGATGCCGCCGCATATTCGGGAGTGCCGGCAGAGATGTTGACATATATCTCGCAGTCGGGACCCTCCGCACGCTCGGCCATTATGATGGAAAGGACCGTGCGGAGCATCACGGAGAAGTCGCTGACCCTCTCGTTGTGCTTCTCGATCTCCACATGGAGCGGGGAGCGCTCCTCCAGAAGCTCCACGACGCGATCGCAGAAGCTGCCGTAAATCCTGCCGCTCTCAGAATCCGGATCCTTGATGTAGTGGATGATATGGGCCTTGTTGATCTCATAGTAGAGCATCGGTTCGACAACCTTCGACGTCTCGAAGGTCACACACGCGATCATGATTCTCTTCTTACGGCCCGACGGCAAGATGCATCCCGATTCCGTATCGGATGGACGGTATAAATATCTAACATTACGACAAAAACATGTATTTCAACAGTTACGGAATTCGAGGATTTACGACAATAACAGAGAGATGTTTATCTACTAATTACGCATAGCATGAGCCAGCATCGAATGAGATGTGGCAGCGATCGATTCTGTCAAGGACCGGTCCTGAAAAGGTCGACCGATGGACTGACTTCTATCGCATCACCATCCACCGATTCATCGGTCGACCAGTCTCTATGGTGGAATGAAATCGCTACAAGAATCTAAAAGCAATAATCAATCGTTACTCTAGCAGAAAGACTATTGATATCATTAGTCGTTCAGAATAGCATGCAGCAGATAGACACTGGTGGACTTTCGTTCATGGAGATCCGGAAGGAGAACGTCTACTTCGTGGACAAATCGATGCTCATAGCCGACCTCCTTTCGGCGAATGGGAGAGGCGTCTATCTGTTCACCCGCCCGAGGAGGTTCGGGAAGACCACGAACCTCACCATGC
>ERZ808246.964-NODE-964-length-22236-cov-5.077950_pt1 | contig 22236 bp, 26 predicted proteins | sample MGYA00521083_ERZ808246 | MGnify/ENA primary metagenome ERZ808246 (study PRJEB31516, sample SAMN03275577) | gut metagenome | biome: mammalia-associated habitat; material: feces | host: Papio cynocephalus | place: Kenya | collected 2012-07-07 ... | reverse complement strand
GTCAGCGGAGCCGCTGGCCGGGATAGATGGTGTACGGCGCGCGGATGCCGTTGCGCTGCGCGGCCGCCTGCCATCCTGTCGGCCCGTAGATGGTCCACAGGCTCTCGCCCGCCGTCACTACGTGCGACGTGCCGACCACATGTGCGGTGACGCTGGAAGCGGTCGAACCGCCGTAGCAGACCCTCTGCCCTGGCCATATGCGGTTGACGTTGCCGCTGGGCACGCTCCACGCGCTGGCCGGCGTGTGTCCGGTGCGTGTGGCGATCGCGCCCATGGTGTCGCCGCTGGACACGACGACGCAGTAGGCTCCGCCGTTACTGCCGGAGACGCTGCCGGAGGATCCGGCGAGACGGCGGTTGACGATGGCCATGACCTCGTCATACCGGTTGCCGAGCAGCTGGCGGCGGTGCAGACCGTTGCCGTACAGGCCGCGGACGACCTGCGTGGCGATGGTCTCGGCGTCGCCAACGGGCGCTCCGGTCTTGGCGGTGGCGGGCTTTGACTGCTGCTGGGACGGTGTCGGCTGCGCGGTGGTGGACTGGCCGGCGTAGAGCGCCCAGGTCGCGGCGGTTCCGTAGAACCAGTTGACGTCGACCTTGCTGCCGATGCCGGGCACGTTGCCGGTGCTGGAGTACTGCCATGCCATGGCGAACTTCCACGGGCTGACGCTGTACGGGACGGCGCCTGGATTGCGGAGCTTCTCGCCGGTGTAGCCGCGTGGATAGCCGGCGACCCAGAGGCCGTAGTCACCGGCGGCGACCTGCGACCAGTCGGCCGTGGCGATGGTGGCGGCGCTCATGTAGATGACCGGTTTGACGCCCCATGTGTCACGGACGCGGTTGAGCCATCGGAGCGCCCACCACGTCTGTTTCGCCCAATATCCGCCGGGCGCGCTCGGCTCCCAGTCGAGCACGGGGATCGCCTGGCCGACGAGCCCGTACTGCCTTGCCACGCGGACGAAGTTGTCCGCGTCGGTCTCGGGCGAGTTGCCCGCCGGGCGGGCGAAGTCGTAGTTTCCGAGGCGGATGCCGTTGGCGCGCGCGGTCTGGATCTGGCAGGCTGCGTATGGGCTGGTGTAGGTGAGGCCTTCGGTGGTCTTGATGAACGCGAAGGCCGCGCCGGCGGCCTTCGCGGTGGCGCCGTCCCAGCAGCCCTGGTAGCTGGCTGTGTCCACGCCGGTGTCGGCGACCGCGCATGGCGCGATGGCGAGGCATGCGGCGATGAGGAGCGCGACCGTCGGCCGGAGGCGGCGTCGGCGTGGCCTGGCGTGTTTCGGGGTTCCCTTGTTGGCTGTTGTCATTCCTTTCCTTTCTTGTCAGTAGTTCCAGTCGTCGGATGCGAGACGACGGCTGTAGTCGGCCTTGAGCTGCGTGATGCGCACATGGCCGGCGCCGTTGTATCCGGCGGCGAGGTAGCGTTTGCCGACCTCGAGCTGGTGTTCGTGCTGGGTGCGGTCCTGGGTGATGGCGAAGAGCTCCGACCTCATGGCCGACTGTTCGATCTGGTTGAGGCGGCGGTTGTCGTTGTCGAGTTTCGAGCAGACCTTGGCGAGCTGCGCGTCGAGTTTGGCGATCTCGCCGGCGAGGCGGTCGATGTCGGCCTTGGTGGCCCAGCCCGCGTCGAAGCGTTTGGTGGCCCAGCCGACGATGCCTCCCCCGCACGCCGTGATGATGCTGACGATGATGGTGAGCCATGCCGGCGAGCTCATGTCACTCCCCTGTGTCCTTGTCGGTCTCGGCCGGATCCTCTTCCCCGGCGCCGAGGGCGGCCTTGACGTCGTCGCGGATGGAGGCCGGCACCTGGTCGATGGTGCGCAGGCCGTTGCGGACGAGGGCCACGTAGATGGGGATCATCTTCTTCCTCACTGCTCGTCACCTCCCTCCATCGCCTCGTAGAGTCCGGCGATCGCGTCGAGTCCGTCGAGCTGGAGCTGCTTGATTTCGTCGATGCGCTGGCGGTCGGTCTTGGAGTCCTCCTCGGCCTCCTCGAAGAGCTGGTCGGCCTGTTCGACGGCCTCCTGTTCGAGGAGGCCGTACCTGATGACGTAGGCCTCGCGCGCGGTCCACTGTTCTCCGGCGGGCCGGCCGTCCATGGCCGGGGTCTCGACCTTGGCGATGTCCTTGCGGATCCGGATGTCGGCGCCTCCGTCGGAGCGTGGATGGTAGTCCACCTCCGCCGGTTCGGCCGAATAGGTCACGGTCTGGATCATGGTGTCTCCTTTCGCGCCGCGAGGACCTTCCTCGCGCGGCGCATGGTCTTGTCGATGCCGTTGCGACGCCGATATGTGATCGAGTCGCTCCATTTGAAGTAGCCGTAATAGCTGGCGAGACGGCGTGCCAGCCAGACCGGGATGGCCGCCGTCCTGCGGGCGCGGCGGAAGTTGCGGCACAATGATTGTTTTTCCAGATTGGCGGCCGCCGTTGTTCCACCTGCGGTTGGCCGGATCGTTCCTGAGGTTCGAGCAGAACGCGCCGTAGTGCGCGCCGTCCCTGAGGCTGCCGAAGCGCCGAACGCCGATGTCCGGAGGCTCGCCGTCGCAAATCCCTGAAAGATGGCGCGGCGGGAGTGATGAGGGGGCGTTTGCCCCCTCGCTGCGCTCACCCCCACCGCTCTCGTCTACGCCTTCGAGCGGCCGAGCGCGGATAGGCGGCCGCCGCTGTCCCACCAGCGGAAGGCCGGATCGTTCCAGAGGTTCGAGCAGAACGCGCCGCAGCGCGCGCCGTCCCCGAGGCTGCCGAAGCGCCGATGCATTTTGATGCCGGGCTGTTTGATCGGGTCTCCGCCGAAGGCGTCGCACAGGCCGGTGGCGCTGCTGCCGCCGGTGCCGACCGGCAGCGGGATGCCTGCGGCGATGGACAGGTCCTGCCCGTACAGCCATTGGCCGGTGGTCTTGTCGGTGTAGGCGGGGAAGTCCCCGAGACGCGTGTAGTCGGCGGTGATCGTGGTCTTGTTGGCCTTGGCGGAGTCGTAGGTCTTCCATAGTTCGCAGTGACCGGCGGCGTCGGAGTCCTTGACGGCCTTGACGAGCGTGTCCTGTTCTCCCTCGTACATGCCGTTGGCCAGTTCGATGTTCTGGAGTTTGACGGGCTGGTGCAGGACGTTGAGCTCGCCGTGTGGGATGCCGTCGGTGCCGAGGATCCGGTCGGTGGCGCCGGTCTTGTATGGCATGGTGGAGACGTAGTCCTTGGCGTTGTCGGTCGGGTTGATGGTGGTGATCGCGTCGCCGTCGATGTTGAGGGCCGTGTTGGCGTTGTCGATGACGGTCTTGCTGATGATCCTGCGGCATTCGGCGACGGAGTGGTTGCCGGTGTTGTTGCGTTCGCTGTCGGTGCCGACGTTGACGTAGTTGTCGATGTCGAAGCCGGCCGCGTCGGCGGTGCTGACGATGACGCGGTGCGTGTTGGTCTCGCCTTTGGTGACGGTGGCCTGCTTGGTGTGGTTGAACATGCCGCCGAGCACGTCGCTGTTGGTGGTGCCCCATTTCATCATGAGCATGATCTGGATGTACGCCGTGTCGGCGGATGTGAGGCCGCTGTAGCCCTTGCCGAGTTTCGCGGCGAGGTCGATGTAGTCGTTCTGGCATCCGAAGCCGCGGGATGGTTGGATGCCGCTCCAGCTGGTCGGCTTGCCTGCCGAGTCGAGGCCGGCCATGTATTTGGCGTGCAGCATGCAGGCGCGTTCGGTGCCGTCCGGCAGGAGGAGTCCCGGCATCGGGCTGAACCCGGTCCATTTGCTGTCGGAGATGAGGATCTCGAGGCTGGTGGAGGTCTCGCGGACCGCGTAGTAGAGCGGCGGAGTCATGATCCAGACGAGGCCGTTGCGGCCGGCCTGGTCGTAGTGCTGGTCGTAGCCCTCGATGGCGGTGACGTGCGGTTTGCCGTCGTCGCCGATGGTGGCGTTGACGTTGAGGCATTGGAACGCGTTGAGCGCGCGGTAGTCGTCGCGGCCGGCGGTGGTGTTGGTGGACTTCTCGATGACGAGGCCGGTGTTGTCGCGGGTCTTGACGCAGACAGGGCTGTTGGACGCGGCCCATTTCGGTTTCTGGACGCCGTAGACGGCGCCGGTGCGGTGCGCCTTCCAGTATTCCGCGATGTTGGCGTATTCGCCTTTGGCGTCGTCGCGGGTCAGCGTGCGGCCGGTGTCGGCTTTGCCGATGGTGGCGTTGAGGCTCGCGGTGATGGCCCTGGCGAGGCCGTCGACGCGGACGACTTTCTTGGTGTCGACTGTCATTCCTGTTCCTTTCAGTTGGCGAGGTGGGTGCCGGCGGCGACGAACTGGCTGATCCAGTCGATGTCCTCGTCGGTGAGTTCGGTGAGCGGGCTGGTCTGTCCGAGCGGTGCGAAACTGCCTCCGTCCACGTAACTCAGGTCGCTGTAGTTGGCGGTGTCGTTGCCGGCAGGCAGTTCGAAGTAGCGGATGCGTTGGACGGTGTCGCCGATCATCTCGGCCACCTTCCAGACCCACCTGCCGTCGGTGTCCTCGAGCTTCACGGTGGCTTTGCCTTGCTTGTCGAGGTCGACTTTGAATGGCTTCGGCAGAATCAGGTCGGTGCCGGCGAAGTGGTGGCGTTCCGGCTGGAAGATCAGTGAGCCGACTGCTGGGTCGGTGGTTCCGTCGCCTTTGGGGAGGCGGATGCTGATGTTGATTGTGGTCGTGGCCATGGTTTCGTTCCTTTCTCTAGGCCGTGTACCAGGTGGTGTGCAGGTAGATGGGGTTGCTGGACCCGTCGTTTCCTTGTTCGCAACGGATGGTGCCGTCTGTGTTGATGACCCACCATTGCGATGAGAAGTAGTGGTTTGGCGTCTTGGTCTGACGGTCTGGACGGTAGCCTTCGGGGATCGTTGCGCAGACATATCCAGTTTGGAAGCCTCCGGAGCGAGAGATTGACCCGTCCAGAGTGACCATTCCTCCGTCTTTGCGGATGGCGAGTGGTGGCGTGCCTTGCTTCCAGTCGGTGCTGGTTGGCTGGAGCGTGGCCCATTTGCTTGCGCCGGTGGCTGGCGGGAGCAGGTGCGTGGCGACGGCTAGCGCTCCTTGGATGGTGAGGAGGCATCGGTCTCCTGGGTTTGCGGTGATTGTTTCCGGTGTGGCTTGGATGTTGGTGAGGGTGGTTCCGTCGATGGTGATGTCGACGGTGGTGTTGTGGGTGCGGGTGATGGTGGCGATGCGGGTGGTGGTGTTTTGTGTGGTTGGTTGGCTGGTGATTTGTAGGCCGAGTTGTCGGCCGAGTTGTCGTGCGATGGTGGTGTCCGTGTTCATTGGTCAGGCTTCTCGGAGTTCGGTTTGGGTTGGGAGTCCTGGTTTGAGTGTGATGGTTTGCGTTCGGATGGCGTAGGTGCCGGTGATGTGTTGTGTGGGGAGGTTGAGTGTGATGGTGTCTCCGATGGTGATGGGTGCGATGATGTGTGTGCCGGTGATGCGGTGTATGGCGTGTTGGTTGGTGGCGAGGAGTTCGGCGGCTTTTTGGTTGGCCATTTGTTGGAGTTGTTGGTCGGTTTGGTTTTCCGGGATGTCGTCGTATCGGTATTTTTTGCTGATGACGCGGCCTCGGTTGGGGATGCTTGTGGGGCTGTCTGGGTCGATGTCTTTGGCGGTGCCGATGATTTCTTTTTCCTGGCTGGTGTAGATGGTGATGATCTGGTTGGCGGTGTCGAAGGTTTCGCGTTCGTCGGTGGTTTGTTTGGTCCATCGGCAGGTTGGCCCTTCGGTGAATGTCCAGGATGGTTTGCGGCGGCTGGGGTCGATGTATGGCTGGAGGATGACGTGGCCGTATGGGTCGGTTCGGCAGGTGGTCCAGCCGGCGATGGTGAGGAGGTCGTTGGCGATGGCGAGTTTGTTGTCGGTTTGGTCGTCGGTGAGGCCGTAGGTGAGTGTGGTGCCGGTGCGGTATTCGCTGGCTGGGTGTGGGAGGACGGTGAGGCCGTTGTCTGTGATGATTTTTTCGGCTTCGGCGACGGGGTCGCTTCCGGCGGGGATGCTGATCGGTTTGGCGTATTGGTCGTCGGCGAGTTCGCGGAGGCGGCCGTAGAGGGTGAGCGGGATGGTGGTGGTCGGTCCGTTGGTTTCGCGTTTGTCGGCAGACCAGAGGTAGGTTCCGAGGGGGATGCTTTCGCTGGTTTGGTCGGCGTAGGTGATGTCGGCCCAGATGCGGAGCAGGTCGGTGCCGAACAGGCTGGAGCCTTCGAGGTCGAGGGTGGCCTGTTCGGTGACCGTGGTGTCTTGGTTGCGTTCGATGCTGCCGCCTTGGATGATGCCTTTGACGATGCCGGTCTCGTTGCCTGTGTTTCGGTCGACGCGCATGACTCGGATCTCGGTGTCGAATCGCATGGCGTGGTGGCGCTGGTCCATCGCGGTGTTCCCCTTTCAGCTGTTCGGTTCCTCCCAGAGGATTTCGGTCATGTCGATGTCGAGCGTGGCTGTTGGTCCTTGGGCTTTGATGTGCGTGCTTATGGAGGCTTTGACGAAGGCGCGGGTGCCGTCGATGTTTCGCCACCATGCGTAGGTGTTGGCTCGTGCGAGTCGGCGGATGCGGCTGTAGAGCTGTCCGTCGAGGTAGTCAAGGCTCGTGCTGGCGGTGATCTGGTTGTCGAGCCGGCGGCTGGAGTAGCTGGCCGGCAGGTCGGTGTCCCCTCCGAGCTCGAAGTGGTACTCCTCCGTATCGTGCGACTGCTTCTCGCCGATGTCGAAGCCACCGCCGACGGGGATGGCTTCGCTGGCGTCCGGGCCGAAGTTGAGCATGCACATGTCGGTCGTGACTGTCGTGGTGACGATGGTCTCGCTGACTGCTCCGCTGGCGGCGTGAGCCGTGATGCGGTAGCCGATCTCACGGTTGAGCGGCGGGAGCCTGTCGATGGCCTGTCTACCGTCTGCCAGTCGTTCCGACAAAGTCAGTTCGTCGCCGTCGAGCAGTCTGGTCACGGCCATCCATTCGGTCTTCGGCTGTCCGTCGGTCGTGGTGGCGGCGATCGCGGTGACCATGACGCTGAGGTTGCTGCCATCGATGTCGATGTTGGCTTTTGGTGGCGCCGGCGGGGTGTAGGCGACGTTCGCGCCTCGGCTTGCCGTGGTGGTGAGGGTGCTGCCGCCCTGGACGGTGACGTCGATGATGAGTTCGGAGCCGTTTTCCGGCAGGTATTTCGACTGATCGACGGTCAGGCTTCTGGCGCTGCCGTCGAGGTCGGTCTGATAGACGACGGCTCCGTCTTTGCGGATGCTGACGCGCTGGTAGGCGACGCCGGTGGTATCGGCTACCGACCATGCGATGTCGAACGGGCTGGCGGTGATAGTGGTTGGGTCGGTGACGGTGACGTTCGGTGGGGTCGCCGTGCGGATGGTGGTCGGCTGGCTCCATTCGCCCCAGTCGGCATGCAGGCCTTTGGTGCGGACGCGGATCTGCCATCGGCCGTTTGTGCTGGTCTGGAGCCGGTAGCTGGTGGCTGTGGTTGTCGATGCCGTCGTGACGGTCCCGGTCGGGTCGGTGAGTTCGATCTGCGCGGCCGTCTGGCTTGAACCGTCCGGATGGTTCGGCGTCCATTTGACGTCGAGCGCGAGCGGCGTGGCCAGTGTGGTGCCCTGCCTTGGCGTTGTGATGGTCGGCGCGTTTGGTGGGCAGATGGTGGTGATCTGGTTGGATTGCGTCCAGTCTCCGGTGAGGATCCCTTTGGAAGCGTCGTCTCCATAGATTGGGCGGCGGGCGCGGGCGCGGTATTCGACGAGACCGGCCGGAGTGTTGTCATCAAGCACCTGCGCCGGCTTGCCGGCGTAGCTGCCGGTGGTGAGGTCCTGCCAGTCGCCGCCGTTGCATCGGCGTTGCACGTCGAAGCCATTGGCGTAGCCGCCGGACAGATCGACGAGGATCTGCGCGGATTTGGCTCCGGTCTTGACGGCTTCGACCTTTGCCGGCGAGCGTGGCGTGGTGTAGATGATCGGCGAGTCGACGTGGGTGGAGTCGCCGGCCTGGTTTCTCGCGTATGCGGCGAACTGGTAGCGTCCGTTTGGTTTGAGGTTCGTGTACGTGTAGTTGGTTTTGTCCCAGTTGAGGACGGTCGCGCCGGATCCGCCTTTCTGGTCGCTCCATGTGTTCCAGTTCCCGCCGTCCACGGCGATGCGCTGTGCGAGGAGGACCTGTTTCCATGGTTTGAGCGCGTTGTTGTCCCAGTTGCCTTGCCATGTGATGGTCGCCTTGTTGTCGGACGCTCTGGCGAACGACACGTTTTTCGGCGGGTTCGGCTTGTGGTAGTTGATGCCGCCGGTGTATACGCCGCAGCTGGAGTTGCTGGTGCCGGTGTTCGGTCCGTTCCAGTAGATGCTTCCACTGCAGGTGATGTTGCGCGCAGATTCCGCCTTGGCGACCGTCAGGTCAGCGGCGAGGATGCACACCTCGCTGTTGACGCCAAGGTTCTTGGTGCCGGAGTTCGAGGTGTGCGCGACCTGTTGGCCGTTGATCCATGCCGTGGCCGCGACCCATCCGACATAGTTCCAGCCGTTGAGCGACTGCCACCAGACCTCGACGTGGATGGTGTCTGTGGTGTCGGTGTAGCTGGTGACCCACGCCTTGACGTGCGTGCGCCAGTTGCCGCAGATGTTGCCATATCCGTCGGCCATTGTTCATCAGCTCCTTGCGGTGACGGTCGCGCCGCAGGCGGAGACGAGTTCGGCGAGGAGCCGTTGGAGTCGTTCGTTGCCTTCGATGGCGCGGTTGTTGAGTGTGATGTTGTAGGTCGTCGCCGAGGCTGCGACCGGCATCGCCGCGGACTGCGCGGAGAAGTGCATGTCGCCGGCGGTGATGGATGCCGTGGCCTTGCGCAGGCTGTTCCTGAGCGATTCTGCCGAGATTGTCGGCAGTGGGATGCTTTGCGGGATGGCGTCGGAGACCATGGCGTCGGCGGCGTTTTTGAGCGCCGGAGCGCTTCGTTCGACGCCAAGTGCGGCGCCTCGGCCGATCATCACGCCGACCTGGTCGCGGAAGACACGGGACGGGGAGTGAATGCCGAGTTTGCTTTTGACCCAGTCGAGAGCGTTCTTCGCCGCGTTGACCGCCGCGTTGACGAGCTCGCCGGCCGCGGATGCGACGCCGTTGGCGATGCCCCTGATGATGTTCAGGCCGACGCCGCCCCAGTTGACGCTGGTGAAAGCGTTTTTGATGCTCGAGATGATCGACGGGATCTTGCCGACGAGCTGTGGGATGGCGGACACGAGTCCGGACGCGAGGGTGACGAGCAGTTTCACGCCGGTGGAGAGGATCTGCGGCAGGTGGCTGGCGATCGTGTTGACGATGCCGGCGATGATCTGCGGCACGTAGGAGATGAGCTGCGGGAGCGCCTGCGCGAGTCCGGTCACGAGGGTGACGAGCATCTGCACGCCCGTGGAGAGGATGTTCGGCAGGTTGTTGCACAGTCCGTCGATGACGGTCGAGATGATCCGCGGCACGTATGCGGCGAGCTGAGGCATCGCGGCGACGAGTCCGTTGACCAGGTTGAGGACCATCTGCACGCCCTGCTCCATGAGCTGCGGGAGCCCCGTGGCGAGCGCGGTGATGATGGCGGTGATGATCTGTGGTATGGCGGCGGCGAGGGCCGGCAGGCTTGCGACGATGCCTTGCAATAGTCCGTCGAGCAGTGTCAGGCCGGCGCTCATGAGCTGCGGTGCGGCGGCGATGAGGCTGGTCACGAGGGTGGTCACGAGGGTGACTGCCATCGGCATGAGCACGGGCAGGTGGGAGGCCAGGCTGGTGACGATGGTGTCGATGAGCAGCGTGCCGACTGAGACGAGCGACGGCAGCGCGGACGTGATGCCTTGTAGCACCATTTCGATGATGTAGGTGCCGGAGGCGAGGAACTGCGGCAGGCTGGACTGGATCCATGTTTCGGCTTTGGAGAGGATGTCCGGCAGTGACGCGAACGCGGAGTTGATGGCGGCTGAGAGTTGTCCGCCCATCTGGCTGTTTATCATGCCGATGCCGGCCACGAGTGCGGCGGCGAGTGCTCCGATGCCGAGGAATTTGATGAAGTTTCCCGGTGCGAAGAATTTCGTGACGAGGCCGCCGATGGCGTTGAGGCCGTTCTGCAGGCTCGTTCCGGCTTTGCCGATGGCGTTCTGCAATGGTCCGGCGATGGCGTCGCCGAGTCCGCCGAAGATGTTGCCGAACGCGGTTTTGAACGGTGCGGCGAGGCTGGAGAGCTTGCCGGTGACGGCGCTGGTCTTGGCGCTGATTTTGGAGAGTGTGGCGGCGAACGGGTCTCCGTCGATGGTCATGGCTTCGCGGATGGTTTTGTTGAACAGTGGTTTTGTTTTGTTGCCTATGGCGGTGATGGCGCTGCCGAGTGGCGAGGTGTTGATTTTTCCGGCCGCGGTTCCGAGGCCTTTGGTGATGGCGTCGCCGATTTGTCCGGTTTTGGTTTTGATGCCGGTTGCGGCGGCGGTGAGGCCGGTGTATAGGCTGCTGTTCTCCCATTTGAAGGCGAGGCTTGCCATTCCTGGTGTGAGTTTCGCGCGGATGGTTTTGAAGATGCCGTCGGTGGCGGATGCGAGTTGGCTGCCGCCTTGTTTGATGCGGTTGACGGCGTTGGCGAACGGGTCGCCGTCGATGGCCATGGCTTCGCGCAGGCTTGGGCTTAGGTAGCCTTTGGCGTTGGCGATTTTGGTTTTGATGGCGTCGAATGCTCCGCCTATGTCGTCGCCTCCTTTTTTGAGGTTGGAGATGAGGTCTGCGATGCCTTTGTCTCCGGACTTGCCGAGCTGGTCGAGGATCGAGGTGATTTTGCCTGCGTTGCCTCCGACGGTGGCGAGGGTGGCGAAACCGCCGGCGAGGGTGGCGACCTGCGCGGCGAGGTCGGCGACGCTGGTTTTGCCGCTGGCGATGTCGTTGCCGAGGTCTTCGATCTTCTGTGCGGCGATGGATGCTGCGGTGTCGAGTCGGCCTTGGAATTGGTCGGCGAGTTTGCTGGTGGCGCTGGCGACCTGGTCGATGATGGGGATGAGTTTGCCGCCGACTTTGGTTGCGGCGCTGATGAGCGGAGTTTCGAACTGGGCGCCGAGTCGACCGATGGCGGCCTTGACGTTGCCGACCATGCCGTCGAAGCTTTCGCCGGCGTTTTTGGCGGCGCCGCCGATGTGCTCCTTCATGGCGGCCTCGAAGTCTGCGAAACTGACTTTGCCGTCGGAGACCATGTCGCTGGCCGCTTCGGTGGTGGTGTGGAAGTGGTCGGCGAGGTATTGCAGGACTGGGATGCCGGATCCCATGAGCTGGAGCATGTCATCGCCCTGCAGTTTGCCTTTGGCTGCGACCTGGGAGAAGATCAGGCCCATGTCCTGGAAGCTGCGGCCGCTGATCTGGGCGGCGTCGCCGACCGTGGTCAGGACTCCCTCGAGGTCGCTGCCCTGCTTGATGCCGGATGCGACGAGGGTGGCGGCGACGGATGCGGCGTCGCCGAGGCCGAAGGCCGTGCCCTTGACGGAGGCGAGGGCGTTGCTCATGATCTTGTCGACGCTGGCGGTGTCGTATTTGAGGGCTTTGAGTTTGGTTTGGGCGCGTTCGATGTTGAGGGCGCGGTCGAAGCCGCCTTTTGCGGTGAGGCCTGCGATGCCGGACGCGATGCCGGTGATGGCTCCGACTCCGACTTTGCCGACTTTGCCGAACGCTCCGCCGATGGACGAGATGATGCTTTTGCCGCTTTTTTTGGTTCCCGTGGCGGTGCCGTCGCTGATGGAGCCTTCGATGGCTTTGCCGAGGCCTTTGGTGCTTGGGCTGATGATGATGTAGCCGGTGCCGAGTTCCTGTGCCATCGTTGGCTCCTTCGCTTTTCTGTTATTCCTCGTTCATGTAGTCCTCCGGCAGGCCGAGTCGGCGGTTGAGCAGTGCGCGCCGTCTGTGGTCGTGCCGGTGCTTGGGCGGTGCCGGCCCTGAGAGGAGTGCGTCCGGTTTCGCCCAGTCGGGCGTCAGGTCGAGCTTCGACTGGCCCTGGTTGATGGATTGGACGAGTTTGTCGGTGTCGTCCGGGACGTATGCCCATCCGGCGAGCGCGGCGAAGCTGTGGCTTCGTCGGTTTTTGAGGATTTCCCTGCACATCGGCCATGCGATGTTGAGGGGTGTGGTTTTGGGGTCGAGGGGCTGGTGCCAGGCTTGCATCCAGTCGTATTGCAGGGCCGCGCGGTGGTCCTGCCAGAGGGTGATGAGGATCAGGCTTTTGGGTCGGTCTTGCCCGCTTGCGCCCATGCGTCGATGATGCGGCCGATGTCGGCGATCTTGTCGCCGCTCTTGTCGTCGAGCTCTCGTTCGATGAGAGGGTATTCGCGGACGAGGTAGGCGAGGATGGTGGCCATGAAGTTGACTTTTTCCTCTTGGGTGAGGTTCTTCCATCCGCGGCTGACGGCGGTGAGGCCGACGATGATGACGCTGGTGGGCAGGTTCGCGCTGTCGTCGAGGCGTGGGAGGTCCATTTTCACGTCGCCGTATTGGATGTGTACGGGGCGTGCGGCTTCGATGTCGGAGATGGCTGTGGGGGTGATGGTCTGGATGTTGTCGGTCATTGTGTTTCGCCTTTCTGCATGGCGCCGGCTGCTTGGTTGGTGGGGTGCGCCCCGCCTCCGGCAGCAGGCGTAAGAGCGGTGGCGGGGCGCGGGGTTGTGGTGGTCAGATGTCCATTGGGAAGCCGTAGAGCTTCATGAAGTATGGCGTGGCGGTTACGTCCTTGTAGGTGCGCAAGGTCATGCCGTAGTTCATCAGGTCGGAGACTTTCCAGTCGATGTCTTCGCGTTCGTTGACCTTGCATTTCGGGGCGTGCAGGAGTAGGAGGTGGTCGGATTGGGTGACGCCGGCGATGACGTACTGCGCGGTCCTGTTGCACTCGACGTGGTCGATGGTCAGGCTGCCGTCGGATGCCACTTCGGTGTCGAAGTATGTCTCGACGACCTCCTTTTTCGATTCGAGGCCGGTGAAGCCGATGGTCCAGTATCCGCCGGAGCTCCAGGAAAGGACGTTGTCTCCGTTGTGGGCGGTGAAGTCGTTGGTGTCGCCGTCCTCGGGGTGGATGGTGATGCCGTCTTCGGAGAAGTAGCCGAAGGGTTTCTTTCCGGATACGGGGCGCCAGTCCTTGCCGAAGGTGCCGACGGACTCGCCGACGTCGTACCGGTAGATTGCTGCCTCCTTGATGAGGTTGACGTATTCCTTGTTGTTGCCTTCGGACGCGAAGCTCAGGCCGGCGGCGCCGGCGGCGAGCAGCTGCGCCTCGAGGGCGGCGGTGTTGTCTGCCATTGGTGTGGCTCCTTTTGTTTGTGGTGTGTTCATGCGGCTTCGACGGTGAGCAGGATGACGGTGTAGGCGAAGTCCTGCCGCAGGTCGTCGTCGTGTGTCTGTAGCGGCCCTGATTCGATGCTGGCGTCGATGAGGGGCCGCGTGTGTCGGTTGTCGAGCATCCATCGGCAGATGGTCTCGCTGAGCGCCAGGGCTTTGGGCCAGTCGCATGTCCTGCCGTCGGCCTGTGGCGTGTACACGCTGGCGCGCAGGCGCATGTACTGGCTGATCGGTGTTGGATATGAGGCGCGGTCGAGCGCGAGGCGCACGCGGGGCGTGGTCGATGATGCCGGCGCGTCCCAGCCGACTGTCGCTTCGGGGATGGCTTGCGAGAGTCCGTCGAGGATGAGGGTGCTTGGGTCCCTGCCGATCGCGTTCATACGCTCACCTGTCCGAGGATGCGGGTGAGCGTGCCGTGTTTGGCTTCGAGGGCGACCGGTGCCGTGGCGACGATGTTGCCGTGGGTGGCGTCGTCGTTGCGGTACACGGTGACGCGCGGGTCTCCGGCGGCGGCGCGTTCGACTTGGGCCTGCACGTTGTCGAGCAGGGCTTTGTTGTGCAGGAGCTGCCGTTCGACGTTGCCGCGGTTGAGGACAAATCTGATGTTGCTCATTGGTCCTCCCCTTCCTCGGCGTGGATCTTCACGCCGATGCCGGTGTCGCCGCGCCGCCAGATCTCAGGCGTCTGGGTGACGCGCATGGTACGGCCTCGGACGGTGAGCAGGTCTCCGACGAGGATCCCGAACGGCAGTTCTCCGCGGTGGTAGAGGTTGCATCCGTGCGTGATGGTGCGCCGTCCGATAGTGTCCGTGCGGTCGTATGTGCATGGTTCCACGAACGCCTGCACGGTGCCGACGACGGTGGGGTCGCCGACGGTCCGCCGGCCGGCGACGTTTGTTTCGTCGGCTCTGCTGACTGCGATGGTTTCGGTCGGTGGCGTTCTCATGCGTCTCCCGTCATGGCGACGGTGAACATGCGGCCACTCCCGGCGCCGTCGAGGTCGGCGAGCTCGCTGGAGGTGAGGTACAGGTCTCCGTTTGGATTGCTGTACGACCAGCTGTCGGCGAAGGGCCCGGTGGTCTGCGACCCTTGGCTGAGCCCCTCGGGGTTCGTGTCGTCGGCGATCATGGCGCGTTTGACCATGCTGCAGCAGATGTCCTTGCAAATGCCCGGTTCGGCTTCCTCCGCCTGCATCCACGAGGGGCATTGCAGGCGGATTTTGCGGCTTGCCGCGGCGAGGAGGCGTTCCGCCTTGGCTTTATCCTCTTGGTCGAGGGCCCTCCAGACCTCTTCGAGGTCGAGGGTGGTGGCGAAAGCGCCGGCCATGGTCACGCCTCCGTGACGCGCTGCTCGCCGGTGTCGATGTCGCGGGTGACGGTCACTCGCGCGCCATCCGGGCGGACCGCGTCGAACCGTTCGAAGCGGTGGCCTGCGGGCGGGAACGGCGCGGGCTCCTCCGGCTGCGGGTCCGGAGCCTGCGCGGGCTCCTCCGGCTGGACTGGGGTGTCGTCGCCGATTTCCTCGTCCGGTTCCTGCGGTGTCACATCGAGCTTCCTGTCAGCCATTGATGACTCCCTTCAGTCGTGCGGCGGCCTTGCCGGAGAACACGCCGAGTCCGCAGTAGAACTCGATGCGGGTGCGGTAGGCGGGCTTTTCCTGCAGCTGGCCGAGGTCCTCGACCTGCACTCCGCCGTTGGTCAGGCCGGTGACGCCCTGGTCGCCCTCGCTCGCGCCGAACTTGACGGCGTAGATGCTGGTGGTGGTGGAGTTGGTGCCCTGCTCCTCGTTGTTGTCGAGGATCTCCTTGCCTGCGGCGGTCTGGCCGGCTTCGAGCAGCGGGATGCCGTTCCACTGCATGACGCGCTTGCCGACGATGTCCTGCTGGAGGGTGGTGTCATAAGAGATGTGGCGCATAGCGCTGCCGATCTTGCGGATGATGGCGGCGGAGGCGTAGATGGCTCCGTTGGTCGGACTGATGCCGGGGACGGCGGCGAGCAGTTCGTCGAGCTTGTCGAGGAACTTGTGGATGTCGGCGTTGGAGTCGCCGAGGATCGGCATGCCGTTTTCCGCGGCGTCGATGACCTGCTTGCCTGTGAGACGCTTCTTGAGGCCGTCGAAGCCCTTGGTATCGACGTCCGTGTCGCCGTTGAAGAAGGTTTCCTGGTACTTGTAGCTGATCGCCTTGACCTTGAGTGTGGTCTGTTCGGCGCGCTGGTCGTTGACGTTGCTGCGGGTCTGCTGGATGAACCTGTCGACGTCAGCGTCACCGCCGAGGATGACGAGCTTCTCGCTCTTCTGGTTGAAGGTGCCGGTGGACTCGGTGTAGGACTCGTTGACGCCTCGGAACGCGACGCCGGGCAGGGCCGCCTCCTCGTTGTAGGCGTAGGCGTTGCCGTCGATGTTCATGAGCGGGATGCGGTCGAGAACGGGGCTGACCTGGACGAAGGTCTCGAGGACTCCCTTGGCGAGGGTGTCGGTGGAGAGCTTCGCGGCCTCGGTGAGGTTGAGTGCCATGGTTGTGGTTCCTTTCTGGTTGTCGGTTATTTGGCCGCGTAGGCTTGCGAGAGGAGCTGCAGCGGTGTCATGCTGCCGGCGTTTCCGGTTGACGGTTTGCCGGCTGGTGGTGTGGGCAGTCCGAGGTTTGGCTTGAGGCTGTCCTTGAGCGCCTTGGCGTTCGCCTTGAGTTCGTCGCCGTCGCCTTTGAGCCGGGAGATGACGTCTCGGCCGAGGCCGGTGTCCTTGGCGATCTGGTCGATGAGGGTCTCGCGTTCGGCGGTGGCCTTGAGCGTGGCGATCTCCTTCGTCAGCGATTCGATCCTCTTGCCGGCGGCTTCGAGTTTCGATGCGTTGTCGCTTTCGTTGGCGTCGTATTTGGCTGCTTTGGCCTTGTATTCGTCGTATCCGGCGTATTTGGCTTCGAGCTTCGCCTTTTCCTCTTCGACGCGGGCGGCGAGCGCGTGGCTGAACTCCTTGGCGTTGTCGGTCGTGGTGTTCTTCGCGTTGTCGCCTTCGCCGTTGGCGTTCTGGCCTGCGGGCGGTTCGCCTTCGCCTCCTTGCGGATCTCCGCCTTCGATGAGGCGGAGGTGGCGTGTGAGGTTGCGGCGGCGGGCGGTGAAGTGCATTGGTGCTCCTTTGGTTTTTGCGCACGGTTAGCGACGCGGCGTGCGGGGTCCGCGGTGAGTGGCTGGCGCAGGATTCGGACCTGCGTGGCGCGCGTGGCGCGGCCGATTTACAGTCGGCTCCGTTCGGCCTCTTCGGTAGCCAGCCGGATGTGGTAGGATGGAATTACATGAGCGCCCCCGTTGCCGTCTTTTCGATAGCTTCCGAGGCGCTCATTTGATTCTGATGAGGTTTTCGGAATGGTCAAGGATGTATACGCTTCCTCTTTTGAATCGGTGGATCGTTCTGATGATCTCGATGAGTTGTTCGTCGGACATGCATGCGTTTTCGGTGTTGTCGATGATGAGTCGCGTGCAGTCCTGTTTTTTCGACGCGTTTGACAGATAGTGTTCGATGGTTGTTCTTTTTCCGGCCTTGTCGGGTGTCTTGATTTCGATTCCACCGGCCCAGTCCGAGAGCCCCCTGCGTTCCTCGACGCCGGTTTGCGGGTTTTTGACTATGGTGTAGTCGATTTGGAATGCTGGTGTCACTCCGTGTTTTCTGAGTCGGTTTGCCGTGCGGATCTCTTGTGGTCGCGCGGTTTCGGTCTCGCGTCTCAGCTCGTCGTTGGGGAACGTGATCGGTGGTGGGGTGCCGGTGTTGAGCCATGTGCGGTCGCGCCATCGCATCTCGGCGAGTTCGAGGTCGCGTTTCCATTTCTTGTATTCGGGGGCTTTGGTCTTCTCCTCGTCCGAGAGGGTCGAGAGGTATTCCTTGTACTTGTCCTGCGTGGTGAGGGCGGATATGGTGTCGGCGCATGACTTGTATTGCCTGTAGAGCGCTTCCGGATCGTAGCCGGCGATGTGTCGTTCGCCCCATGATGGGACGACGTTGCAGTCGCATCGGCCGTTGTGGAAGCTGCCGCCGAGGCTGGCGGTCTCGCGTGTCAGGTAGACGAAGCCGCGGGATGCGAGCATGACGCAGAACTCGCACGTCTCTCCCACTGGCACGCGGGCCCATCGTGGTTTTGATGGGTCGGATCCGATCTGGTCGAGCATGCCGATGCGGCTGCTTGTGGATACGGCGCGCTGCAGGTATGTCTTCCATTGGTCGAGATTGGCGTGTTTCGGCCAGAGGTCGTCGATGCGCAGGCCGTATTTGTTGTGGACCTGTCCGTCGGCGTCTGGGATGACGTCTTCGTATCTGAGTCCTGGATAGTCGGTGTTGTTGGATCCGCCTGCGAGTTTCCAGACCGCGCGGTTGGCGTCCGGGAGTGGCTGGCGGTCGAAGTCCGGCAGGTCCTTGCCGAGGTAGTTCGACCATTCGCTCCGGAGCTGCTCGAAGTAGTCGGCGGCGGCCTGCGCGGCCTTGTCGTTGTAGCTTTCGACTTCTTTGCGTGCGGCTTCCCGTCGGCTTTCGTCGTTCGGATACCAGTGTTCGTCGCCCCATATCGAGTCCAGGCTCCATCCTGATTCGAGTTTGAGGCGTTCGAGTCGCTGCAGGTAGGCGTCATGCAGTTGGTCGAGCCGTTTGTCCAGTTCTTCCTGTGTCTTCGGCAGCTGGCTGTCCGTTTGCATTGTCGGCTCCTTGCTGCTGGTTGGCTATGGTCTGGTCGATGCGGTCGAGCGCCTGCTGGGCTCGTTTGGCGCGTTGTTCGCGTCTGAGGGTCTGGCGTTGCCGGTCGCTCAGGTCGAGCATGTCGTAGGTGACGTCGCTGTCGGCGGGGAGTATGTTGGCCCCGACGAGTTTCACGGCGGCGTCGGCCGCGGCGGCCCGGCTTGGTGTGGCGGGGTTGCGCCATTGGCTGGATACCGCTGTGGTCTGGCCGTCGCCGGCGATGCGTGCGGCGGTGGCGATGATGCGTTCCCATGCGGGTCCGAATCGGCGTTGGCAGCTTTCGGCGTTCAGGCAGAGTTCCTTGACCGCCTTGTCGATCGCCTCGGCCGAGCTTGGGTTGTCGGTGAGCACGCCCATGGAGTCGGGTGGCAGGCTGGTGGCCGCGGCGAACATCGAGGCGGTCTGGCGCAGCTGCGCGGCGTGCGGTTCGAAGCTCGCCTGGGTGAACGTGCCGACCTGCGGCAGGTTGCCCTGCTTGTCGCGCGGCAGGGCGAGGACCTGGTCGAGCATGATCTGCCATCGTGGCTTGAGGTTGCCGTCCTTGCCGCGGAACATGTCCTCGGTGACGCCGAGGAAGTATCGGGGTGGGACGCTGTAGAGTTCGGCCTGCACTTCGGAGCGCAGGAAGGTGCGCACGGCGCTGTCGGTCAGGCTCATGACGGTGCGGCTGATGCGCGATCGGCCGAACGGTCGTTTGCTGTCCGGCCGGTATGCGAGCAGTTCGACGGGCAGACGGCCCTGCCATTCGGTGCGCGCGTACACGTTCCACTGCCAGTCCTGTCTCGCGCAGCCGATGAGTTTGCCGGGGAGCATGAGGTAGCATGCGCGGATCTGCCGGCCGTAGGTCTCGTCCTCGTCGACGTCGTAGAGCAGGGCTTCGGTGAGGCCGTGGATGCGACTGTCCCATGTGCCCGTGGCCACGTCGGCTGGGAACTCCTGGATGATCGCGGCGGGCTCTCCCCTGTCCGGCATGCCTTGGAGCGCGGCGATGAAGCTGCAGGAGTGGACGAGCGCGTCGGTGTGCGCGTTTTCGGCGGTCTGGGCGAGGTCGTTGGCGTCGAGCAGGTCGCTGACCTGTTTGCTCAGGTCGCTGCCGTCCTGGGTGGTGATGCCGTCGAGCACGACGCGGTTGGCGAGTCCCTCGATGGCTTTTTCCGGCCATCCGACGACGATTTCGACGTCTTTGGCGATGGGAGGCAGGCTGTAGCCGAGGTCATGGAGTTCGTTGCGGCCGTTGTAGTAGACGGTGCGGATGCGGTTGCGGGTGCGGTGGCGGATGATTTTGGCGGTGAGGCGGCGGAAGGCCTCGTCTTCGTCGGGCGTCAGGCCGGCGACGGTGGACGGGAGCGGTTCGAGGAGTGTCATGGCAGTTCGATCATCCTTTGTTCTGGTTCGTCGCCCGGCCGGCGCGTGCTGGTGACTGCGCCGTGCAGGGCGAGGGTCGCGGCGACGAGCGGGCTGATGTCGACGTCGGATCCGAGTTTGTTCCATCCGAACGCGCCTTCGACGCCGATTTTGCGGACGGTCGCGCCGGCGACGGCCTGGTCGAGCGGGCGCACGTCCGGCTTGTGGCGCAGTTCGTGGTATTGGAGCATGTCCAGGAGGCGCCCGCATGCCTTGCCCATGTCGCTCGCGCTGGTGACGGTGACGTCGATGCCGGCGGCATTGAGGGGCGGGATGAGCACGGTGGCTGGCGATTGCGCGTCGATGACGACGGCCGCGAGGTGTGGCCATCGGCGTGCGAGGAAGTCGACTGGCCATTTGGTGCCGTGTTTTCTGACGCCTTTGAGCGCGGCGATGTCGATGTATGCGGTGCCGTCCTCGTATGCCTGGCATGCGCCGATGGTGATCCAGCCGCGGTGTGGCGGCATGTCGATGGCCATGGCGGTCCATCCGCCGGGCGCCCGTTCCGGTGTGGCGGCCTGCGCCCAGAGTTCCGGATCGATGGCCGCGTGTTCGGTGTCCTGGTCCCAGATGCCGAGGGCTTCGCGGCGGAAGCTGTCCTCGCCGAGGTTCTTGAGCATGCGGAGCATGGCGGTGGCTGGCGTGCGGTGCGGGTAGCTCGGGTTGGCCTGCGCCCATGCGTCGGGGTCCGCGGTGTCGCAGTCGCGGTCGGCGCCGAACTCGATCCATGTGCTGTCGGGGTCGTGGTCGAGGCCGGCCGTGCGGCGGTTGGTGAACACTTCGCCGGGGTCCACCGGACGGGGTGGTGTGCCCATGTGGATGATAAGCGGGTTTTTAGCGGCGTTGGCGGTCGGGATCATGTCCTCGAGGGCTTTTTCGGTGAGGATCTGCGCCTCGTCGAAGATGATGACGTCGACCGCGGCGAAGCCTCGGCCGAAGCCTTGTTCGCGGGCGCCGAAGAGGATGCGGCTGCCGTTGGCGAAGGCGATCTCCTCCTGCCCGTTGGTCTGGCGGATGGCCTTGCAGTGGCGTGACAGGCCGGGCCGTTTGACGAGTGCCTGCATCGATTTGAAGGTTTCCGCCGAGGTTCTGGTGCGGTGCGCGGTCCAGATGACTTTGAGGTTCGGTGTGGTCAGGCACAGGATGACGATGATGGTGCCGACGGTGAAGGTCTTGCCGGTCTGGCGGCAGATGCTCATGCCGATGCCGCCGACCGAGGAAGCGTAGGTGCCGTCGGCGCGTTTGGCGAGCATGAGCGCGCCGATGCCTTCCTGCCATCGGTCGAAGTGGATGCCGAGGCGGTCGGCGACGCGGCGGACGCGGCCGAAGCCGGTGGTGGTGATGCCGTCGGGGATGTTCAGGACGCGGGCGGCTTCAGAGAGTTTCGGCGTCGAAGGGTTCGTCTTCGATGCCATCTGCCATCTCCTCGGGGTCGTCGAGTATCGGGTCGGGTTCCTTCTCCCGGTCCATTTCGAGCAGTTCCTTGCCGACGGCGAGGAGCTGTTTGCTCAGTCCGGCGACGGCCGTTGCCGGACAGTGGGAGTCCTTGAGGTTACGCATGAGCGCGGCGCGGCTGACTTCGAGCAGGTCGCGGTATGAGGCCGGAGCGTCCGGCTGTGGCGGCGACGGTTCGCTGGCCGGCGACGGTGTGGGCGACGTTTGCCGCTGCGGCGATCGCCGGTGTTTGCTGGCGAGCTTGCGGCAGTTGTCCGAGCAGTATTTCCGTTTGGCGCCGGCGTTTTTCGGCATGGCATGGCCGCATTGGGCGCAGGTCCTGATCGGCATGGCGTCTCCTTGACTGCCGGCCGGGTCGCCGGCGACGATTTATTTTCGCGGGGGGAGAGATTGGCGCTGCACACGAGGTCGCCGCCGAAACAACGACGGGGGTATCCTCCCCTGGGGTTCACCAGTCGGCGGCTTCGAAGTCGCGCGGCTTCGGCATGGATGAGGGTTTGCCGCCGTTGAGTCTTCGTTTTACTTCGGCGCGCGCCCATTCGAGCGTGTGCGTGCCTTTGACCGCGTTGCACCAGCGGTGCGCCGGCCCGCTGTTCGCCTTGCAGACGCGGCCGCCGTTGGCTATGGCCACGGTCTCGTCCACGACGAAGCTCCATGGGTCCGGCGGGCGGAGCGTATAGTCGATCGGCCTGCCGCAGATGTAGCAGTCGGCACGGCGGGCGCGGTAGTATGCCTGAACCTCTCGGCGCCTGTGGCCGTTGTGGTATCGCGGATTGCTCATGGCATCATCCACAGGGCGATGATGCAGCCGACGAGCGTCAGACTCGAGCCGACGATGAGGATGAGCATGTCCATGCACGCCTCCCTTGCCGTCGTGCCACAGCCCGGCCTCGGTGCGGATGCCATCCGGAACGGACCATTGGGGTGGAGGTAAAAGAAAAGCACCAGCCCCTCGGGGCATGGTGCAAGTTCTTTTACAGAATACATGGACTCAGCCGGACACGCAACCATCCACGCGATTGCGCACCTCGACCAGCTCGGCCTGATTGAACCGCCACACGCCACGGCCCAGCCTACGCGCCTTCGGAAGCCTGCCACGCGCCAACCAGTTCGACACCTGCTTGCGCGTCGTACGCAAACCCGCCCGATCCGTCAACCAGTCAGCGGCCTCGGCAGGCGAACACTCCATCACCGCCTCCGCCGCCTGACCAAGCCGACCGGCCACCAGCATGTCCAAGTCCAAACGCTCGCCACACTCCGGACACCAGCCATCCCGCATCCCCTGCGGCACAGCCAACGACGCCGAACAATCAGGGCACTGCACCACAGTCACCCTGCCATCCGAAGGCGTGCACAACCGGTCAATCCGCC
>ERZ808246.961-NODE-961-length-22286-cov-5.890063_pt1 | contig 22286 bp, 16 predicted proteins | sample MGYA00521083_ERZ808246 | MGnify/ENA primary metagenome ERZ808246 (study PRJEB31516, sample SAMN03275577) | gut metagenome | biome: mammalia-associated habitat; material: feces | host: Papio cynocephalus | place: Kenya | collected 2012-07-07 ... | reverse complement strand
GCAGATGCAGAAGTTTCGGACCTTTCATGTCTTTCAGCTGTTGCAGTGTGTGCACGAGTTCAATCACGTTATGTCCGTCGAACGGTCCGAAATACCTAATATTCATTCCTTCGAAGATATTCTGCTGATGACTGATAGCCGATTTCAGAGCGTTGCTCAGTCGGATGATGCCTTTGCGGCGGTTTTCGTCGAGCATGCCGTTAGAGCGCAGCCATGTAGCCACCTTATATCTCCATTTGTTGTAAGTCTCGTTGGTATTGAGCTTCAGCAGATAATGTTTCATTCCGCCCACACTGCGGTCGATGCTCATATTATTGTCATTCAGAATGATGAGCATGTCGTTAGGTGTAGTCGAAACATTGTTCAGTCCCTCAAAGGCAAGTCCGCCGCTCATAGCCCCGTCGCCAATAACGGCAACGATATGTCGGTCAGCGTGTCCTGTCTGCCTTGCCGCCACAGCCATGCCGAGGGCGGCAGATATAGAGTTCGATGCGTGTCCGCATACAAAAGTATCGTATTCGCTTTCCTGTGGCGATGGGAAAGGCCGTATGCCATGGAGCTTTCTGTTAGTGCAGAAATTGTCGCATCTTCCGGTAAGAATCTTGTGTCCGTAAGCCTGATGCCCCACGTCCCACACAATCCTGTCGTAAGGTGTGTTGAACACGTAGTGCATGGCTACGGTAATCTCCAGTGCTCCCAGACTTGAAGCGAGATGACCGGGGTTGACCGAGAGTTCCTTTAGAATATCCTCCCTCAGTTCGTTGCAAACCTGTGGCAGCATTTCCACTGGCAGCCGTCTCAGGTCTTGTGGATATTTAATGCTTTTTAGTATGTTCTTGTTTTCGTTTCCCATTATAATAGATTTGCGTCAGCGTCAACATTGTCGAGCAATTTTCTCAATCTGTCGTCGTCTTCACACAGTGTTTTCAGTTCCGTCATAAATCGATACAGCATATCGCGGTTCTTGGAGTAAGCATAAAACATGTCTGCCTCCGGGTCGAATTCTACAACCTCGTCGGCTTCTGGAATCTCCTCTTTTATAAATTCCTTAGCGAGAGCCTCCCATGTATATCCGTTTCCCAAGAGTTCCTTTTCTTCAAATATGTCAGTCTTGTATTCCTCCTCAGCATAGAGCACAACGGCATATTCTCCGTTTTCCTTTTCCCTCCAGCAGAAGGGATAATAAGGACTGTCCTCCACCACGCCGAGCGAGTCGTGTTCTTCCGACGCTTTGCTGCGTTTTGAGAAGATACGTTTGACGGACCCAATGATTTTTCCCATATTCCTATTATACCTTATTATATATAAACAGGATGCAAATGTAATAAATTTATTTTATCCTTATTATATAAAATACGAAAAAACGTTGTTTTCGCCTGTCTATCCTATAATTCTCTTCTTAGTTTCCTCAAACTCGCCAACCATTCTCTTGATAATCTCTCCGGCAGTCTGTATTTCCTTTATCCCCGAAGCTATCTGTCCGATTTCAAGTTCGCCGTCATTCAAGTCGCCCTCGAAAATACCTCGTTTCGATGCCGCTTTCCCGATGATAGTCCTAAGCTCATCAGCATTAGCCCCATTGTCTTCAGCATCCTTAATATTGTCGTAGAGTTGGTTTTTGATGAGGCGAGTTGGAGCTATCTTCTTAAGGCACAGCATAGTGTCGCCCTCCTGCAGTTCCGTGCATCGCTGTTTGAAAGCTTCAGAGGCAGAACTCTCCTTGCTCATTGCGAACACCGTTCCGCACTGTACCCCCTCTGCTCCGAGCGCCATAGCGGCAAGCATCGCCTCGCCAGATGCAATTCCGCCGGCAGCGATAAGTGGCAACGAAGTAGCCTTTCTCACTTGAGGGATAAGAGTCATCGTTGTCGTTTCCTCCCTTCCGTTGTGTCCTCCGGCTTCAAATCCTTCGGCAACGACAGCGTCAACGCCTGCTTCCTCACATTTCTTTGCGAATTTGCTGCTCGAAACAACATGAACAACGGTTATTCCGGCATCATGCAGCATTTGGGTGTATTTCTTTGGACTGCCAGCCGATGTGAATACAATCTTCACCCCATTGCTGACAATCATTTCCATCAGTTTGTCAATTTCCGGGTACATCAGCGGTACATTGATACCCCAAGGCTTCTGTGTTGCCTCCTTCATCTTGTTGATATGTTCGAGTAGAGTTTCGGGGTGCATAGAGCCAGCCCCCAGAAGCCCCAGTCCGCCGGCATTACTCACGGCAGCTGCGAGTCTCCATCCGCTACACCAAACCATTCCCCCTTGTATGATAGGATATTGAATTCCGAAGAGTTTTGTTATTCTGTTGTCCATAATGATTTTGTCTTTTATTGTTTTATGTTTGCAAAGATAGTGCAAATCGAGAGCAATACAAAATGAACTCGTTCATTTTTATTGCCGAGATGCCGCCTATCTTATACAAAGATAGTGCAAATCGAGAGAAGAACGAAATGAATTTATTCATTTCTTATTCCGAGATGCCGCCTATCTTATACAAAGATAGTGCAAATCGAGAGCAATACAAGAATTACAAAGATAAGAATTGTAATTCTGAACTCGTTCATTTTTATTGCCGAGATGCTTCTTATCCTGTATTATTCATTGGATATTATCTTTTGTAACATAAAATTTAAAAAGGCGAAAAAAGTATCATTGTATCATAAATATAAGAAAAATAATATTTAATAGCTTGATATTCAGTGAGATGTAAAAATGATACTTTTCTTATTACTTAACAAAAAGTATCATAAAAAGTATCACTTTAGCATCTAAAGTATCATTATAAAAGTAAGCAACTCTGTAAGCGGCTCCGTGCGTTTATACCTTATATAATAAAGAAAAGTAACTCTAAACAACTTGCCCAAGGTGTTGCCCACATAGATGGGCACAAAGTCTTTCAATGCGGGCATCGATGCCCTTGATAGTGGGCAATGATTGCCCAAACTTAGAGACTTAAATTGGGCAATGCCTTTAGCTTTCTCTTTTACGCCTTAACAGATGGCAAGATACGCAATTTAATGATACTTCTATGATACATTATGATACTTCTATGATACTTTTCTGTAAAATAATAAGAAAAGTATCATTCGCGTATGTTGTTGAGAGATAACGGTTTATCTACGAAATTACATATAAAAATGATATTATGATACTTTTTTGCAGAAAAATAAAATATGTGATGCGAGAACATTCAAGCTTAGGATTTATTTACAGAGAGCTTCTCAAGCAGTATTTACAGTAGTTTCTCAAGCAGTATAAATGTCATGAAACCGAGCAGCAAAGCATAGGTGGCTTGCTTCTGATAGCCGTGGGCGTGAGTTTCGGGTATCATCTCGTCGCTTGTTACGTAGAGCATCGCACCGCCGGCAAATCCGAGCATGATGGGGAGCATGGATGTCGACACGTTGCCCATGGCAAATCCTGTCCACACGCCGATGACTTCCAGCAGACCGATGGTTATGGAAATAACGAATGTGCGCAGGCGCTTCACTCCGGCAAGCAGGAGCGGCGCTATTATCACCATACCTTCGGGGATGTTTTGCAGTGCGATACCGAAACTAACAGTCCACGACGCCTCCTCGCCCTCGCTCATGCTCACTCCTGCGGCAATGCCTTCAGGAAACTTATGGATGGCGATTGCCATGACAAAGAGCAGTATGTGGTTGAGGGTGGAGTTGTTGCGGTGCTCCTCGGCATCAAGTCCCGTGATGTGATGGAGGTGAGGCGTCACGAGGTCGAGCACGTTGAGGAACATAGCTCCTGCCATTACTCCCACGACGACAAGCCACCACGGCGTAGCCACCGACTCAAAGGCAGGGACAATCAGTCCCAATGTCGAGGCGGCGAGCATCACTCCGGCACAATAGCCAAGCACCGTGTCGTTCCACTTGTGTGGCAGTTCTTTGATTCCGAATCCGAGAATACTACCTATTATTGTTGCTCCGCAAAGTCCAGCGGCACTTATCCATACGTTTGTCATAAATTCAGGTTGTGATTGTTTTCGTAATGCTAAGTTACGAATAATATTGCTGACTGGCAAGGATATTCTTTAATTTACCTATAAACAGGTATAGGATGTATATGTATTTTTGAGTGAAAACTGTTTGAAAATTGCCGAGTATGGGCTTTTTAATTAAGAAAATGTTGGAAAAAGTATGGAAAAATGCGCATATACCACAAACATGGTATGCTAAATGATACATTTGTGGTATTTCGGGAACCGGAAAACCGCCGTACCTTTGCAACATCGAAAGTAATAAGAGAAATAAAACGTCTCTGCAAGCTTTCAAGAAAAGAAAATAAACAATAAAAATATACGACTATGAGCGAAAAGAAACTACACTTCGAGACATTACAGTTACACGTTGGTCAGGAACAGCCGGATCCGGCTACAGATGCACGTGCCGTACCAATATATCAGACAACATCATACGTATTCCGCAACTCGCAGCATGCTGCCGACCGTTTTGCGTTGCGCGATGCCGGAAATATCTACGGCAGACTGACTAACTCAACCCAGGGAGTGTTTGAAGACCGTGTGGCTGCTCTTGAGGGTGGCGTTGCCGGACTTGCTGTGGCTTCGGGAGCTGCAGCCGTTACTTATGCTCTGCAGAATATACTTGCTGCCGGCGACCATATCGTTGCTGCCGACAATATGTATGGCGGTTCGTTCAATCTTATAACCCATACCCTTCATACGCTTGGTATCACAAACACAATAGTAAATGTGAATGACCTCGATGCCCTTGAGGCGGCTATCCAGCCAAATACAAAGGTTGTGTATGCCGAGACCTTCGGAAATCCGAATTCCGACGTTACCAATCTCGATGCCGTGGCAGCCGTGGCACACAAGCATAATATCGTATTCATCGTAGACAACACTTTCGGCACTCCATATCTTATCCGTCCGATAGAACACGGTGCCGACGTGGTAGTACATTCGGCAACTAAATTCATCGGTGGTCACGGATCAAGTCTTGGTGGCGTAATCGTAGACGGAGGTACATTCGACTGGAAGGCGAATGCCGACAAATATCCATCGCTCGCAAAGCCAGACCCAAGCTATCATGGTGCCATCTTTGCTGATGTTGCCGGCAAGGCAGCATTCGTAACACGTATCCGTGCCGTAGTGCTCCGCGATACGGGAGCTACCATTTCTCCGTTCAACGCATTTATCCTCTTGCAGGGACTCGAGACGCTGTCGCTGCGTGTGGAGCGCCATGTAGAGAATGCGCTGAAAGTGGTGAAGTTCCTTGCCAACCATCCTAAGGTGGCAAAAGTAAACCATCCGTCATTGCCTTCTCATCCAGACCATGCCCTATACGAGAAATATTTCCCTAATGGTGGTGGCAGTATATTTACCTTCGAGATTAAGGGAGGAGAAAAGGAAGCATGGAAGTTTATCGACTCACTGAAGATTTTCTCTCTTCTTGCCAACGTTGCCGACGTGAAGAGTCTCGTTATCCATCCATACACCACAACTCACTCACAGATGACGCCAGAGGAGCTCGAACAGCAGCATATCACTCCATCGACTATCCGACTGAGTATCGGAACGGAGCATATCGACGATATTATCGATGACCTGAGCCAGGCGTTTGATAAGATTTAAAGATTAAAGATTAAAAATATAAAGATTAAAGATTAAAAATATAAAGATTAAAGATTTAAAAATTTAAAGATTAAAGATTGTAAGCTTTATTCTATAAATTATAGAAGTCTTCTACGTCTTAAATAAACAACATATTATGATAGCAAAGAAACTTACAGACCTGATTGGCAACACCCCGTTGCTCGAACTCGGAAAGTTCTCAGCGTCGAAAAATATAGAGACTCCTATTGTTGCCAAGGTGGAATATTTCAATCCCGGAGGCAGCGTGAAAGACCGTATTGCTCTGGCTATGATTGAGGATGCCGAAGAGAAGGGAATCCTGAAACCCGGAGCTACCATCATAGAGCCTACGAGCGGCAACACTGGTGTAGGACTGGCTCTCGTGTCTGCCGTAAAAGGATATAAACTCATTCTTACCATGCCGGAGACGATGAGTGTGGAGCGTCGCAACCTTGTGAAGGCTTATGGCGCGGAAGTGAGACTGACACCGGGAAAGGACGGTATGGCGGGAGCTATCAAGGCTGCCAACGAACTGCGGGATTCTATCCCGGGAGCAGTAATACTTCAGCAGTTTGAAAACAAGGCTAATCCGAAGCGCCACTACGAAACTACGGGTGTTGAAATCTGGGAACAGACTGAAGGTAAGGTGGATATCTTTGTTGCTGGAGTGGGAACGGGCGGTACTGTCTCGGGTATCGGCAAAAGACTGAAGGAGAAGAATCCTGAAGTAAAGGTGATTGCCGTGGAACCATTGACTTCGCCTGTGCTCAACGGCGGTGCCAGCGGTCCGCATAAGATTCAGGGGATTGGAGCCGGCTTCGTGCCGAAGACATACGATGCCTCTGTCGTTGACGAGGTGTTTGATGTAGACAACGATGATGCTATCCGCACAGGACGTGAACTTGCCAAACAGGAAGGTTTGCTTGTCGGTATATCATCAGGAGCGGCAGCCTTTGCTGCCGCAGAGATTGCCAAGCGCCCGGAGAACAAAGGCAAGCGTATCGTCGTTCTGCTGCCGGATACCGGAGAGCGTTATCTCTCTACCGTTCTCTATGCTTTCGAGGAATATCCGCTGTAAGGAGAGGAAGCCATAAAGTTTAATAAAATTGTTAATGGATAAAACCAAGCCGCATCTGGCATCCGGAGCTTAGCCATACTCCAGATACATGATGCGGCTTTTTTGTATGTTTACAGTTTCACTTTATGAGTCTCGATAATACCGTTAGTCAGTTCCACGCTGACGAGATAAATGCCAGACGGCACACCGGCAACGCTGATAGTCTTCTGACACTCGTTTTCACGAAGGAGTTTGCCCTGCAGGTCGCGCACCTCGATAGAAACCACGCCCTCTGTGCTCACAGCTGATAGTTTGCCGTCGGCGATATTGAAGCCTACGAACTGTTTCATCGGCTCAGCCTTAACCTCGTTGATACCGTCGAGCTGACCCTCGGTGAGTCCCTGGAAGTACATGGATACAGGGATGTCGCCCTGCTTGTCGGCAAATACGGCATCCGGCACGCTGATAGTAACCTTGTGCTTGCCAGCCTTCACACTACCGAGCAGGATGATGCGGTTGTCGATAATGTCCCCCGGACACCAGTTGCTGAACGACTGCCATGTTTTGTCGCTTTGTTTGACAAATCCGTAAATGCCGTTCGGCATAGTGTTGTATTTGCGGAACGGTTCGCACGATGTTCTGCCCGGCTTGTAGGTAAGTACCGGTTCCTCGCCACCGTCGTAATAAACGTAGTGCCAGCGGCGGTTATACTCCTCGCCGCCAGAGTTGGCTCCGTGGTTGGAAGTGATGAGCACGAGCATACCGCTCTGTACATCCTTCGGCACCTCAAACTCATAGGTCTTCACCGTCTTTCCCAGTGTGTCGGTAGCATTCTCGTTGTAATTGTTAAGGTTGTGGGCGATATATTCCGGATTCTTTATCACGATAGGCACGAGCACATCCTTGTCTGTCTCCACACCGCGGTTCTCTGGCTGCGAAGAGAACTTCAGTGTTCCGAGGAACACGTCGCTTCTGCCGGAACAGCCTGAAATCTGAGTGTTTGCTGCATACGGCACTCCGAACAACTCGTACTCCACCCAGATGTCATACTTCTCGCGCAACTCCTTGTCGCGGAAAATGTAGCTGAGGTAAGGCACGTCGTAAGTGTACGGCACCGTGTCCGGCTTCTTGTTCTTGTTCATAAACGGAGTGATGAAACGGCCGATCTCAATGCGCGGCACGTTGTTCTCCGGATTATTGTAGTCAATCTTGTAGCTCTCCTGTCCCTTCGGTACAAAGGCAAGGTTGATATTGCCGATGCGGTCGTAGTTGTCGCAGCAAGCCTGCACCCAAACGTTCATCTGCAGTTTGTCGCCCATTTTATTCAACTGCTCGTCGGTGAGCTTCACGGCATAGAGTGATGTGCGGTGACGCAGAATACCGTCGAGGGTAGGGTCGTCGGGGTTATTCTCCACGAGATAGCCGTCGTAGAACCTTACGCTGTTGAATACCGTCACCGTGTCTTCTTCTCCAGCCATGGCATTGCCGCCAATGGCAAGAAACGACAGAGTGAATACTGAATTCCTGATAAATCTTTTTACGTTCATAATACCTTTTGTTATAAAATTGCGCTGCAAAGTTAACATTTTATTATGTATATCACAATAAGTTACCTTTTCTTAATGATAAAAATACCGATACTTGTACAAATTTCATTATCTTCGCACCTGTAAATTTACAATTACTAACTATTTATCATATTCAATGAAAACGACAAATAAACTTATTGCTGCCTCCCTGTTGATAGCTGTATGCTCGCAGATGGCTTGGGCGGAGAAGAACGTAGTGAAATCACCCGATGGAAAACTCGTGGTTACTACAGAGGATACCGATGGTAAACTTTTCTATACCGTAGACTACAACGGAAAGAAAATGATAATCAAGTCAAGACTCGGTCTCGAAAGCAGTCTTGGCGATTTCTCGCAGAACCTGAAGTATGAGACTGTCGCAACGGATAAAATCAGCAAACATTATGTGATGCGCTCAACAAAGGCTTCGGCTGTAGACTATGAGGCGAACCAGATGAACGTTACATACGTGAATGAGAAGAAAATTCCGATGACCGTCACCTTCAACGTTTCCAACAACGATGTTGCCTTCCGTTACTCGTTCCGTCAGCAGGGCGACAACCGCCACATTATTATATATAAGGAGGCTACTGCCTTTCAACTGCCTGAACAGACCACCACATTCCTTTCGCCGCAGTCTGACCCTATGATAGGATGGAAGCGCACAAAACCGAGCTATGAGGAGGAATATACTCCCAACGCTCCACTAACGGCAAAGTCGAAATACGGCAGGGGCTATACCTTCCCATGTCTCTTCCGTATCGGCAACGACGGATGGGCGCTCATAAGCGAGACTGGCACACGAAGCAGCTATCCCGGTTGTCGCATAGCCGACTACGACAAGGAGAAGGGCTACGAGATTGCATTCCCGATGAAGGAAGAATGTGACGGCATTGGCTCGAACAACGCTGTTTTTGCATTGCCGGGAAGTACGCCGTGGCGCACAATCACCGTGGGCGAGACGTTGAAACCGATTGTTGAAACAACAATACCTTATGATGTGGTAGACCCGCTCTACGAACCGTCGGAACAGTATAAGTCGGGACGCTACACATGGAGCTGGCTGATTTGGCAAGACAATTCGGCTAACTACAATGACCAAAAGCAGTTTGTTGACCTCTCTGCTGCAATGGGCTACGAGTATGTTCTCGTCGATGGACTTTGGGACGACCAAACCGGTAGGGAGCGTATTGCAGAACTGAGCCGATACGCACAGAGCAAAGGTGTGCATCTCATGCTGTGGTATAATAGCAACGGAACGGAAAACGATGCACCTCAGGGACCGCACAACTGCATGGACAAGTCTATCGAGCGCAAAAAAGAGATGGCTTGGATGAAGAGCATCGGCGTAAAAGGTATAAAGGTAGACTTCTTCGGTGGCGACAAGCAGCATACCATGCAGCTTTACGAAGACATTCTGAGCGATGCCAATGACTACGGAATACAGTGTATCTTCCATGGCTGCACCCTGCCGAGAGGGTGGGAGAGAATGTTCCCTAACTATGTATCGAGCGAGGCAGTGCTGGCGTCAGAAAACGTGTTCTTTACAGAACACCACGCAAAGAAAGAAGGCTTCGAACTTACGATGCATCCTTTCTGTCGCAATGCCGTGGCTTCGATGGACTGGGGCGGAACGATAATGAACCGCTATATGTCGCGCGACAACAAGAGTCGTCATCGTCGCTATACATCCGATGTTTTTGAAATGGCAGCCGCCATTGTCAACCAGGCAAGCATAAACTGTATTGCCATATACCCGAACAACCTAAATGAACTGCCGCAACACGAGATAGACTTCCTTAAAGGTGTGCCGACAACTTGGGACGAGACTCGTTTTATCGACGGCTATCCTGGAAAATATGTTGTTATGGCGCGTAGACATGGTGCCGACTGGTATGTTGTTGGACTTAACGCTACGGAAAAGCCAATGAACTTGAACCTTAACTTGAATATGCTGTCGGGAAAATCAGTAAGCTATTATTATGAAACTCCCGACAAGAAGAGTCTATGGCCTGTATCCCATGTAAAGAATACGAATATCGGGAAAAACGGCAAAGTTAAGGTCGTTATGCAGCCTAACGGTGGATTTATTCTGAAATAAAAATCAATACACATATAGATGGAAATTAATGGTTTATCATCTATATGTGTATTTTTATTTAAATCTAATACAATATTGTAGTTAAAATATTACATTTTGCACTTTTTACTTGGTAAATTCTTTTGATTTGCATATCTTTGCAAGCGCAAACACAAATAAGTAACGAGTCAAAATTATTTTATACAAACGACAATGGAGATAATATAAAAAACAACAAGTACAACTTATACAACAAGTACAACACGCAGCGTGCGTGACAAGCATGAAAGTTGTTTGGGTTGTATATGTTGTGACGGTTGTTTTAAATATAAATGTTTTGTTGTTTGTATAAACTAATTGTGAATAGCTACTTACAAAGATTTGTATTTATAAAACAGGATAATGAAATAAATAAAAAGTGTAATTATGAGAAAAGCTTTACTTTCAGCGGCTTTTATCGCCGCATGCTTCACAGCTTCAGCACAGAAGCTTACTTACATTCCATGGACAGAGAACGCCTTGATGCAAGGCACTGCAATTTCCGACAATGGTAAATACGTGGGAGGAAGCGACACGGAGGGACGCGCCTTTATCTACAACACAGAGAATGGCGAGATAAAGTATTTTGTGTCTGACAATCTCGGTTCTGATGATAGCGGTTTGGCAGATGCCGATGTGCGCTCAATCACAGACGATGGCATTGGTGTGGGATATATCGATGAGATAGCAGCCAAGTTTGATTTCTCTACAGGAAAGTATGAAAAACTGCTCGACGAGACTTCTATTGCCAACTATATAACAAGCACTGGCAAGGTGTTCGGACTTACATACGACAATAGCTATGCCCAGACTCCGGTGATGATTGCCGACGGCAAGAAAACCGTACTGCCTAAGTCGTCTGAGGCATGGTTGGGATTCGAGAATGACGGAATGGGAATCAGAGGCGGAAATGCCGACGGTTCTGTGCTCGTAGGCTACGGACAGGACAACTTTAGTACCTATCCTATGATGATATGGGCTCTCAACGACGACAATACTACTTATTCCGTTATCCCGGCATGCAAGAAATATCTTGATGCAACAATGGATTTCAGTGGTCCACAAGACTTCGATACATTTGAGGGCGCTTCCATCAGCCGCAACGGCAAATATGTGGCTCTCAACATCCATGGCAAAAATGACTATGACCACGGTATAGTTATTGGTCGATATAATGTGGAGACTGATACTTATGAGGCAATCACCTGTCCGGAGGCAAGCGCTGATGTTTTCTACTATGCCGACGCTGTTGCCAACGATGGTACAATCATCGGATATGCTGAAGACCAAAGTTCGTATGCTCGTTATGCCATCATCGTAAAGGCTGGCGAAACTGAGGCAAAGCGCATGTCGGAAGTGTTCCCGACACTGACCGACATTGCAAAGATGGATGCCAACGAAAGCAATACCCCAAGTTCTATAACTCCAGACGGCCGCTATATTCAGGGCTTCGGATATGTTGACATGGACGATAGCAATCTCTGCTGGGGTACTTACTATATTGACACTCAGGCAACCGACGGCGTGGACAATGCTGCTTCTGAGGCAAAGTCAAGCAAGGTGGTAGCTTCTTACAGCATCGACGGAAAGAAGAACCGTCCGGCTGCTGCCAACCGTTTGCATATCAACAAACTTGCAAATGGCAAGGCTGTGAAGGTGGTAAAGTAAGCCACGGGGGCTAATGGCAATATATTCAGTTCAAGGAAAAAGGGTTGAACTTATATAATAACAGACAGGGGCGTGTAGAGAAAAGCTTTCTTACACGCCCCTGTTTCCTTTTATATACGAGTCTTCACAGACTCTATAACATGAAGCAAAAATCTTTAATTCTGTAAATAGGCTATGAAAAAGTAGGATAGGAGGTTCTACCCTTATTTATTCCAGAACTTCTCCAGTCGCAAGTATTCCTTCTTCGATAGTGGCAGGAAGGAGCCGTGTTGCGGATCGCTGACTCCCTTAATGTCAGTAGGAGAATGGAAATTGCGCAAGTTCTTGTCAGCCCGGCAGATGCGGTATTTCGTCGGGTTCGACGAATACTCCACATAGCCCACACGCCATGTGTCGTCGCCGGCAACCTGGAAAGCCGATGCTCCCTCACACTGCTTGTTACCCTCAAACTTCACATAATCCTTCGTGTCCGGCTCAGGCCACGGACCCGTTAGCTTGTCGGAACAAGTGGCAAAGATACCTCTCTGTCCACCCTCCTTTTTGATCATCATGTGGTATTTGCCGTCTGCCTTAACATAAACAATGTCTGCATCGATAGTGGCATAGCCCCAGTCGAAGAGCAGTTGAGGCTTGGTAATCTTAGTGAACGAGCGGTCGGCATAAGAATAGAACACGCGGTCGTATTTATCCTCCGGCTTGTTCAAGAGCGAGTAGTAGATGAAGTAACCGCCCTTCGTTCCGTCTTTCCACGTATAGTCCTTGTCCCATACCACCTGTGGTGCCCAAACTCTACATATACCGCTATAGTCCTTATACACGTCGGGTGATTCCGGGTCGCAGAATATCTGTGGTCCCTTGCGGAAGTCGAAAGTTACGGAAGACCAGTGGCACAGGTCGTCGCTCTTGAGCAGGTCCATGCCGTAGTTGTTCCATTTGTGGCTGTTGGCAACACACATGTCTGTCGTTACCATCACAAAGCCCTTGCCGTCGGCAGAACGGTTGATATAGGCATCCCTTGCCCCGCCTTCAATTCTCGACAAGGCTTTAGTGTCGTAAACCTCGTTGCCGTTGTTCAGGTCGTGCCAGTTCTCGGCATCGCGACTGAGAGCAAAAGCTGTCCATTCGCCCTTGCGGCTCATGTGGCAGTAGAGATAGCCGTAGATATTTTTCGGCTGCGGTAAAGCAGGAAGCATCATCAAGACTGCCACTGCTGTTAGGAGTATTCTTTTCATTTTATTCTGATATTATTGGTTCTATAGTTTGAGTGCACAAAAGTATTTATTTTATTATTTAATAATGTAGACTTATCGTCACAAAAAGTATGAGAATCGTTCAAAAGCACAAATGAGCCTGCTCCCGCAGACTCATTTATTATACAATCCTGAAATCTTTTACCATTTAAACTAATACCAATCAAAACATTGCAAACTTAATGTCTTTTCAAAATTATCCTGCTAATCAATACCAAACTACTAATATACCTATATGCAATAATGTCAAACTGGTTAAATTACTTAAAACCTAAAACAAAATCTATTTTTTCAATCCCTATTGAAAATAAAAAGCAGTATCATCTTTTTAATATTATTTTTTCAAGTCAATTATTCTCTTTGTCGTCGGCATTCAGAGCTTTTAGTATACGAACACCTTGAATCTCTTCATGCTTCCAGGAGCACCTTGCTCCATTCGTGGCAGATAATCGAGAGCCTTAACCTGCTGCTCAGCTCCGAGATCAATCACGATGAGATGAGGGAAGTCGGCTGCCTTTTCCGTCTGCCAGTAAGTAGACTCCTGCAAGTCGAAAGCTTTGTCGCCGGTGTGGTTGCCGAGTTCATTCTCGCTGTCGGCATATTTCACTTGCCATTGTTCTCTGCCAATCCTCTTGCCGTCGTTACCTTTTAGGTAAATCTCAGCTATTGCGAGCGGTTCACTGTCGTGAGTGTCAAGACACTGTATGGCGAGATAACGACCTTTCACCGTTTTTCCGAATTCTATAGTCTGCCATCCGTTGCCAGCCTTAGTAGAGCCTTGAGCCACAGGAGTAGCAGAATTGAGATCCGGCTTGTCGCCTATGTTGTTGTGCTTGTTGCTCTTCTCCAGCTGTAGCTTGTCGAGTTCAGGCTTGTCCTGTCCCCATACCACAGGGTTCTTAGTTCCAACCACGTCGAGCACTACAATCTCGTTCTTTCCCTTCTTCAGCCAGCAGCCAGGACAGTAGAGAGTCTGCTGCGGACCGATAGACCAGAATCTTCCTAAGGCATGACCATTGACGTAAACCTGTCCTTTTCCCCATTTCTCCATGTTGAGGAAGGTGTCGCCAACCTTTTTCAGGTTGAAAGTCCCTTTGTAATATCCAATTCCGGCAGGAGTCATATCAGGCGTGAACAAATCAGTGTGAGCTGAATTCATCGCCTTTATAGCCGTAGCGTAATCGTCAGGTATAGAGCGCATGCGCCAGTTCTTGAGGTTCCATGTTACTTCGTCGCCGTCGATATCGGCAGAGAGCGTAACATCACCGAGCAATCCCTTATAGTCTTTTATAGCTCTTCCGAAGTTTATCCTGCCCATTCCCTCAACGAGGATAGTAAGCGTCTGTCCCTTTTCCGTTGCCGGCAAAGCGAGAGAGCGTTCGTTTTTCACTCTGTCAATCTTGCCGATGTACTTGCCGTTGATGAAAACCTGAACGAAGTCATGACCGTTTATGGTCAGCATGCTTCCTGTTTTTATTTCAGGCAGAGTAGTGTTGTATATCATCGAACCCCAGCCCATGTTCATATCCTCAAAAGTCAGAGGATTGCGGTTTGTTGCGTCGCTGTCAGTGGCATAGAATATCGGAGCCGCATACGAGAGTTTGAACTCGGGTATTGTTGTCAATGGCATTGGAGCTTTAGGCGCATCCGGCAGTTTAGTGTCAGAATACTTCTGGAGAGTGTTTCGAAGTAGCCAGTATTTCTCCGTTGCCTGTCCGAATTCGCCAATCGGAGCATCATAGTCGTATGATGTCACGTCGGGGGCGAATCCTGGGGAGTTTGCTCCAGCCCAATGACCGAAGCTTGTTCCTCCGTGTGTCATATATAGCGAGAAGGATATCCCTTTCGAGAGCATCTCGTCGATACCTTCCACCATGTCTTTAGCCGGGCGAGTCTCATGTCTTGCGCCCCATTTGTCAAACCATCCGCTCCAGAACTCAGAACACATCAGCGGAGCCTCCGGCCGGAGTTCTCTCAGTCGGCGGAACTGGTTGTCGATATTGGCACCCGTTCCGAAGTTCATGGTCCATACAAGGTCATCGAGCCCGTTCTTCTCGAAGTTTGAGTTCCAGTCGCACTGGAAGAGCGTTACGTCGTTGCCCCAGTATTTGCGGAGCGTGTCGCGAATCTCACTTACATACGGTTTGTTTTCGCCGTAGCTTCCGTATTCATTCTCCACCTGAACCATAATGACAGGTCCGCCGTTCTTTATCGTCAGTGGAGCGAGTTGCCGAGCCACTTCTTTTTCGAAGCGAGCCACCCGCTGCATGAAATACGGGTCTTGTTCGCGCAGTTTGATATCCTTCTTCTTCAGCAGCCACCAAGGCAGTCCGCCCATTTCCCATTCGGCGCAGACGTAAGGTCCTGGTCTAACGATGACATACATTCCGTTTTTCTGTGCCAGTCGGCAGAACGCCGCAACATCATTCTGTCCTGTAAAGTCGAATTTGTTTTCCTGCGGCTCATGAATGTTCCAGAACACATACAGGCAGACAGTATTCATACCGAGCGCCTTACACATCTTGATGCGGTGTTCCCAATATTGTTTTGGGATACGCGGATAATGCAGTTCGGCGGCTTTTACAACAAAAGGTTTTCCGTTAAGAAGGAAAGTCTTGTTACCAGCCTTGAAAGTTCCTCCTTTTGCCTCGGCAGTCATCGGCATTGCCATGAGAGCGAGTGCTGTTGCAAGCATTAAAAGAGGTTTAAATGTATGTGTCATAGGTTCATCGTTTTTTTCGTTTTCGCTTGCAAAAGTATAATGTAACGAGAAAAAAATAGTTCTATTATCGTTAATCGATGTACAAAATTCGTTATTCGCACGATTTGTATTCATATATGAACGATAATGTTTATAAAACAAACTTTATTGCATGGTTTAATTATCATTACATCCATGATGTACATGGATATTTTGGTGGTTGATGCGAAAATAAAATATTCATTATCTTAATCATTTACTTTAGGATAATTTTCATACCTGTTTTCTCAAGTTCTTTCTTACCTAAAATATATTTTCTATCATACATCTGATATCTTACAATTGTATCCCATGGAGTATTCAGGTAATTGCTATCCTTAATAAAAAAGAAGCGCACTTTCCCGTCTATTGAATATTCAAAAATTTCGTCATAATTTCGTGTTGGGAATTTTAAATAAAGAGTATCACCATTGGAACAATAATTATGTGAGAATCTAAGCCATTCAAGCGACTTTTGCTTACATGTATCAAATTCTGCAATATCGTCATAACCCATATTGGAATTGCAAAAAGAGTCTGAATAGGAATAACATCCAAGATAATTATATCCTGATTTGTTTATAACACATATTGTTGTAGACCAGCTGCAACAACTAACTATCGCAAAAACAAAAAAAATAAAAATAATATTTCTCATCTTATATTAATTCAAAGAATTGGTAAATATTGTACGACTAAATATTAACCGTAAACATTACTAAAATCAATACCCTTCAGCCCAAAGTCTTTCATTTTCCGCTCTGTTTCAAGACCTACAACTATTATAGGATGCTTAAACACATTCACTTTGTAACAATGATACAATATTCATCAGAAGAAAGTCCTTTTTCACTCAATATGTATTTTTTATAATACATCTTTTTCTTTACAATATATCTCCAACGATATCTTACAAGAATACTGTCTTCTATAAAATAGACACGTATTTTTTTATCCATAGAAGAGTGAACAAAATTCTTTTTGTTCATATTAAGAAAACGAATACCACCTTTATTTCTTTTACCTACCATTCTATAAGGGTCAAGCATTTCTACACTTCCACCGAAATAAGAAGTCATAACAACATTTTCATTATGATAATATTTGCGCCACAAGCTGCATGAAGAACTGTATAAGAAGAGGCCCATAGTATCTGAAGGTGAAATATATGCATATAAATTCTTATCCGTTTTGTTTTCAACAGCTATGCCACTAACTCTATCACATGCAACAACAATAGAGAACAAGAAAAAAAATAATATTGTTTTCATTATCTTAACAAATAAAGACATAGTTTATTAAAAAGACCTATACTTCTAAATAGAACTTGCGTATTCAAGGTCCGTCATGTCGTCTCTGTCTCCCTCCATTATACCGTCAACGAGATTGAGGTTATTGTTTCAGCTTCGTTTTATTACTCTCAATTTCTACCAAACATATTCCCTAAGGAAAAGAAGAAGCATCTATCATGATTGGGGCTTTTGAAATTATAGAGCTATAAATTATCTGTCCGGATGCGGAATAAACACTAACTCTCATTGAAAAACATTGTAAATCCATTGATGTTATCTCTATATTTTCGAAATACTGTTGTAAACGGCATTAACATTCGAAGAAACAGCATTAACGGTAACATAACGTCCCTTTGTCTTTACCCTGTTGGGAGAAGAGGACTTTCTGCCGATTCTGTTTCCGCTTCTGTCATAAGAATACGATATGCTTTGTGCTGATACAGAAACAATAGGGAAACATGCTAATGTTATTAAAGTTATTTTAACAATGCTTTCATACTTGTTTGATTTTCATAATGTATGTTTTCTATATTATGTGTGCAAAGGTAAAAAAATATTGCATATAAACATATATTACATGAAGATTTTTATGGTTCTTCTCAAATTATAGTACAAGTTCTTTCTTTTATAGAAAAACGTCATCAGACAAACTCCAGAACTCCATTTTACGTATAGTGCTAAATGTCTCCTCTGCCCCCATATACATAAATGTACTAAAATTTGAGAAGACCCAAATTTTTTTATAAAAAAAGGACTGTAGCTTCTTGCCACAATCCTTTTATATATTCAGTTTTGAGATGTTTACGTTAAAAATTAAGATTATAATCAACTGAAGTAGCTTTTGAACTTCTGGAAGATAGTCTGCTTTGTTGTAGCATCGCCCTTGAAATTGTCGCTCTGCTGCATCTCCTCGAGAACCTTCTTCTCGTCCTTCGAGAGAGTTTTCGGCACGTAGACGCTGATGTGAACCACCAAGTCGCCGTTGCCGTGGCCATAACCCTGAACGGCAGGCAAGCCCTTGCCTCTCAACCGTAGAGCCTTGCCCGGCTGAGTGCCCGGTTCAATCTTTATCTTCACCTTGCTGCCGCCGAGAGTTGGAATCTCAACCTGTCCGCCGAGAGCAGCCGTTGGGAAGTCGAGCAGCAGGTTGTAGATAAGATCCTGTCCGTCGCGCACGAATGTGTCGCTCGGCTCTTCCTCAATAAACACCTGAATATTTCCGGCAATACCGTTATGAATACCGACATTGCCCTTGCCCGGCACATTAACCACCATGCCTTCAGCCACACCAGCTGGAATCTTAATCTCAACGACCTCTTCGCCTTTCACGACACCAGTGCCGCCACAAGCCTTACACTTGTTTTTGATAACCATGCCCTCGCCTTGACAAGTAGGACAAACACTTTGAGTCTGAATCATACCGAACAAACTCTGTGTGGTTCTAGTCACAACACCACTTCCGTGACAGGTAGGACAAGTTTCCTTGCCGCTTCCGTTTTCAGCTCCGCTACCATGACAGTGAGAACAAGTAACGTCTTTCTTAACCTTGAATTTCTTTGTAACGCCAGTAGCGATTTCTTCCAAAGACAACTTTACTTTAAGTCGCAAATCGGCTCCACGATGCTGAGCCTGTCTGCCACCGCGCTGTCCGCCGAATCCGCCGCCATGTCCGCCGAACACATCGCCGAACATAGAGAAGATGTCGTCCATAGAGAATCCGCCGCCACCGAATCCGCCGAATCCGCCGGCACCGCCACCGCCCATCGGACCGTCGAAGCCGAACTGGTCGTACTGTTGTCTTTTCTGCGGGTCGTGGAGTACGTCGTAAGCTTCAGCCGCCTCCTTGAATTTCTCTTCAGCCACCTTGTCGCCAGGGTTGCGGTCTGGGTGGTATTTGATGGCGATTTTTCTGTACGCCTTCTTTATCTCGTCTTCCGAGGCATCCTTGCTTACGCCAAGCACCTCATAGTAGTCTCTCTTTGCCATAATTCTAATTTAGAGTTTAGAATTAAGAATTTATAGTTGTCGGCTGCGCCGATTAAGAGTTTTGTAAATTATGAATTATTAATTCTAATTTTTAATTCAAAAATTCTAAATCGCAGCGAAGCGAGAATAACTCTATATTCTTAACTCTACATTCTTCTTACTGTCCCACAGCCACTTTAGCGTGTCTAATCACTTTGTCGTTCAGGGTATAGCCAGTCTGCACACAATCGAGCACCTTACCCTTCTTGTCGTCGCCCATACCCGGCACCATAGCCACAGCCTCATGGTAGTCGGTATTGAAGTCAGCATCTTTGGTTTCGATTTTACTTACACCAAGTCCTTTCAGGCACTTCTCAAACTTCTGGAAAATCAGTTTCATACCCTCCTTCAGAGCCTCAACATCTTCCGTCTTTTCGGCAGTAGCAAGAGCCCTCTCCATATCGTCCATTACAGGGAGAATGGCAGAAACAGCTTTCTCTGCACCGTTTACGATAAGCTCAGCCTTCTCCTTCATCGTTCTCTTGCGGTAGTTGTCAAATTCGGCAACGCTACGCAGATACTTGTCTTTCAGTTCGGCAATCTGCTCGTTTGCTTTCTCCAACGGATCCTTGTCTTCCTCTTTCTCGATAGCCTCTTCTTGACCTTTCTCTTTGTCCTCTTCAGAGGTTACCTTTATATCCTGTTCGTTTTCAGAGCCTTTCAACTCCTCTTCCTTCTTTTTTGTATCTTTCTCTTTGCTCATAATTATAATCCTTTTTGCTACCTCTTAGCAAAAACCTTGCCAATGTGAATAAAACTGACAATTATTCGTACATCTTTGCTCTCTGTTCCTTGAGCTGCTCGTCGTAGATATAGTCGTCATACTGCATCAGTTTGTCGATAGTGCCCTTTGGAGTAAGTTCGATGATGCGGTCGGCAACGGTCTGGATGAACTCGTGGTCGTGGCTACTGAACAGGATGTTGCCCTTGAAGCCAACAAGGTTGTTGTTGAACGCCTGAATACTCTCGAGGTCGAGGTGGTTGGTAGGAGTGTCGAGGATAAGGCAGTTGGCATTTTTCAGCTGCATACGTGCAATCATACAGCGCATCTTCTCGCCTCCGCTCAGCACGTTCACCTTTTTCATAACCTCTTCGCCGCTGAACAACATTCTTCCCAGATAGCCCTTCATTGCCACCTCGTTGCCCGTGCCATACTGACTGAGCCAGTCCACGAGGTTCATGTCGCTCTTGAAGAACTCGGTGTTGTCGAGAGGCAGATAAGCCGTGGTGATGGTTACTCCCCACTTGTATGTACCTGCCTGAGCCTCACGGTTGCCGTTGATAATCTCGAAGAGGGCTGTCATCGCCTTAGGGTTATGGCTGAGGAACACCACCTTCTGTCCCTTCTCGATGTTGAAGTTCACGTTGTCGAACAATACGGTGCCGTCGGCATCCACAGCCTTCAGACCCTCAACCTCAAGAATCTGGTTGCCCGGTTCGCGCTCCATCTGGAATATAATTCCCGGATATTTGCGTGATGAAGGGCGAATCTCCTCAACGTTGAGCTTTTCGAGCATTTTCTTGCGGCTCGTGGTCTGCTTGCTCTTTGCCACATTGGCAGAGAAGCGGCGGATGAATTCCTCCAGTTCCTTGCGTTTCTCCTCTGCCTTCTGGCGCTGGTTCTGCTGCTGGCGAAGGGCGAGCTGCGAACTCTCATACCAGAAAGAGTAGTTTCCGGCAAATACAGTAACCTTACCGAAGTCGATATCCACGGTCTGAGTGCTCACGGCATCAAGGAAGTGGCGGTCGTGGCTAACCACGAGAACCGTCTGCTCCACGTTGCTCAGGTATTCCTCAAGCCACTGCACGGTGTCGAGGTCCAAGTCGTTGGTCGGCTCGTCGAGAAGCAGGTTGTCCGGGTGCCCGAAGAGAGCCTTTGCCAACATCACGCGCACCTTTTCGGTGTTTGACAGCTCGCTCATCATCTTCTGCTGCATGTCTTCCTTGATGCCAAGGTTAGACAACAACTGGGCGGCATCGCTCTCGGCATTCCATCCGTCCATTTCGGCGAATTTCATTTCCAGGTCGGCAGCACGGTTTCCGTCCTCCTCCGTCATCTCTGGCTTGTTATACAGAGCCTCGCGCTCCTTCATGTTCTTCCAGAGCGGCTCGTGCCCCATGAGCACGGTGTCCATCACGCTGAACGCGTCGTATTTAAAGTGGTCCTGATCGAGCACAGAGAGACGCTCGCCCGGTCCGAGCTCCACGCTTCCCTTGTTAGGCTCCAGCTCTCCGCTGATAGCCTTGAGCAGAGTAGATTTACCGGCACCGTTGGCACCGATAACGCCATAGATATTTCCGTTAGTGAACTTGATATTAACGTCTTTGTAGAGAACTCTCTTTCCAAACTGGATAGCGAGATTGGTTACTGTAATCATCTGTCTTTATTACCTTATTATATATTATATACGTATACTTTGTTTCCCCTTTCTTCATCGCCTAAATGTAATATGCAAAATGGCATACTACGGCAAAATCGGGTGCAAAGTTACTCTAAATAATTGATATATAGAAAAAAAAGAAGAAATTTTGCATAAAGTCACGTGTTTTATAATATCATTGTCGATCAGTACGTTAATAAATTCTTGATTTAGTTTTGAAAAATATTTGTTTCGTATTGATTCTTTGTCTAACTTTGTCAACAAAACCTTAATTTCCTATGAGAAGACCTTATCTTACAATATTATTATCAATGTTCCATCTGCTTGTTCCTGCACAAACAGGCAGTGAGTACTCAGACCAATATAGGTTGGGAGACATTATTTGCAGAAATGCAATTGGCGATTTTGATATTGGTGAAAGTGGGGACAGTTGTATATGGGATTTTCGAGACATAGTGATATATAAAAAATGTCTTGCGACAGAATTTACATCAGATTATGAACGTAAAGGCATTGTTGCTGAAATATGCAGCAATATGCGACGTTACTATTCTCAAGATTCTACTTCA
>ERZ808246.960-NODE-960-length-22295-cov-6.225540_pt1 | contig 22295 bp, 20 predicted proteins | sample MGYA00521083_ERZ808246 | MGnify/ENA primary metagenome ERZ808246 (study PRJEB31516, sample SAMN03275577) | gut metagenome | biome: mammalia-associated habitat; material: feces | host: Papio cynocephalus | place: Kenya | collected 2012-07-07 ... | reverse complement strand
CCTCCCACGCCTACATCGTCGAGCTGAAGTACCTCAAGCCGGACGCGACCGAGGAAGCCGCAGCGAAGCAGTGGGACGAGGCCGTGGAGCAGATAAGAGGCTACGGCGAGGGAAAAGCGGTCAGGGTTCTCTCCGGAAAGGCCGCGCTGCATCTGATTGTGGTGCAGCTCAAAGGGTACAGTCTCTACAAGATGGATGAGGTTTAAGTTCACACGCTCGCAAACAGTCCGGCAGGCACACCTGCTGCTGAGTTCACTGCCAAAACGGCAGAAAAATCGGTCAAATTGTCTCTCATTACTGACAAAATGTCTGACTATCAAGGTTTTATAACAACGGCATCTGATTTGAAAATATCTCTGTCGTGTTCGGGTAAGCCCCACGGGGACTGAGGAACACAAAAGAGGTTCGTTCGAAACTGAGACTCGGGAACGAGAGGAGGCGGAAGACGGATGAAGTAGAACAAAAAAAATTAAAATTTATAAATTATGATGCCTATTATGAAATCACAGAACTGGTTGCCTGAATTGTTCAATGACCTGTTTGACGTTGACGATAGAGTCTTCGTACCGCAGTACAGACATGCATCATCAACACCGGCCATCAATGTAATTGAACGCGATAATGAGTACGAAGTCGAGGTTGCGGCTCCGGGAATGACGAAAGACGACTTCAAGATCAACCTTACTCCGGACAACGAGTTGGTAATCAGCCTTGAGAAGAAGACTGAAAAGAACAACGAGACCGAGAACAAGGAGGGAGAAAAGAAAGAGAACGGGAAAAAGCACGGACAGTACCTGCGCCACGAGTTCTCATACACATCATTCCGTCAGAGCTTTACGCTCCCGGAGACGGTCGAAGCCTCAAAGATTGCAGCAAAGGTGGAGCACGGTGTGCTGAAAATCGAGCTGCCTAAGAAAGAGGTTGTCAAGGAAGTTCCGAGCAACAGGGCAATTGAGATTAAATAGTTTCCGAAAGGAAATAAGAGCAAATGAAACCTGAGCTTCAGAAATGAGAAACGGTTTCGGCAACAAAACAGTTCGAGACAGGCTTCGGAGATATCCGGAGCCTGTTTTTTTCGTATATATCCATATCATTCGACATATTCCCGCATATTCCCATATTTTCAGACTCATATAACTTCCGTAAAATTTTGTAACTTTGAGGGATATATCAATTCGGATGTGATATGACGGTAAAGAAACAAATCATTCTGTGGACAACGGCGGTGGTGCTCGTGCTCGCGGCCGTATTTTTCTATTTCAAGTTCTACTACGTCTTCGGCGAGGGCGTGAAGGCAGGAGAGCTTAACTTCGTGGTCTATAAGGGATATGTGTGGAAAACCTACGAGGGCCGGGCAATTCAGGCCGGGTTTCAGAAAGGCTCAAGGGGAACGACCACGGCAATCCAGTCATACGAGTTCGACTTCTCAATCGAGGACAAGGCCATCGCCGACACCCTGATGCGCTGCAGCGGAAGGAGCGTGCAGCTTCACTACAAGGAATACCTCGGAGCGCTCCCGTGGCGCGGACAGCAGAAATATATAGTTGACAGAATCCTGTCGGTCGAGTAGGTAAAACCAAATAAAAAGCGGATTGCGGCGTTGCTCGTCTTGCCAAAATCCTCACAACCATCAGGTTGCTGCGGTATTTGGCTGCACCGTGCGCCTTGCACTCCATCTTTTTATTTGATTTTACCATTTCAGTTTTTATAACAAGCATAGAAAATCACACAATAAAATGAGAAGATTTGTAATTAGCATATTATTTATTTCATTGGCATATTGTGGCTTATACGCACAGCCGGGAGTGTTTGCTGTGCGGGAGGCGTCGTCTGCCGGGAGGCCGCTTACAATGGAAGAGGCTGTGCTCGGAAAGGGACTGCGGGTGAAGTTCCCTAAGTTCGAGTGGATGCTGACGCGGAGCAGAGCGGAAAGGGCCGTGAGCGAGCGAATTGACGGGCTGTCGCAGATTATGGTTGACGGGAAGGTCATCGTGAAGGCGGAGGAGCCGGGAATAGTCTATGGCGAGACCGTGAGCCGCAACGAGTTCGGGATTGACGGAGGGCTTTTCTGGTCTCCCGACAGTCTCAAACTGGCATTCTACCGCAAGGACGAGACGCGCGTGACGGACTTTCCTCTGCTTGACATCACGACACGCACAGGGACTCTCAGGACAATAAAGTATCCGATGGCCGGAATGGATTCGGAGCACATAACTCTCGGAGTCTACGACCTTCGGGACGGCAGGATAGTCTACATGAACGTCACTGACTTCACGGAGGAACGCTACCTCACCAACATCAGCTGGACTCCGGATTCAAAGGACATTCTGATACAAGTGCTTGCCCGGAATCAGAAGGAAATGCACCTGAACCGCTACGATGCGGCCACAGGGAAGTGCCTCGGGACGATACTCACTGAAAAGAATGACAGATACGTCGAACCGAGCGACCCTGTCCGGTTCGTGAAGGACGCAAAGGCTACAGACGGTCACTCCGCGACTCAGTTCATCTACCGCACGGACAACCGCGACGGCTTCCGCAACCTCTACCTCTGCGACCTTGACGGGAATGCGGAGCGCCTCACGAGGACTGATGCCGACGTCGAATATATAACGAACGACGGGAAATGGGTATATTATTATTCATACGAAGTAAGCCCAATCGAAAAGCACGTTTTCAGAACGCCGCTTCGCAGAAACGGCAAAGGGAAGTTCAGCGTCCCGGCCGAGTTCAGTTCACAGAGGCTGACCGAGGAGCCTGGCTGGCATGAGATTCTGAAGATGGAGCCGGACTGCAGCGCGTTCTACGAGATGTACAGCAGCCTCAATGTTCCATATACGGTTCAGAAATGCTCAACTGCGGGAAAGGCCGGTAAAAACGGTATCCTCAATGTCCGTAAGGAACAGATTTTCCGTGCTGAAGACCATTGCGAAGACTTCGGATTCTGCGAGATAGACCTCGGAACGGTGAAGAGCGCGGACGGCAAGTTTGACAATTACTACCGCCTCGTCAAGCCGAAGGATTTCGACCCGACGAAGAAATATCCCGTCATTCTCTACGTCTATGGTGGGCCGCACTCGCAGCTCGTCAACAATTCATGGTTAGGGCAGCTCCGCTACTGGGAGATGCTCATGGCCCAGCGCGGCTACCTCGTCTATGTTCAGGACAACCGGGGCACGCTCTACCGTGGAGCGGAGTTCGAGAAGGCAATCTGGAGACAGTGCGGAAAGGCGGAGATGGCCGACCAGATGGAGGGAATCAATATGCTGAAGAGCCTTCCATATGTCGATGCGGACAGAATCGGAGTGCACGGATGGAGCTACGGCGGCTTCATGACCATATCGCTTATGACGACCTACCCCGATGTTTTCAAGGTCGGAGTTGCAGGCGGTCCGGTGATTGACTGGAAATGGTATGAAGTGATGTACGGCGAAAGGTATATGGACAACCCGGCCGAGAATGCGGAGGGTTACGAGAGCACGAGCCTGATCGGCAAGGCTGTGCAACTCAAGGGCAAGCTGCTAATCTGCCAGGGTGCCATTGACGACACGGTAGTGTGGGAGCACAGTCTCAGCTTCATCCAGAAGTGCATCGACCTTGAAATCCCCGTGGATTACTTTCCCTACCCTACGGCCAAGCACAATGTCTTCGGGCGCAACCGCATCCATCTGATGGATAAGGTCACTGAATATTTTAATGATTACCTCAAGTAACTGACGAAGAGGACATTGATTTCAAAAGGAACCACCAAAAGTTTTTCAAACTTTCGGTCCCCCACGTGTGTGTGGACCAACACCTTTTGAAACCAATGCCCTCTTCTCCACACATAACAATAAGGGCTGGCAAGAAAAATAATGTAACGCAGCAATTTGCGTTCTATTTTTTCCGACTACATTCTCTCGGGTTTTTTCCGACTACATTCTCTCAGGAAGCCTGATGCCGAGGATATCCATCGCCTTGACGAGAACCCTCGCTATCAGTTCGATGAGCTGGAGGCGGAAGGCGAGGACGGCCTTGTTCTCCTCGCGCAGAATCGGCGTGTCGTGATAGTACTGGTTGAACTCCTTGGCCAGCTCGTAGGCGTAGTTCGCCACGATTGCCGGAGAATGAGCCTCGCCGGCTTCTGCTATCTTGTTCGGGAAGTTGTTGAGAATCTTGATGATCCTGAATTCCTTCGGAGAAAGTTCCACCGCGCCGCCGAGTGCTTCCCGGTCGATGTCCCAATTGATTCCCTGAGCCTTGGCCTTGCGGAGAATGGACTTGATTCTCGCGTGGGTATACTGGATGAACGGACCTGTATTCCCGTTGAAGTCGATGCTCTCCTTGGGGTCAAAGAGCATGGTCTTGCGCGGATCCACCTTGATTATGAAGTACTTGAGGGCACCGAGGGAAAGCATACGGAAGAGTTCGTCCTGCTCCTGCGGCGTCATGTCGTCCAGTTTGCCGAGTTCCAGAGAGGTCTCCTTGGCGGTGTTGTACATCTTCTCAAGAAGGTCGTCGGCGTCCACGACAGTTCCCTCGCGGGACTTCATCTTGCCCTCCGGGAGCTCCACCATACCGTAAGAAAGATGATAGATGCTGTCGGACCAGTCGAAGCCGAGTTTCTTGAGTATGAGCTTCAGAACCTGGAAATGGTAGTTCTGCTCGTTGCCGACGACATAAATCAACTCATCAAGATTATACTCCTCAAAACGGCGCTCGGCAGTGCCGAGATCCTGAGTCATATAGACGGACGTGCCGTCGCTGCGAAGAAGAAGCTTCTGATCAAGTCCGTCGGCTGTGAGGTCACACCATACGGAACCGTCATCATGCCGTTCGAACACGCCCATATCCAAGCCCTTCTGCACCAATGCCTTGCCAAGCAGATATGTCTGTGACTCGTAATATATTCTGTCAAAGGATATTCCCAAATCCGAATAGGTTTTGTCGAAGCCCTGATATACCCAAGAGTTCATCTTCTCCCACAGGGCACGCACCTCAGGATCGCCCTGCTCCCACTTGAGCAGCATCTCCTGCGCCTCCTTAAGGCTCGGAGCATTCTTCTCGGCCTCTTCCTTTGACATGCCTCCGGCTACAAGTTCCTCGACCTCCTTCTTGTAGATGTCGTTGAAGGCCACATAGCAGTCGCCGACGAGGTGGTCGCCCTTCTTTCCGGAAGTCTCCGGAGTCTCGCCGTTCGCGGTCTTGAGCCATGCGAGCATGGACTTGCAGATGTGGATTCCGCGGTCATTCACGAGATTGACCTTCAGCACCTTATGTCCGTTGGCCTCCAGAAGGCGGGAAACAGACCAGCCGAGAAGATTGTTGCGGACATGGCCGAGGTGAAGCGGTTTGTTGGTGTTCGGGGAAGAGAACTCGACCATAATGGTCTTGCCTGTAGCAGGAAGCTGACCGAAATCCGCAGTCCTGAACGCCTCCGCAAACACTTCGTTCCAATAAACGTTTGACAGAGAGACATTGAGAAAGCCCTTGACGGTGTTGTAGCCGCCCACTTCCGGAACATTTTCTGTCATCCACTGCCCTATCGCATTGCCGGTCGCCTCCGGAGCGAGGTGCGAAATTTTCAGAAGCGGAAACACTACCAGCGTGTAGTCCCCCTCAAACTCTTTCCTTGTAATCTGTACCTGAAGGAGCGAAGCCTCAACTTCCGCTCCCCACAGCTGTCTTACAGCCTCGGCCGCACTGCCGGCGATAAGCTTTTCCGGTGTCAATATCATTATATAAGATTTATTATTACAAAACAAACTCACCTCATCTGAAGGCACGGCACGCCGGCCGCCCAGTCAAACGAAGTGAGAAAATTCTTTGGAAGCCTATCCAAGATAGCCCTTCAGCAACTTGCTTCTGGAGTTGTTCTTGAGCTTGCGTATGGCCTTTTCCTTAATCTGACGCACACGTTCTCGCGTGAGACCGAAGCGCTCTCCGATTTCCTCAAGGGTCATCTCCTGACAGCCGATGCCGAAGAAGGACTTGATGATTTCGCGCTCGCGCGGTGCAAGCGTAGAAAGGGCGCGCTCGATTTCCTTGTTGAGCGACTCGTTCACCAGTCCCCTGTCCGCGTTAGGCGAATCCGGATTGATGAGCACGTCAAGAAGGCTGTTGTCCTCGCCCTCTACGAAAGGCGCATCGACAGAGACATGACGGCCGGAAACACGCATGGTGTCGGCAATCTTGTCCTTCGGTACGTCTATCATCTCGGCGAGTTCCTCATTCGACGGCTGACGCTCGTTCTCCTGCTCGAACTTCTGGAGAGCCTTGTTGATCTTGTTCAGCGAACCCACCTGATTGAGCGGAAGGCGCACGATTCTCGACTGCTCGGCAAGAGCCTGGAGAATTGACTGACGGATCCACCACACTGCGTATGAGATGAACTTGAAGCCCCTGGTCTCGTCGAATTTCTCGGCGGCCTTGATGAGTCCAAGGTTTCCCTCGTTGATAAGGTCCGGGAGACTAAGTCCCTGATTCTGATATTGCTTTGCGACTGACACGACGAACCTCAAGTTCGCGCGGGTTAGTTTTTCAAGGGCTGCCTGGTCGCCTTTTCTGATTCGCTGCGCAAGTTCAACCTCCTCCTCGACTGTAATCAAATCTTCCTTACCGATCTCCTGGAGGTACTTGTCGAGCGAGGCCGACTCACGGTTAGTAATTGATTTTGTAATCTTTAACTGTCTCATCTGTTACGATTATTTAAACACCACATCGAAAGACAGTTCCGAGCCGTCACGGATGACCTTGACGGCAGTCTTCTCGCCCGGATGGAAACTGTTCACGGCTTCCTGAACCGAAGCGGAGCCCGTAATCTTCACATTGCCGATTTCAACGAGGACGTCGCCTGCCTTCAGGCCGGCATTCTCTGCGGCACTGCCTTTCACCACATCTGCTATATATACGCCGTTTACCGACGAAAGTTTCAGTTCTCTTGCAATTTCTTCATTCACAGGAGCCATAGAGATTCCGAGCATCGCACGATGAACCGTGCCGTAGTTCATCAGGTCATCAGTGATACGCTTCACGATGTTGGAAGGAACGGCGAATGAATATCCGGCGTATGAACCTGTCTGTGAAATGATTGCCGTGTTGACTCCGACAAGCTGTCCCTCCTTGTTCACGAGCGCTCCACCACTGTTTCCGGGATTCACGGCCGCGTCTGTCTGGATGAATGACTCAATCTTGAACTCTCCGGAGTAATTCGGCATCGTGCGTCCCTTGGCACTGACGATTCCGGCAGTGATGGTCGAGCGGAGATCATACGGGCTTCCTATCGCAATCACCCACTCGCCGAGACGAAGCTTGTCCGAATCCGCAAGAGGGACGACCGGAAGGCCGTGTTCCTCAATCTTGATGAGAGCCACGTCCGTCGCCGGATCTGTTCCGATGAGTGTGGCCGGGTAGGTGTGGTTGTTGTTCAGAGTGACCTCAATCGATTTGGCACCGGCAATCACGTGGTTGTTCGTCACAATGTAGCCGTCCTCACGGATGATGACTCCCGAACCGCTGCCCTGAACCTCGCGTGAATGAGGGATGCCCTCATATCCGAAGAAAAAGCGGAAAAGCGGGCCGGCGTTGCTGACAACCTGCTGAGTCGCTGTGACACGTACATATACCACGGCATCGACGCAAGTCTCGGCCGCGAACGTAAAGTCCGGCCAGTTGTCGTTGGAAAGATCCACCGTCCTGAACTTGACGCCCGACTCCGTGACAGTCGGCTGCGGTGCCGGTTCATCTGAGTCTCCGACACATTTTACAACGATAACGGCCGCCAAGGCTCCGCACAGGGCCGAAATCACGGCATATAATATTCCTTTTTTCATATTTGTTATATTTTTATTTCCCCACATCACGGCACGACGAGGCTTTGCGCCGAAGCGCCGTACATATCACCACACTCTACAATAATCGTACAAAGTGGAGTTTCTTTTGGCCATTTTCTTTCATTTTGTCAGTTAAAATGGGCGTTTATGAAGTTTTTTGGTTATATTTGTCAGTTATATGTGCCCACCGCCCCTCTACCACAGAGGCAGCGCTGATGGCCGTGTGAAAAATACGACAAATAAATTTTTAACGACATGAATTTCATCATATCAAGTTCTGACCTTCAGAAGGCAGTCATGGCCGTTTCAAAGGCAATACCGGCGAAATCGGCGCTCCCAATCCTTGAAGACTTTCTCTTTGAACTCGGTCCCAAAGGCCTGCGGATTACGGCATCCGACTCGGAACTCACTCTGAGAACGGAAGTTGAACCGGAAAGCATCGTCGAGACAGGAAGGATGACAGTGCCGGCAAAGCACATCATGGATCTGCTCAAGGAACTTCCGGACCAGCCGCTGACGCTCAAGACTGTAGGAGACAGCGCATTCGAGTGCAGCTGGGCAAGCGGGGCATCCACCCTCCCCTACCGACCTGCCGACGACTACCCGCAGATTAGCGGCACGGACGAGACTGCCGTGAAGCTCACATTCCCTGCCCAGTCGCTCGTGGAAGGCATCACAAGCACGATTTACGCCACAGCTGACGACGAAATCCGCCCTGCGATGAACGGAATATTCTTCGACATTGACACAGAATCCACTACGCTCGTCGCATCCGACGCCCACAAGCTCATCTGCTACACTGCAAAGGACGTCAAGGCATCGGAGAAGGCCTCGTTCATACTCCACAAGAAGCCGGCGGCCATCCTCAAGACCATCATAGGCAAAGACATAGATGATGTTGAAATCTCATTCGACGCAAAGAATGCCGAGTTCAAGTTCGGACAGACCATAGTAATCTGCCGCCTCATCGTCGGAAAATATCCGAAATACCGCGAGGTCATCCCGCAGAACAACTCCAATGTGCTCAAGATTGACAGGGTGCAGTTCCTCAACACCATACGGCGCGTGTCCGTCTGCGCGAACAGGGCATCCAACCACGTGAAATTCGACCTCTCGGAAGGGGCTGTCGAAGTGTCGGCACAGGATCTAGGATTCTCGATCGCCGCTCACGAGAAGATTGCCTGCGACTACGAGGGGGCGCCTCTCACCATCGGGTTCAAGTCTCCGTTCATGATCGAGATACTCTCGAACCTCAATTGTGGAGAGATCGAGATGAGGTTCCTCGATGACAAGCGCGCGGCGCTCATCCAGCCGGGCGAGAACGAGCCGGAGCGCGAGAAGCTGTGCGGAATCATAATGCCTATAATGATATCGTAATTCCATAAAACGGCCATCTGCTTCGTTGGACTTCGATAAATCAAATCCTCACAACCATAAGGTTGCTCCGGTTTGATTTTCTCGTCCGCCTTGCATCTGACCATTTTATGAAATCACGTGACTAAGCGTTTAATTATATGAAATTAAATTTGGAGAAGCCGGTGGTTTTCTTTGACATCGAGAGCACCGGACTGAATATACCGACGGATTCGATAATAGAACTCTGTTTCGTGAAGGTTTTCCCCGACGGGGAGAGAAGAGTGAAGACATGGCGGGTTTGCCCGTGGGACTATGTAAACAACTGCCAGAGGCCGATTGACCCGAGCGCGATGGCGGTGCACGGAATCACGAACGAGGAACTAAAGGACGAGCCGAAGTTCTGGGAAATAGTGGATGAGGTCGTTGAATGGCTGAAAGACTCTGAGCTCGGAGGCTACAACTCACAGAAGTTCGACCTGCCGATGCTCGCCGAAGAAATCGAAAGGACACGCTGCTACAGGCACAAGTCCTTTGACCTCGACCTTCATTCGAAGAAAATGATTGACGCGCAGCTCATCTACTTTGCCTACGAGCCGCGCAACCTCAAGGCCGCACACAGATTCTACTGCGGATGTGACTTTGAGAACGCCCATGCGGCGGAGGCGGACGTGCTCGCGACGGTCGAGGTGGTTGAGGCGCAGCTTGACAAATATTCCACCGTCGACCCTGACAAGGGCTTCCCTGCGCTGAAGAACGATCTGAATGCCCTCGCCGGATTCGTGAAGACAAGATATGTGGACTTCGCCGGAAGGCTGATACTCAATGACAAGGGAGTTGTGGAAGTGAATTTCGGGAAATATAAGGGAAAGCCTGCGAAATGGGTCTACGAGAACGACCCGTCCTATTTCAGCTGGATTGACCGCGGTGACTTCATGCTCGACACCAAGCATCAGTTCGCGAAGCTTAAGGATCAGTTCGAGACCGAGAGGCGTGAGGCTTTCAAGAAACCGCTCAGCGAAAGCGAGACGGCATCGGCAGCGGCGGCGCTGCAGGAGAAATTCGGTTCGGGGAAATTATTTTAGTGCCATGAATATCATAGTCAAACCGATGGAGGGGCTCTGCACATGCAGGCCAGACACGACTTGGGAACGCGAAAACAAGGACATTTATGCAATCCCGGCAGTAGAAGTCTACAAGTACACGCCGGTGCTCTTCGCAAGGATAAGCAAAGCCGGCAAGTGCGTAGGCTACAAGTTCGCGGACCGCTACTATGACGGATTCAACTTCGGTGTTCTGCTCTACGGAGGCATCCGTCCCGGTGTAGCCGTCGATGAGAATGCGCTTGAAGCGGGGGCCGGCGATGGAATCCCGACGGCAGAGGACGGGCTGACATGGTCCGCATGTCTCGACCATAGCTCAATTCTCCCCTTCCCGCTCTACAATCCGCTCGTGCTCGACAACGACGAGAACGAATTTGTGCTGCGCAAGAACGGGAGCGCCATCTTCCGCACTGTTGAAGGAAGCCGCGAAATGGTCGAAAACGCCATTGCAGAGGTGTCAGGAGTTGTCTCACTCCGCATCGGAGACATAATGGCAATTGAACTCCAGGAGCCGCTGCCGTTGGCTGCGAGGCCATCCGGGGACACCGAACAAGATTGTCTGCTGACAGGAGAGTTTCTTGAGACCGAGACGTTCCGCCACCAGATATTCTTCTGACGTGGCGAAGAATAAGCGGATTGCTGCGTTACTCGTCTTGATAAAATCCTCACAACCATAAGGTTGCTGCGGTTTTATCTTCAACGAGTGCCTTGCACTCCATCTTCTTCTTCATCCACGTCTCCAAGTTTTCAAAGAAGTGTGAATTTATGAAACCTTCAAAAAATAACCTGCATCATTTTTCCCATTCTTTTCGGTCTATATTCCTTTTCTCATCAGTCGTGTACGTCCAGTACACTCCTTCTTCCAAAAGAAATCTATACTCGAAAATCAAAGACAAATCTGATGCAACTTATTTTTTTTCATTGTATATTAAATTTTATAAGTATATATTTGATAAAACAATGTCATCGGAGTGTGGAATAAGCCAGAGTTTTCGTTGGTCCTACAGGCAGTGAAACATGTTCAAGCCCCACACTTTTTACATCAGAAACCGGATAGTTCGTTGGGCATATGACCCCGCATTCGCAATGGAGGCTCACGATGTAATAGATGCCATTGACAGTTAAAGTCACATTGTTATGAAGTACATTGGAATTGATGTCAGCAAGGCGACATTCGTCGCCGCCTATTCCTCTGACAGATGCGGCGAGACGCGCACCTTCGACAACACCGCAGCCGGAATAAAGAAGTTCATCGGAACCCTTTCTGGCATCACTGATGCCCACTGCGTCATGGAGGCCACCGGCAACTACAGCGCGATGCTGCTCTACCTGCTCGACTCCGCCGGGATACCAGTCAGCATGGAGAACCCGCTCAAGATAAAGAACTTTGCGAGGGCAATGCTCTCCGTCGTCAAAACGGATGTCCTCGACGCCAGACTCATAGCGCTTTACGGCGAGAAGATGAATCCGGCTCCGTTCAGGATTCAGAGCGAAGCCATCCTGAGACTCAAGCAGAAGAGGACGGTGATGCGGCAGCTCCACAAGCAGAGGACGGCCTTGTCCAACCTCAAGGGCTCCATTGAGTGCCTGCCCGTCCCCGACAAGGGCGCAATTCATGCCGTCGACGAAACGCTCGCGTGCATCGACAAGAGGCTTGCAGGGCTTCAAAAGGAACTTACGGAGCTTGTCGGGGACGAGTTCGGAAAGCAGCTCGCACTCCTCACTTCCATCAAGGGTATAGGCGTGACGCTCGCCGCCGCTCTCATAATCACCACCGGAGGCTTCACCTACTTCCAGAACGCCAAGCAGGTCTCCAGATACCTCGGGCTCTGTCCAACTTACGAGCAATCCGGCACTTCCGTCAATGTAAGGGGACACATCAACCGTAACGGTGACTCCTACACCAGAGGACTCCTTTACATCGCGGCATGGCCTGCAAGTCGCTTCAACGCCCAATGCAGGGACACCTACACGAGGCTCCGAAAAAGAGGGAAGCCAGGCAAACTCGCAATGGTCGCCGTCGCGAACAAGCTCGTGAGACAGGCATTTGCCGTCGTCTCGCAACAAAAAGAGTATGTCGACGGATTTGTCTCCAAACGACATTGACGAGACTGATCTCACCATATTTTTACTCTTTTTTCGCATTTTTTAATATAGTTCGTGTTTCTATACAAAAAAGGTCGCTGAAAAAATCAACGACCTTTCTTTTTGCTTGTTTAAGTGACTTACTTTGAAGCCTCAACTGAAACCTTGCGGAATTCCTTGAGATCCTTCATAAGTTCCAAAGCGTTCTTACGTGCGCGCGCACCGGCAGCCTTGTTTCCCTTAACTACCTGTGCCTCAGCATTTGCCTGAAATTCTGCGATTTCAGCATTGATTTTAGCTACGAGCTCTTTCATGTTATTGAATTTTAAATTAGTAATTGAAACTTCTTTCAAAAACGCTGCAAGATAGACAGAAAAACACTAACTTGCAAGTATTCAAGGCATTTTTTACCCTTTTAAACAGCATTTTTTGCATATTAAAAGCAAATTAGCGAAATTTGCATAAAACAACATTCATAATCATGAGAATATCACCGAAATTCAAGGTTCGCTCAATGGCCGGGCAGAACGTCATCATAATGCAGGGCAAATACGGCGGCGACATGACCAAAATCATATCTCTCAACGAGACGTCGCTTTTTCTGTGGAACACGTTCCACGACAAGGAATTCACTGCGGATGACGTCACTTCCGCACTCGTCGGCGAATATGGAATCGACGAACAGCTGGCGAGGAAAGACGGACAGACCTGGTGCGACAAAATTGCGGAATGCGGACTTTTGGAGAAAGACGGGGAGGACATGACGGATGCAAGATAATCAGATGCCTGTCATGCTGTCAATCGCCGGATTCAGACTTCTCTTCTCCGGAGATGACCTATGCTGCTTTATCCACGCAATGCCATTTTTCAGACCATTTGTGACATCCTGCACAGAGAAAGCTGATTTCATTGTCTCTGAAGAACTTGACGAAACCGACACGGCCAGACTTGCGACCGCATGCGAACGAGGCGGAAGTTATTTCGACGTCTCCTTCGAAGACATCACCTGCCATTTCTACAGAAATTCAGACACGCTCGTCTTCCACATGAACGAGGAGCACTCCGGAAAGGAACTTTGGGAAACATGGAAAATCGGAGACTCGACAGTGCGGACATCCATAGTCAGAGCCACTGCGACAATGTACAGATACGCCCTTTGGACGGCCGTGAATTTCCTTACCTGCGGACACGGATGCGTGGCGATACACAGTTCGGCAAACGTCTTTGACGGAAGGGCGGCCATTTTTCTCGGAGAATCCGGAACCGGAAAGAGCACACACACAAGACTGCTTCGCGAAAGGTATCCGGAATCGTTTCTTCTGAACGACGACAGCCCGTTCGTGCGGGTCATGCCTGACGGGAATGTGGTGGTCTTCGGCTCGCCGTGGAGCGGTAAAACACCATGCTACAAGGCTGAGTCCTACCCCCTTGCGGCGATTGTACGCCTGAGCCAGGCTCCGCATAACAAGATTCAGAAACTCAATCCCATACAGGCAATAGGAGCACTGCTGCCTTCTGCACCGCCTGCGCTGAACTACACGGAAGAGACTTCCGACGCTGTCTGCAACTACATTTCTGATGTCTTGGCTGAAGTCCCGGCGTGGTCGCTTGAATGCCTCCCGAATATCGAGGCTGCGGAACTTTCTCACGATACGATTCTGTGAGCCAGCTATGGGAGTCGAACCCACGACCTTCGCGTTACGAATGCGATGCTCTACCAACTAAGCTAAACTGGCTTTGGCCTCAATCTGCGGACGATGTCCGAAGAAAGGACTGCAAAGATAGTAAATTTCTGAATATATTTCATCTATCGGGACAAATTTTCTTCATTCCTGACATTTTCTCTTGAGTGCATTCATTATTATGGAAAATGAAAGATACTGTGACATACTGATTATAGGGGGCGGAGCTGCAGGACTTATGGCAGCAGTCGGAGCCGGTTCCGCCGACAAATCTTCAGAAAATGCTGACTCACCCGGAGGAAGCACCCCCAAGGTGGTGGTTCTTGAAAAGATGCCGAGAGTCGGGCGGAAGATCATGATAAGCGGAAAGGGGCGATGCAATTTCACGAACATGTCCGAATGGAACGAATTTTCGCGGCATGTGCACCCGAAAGCAGATTTCCTCAAGCCGGCGTTTTATGCCCTGCCTCCGCAAAAGATGATGGAAATGATTGAGGCTCAAGGATGTCCATGTGTTGTAGAGCGCGGCAATAGGGTATTTCCAGAATCGCACAAGTCCGTCGATGTTGTTGACGTGCTTTTGGAAATGGCGCAGGAAACAGGCGCCGAGATTGTCACAGGATGCGAAGTCCACGACATTGACAAAAATGAAAGCGAGGAATTCATCGTCTCCACAAATCTCGGAGATTTCATCGCAGGCAAGCTCATAATCACGACAGGCGGCCTCTCCTACCCTACCACAGGTTCAACGGGCGACGGCTACAGATGGGCACGGGAATTCGGTCACAGGATTGAAGGATGCTTCCCGGCTCTCACGGCCATCGTCCCTAAAGGCTACAAGGCTGACGGAGCGGATGTACATTCGGCAGTGATGGACGAGGCCGGGATCGCGGACAGAGAAGAATACAGAAATCTTAAAGGACACATTGACAGAGCCCGTCCGCTCACGGAATGGGGAAAACAGCTTGCCGGGGTGCAGCTCAAGAATGTAAGACTCGGGGTAGAAGTGAACGGCAGCATCGCGGATTATGAGTTCGGGGATCTCGACTTCACTGACGGAGGAATAGAGGGGCCGATAGGTTTCAAACTCAGTCGCAAGGCTGTCAGAGCGATTATCAATGGTTCAAAGGTAACTGCACACATTGACCTGAAGCCGGCCGTCGAGCCGGAACAACTGGAGCGCAGGATTGACGAACTGTGGAAAGAAATCACCGATGACAGAAGAAGCTACACCATCATACGAGGAAGGCAAACTCTCCGCCCGTACAAGGAGCGCTTTGCCGTACTGTTGAGCAAGCTGCTGCCCAAGGAGCTAATCCGACCTTTTGTCGCATCGTTTCCGTCGCTGGACAGCAGAAGCCTCGGAAAGGCGCTGAAGGACTGGAGACTGCCCATTGCCGGGTATGTCGGCTACGAGCGCTGCGTCGTAACGGCAGGAGGGGTTGCTTTGGACGAGATCAACAAAAAAGACCTGGAATCCAAACTGGTTCCAGGCCTTCACTTTGCCGGTGAGCTGCTCAATCTTGACGCGGACACCGGCGGGTATAACCTGCAGATTGCCTTCTGCACCGGCTACTTGGCCGGTGTCGGGGCGGGGCGAAGAAAAAGCGACCTGCTTCGTTGCAAGTGAATTTCAAATCCTCACAACCACAAGGTTGCTCCGGTTTGAAATCCACTGTGCGCCTTGCATCTCATCTTTTTCTTCATCCCCGCCTCCAAGTTGCTCTTACAAGCAATTTTCAAACTTTGCTTGAGGTTTTATCAGAACAGCAGGTCGGTGACTTGATTGAAGACGTTTTCGGCGGTGAAGCCAAGCTTCTCGTCAAGCACCTTGTATGGAGCGGAGAAACCGAAGCTTTCTAGACCGAAGACAGTGCCGTTCGAGCCGACAAGCCCCTGAAGTGTCACTGGAAGTCCTGCGGTGAGTCCGAAGACATTCGCCCCGGCAGGAATCACTTCGTCCTGATAGTCCTCGCTCTGGCTGCGGAACAGCCCTTCTGACGGTGCTGACACGATGCGGCAGCGGATGCCCTTCTCGCGAAGAAGCGCCGCTCCGGCAATCAGGGTCGCGACCTCAGAGCCGGATGCCACGAGAACGACCTCGTTCCCGCCAAGCCCGTGATCATGAAGCTTGTCAGAGCCGGCAACTATATATGCCCCCCGGGAGACCTGCGAGTAGTCATTGTCCTCCGGAAGGCTCTTGATGTTTTGCCTTGAAAGAATCAGCGCCGTAGGCGTCTTCACATTTTCCATAGCGAGCTTCCACGCCTGAGTAGTCTCCTCCGAGTCTGCCGGACGGAGCACGAGCATTGAGTTCATTCCATGGTGATTCTTCAGTTTCTCCATCAGACGGATCTGCGCCTCCTGCTCGACAGGCTCATGCGTAGGGCCGTCTTCGCCGACACGGAATGCATCGTGCGACCAGATGAACTTCACAGGAACCTCCATAAGAGCGGCCATTCTTACAGCCGGTTTCATATAGTCGGAGAACACGAAGAACGTCGCGCATGCCGGAATAACGCCGCCGTGGAGTGCCATTCCTATGCAGCAGCAGGCCATCGTGAGCTCAGACACTCCCGCCTGGAAGAACGCTCCGGAGAAATCCCCGGCCTTGAACGCGTGGGTCTTCTTGAGAAATCCGTCGGTCTTGTCGGAGTTGGAAAGATCCGCAGATGCCACGACCATGTTCTCGACCTCAACGGCCAGCGTTCCGAGAACAGCCGCAGATGCGCCGCGAGTGGAATCGTCACGTTTCTGCTGCACTGCCTTCCAGTCGATTTCCGGTGTCTCGCCGGAGAACCACTTTGCCTTCTTCTCGGCAAGTTCCGGATTTTCAACTGCCCACTGAGCTTCAGCAGCCTTGCGCCCTGCCACAATCTTGAGAAGTTCCTCCCTACGAGCAGCGTAGATGGCCTCAGTCTCCGGGAATATGACGAACGGATTCTCCGGGTCTCCCCCGAGAGCCTTTACCGTGTTGACATACGCCTCGCCTCCGAGAGGGGCTCCGTGAGTGGCGCAGCAGTTCTCGTAGCTTGAGCCATCGGCACGCAATGCGCCCTTGCCCATCACGGTATTGCCGATGATGAGCGTCGGCTTGCCCACAGTCTCAAGAGCCTTGTCAAGAGCCGCACGAATCTGCTCGACGTCATTACCGTCAATCTCGATCACATTCCAGTTCCACGCCCTGTACTTGGCAGCAACGTCCTCATTGTCAACGACTGCCGTTTCCGTAGAGAGCTGGATGCGGTTGGAGTCATAGAACATTATGAGGTTGTCCAGTCCGAGAGTCCCGGCTATTCGGCCCGAGCCCTGCGAGATTTCCTCCTGGATTCCTCCATCGGAAATGTAGGCGTAGATTCTCTGGTTCATCACATCTCCAAGGCGGGCCTTCAGGAACTTGGCTGCGATTGCCGCACCGACCGCGAAGGTGTGTCCCTGTCCAAGCGGACCTGAGGTGTTCTCGATGCCCCTTTCCACGCAACGCTCCGGATGTCCCGGCGTCGGACTTCCCCACTGACGGAACTGCGAGAGCTCGTCCATCGTGAATTTTCCCGTGAAGGCAAGGGTGGAATAGAGCATTGTGCTCATGTGCCCCGGGTCGAGGAAAAAACGGTCACGCCCGTCCCAGAACGGGTTTTCCGGGTCATAGACAAGATACTCGGAATAGAGCACGTTGATGAAGTCGGCTCCGCCCATTGCCCCTCCGGGATGGCCGGACTTGGCCTTTTCAACCATAGAAGCCGCCAACACACGGATGTTGTCAGCGGCTCTATTCATATTTTTAACATCATTCTTCATAATGCAAAATGCTTGGAAGTGGTGGGATGCATAAAAGAGGGAGTGCAAGGCTTGCGAAATCTTTTTAACCGGAGCAACCTCCCGGTTGTGAGGATTAAAAAGTTGAGCGTAACGAAGCAATCCGCTTTCAGGCGCCCATCACATCAGAATGACTGGGCAATAGCAATGAAGTCATCAGCCTTCAAGGCAGCGCCTCCGATGAGGCCTCCGTCGATGTCGGGCTGCGCGAAAAGTTCCTTTGCGTTTGAAGGCTTGCAGCTTCCGCCGTAGAGGATGGTGATGTCCTCGGCAAGAGCGCCGAATTTCTCCGCGAGCACCTTACGCACGCATGCGTGGATTTCCTCAGCCTGTTCCGCTGTGGCAGTCTTGCCTGTTCCGATTGCCCAAACCGGCTCATAAGCGACGATGACCTTCGCCATCTCCTCCGGAGTCAGGGTGTAGAGAACGTTCTTGACCTGCTCGGTAACAACATCGAAGTGCTTTCCGGCCTCACGCTGCTCAAGGTTCTCTCCGATGCAGAAAATAGGTGAAAGACCGGCGGCAAGTGCAAGATGAATCTTGTCAACGAGCTTTGCATCAGTCTCACCGTAGTACTGACGGCGCTCAGAATGTCCGAGGATAGTGTACTCACAACCTACGGAGGCGAGCATATTCACAGCAACCTCACCGGTGTATGCGCCCTTCTCCTTGTCAGCACAGTTCTGCGCTGAAAGACCTACTGCTGAACCCTTTACGACCTCAGCTACCGGCGCGAGATGTACAAAAGGTGGAGCGATGATAAGTTTCACGTCCGCCGGAACCTCAGCCGACTTTGCGACAACTGCCTTTGCGAGCTCTACGCCCTCAGGAACCGTGGTGTTCATTTTCCAGTTTCCTGCAACGATGTGTTTTCTCATTTCAAATATATTTAAATGTTGTACATATATTCACAATATCCTGCAAATTTACAAATCTGTTTCGAATATACCGAATATAAAACGGGGCATTTTCCGTCAAAAGTCGCGGACTGGAGCAACCCGCCGAAGAAAATGAATGACAACGGCAGATTTGTACCAAATATTTACTACTTTTGCAGTTTGTGGGCTGCGTTCCACGGAACTTATGGTTTGAAATACAATGCTTATAAATATTGAAAACATATCATTCGATGAAGAATTTTGTTGAGGAATTGAAATGGAGAGGCATGATTCAGGACATCATGCCGGGAACTGAGGAAAAACTTATGGAAGGTCCGACGGCAGCGTATGTCGGAATCGATCCAACGGCTGATTCGCTGCACATCGGTCACATGGTCAGCATCATGATTCTCAAGCACTTCCAGAACTGCGGACACAAGCCGTTCGCACTCGTGGGAGGTGCCACTGGAATGATTGGCGACCCTTCGATGAAGTCCCAGGAGCGCAATCTTCTCGACGAGGAGACGCTTGCTCACAACGTGGCCTGCATAAAGAGGCAGTTGTCCCGTTTCCTCGACTTTGAGTCCGGAGCGGCCAACTGCGCCGAGCTTGTGAACAACTACGACTGGATGAAGGGATGGAGTTTCCTCGACTTCACACGCGACATCGGAAAGCATATCACGGTGAACTACATGATGGCCAAGGACAGCGTGAAAAAGAGACTCTCAAGCGAGTCCCGCGAGGGAATGTCCTTCACCGAATTTACCTACCAGCTTCTTCAGGGCTACGATTTCCTCTACCTCTATGAGCACAAGGGTTGTACGCTCCAGATGGGAGGTGCCGACCAGTGGGGCAACATCACGACAGGTTCTGAGCTCATCCGCCGCATGCTCGGCAAGGAAGCCTACGCGCTCACCTGCCCACTCATCACCAAGGCCGACGGAGGCAAGTTCGGAAAGACGGAGAAGGGCAACATCTGGCTCGACCCGGAGCGCACTTCTCCTTACCAGTTCTACCAGTTCTGGCTCAACGTGAGCGACGAGGACGCGGCAAAGTACATCAAAATTTTCACGATGCTCGACAAGGAGACCATCGACGCCGCAATAGCCGCACATGCCGAAAACCCGGGAGCACGTTCGCTCCAGAAACTGCTCGCGAAGGAAGTCACTGTCATGGTTCACGGGGAGAAGGAATACGAGAACGCAGTCGCGGCGTCCGGCATACTGTTCGGGAATGCCACGTCAGAACAGCTCAAGTCTCTCGACGAGAAGACATTCCTCCAGGTGTTTGACGGCGTCCAGACCTTTGCAGTGTCCCCGGCCAAGCTTCCATGCAACATTATAGACCTCCTTTCAGTGGAGACGTCTTTCTTCCCGTCGAAGGGAGAGTGCCGCAAGATGATTCAGGGCAACGGAGTCAGCATCAACAAGGAAAAGGTCAGCGACATCAACGCGCAGATAGGCTTCGAATCTGTGCTCGACGGAAAGTACATCCTCGCACAGAAAGGAAAAAAGAACTACTGCATCATCAAGGTTGAGTAGGTTTCAACAACAAGGCAAAGGTTAACACGTTTTTAACACACAATGAAGCGGTCGCAGAGAAATGATTTGTGCAGGCCGCTTTATTGTGTGCATGGAGGAGACAGGATGCTTTCGCTCCGCTCAAGATCCTTACTGCGGGATTGTCATAGACCGATTTGAGGAAGTCCACGCGGGCAAAGCCCGCTTTGGGACTTTAAGTTAAGAAGGAGGCTTATGTGAGCAAGCTCACAACGCCTCCTTCTTAACTTAAAGTCCCCGCAAACTTTCGTTTGCGAGGACTTCCTCAAATCGTGACCCGCACAGGATTCAAACCTGTAACCTTTTGATCCGTAGTCAAATGCTCTATTCAGTTGAGCTAGCGGGCCTCGTTTATTATGCTACTCTTCGTTCTTTACAAGAGCAAGCTTCTTCTCCTTGATACGAGCCTTCTTTCCTGAAAGTTCACGGAGGTAGAAGATGCGCGCACGACGAACTTTACCTACCTTGTTAACCTCGATTGACTCGATGAACGGTGACTGGAACGGGAAGATTCTCTCAACACCGATTCCGTTTGAAATCTTGCGGATGGTGAACGTCTTAGTTGCAGGTGAAGCACCCTTAATCTGGATGATTACGCCTCTGAACTTCTGAAGCCTTTCCTTGTCTCCCTCCTTGATACGGTAAGTGACAGTCACTGTGTCACCTGCCTTAAACTTCGGGTATGATGCAACTTTCTCATTTGCGAAAGCATCATTGACAACCTTAATAAAATCCATTTCAATAAGTTTTTGTGGCAACATTAAGGAATTACCCAAGACCCTAAGAGGTTGCTTTTGTTTTTGGGACTGCAAAGGTACGAATAAAATCTAAAACAGCAAATCTTTTTCAACTTTTTTCAAACAAAAAAGAGACCGGGATAAACCGGTCTCTGAATCACTATTTATCAAGCATCATCAAACTGCTTGGAGTGAAGGGATGAAGAAAAGGAATGGATGCAAGGCGGATGGTGAAGTCAAATACAGCAGCAACCTGATGGTTGTGAGGATTTTGACAAGACATCCAACGCAGCAGACAACCTTTTATTCGCCCTGAACAACTTCAAACTTGACAGTGCCCTTGATGTCCTTGTAGCACTTCACCGTTGCCTCGTAGAATCCGAGTTCCTTCACTGCATCAACAATCGTGATGTCCTTCTTGTCCACATTGATGCCCTGTGCAACGAGAGCATCGGCAATCTGGGCTGTAGTCACGGAGCCGTAAATCTTGCCGGACTCGCTCACCTTTGCAGCGACCTTCACGACAACCTCAGCAAGCTTGGCTGCAAGAGCCTCCGCGTCAGCGCGGAACTTAGCCTCCTTGTGAGCCCTCTGGCGGAGATTCTCAGCATGAACCTTCTTTGCAGACGCGGTGGCGAGAGTAGCGTATCCCTGAGGAATAAGGTAGTTGACAGCATATCCTGTCTTTACATTGACGATGTCGTCAGCGTGACCGAGGTTGGCCACATCCTTCTTCAAGATAATTTCCATATAGCTGTCCTCCTATTATTTCATAAGATCCGTAACGTATGGGAGAAGTGCGAGGTGACGCGCACGCTTCACTGCCTGGGCAACCTTCCTCTGGAACTTGAGTGAAGTACCGGTGATGCGGCGAGGGAGAATCTTACCCTGTTCGTTGAGGAACTTCTTGAGGAATTCAGCGTCCTTGTAGTCAACATACTTGATGCCTGCCTTCTTGAAACGGCAGTACTTCTTCTTTCTTACCTCTACTGTAGGAGGGTTAAGATAACGGATTTCATTGTTCTGTGCCATAGTTTACTCCTCCTTTTTAGCTGCCTTGTTTGCCCTTCTCTTCTCCGCGTAAGCAACTGCGTGCTTGTCCATAGCGAATGTGAGGAAGCGGATGACGCGTTCATCGCGGCGATACTGTGTCTCAAGGTCGGCGATCAGCGAAGGCTCTGCCTTGAATTCAATGAGATAATAGAATCCCGAGGTTCTCTTCTGGATAGGATAAGCCAGCTGACGGAGACCCCAGTCCTCTTCGTACACGA
>ERZ808246.959-NODE-959-length-22313-cov-9.539042_pt1 | contig 22313 bp, 36 predicted proteins | sample MGYA00521083_ERZ808246 | MGnify/ENA primary metagenome ERZ808246 (study PRJEB31516, sample SAMN03275577) | gut metagenome | biome: mammalia-associated habitat; material: feces | host: Papio cynocephalus | place: Kenya | collected 2012-07-07 ... | reverse complement strand
ATGGTGAGGCAGCCGGTGTCGAAGCCCTTGGCCACGAACCGCTTGCCGGTCAGGCGCGGGACCATGAGGTCGTCGGCGATCACGTTGACGGAGTCGGCCGTGGTGCTCACGATGCGCACCTGCAGCGTGCCGATGCCGCCTTGGACGTGTTGCGTCTCGCCGATGGTGTGCCCGTTCGTCGTGACGGTCTCGATGATCCACGGCGGCTTGTCGGTCGGCTTCGGCGCGGTCTGCCTGTACACGGCCCAGCCGTCGGGCGGTTGCGGGATGGCGTCGAGGACGGCGCCGGTCAAGGTCATGATCGACGTCATCTCAGACCACCTCCACGGCCGCCTTGGCCACGTGTTCCGCGAGCTTCGGAAGTTCGGCCTCGCCGTGCTCGTAGAATTCGTGCGTGCCACCGCCTTTTGCGGTGCCGAAGAAGGCGATGTTGGCGAGGCTGCCGGCGCCGCCCTTCGACGGGCCGATCTCGGCCGTGACGCGCCCAGCGGATTCCTTCACCTCGTAGGTGATGGGGATGCGGCGGAACGCCTTGTTGCCTGAGCTTGAGAGGTCTTCGCGCAGATCGTTCTTGACGTTCTGCGCGCCTTTCTTCACGGCCATGGCGATGGCCGCACGTCGTGCGACGCCTTTGGCGAGCAGGCGGTCTCCGAAGGCGGTCAGTTCGGACGCGTCGAACAGGCTTGCGACACTCATGCGTCCTCCTTCGCGTTCCAGCGGCAGGCGGTGGCGTGGCTTTTCTCGGATTGTGGGGAGATGAGCCGGAATCGTCTGCCGGTGAGTTGCGGGTTTGCTGATTCTGTGATTTCGACGACGTCTCCGGCGCGCAGGCCGGAGGTGCCGTATGGAAAGTGCACGTACAGTGACCAGACCAACGAGACAGCGCCCATGGCCTGCGCGGCGCTGCCTTCGGTCTGCTCGCTGGCGAGTCCGCCGGACGTCTGCACCTTGCACTTGCCCGCGTACACCGGCGCGGTGTCGGTGGTCGGCAGTCCGGTGTCCGGATCGGTGGCCGTGTCGCCTGGACGGGTGACGCGGCACTGGTCGGTCATGAGGCTTTCGGCCATCAGGCGGAGTTTCGGCAGGGCGGCGATGAGGGGTGCCATGCTTGGCATGCCTGCCTCCTCAGTAGTCGTAGGGGTAATGCGGCAGTGGGATGACCACCGGCTCCGGGGTGACGACGGCCGTGGCGAGGTCGCTGCTGACGCGTTTCAGGAGCATGTCCCACTCCTCGTCGAGGATGCTGATCTCTCCACGGCTGCGGGAGCTGTCGATGCTGGTCTGCATGTTGCCGTCGTCGATCTGCAGCATGGTGCTGCTCACGCCTTCCGGATTGAGCGCCTTGCGTGCGACGGCCGCGGATTCGACCTCCACGACGATGTCGCGGTAGGCCTCGTCCTCGCACCATTCGTCCAGCACCGGTATGCGGTTGCGGATCAGCATCTCGGCTCGGCGGAGCCATTTGGTGATCTGCTTGGCCTCCGTGCCGTCCGCGGCGATGTCGCGGCCGAGTTCGGCGGCGACGTCGTCCACTTGAGCGCAGGTCATGGCCGCCTCTTTACTGCTTGGCGATGATTCCGGCGTCGCGCAGGCTCTTCAGCAGCGCGTTGATGGTCGCCAGCTCCTGTCCGGAGGTGGCGTCGGCCACGGCGGCGCCCGTCTTTCCGGGCACGCCGGAGAGCACGGTGTCGAGCGGCTTCGCCGGGCCCGATGCCTGCGGCACGTACACCGCGCTTGCGGGGATCGCGTTCTCATGGCGTCCGTTGGTTGATTCCTTCATCATTCACCATCCTTGGCAGTGGTCTTCTTTTTGGCCGGCTTCGCGTCCGGCTGGTCGTCCGGTTCGGCGGATTCCAGTTCCTCGACCGTGTAGCCGTGGCGCTGGAAATAGTCGGACGGCTCGTCGGTGGTCTCGCCGACGCCTCCGACGAAGGTCACGCCGGCCGTGACGCCGGCGTACTCCTTGTTGGGCGAGTGGATCCTCCACATGGCGGTCACCTGACCTTGATCTTGCGGAGCACGGCCGCGGCCTTGGTGGCCTTCAGCGCGACGCCGACGGGGCCGAGCTCGACCTCGCCGCGGTGCACGGCGCCCGGCTGGGTGAAGTCCGGCAGCCAGGTCTTGACGAGGGTGCCGTCGGTGGTGGTGATGCCGCAGAAGCCGTCCAGACCGACGCGGTACGCGTACAGGCTGGTGGTGCCGTCATGGTCGATCGGGATGATCGGGTCGTTGGAGCCCGCCTTCTCGCCGGCGTCGGCGAAGAGGATGCCGCCGTAGGATTCGCGGGTGATCGGACGGCCGTTGGCGTTGGCGAGGCCGTCGATCGGCTCGCGCACGTACATGCTGGTGCGGCGCACCATGGCGCGGACGCGGGCGAGCGCCTTCTTGTTGCCGACCACGATGGTGGGGGTGCCGTCGAGCAGGTCGAGGAATTCGTCGAGGGTGTCGATGGCCTTGTTGCCTTTTTCGCCTTCGAGGTCGGTCCAGTCGTAGGTGCCGGTGGCGGGTTTCATTTCGGTGGCGGAGCCGGTAAGGGCCTTGTCGAGTCCGTCGAAGGCCTTGTCGTTGACGCCGGTGTCGCCGTTGATGACGGTGTCCTGGAAGAGGGTGACGGCCGCTTTGACCTTGTCGTTGACGTTGCGGGTGACTTCGTCGGATCCCTTGGGGCCGATGTTGGCGAGCAGTCGGTCGATTTCGAAGGCGCCGCCGAGGACGGCGAGCGTGGTGGTGTATTTCTTGGTGGTGGTGGTGCTCGGCGAGTATTCCGTGTTGATGGCGCGGAATTCGGCGGTGGGTTGGGTTTCCTGTCGGCGGTAGGAGTAGTCGAGGGTAGCGCCGCCTCCGGCGGGGTTGACGGCTTCGTCGAAGATGAGGGAGTCGAGGATGACGCTGGATTTGCGGAATTCGTCGATGACGAACGGGTCGTAGTCTTCGAGGGCGTTGTTCTTCGCCTCCGCGAGTGTGACAGCCATGTGGTTGTCTCCTTCCTTGTTTGTTGTTTATCGGTAGTATGCGGAAATCGCTTCGGAGAGGTTGGCCGGTTTCGGTTCCCCGCCTTTGCCTTGGCTTGGGTCGGGGTCGACGTGTGGCTTGTTCTGCACGTTGACGAGTTGCAGCAGGTTGTCGGCGTCGGCTTCCAGCTCTTCGCGAGTGGAGCCTTGCAGGCGTTCGGCCAATGCTTTCGGCAGCTGCTTGTCGATGGCGATTTCGTAGCGCAGTGCCTTCGCGGCGTTGCGCGTGCTGGTCTGTTCCAGGGTGGCGATCTTCTCGTTGGCTTTCTGCGCGTCGGTCTTGTCGCGGTCTTCGAACTCCTTGATGCGGGCGTTCGCTTCCGCGAGCTGTTCGCGCAGCGCCTTGTTGGTCCTGCGTTCGCTTTTGAGCGCGTTCATGCCGGATTCGCCGAGTTTTTCGTCGCCTTCCTGTCCGCCGGTCGCCGGCGGTTCGGACTGTTGGCCTTCCTGGTTCGCATCGCCGCCGCCCGGTTCCGTGTTGGCGTCGATGGTGCGGACGTGGTTGGTCTTCTGCCACCATTTCATGTGCATTTGTTCCTCCTTGTGTTTCCTTGGCCGCCGCGTCGCGTGGCGGTGCCGGCGCCGTCGCGGCGTCGGTGTGAAAATCTGGTTTCGGCTAGAGGATCCAGCCGTATTTGTAGAGCATGTCCAAGGCCTTCGCGTGGTCGTTTCCGCAGCGCGCGTATATGGTTTCGGGCATGAGTCGCGGCCTGTCGGCCTTCGTGTACCGGCCGCCGTTCTTGACGTATTCCTTGGCGTATCCGGCGTCGATCATGCGGGATGCGGCGAGGCCGTGGCGTGTGGTGCCTTCGGTCGTGTATTTGATGCGTTGGCCGTCGATTTGGGCGGCGCGGATGCCGCGTTGGGCGTTGACGAGCTGGTTGAGGTCGGCTCCGTCCGCGTAGGCGCGGGCGTTGGCTTTGCTCCCGAGGGCTCGGGCGAGCTGGTCGTCGTCGAGGGAGTCGAGGTATTCGGTCGGGCTGGTGCAGGCGTCGGCCGGCGCTTTGCGGCCGGTGTAGACGGCGATGCAGTCGCAGCGCGGGTGCCGTTCGAACGGCGTCTTCCCGCAGGGTTGTCCGGCGAGGATGACGCATCTGCCGCAGCTTGGCGGCGTCAGGCCGCGCACGTATGTGCTCTGGTAGCAGATACCGCGCGCGGTCATGCCTGTGGCCGACCGGTGCGTGTCGGCGAGCATGGTGCGTGTCCTGAGCACCAGCGTCAGTCCGATGCGGTCCATGGCCACGTCGACGGGGGCGCCGTTGGCCACGGCCTTCTTGCCGATGGTGATCGCCGTCCACATCGTGTCGACGGTGTCCATGCCGTTGCCGTTCACGCCGACCCACTGCCATGGGTCCGGCCTGTATTCGGGGTGTGCTGCGTTGACGTCGAAGCGTTCCATGATCTTCGGGGTCGAGGCGATCGCGTCGGAGGCGGTCGCGTATTGCGCCGTGTCCAATGCCTGGAACAGGTCGGGCATCATGTCGGCGAATGCCGTGTCGAAGTCGGGTTGCGCGTGCTTATGCCACAGTCTGGCCACCGTTATGGCCAGCCGGTTGCTGCGGTCGCGCAGCAGGCGGTTCTGCGCCGTCGCCTCCGTGGGCAATGTCTGCCCCGCCATCGTCCGCACCATAGTCCACGTCCTTCACGAATTGGCCATAGGATTCGTTGATCTGCTTGGCGAAGTATTCGCGTTCCTTGTCCTTGCGGGCCTCGCTCCATCCGAGCTCGTCCCATGCGCCCTCGCGGGAGAGGATGCCGGAGGCCATGAGCTTCGTGATCGCGTCGGCCCGCTGCGCGTAGGTCGGCGTGTTCGGATCCTCCCAGTCGCAGCGCACGAGGTTCGCGTTGATGTCGTCTCCGGTGGCGAGCTTGTGCGCCGTGGCCATGACCTGAGACCATGCGTCGCCGTCGACCGCGTTCTTCAGTTCGACGTTCTTCACGAGTCTCAACTCGTCGGCGCGGATGGCGCCCTCGGCGGCCGGGTTGGCGGTGTTCATGCCGAAATAGCGCATCGGCAGGCCGGTGATGGCGCTCATCTGCTCGCTCAGCAGGTCGATGACTGTCTTGAAGTTAGACAGGTCGGAGGCGGTGAACTGGCCGAATTTCGCGTTGGCGTTCTTGGAGGTGAGCATCGAATTGAAGTAGGTCTTTATAGCCGATGCGGGCTGTCCGGTCTTCGCGTCGATGAAGTCGTTGTGCGTCACGCCGATCGCCCATTTGCCGGGGACGGCGTGCGTCTCCATGGCTATCTGCAGGTCGAGGATGGCGCGGGCGGCCATGTCGGTCGGCTGCACCACGTCGGCCATCTCGCTTTCACCGAGGAAGTCGCCGGCGCGGGGGCGGTTGAGGAACTGGACAACCGGGACGATGCCGAGGTGGTGGTCGTTGCGGCCGGTCATGGTCCATTTGCCGTGCTGTTTTTGCAGCCAGAGCGTGTATTCGGGCGTGTATAGGGTCGCGTAGTCGGGCGTGCCGTGCTCCCATGGGTCGTAGTAGACGCGGAGCGCGGATTCGACGGTGCGTGTGCGCGGGTCGATGCGGGCGATCATGTTCTTGGATGATTCGACGCTGATGAGCGGATGGTCTGGGTCGTCGGGGTTGGCTCCGACGCATACGAAGCCGTGGCCCTGGACGCGTGTCTCCGTGTGCAGGAGCACCTGCTGGGATTCCATGTTGTTGTATTCCCACAGTTCGCGCAGCTCGTTCGACACCTTGTCGTCGTCCGGCATGGAGAAGGATTTGACCTGCTGGCGTTGCACGACGCTGTCGACCACGATGCGCGGCCAGTTGAGCGGGAACACGAACGCGCGCAGTTCGGCGGGCACGGCGATGCCGATGCTTTGGATGACCTGCCGGCCGCGGTAGTAGTCGTCCCACTGCCGGTGCGGCCTGCGCAGACGCGCGAGCCGGTAGTTGAGGCTTCTGATGAGTTTCGCGTCGTCGTCGGAAAGCCTTGATGCCTGGATGAGCTCCAAAACGGCCTCCTTACCATCCGTAGACCATGACGGGCGAGCCTTCCTTGCTCCAGCCGAGGGCGCGCATGTCGGAGGCGGCCTCGTGGGCGAGGATGTCGGCCATGGTGATGTCGATCTTCTGGTTTTCGCTTGGTTTGCCGAGCACGTACTTGTCGCCTGGCTTGGCGACCTTTCGGGCGGCCATCATGTGCAGTCTGGCCATCTGGTCGGCCGAGTGGGTGGTGGAGTGGTCGGCGGTGTCTTCCATGAAGCGGGTGAGCGCGTCGTACATGCGGCCGATGCGGTTGGTGGGCCATGGCACGACGATGTCCTCGCCGAAACGGCATGCCCATTCGTCGACCTGCGACTCCCACGGGTGCGGGTCGCAGTAGAAGCGCTGCACCTTGTACCGGTCGAACATTTCGGACACGCAGGCGTCGACCTCGCTTCGCGGGATGCGTCCCTCCCATTCGACCGGATTCCAATAGGCGGGGCGGCCGGAGGGGCCGTAGGTGGGTGTCCAGCGCCAGCCGTCGACGGTCTCGGCGCGCAGGGCGGTCCAGTCGCCGGATTGGGAGCCGTCGAAGCCGAGGCAGATCTCGGTGCCGTCCTTGGGCGGCTCGCGGTCGACGGTCGTGCCATCGTAGAGGGCTTCGGGCATGTAGGAGCCGAGGCCCTGCACGACCTCGCACCCGTAGAAGCGGCGCGCCTGCGCGGGGTCGCGTGCCATGAGTTCGGACGCGGTGGCCTCGACCTGGTCGAGCGGCACCCACGGCGATCCGGCGTAGACGAATTCTAGGATCTTGCGCCGGTCCTTCGGGTCTGCGAAGTCGAGCGACGGGTCGTGCTGGGGGAAGTATTTCATGATGTCCGGCGCTTGGCTTTCGTAGGTCATCTGGCCGAAGCTGGCGTCCATCGGATCCCACGGGTTGGTGAGCTCGAGCATGCGGCCGTCCATGGCCATGGCGCCGCGCATGACGGTGTCGCCGACGGCGAACATGCCGCTTCTGCGTGTCCAGATGCCGGATTCGTCGCCGAGGACGAAGTTGACGGGGTTGCCCAGTTTGGAGTGCGCGGACGCGGTGACCGGGTCGATGCGGCCGCCGTTGGGCAGTCGGATGAAGCCCTCGCGCACCTTCATCAGGTCGGCGAGGCGGCCGTTGCGCACCATGCTCTGCAATGGACGGTAGACGTTGGCGGTCTGTTCCTCCGAGGTGGCGAGCAATTGGATCAGCGCGGTGCGCCGTGGCATGCCCATGGGCTCGCCCGGCGCGTATTCGTATTCGAAGCCGCAGGAGCAGCCCCAGTCGGAGCACCGGAACGTCTCGCCGCCATGGGCCCAGCCGCAGAACACGCAGGGGCCGACGGCCTCGAACGCGGCAACCGCCGCGCCGAACGGGGATTTGCCGAGCTTCTGTCCGCCGACGATCTGCCCGCGCCTCCATTTGAACGCGGCGGCCTGCCGTGGGCGAGACGGGTCATACACGGCGTCGGGCTTGACGCGGTAGAAGTCGATGGCGTTCTCGAGCTGCCAGCCGACCAGTTCGAACGGCTTGCCCAAGTCGAAGCCGTTGGGGACGACGCAATGCCAGGCGATCCAGTCGGCGAACAGGAATCCGAGGGTCTTCGGCGCCTGCGACTGTTCCGCTTCCGTCATCACTTGTCCTCCTGCATCTCCATCCAACGCTCCCTGGCGCTTCTGATCGGCACGACCTTGCTCGATGTGGCGGTCGGTTTCGGCGGTTTCGTCTCGTCGTCCACGATCGTCCAGCCGTTGAGCCTCAATCCCTGCGGCGTGAGTCCGATGGTGTCCGCGTATCGTGCCAGCGTGGCACGGTCGGCGGCCTTCGCGTCCGCCGTCTCGCACAACACGAACTGGCGGCAGTAGAGGGCGACGGTGTTGAAAAGGTACCGGTATTTCGGCATGTGCCAGGCGATCGCCTGCGGCAGCTTCCACAGGTCCCGCCACAATGCGCGCTCACGACGGTTCCACGCGTCCGTGGCCGCGTCGTTGCGCTCCTTGTGCAGGCCGTCCTCGTCCTTCCACACATCCCAGACGATCCACTCGGACAAGGGGAAAGCCTTCGGCTTGTACCGGTAGCCCTTCGAGGACAACTGCACGACGTCCGCGCCGAGCCCGCGCAGGTCGGAGCGTTCCGAAGTCGGATCCGGCATCGGACCGGAGCGGATGCGCGCGCCTCCATGACCGACCATCACGCACCCCCCCAATCACATCGGAAAATCTACGGTTCGGCCGTCCGGCCAAAAACTTGAACCCTCCGCGAACTTGCGAGTCCCCTCACCGGCGGTCTGGAGACCACCTCGAGGGATACCCCCCTAGGGGTCTTCGTCCGAACTCGAACAGGAAAAATTCCTGTCTCACGCGCATTTCAACGCGTCCGGCTTTCGCCCGACGCGACGCCGAACGCAAACGGAAAAGCAACAACGACATCAATCACGTCTTCCAAACGACTCCGACAAAGGACGAACGACAGCAGCGAGCGAAGCGAATCGGACGGCGCTCGCCGACGTCAACGCCATCGCTCTTGATGACTGATCGCTTTATGTTGTCCGTCTCTTCGATTGCAGCTTCGATGTTCGGGACCTGTCCAAGACTTGCGGTCGTCGGTGTGGCCGAGGTCCCACGGCTGCGACGGCAAGACCGGCTGATTGCATTTTGCACAGATGGGGACGGCTCCGGCGCCCATGGCCGCCCGCCATCTCTCCCGCTCCCTGCGGTGCGCGGCTCCGTATCCACGCTGGCCTGACGTGCCCCGCCCGCGCTCGTATGCGTGGGCGTGGGTTTTGCAGAAGCGCGTGCCTTGCGGGACGAGCTGCGGACAATTGTGCCAGGCGCATCGACGAAGACTCATATCAAGCGCCTCCCGCCTCCAGCGCCGGGTATGGTGTCCGGCATGTCCGAGGTACGTCTCCCGCGAAGGTCCCCCGACCAGCCACCCCCGATTCATGGGCTACCCGTGCAACGGGTGCCGCCTCCTAGGAAGGCGTCCTTCGATGCGCAGGCTCCAAGGGTTACTAGTGGCTCCATGCCGGACAATGCCAATCATACGCGGGCAAAAGAAAAGCACCAGCCCCTTCGGGCATGGTGCAAGTTCTTTTACAGATTACGCGGACTCACCCTCCTGCGCAACCCGCGTGTCGACCAATTCGGCCTGGTTGAATTCCCATACTCCACGGCCAAGCCTGCGCGCCTTCGGCAACCGTCCACGCGCCAGCCAATTCGACACCTGCTTGCGCGTGGTACGCAAACCCGCCCGATCCGTCAGCCAGTCAGCGGCCTCCGCAGGCGAACACTCCATCACCGCCTCCGCCGCCTCATCGAACCGCCCAGCCACCAGCATGTCCAAGTCCAAGCGCTCGCCGCACTCCGGACACCAGCCATCCCGCATGCCCTGCGGCACAGCCAACGACGCCGAACAGTCGGGACACTGCACCACAGTCACCCTGCCATCCGAAGGCGTGCACAACCGGTCAATCCGCCGCAACAACCGATCCAGCCGATCAGCCAACTCACCAGCCGAAGGAGACTCCACCACACTCGACCACGACCTACAGACCGCCCGATACGCCGAACGCCACCCCTCCACCGGCAACAGCATCCACTTCAGATTGATGCAGCCAGCCAACCGAAGCATCAAACACGCAGCCTCCTCATACACCTCCAACCAATGCACGGACAACGGCAACCCGGCCGAACCACCACGCGAACCACGCCCGCGCTCGCCGATGTGGGCTTTGCGGTCGGCGAGCGCGCGGAGTTCGGGGATGGTTTTGGCGAGGCTGGCTGTTTGTCGGCGCATGTGTTTGGCGCAGTTTTTGCAGAGGGGTGTTTGTGCTTCGGTGCCGCATTGCTGGCATTTGTTCATGAGGGGTCCCGCTTCCGGCTAGAATGGTGGTTGGTTTCTTGGAGGTTCTGCCGGTTGGTGGGGCCTCTCTTTTTTATTCTCCCTGTTGGGCTATCTTATGCATGAGCATGCGGCTGATTTTGTTTTCCTCGTCGCGTTGGTCGGCTTGGTCGAGCATGTCGGCCGTGTCTTGCATCAGGTGGGCTTGTTTGAGTGCCTTGGATGCCTGGATGGTGGCCATGGTGAGCGCGTGGCTGATCTGGATGTCCTCGCTGCCGCTGAGTGTTTGGATGTCGGCGAGCGCTTCGCTGATGTGTTTTTGTAGTGCGATTGCTTGGCGTCGGATGGTTTCGGCTGCGTTGAGACGGTTCACGCTTTTGTCGATGTCGTTGCTCATTGGTTCTTCCTTGTAGCTGTGTCGATGTGCTTTTCGTCGAGGTTGATGTGTTCGATGTTGGCGCGGCGGCGGAGGGTGTGGGCGTATTCGTTCATGAGGTCGAGCTGGTGGGACAGCAGGCTGATCGGGCAGGTGGGTTCGAAGTCGAGGCTGCCGTCCGCGTATTGTCGCAGCATGTTTCTGAGTCTGTCTGCGCGGGCGGTCAGCTCTTGGTATTCGACGATCATCCGTTCCTTGTAGTCGTCGGCGGCGGTGTTTTCCGCTTGGTCTGCTGCCGTGAGCACTTCGATGGCCTGACGGAGGTATCCTTGACGGATCCATTCCGGCGCGGCCTGCCATTCCTCATGGATGATCTCGGCGGAGTCTTTGCGGAGCGCCCATTTGAGTCCGAACAGGCGTTCGGCGGCGGCTTCGGTGCGCGCGTCGATGGGCGGTAGTGGCGGGTCTAGTGTTTCCTCGCTCATTTCGTTTCCTTCCTCTGTTGATTGTGCATGGTCTTCCAGGTCTTATACCTGAGCAGGAATACGAGCCATCCGGGGATTTCGGTCCAGATGGTCAGGTGCGATGATGCGGCGTACAGCTTCCACCACCTGCCGCAGACGACGCAATGCTCTATCCTGCGCAGACTGACGTCGCCGTATTGCGTCGGGCCAATGCCATTGCTGGCACAGATGAACAGTCCGGACGCGCTCCGGCACGCGTGCGGCTCTCGCCGCCTATCCCGCTTGATGCCTCTCACTGTTCCGGCTCCTTGTCGGCTCCGCTGACGTGGTTCCAGTCGCATGAGATTCCGGACGCGCCGTAGCCGCCGGCGGTGATGATGCAGTCGACGCGTCGCGTCTCGGACAGTGTGACGATGCATTCCTTGATGCCGTCATCGGACTCTTCGGAGCATGTGGCGCCGGTGGCGGCGATGGCGTGCGCCGGGGTCGACGTCTTGGATGCGCTGCCGCATCCTGCGAGCGCGACGCAGAGTGTGAGGGTGATGGCGGTGAGTGTGGCGCAGATGGTGTTTCTCATCGGTTTTCCTTTTTCGTGTGTGTGGTCCAGTGGTTCCAGTTGCGGATCGCGCGGTTGAGGTTCGGTTTGCCGGTCTGGATGATGCCGTGTCTCATTCGGCAGGCGGGGCAGACGCATACCCATATGGTCGCGACGTGTTCCCGGTTGTCCGTGCGGTAGCAGCGGCCGGCTTGGACGATGATGGGTCGTGCCTTGCCGCATTCGGGGCATGGTACCGGGCGTCTCCATTTGCGTGGATGCTCCGGCGAGAGTTGGATCGTGTGGAAGATTTCCATCGGTCAGTCCTTTCCGTAGATGGCGAGGCATCTGATGCCTTCGCTGCGGCTGTTGGTACAAGTGTTCGAATCATGGTCGATGACGTCCATGCCGACGCCTTCGAAGCGGAGGACGGCGGTGCCGTCGGGATGTCGGATGAGTTCGAGGTGTCCGTCGATGACGACGTCCTGGATGGTGCGGGCGATGCAGCGGCGGCCGATCAGGATTGCCGGGTCGGCCGACCGCCACTTGTGCAGTGGGACGATGACGTTGGTCATTCCCTGCCTCCCATCCAGCCGATCAGGATGGCGAGCGCGAGGAGGATTGCGGCGGTGGCGCTCATGACTGTCCGCCTATCTCGGGGCTTGCGAGCGTCGTGGTGATCGCGTCCTTGGCGATGAGGCGCCATGGTTCGCGGCCGTTGGCGTCCATGTCCTCCCATTCGAGGTGTTTGCGGTGGCCGTTGGCGTGGAATCGGTTGTAGATGGCGCGGGCTACGGCGTATTGGGTGTCGAGGCTGATGACGAGCTGTTCCTGCTGGTCTTCTTCTGGCTTTTGGTTCATTGGTAGGTCTCCGGTCTGGGTGGTTCGAGCAGTGCGGCGAGCGCGTAGCTGGCGAGGCTTGTGACGAGTGTGGCGACGATCAGTGCGATGTGGATGGCGAGCCATGCGAGTGGCGTCCAATGGTGGGTGGCCTGTCCGACGATCGCCCTGATGGTGGCGTGCGGGATGAGCAGCAGCGCGAGGAGGGTGAACAGTGTGGCGGTGGCGTCTCCGATTCTGTCGGCGAGATGGCGGATGGTGTCTCTCACTTGTGGTCTCCCGTCTTGGCGGCGAGTGTCTCGAGCATTGACTTGTAGTCGCGGATGTCGCGTTTGATGCAGGATTTCACCCGGTGCAGGCCGCTGTCGCCCTGGTATGGGTCCGGTGCGCCGAGCACGGTGACGAGTCGGCGGATGGTGGCCATGTCGTATTTCCGGTAGGTGAGCCATGCGTCCGGGTTGAGGTTGAGTCGGCGGAGGAAGTCGAGGTCGAAGTCCACGTTGGTTCCCGCCGGCACGAGTGTGAAGCGTTGCGAGAGCGAGTCGAGGAATTCCTCCACGGCGTTGGCCACGACCGGCATGCTGTCGTCGCGCGCGGAGCCGTTCATGAGCTCGAACAGCAGGCCGTTGTCGGTGTGCATGGAGAAGGCGACGGAGTCCATGGCCAGCAGGTCGAGTCGTTCCGGTCGGATGATGCGGGACAGTGATCCGAACTTTTGTTCGCCCAGCATGTCGGTGCATTCCATGCCGATCTCCAATGGCAGGCTTCTGCGCCTGTCCACGCCTGTGGTCTCGAAGTCGATCCACAGCAGCGCCTCCGGTTTGCCGTCATTCGTGTGCATTTGTCATTCCTTTCATTTGGATCGTCAATGTTTCGCGCATGGTCAATGGCGTGGCCGTGCCGTCTGGGTTGAGTCGGAGCCATCTCCCCTGCCAGTCGCGCACGGGAGTGGCGAGCGGATCGCCGCCGAGGGGGACGATCAGTCCCAATCGCTCGGCCTCGGCCACGTGCTGGTGGACCCAGCCGTGACAGCCCGTGTCACCGCTGCCGCACAGTTCGACGATGTTGGCGGGACTGTGCCGCACCTGAGGGTCGGCCGCCCTGCGGAGTTGCCGGTGGTGGCCTGAGCGGCCGGGCCATCTGGACGGGTCGTGGATGTTCGTCCCGCAGCGCATGCAATGCCATCCCTGCCGTTCCAGGGCGATGCGCTTGGAATCGTCGAATTCACTCACCGTCCGCCTCCGGCAAATCGCTGGACAGCCCCATGAGGGCGGCGCAATTGACTCTCACGCGCTCCGCCCATTCGGCGAGCTGGTCGCTCTTGCAGGCGAGCGCCTGCAGTTCGATTCGGCTGGCGGTGGTGGCCGTGTCGATGAGGAGATCGCGGAGTCTGTCGATTTGTTCGCGGGTCATCATTCGTCTTCCTCCTCGTCTTCGTCCGGCTGGTCGGCTTCGGCGATCAGGTCGGCGAGCGCCTTGAGGTGTTCTTTTTCGTCGTCTGCGGGCTGGTATCCGAGGTCTTCGAGGATCTGGTAGTAGGCGGGGATGCGTCGGCTGGTGTCGGTGACGGTGGTCCAGTCGGATGGGTCGATGAACCATTCGAAGCGGGCGGCGAGGATGGACGCGGCTTCCAATGGCCAGTCGGCGGTCTGCAGGCTGATGCGCGCCGCCGTCGGGGCGTCTTCGGCAACGATGTCGGTGATCTTCTCGTATTCCTCGCGGGCTCCGGTGCTGTCGTTCCAGGCTCGGAGGGCGTCGGTGAAGCCATCCGGAGACGGGTCGATGATCTGCAGGAGTCCAAGTCTTGCCGTGGTCTCGATGAGCTTGGCGCGTTTGATGGCATGGAGATGGCCGTGGAGCCATGCCATGCGATTGTCGGCCGTCGTGGCGGCGTATTCTTCGAGCGCGTGCTGTCGGGCATCGCGTTCGGCCTGTTCGGCGGCTCGCCGGGCTTCCTTTTCGGCGTCGGCGGCCGCATCGCGACGATCCCAGAAGTATATCGTCTGCGTCGCTTCGTGGGAGGAGACCGCGTCTGGATTCAGCTTGCGGAGCTCTTCGATGGTCTCTTCCGGAGTGCCCGCGTTGGAGAAGATGGCACCGGCGTAACGCCATTCGGAATCCGAGAAGGTCTCTCCGGGGTCCTCGATGACGTTAAGACCGGTGGTGCCGGTAGTGAGGAGCGCGGAGACATCGGCGAACCACTGACGCCGGCGATCATCCAATTCGATGTTGTGGAGGATGTAGTCGAAGTTCGAGGTCCCCGCGGCGCGCGCAAGGCGTTCCTGCCTGTCCGGCTGGCCATCGTAGCGGCTGATGGCGATCAGCTGGCCGATGGTGAGCTGGTCGAAGTCGTCGCGCGTGTGCCTGATTTCGGCGGGAATGCTGGCCATGGAACGGCGGTCACGCACGTAGTCGACGCTCCTACCGAGCCTGTGCGCCACGCCGGCGGTGGTGGCTCCGAGGTCGAGCATGCCCTGGATCGCGTCGGCCTCCTCAAGCACGGTCAACTGCTCCCGCTGACAATTCTCGGTGACCATCGCCTCGAGCTGCTGGAGCGGCGTCAAGTCGAGCACGAAACACGGCACCGCACCGGTGCCCGCCTGCTTGCATGCGGCCAGACGCCGATGCCCGGCGATGACGCGGAAGCGGCCGTCGCCGTTGGGGACGACGCTGAGTGGCGAGAGGAGGCCGTTGGCCTTGATGCTGTTGGCGAGGTCGGTGACGTCGCCGATCTGTTTGCGTGGATTGTCCGGATGCGGGTCGATGCGGCTGGCGTCGATGAGCCTGACCTGGTTGCTTTCGTAGTTGCTCATTGCTTCTCCTTGCTGGTTTCTTGCTGGTTGTTGAGTTTTTCTGCGCATGCCTGGCATGCCTTCCACCATTCGGACGGGTTGCCGTTGCGGAGGCTGCCGGTGTGGTCGTATTCGTCCTCATGCGGGTCCATGAGCCGGTGGACGTGTTCGCAGTCCCACGTGTGCTTGTGGCGTCGTGGTGGTGTGGCGGGTTCGGGCGCCCAGGTCTCCCACTGGTCGCGGAGCCACGTGTTGAGCCGTGGGATGTGGCCGGTACGGACCTGGCCGTCGTTGACGGCGCGCTTGTAGCGGCGGAGCGCGGCTTGGAGCCGTGCGAGCTGGACCGGGTTTCCGGCGATGCTGGCGTACAGGCTCCGGGCTTCGGTCTCCGCTTTCCGGCCGGCTTGGCCGACGGTGCCGGGGTAGGCTTCGGCGAGCCTGTCGAAGCCGGTGTCGGTTTGCTTCGGTTTGCCGGCGGGAGGGGTCGGAGAGGGATTATCGGTATAGGTATCGGTTTTATGCCACGCTTTTGCTTGGCTTTCGTCTAGCAAGTTGCTAGACGTTTTGCTACCGTCCTGCTTCCGATTTGCTTGGCTTTCCTCTGGCGTTTCGCCGTCGGATTGCTTGGCTTTTTGCTTGGCGGCCTTGCTACGTCCGCCCTTGCTCCCGGCCTTTCTCCGGGCTTCGAGCTGTTCGGGCGTGAGCACCTTCGGCTCCTTGCAGATGCCTTCGGCGTAAATAGGACGCCATCCACCGTCGTGCTCCTCCATGAGTCCCGCGTCGATGAGCTGCTGGAGCTGTCTCATCGTGCCGCCGGCGTCCTTGAGGTCGAGCTTGTCGAAGTGGCCGGGGTATGCGGTCGGGTCCTTGGCCTGCATCGAGACGCCTTTGGAGTGGATGACGCAGAGCTTGACCCACAGGCCCACGGTGGCGAGCGGCAGGCGTTTGATGCGCCTGTCGTCGGCCATCTGGTCGTCGATGATGAACCACATAGCTTCTTCTCCTTCCGTGGTTCTTTGTCCGGTGGCTTATCTGATCTCGCCGGTGTCCGGGTCGATGGTCTCCCCCACCTCGCCGTCCTCCATGTCGAGACTGCGGCGCAGGTCGTCGATGAGGATCATCTGGCGTGACGTGGCGGGCTTGGCGCACATGTTCTCCATGGCCAGTCCGGCGTCCAGGATGCGTTGGGCGAGGTCGGCGCAGTCGTACACGGCTTCGGTGATGGCGTGCATGCCGCCCCACTTGTCGATGTGCTCCTTCTTGGTCTTGGTGTCCATGCAGGCGCGGCATGCCTTGAGCACGACGGCCGCGGCCTTGGTGACCTGCTGGGTCTTGCCGATGAGGTCGATGAGCGTGTCCGGCGTCGCTTCCTGCGGGATGAGCGCCTGCTGTTCCGTAGCTTTCATCGTTTCTCCTTGTCCTTAGAAGTCCGGTTCATCGCCGGTCTTGCCGAATTCCCCGAATGATTGAGAGGCCGCCGGCGCGCCCCACGGATCCTCGGCCGGCGGTTGCGTGGATTGCGCGGGCTGTTGCGGCTGTTGGCTCCAGCCGCCGGCGCCGGTGTTGATGGCCGATGGTTGCGGCGATGCCGGGTTGCCGTAGACGGGGTCGCCCTGACGGCTGATGCGGCTGACCTGCGCGGTGGCGTATCTCAGGCTCGGGCCGATCTCGTCCAATTGCATTTCGATGACGGTGTGGTTGGCGCCCTGCTCGTCCTGCCATGAGCGCTGTGTGAGCCTGCCCTGGGCGATGACCCGCATGCCTTTGGACAGTGACGAGACGATGTGCGACGCGAGGTCTCCCCATGCGGTGCAGCGCAGGAAAAGCGCCTGTCCGTCCTGCCACTGGCCGGACTGCCGGTCGTAGATGCGCGGCGTGGACGCGATGGTGACGTTGGCGAGCTGCCTGCCTGACTGCGTGGTCTTCAGTTCCGGATCCGCGGTGAGGTTGCCGACGATGGCGAGTGTGGTTTCTCCGGCCATGTCACTCCCCTCTCACGTATCCCGCCGGCTCCGGGCCGAGCTGGCTGGGGTCCTTGGCCTTCCACGCGCATTTCGCGCGGAGGCATCCGGCCTCCCTGTCGATGACGATCTCGCCGAAGCGTGCCGGCGCGACCATGGTGAGCGGCCAGCTGCGGTCGCGGTTAAGCGCGCTGATGGTCGTGTACAGTTCGCCGATCAGCTCAGCGGCCGACATGTCTACGCTGGTCGGCGTGAGCGGCCATTCGAACCACTTCTCGCCTTCCGGGCGGGTGGGTGTCTTGCTTGGCAACGTGTGCCTCCTTTGGATTGGATTGGATGTCGTGCCGGAGCGCGGAATCGAACCGCGCATCCACTTCCGCCGGCGTGATCTGGACACGCCGATCCATGGCGTCCCGCAACCAGCGCGGGCTCCGGCGGAGCGGACGGGAGGAGAAGAAGAAGATGACCCGTCCGCCTGGTGTTAACGTCTTTTCCTTGACGGTTGGGCGGCTCCCGCATGGACGCGCATGACGAACCACGTCCATGCCGCAATGTGAGCGGAGCCGTCCAAGTCTCCTATTGCTGCTGCTCCAGCCACCGCATGACGCGGGGATCCGAGCAGAGACGGCGCATGATGACGGCCGCGGGTATGAGCACCGCGATCGGCGCGGCGATGAGGTGTTCGATGGGATGCGTGCACGCCGGCGTGCAGTACAGCACCCACATGGCGGCGATCCAGATGGCGGCGGCGAGCTGGCAGAGGATGGCGTGTGCGAGCCTGGTCATGATTCCTCCTCGTCCATCTCGCGCAGCACGCGGTCGATTCCGGAGCGCAGCACTTCGAGCGCCGCACGGCTGATGGTCACGCCCTCCAAGTGGCCCTCGTCGGTGATGATGCTGATCCGGGCGGCCTTGACGTCGGCGCCGTAAGTGCGGTCACGGAAGACGGTGACCAGAAAAGAGTCTTTCGGATCCTTCTCCATGGTGGTTTCCCTGCACATTCTGCTGTCCGTCCTTAGTGCCGGCGCGTGCCGGCGTTGGCGTCGAATGCTTCGATGCTGGCGACGCTGACCATGACCTTGCCGTGGTATCCGCTGGGCTGGCGCATCTTGATGCGTCCCGCCCTCGCCCACTTTCGGAGGGTCTTCTGGTCGACCCCGCCGAGCATCGCGCTGGCCTGCTTGAGACTGACCCAACGCGGCGCGTAGGCGGTCTGCCTGACGGCTTCCTTCGCTATCTCATGGGCGAGCGCTACCGGGTCGAGGATTGGTTGGTCGGTGATGGTTGCTTCCTGCATGGCGCGTCCTTTCTCAGGCAACGTCGGCGAGCGCCGGCATCTTGATTTCGAATCGGTCGGCGAGGAAGTCGATTGGTTTGTAGCCGGTGTTGGTGGCGAAGGCGTCGATTTCGCTGAGTTTGAGTTCGACGGTGCCGTTGATGCGGCGGCTGGCCATGTCGACTGATTGGTGCCAGACTTCGGCCACTTTGGCGACCGGGATGTTTTGAGCGGCCATGACCGCACGAATCCTCGCCGATGCCATGTCGTTGATGTTTCCGTATGTCATGTTTCCTCCTTGACGGTTCACATTATGCGCGCAATTGCGCGCACTGTCAAATCAAAACACGCGCATTTCGTCTCACCTGCGCGCATGTCCGCGTAATTGCGCGCTATAATGAGGGGTGTGGGTAGCAAAAAACTAGAAGTAAGCCCATTCGGTCGGCAGGTGAGCAAGGCCATCCGATCTGAAATGGGAATCCACAGAATGTCAGGCAGAGAACTTGCGAAAACAATAGGAAGAGGTGAGACATATGTGAGACAGCGAGTCGCCGATGAAAAAGAATGGGCACTCAGTGACATTTCGAAAATCTGCGAAGTGTGGAACATGAGCCCGGAAGATCTCATATCGAAAGCCTCGCAGTGAACGACACGCCCCTACCGCTGCTTTGCGGCAGGGGTGTTTCCATATCTAAGCTTGGGACAGGTGCAGGAGAAGAGAAAGGAAAACCATGTCACCGAAGAATGGTCTGAAAATCCGCCAGCCACACAAGCTCGGCATAAAAATCAAGACTCTGGGGAAGAGCGACGTGAGCTTCAAGGCCGCGGCATGCGTATGCGTGGCTCTAGTATGTCTCGCCGTGTTAATTACAGCGCCGATAGCGCACACGATCGGTGTGAGGTCGGAGGCCGTAAAGCAGGTGGCAAAAAGCATGGCTGCCGACAAAAAGGACTACTCGAAGCTCATCAAGGATTACAACCAGCTCGTAGACGAATACAACAGCGTCGCAGACGAATACGACGACGCAAAGGATACCATCTCCGAAGCTGATAACGTGAAGGCCGGAATCAAGGATCTCAATTCGCAGCACGACGAATTACAGAAAAAAGTGGATGCGAAGAAGGCCGAACTGCAGTCTCTGACCGGACAGGCCGACCAAGCTAAGAAGAACTCCATCTCCGACGGCGTATGGCAGGTCGGAAAAGACATCGACGCCGGAACATACCGCGCCACAAGCCAAGTGGGCAGCGACTGCTACTGGGAGATCTCGACAGACAACGGCGATAATATCATCCAGAATGATTTCCCTGGCGGCGGATACCCGGAAGTGACGGTAGGCAACGGCCAGCAGCTCAAAATCAGTTCCTGCGGCACCATGACCAAACAGTGAACAACTCGCGGCTACAGCCCGGCGCAATTCGTGCCGGGCTTTTCTTTTGCCTTACTCGTCCATCGCGCCCAGCTCGGCGAGTCGTGCGCGTAGCTGGGCGATCTCCCTGTCCTTGTCAGTCTCGGCCGAGGATCCCGCATCCTGCTCCTGCGTGGCGATACTGGCGGCAACCCTGTCGGCGAGCGCGCGTTGTCTGTCTTCGCTGAGTCGCTGGTAGTGCGCGGAGGCTGGGGCGTGGCCTGTGCGGCCTGTACTGCGATGCGCTGCGGCTCGTCATCGTCGACGAGCGCCTGCTTGACCATCAGAAGATCTGCACGCTCTGCCATGAGCTCGTGCATGCCAGGCATGGTGATCCAGGGTGCGGGGCGGTCGGCGCGAAAGCGGAACGGCGCACGCGCAAAGAAACCGCGCTGTGGCTCGTCAATCCGGCCGAATACGCAAGCGCCGAGCGCCTGTACGACGGGGATCCATATCTCATCGCGTGCGAGCTTGGCGTGACGATACAGGTGGTCAACGACTACCGGCAGATACTGAGCGATTCGCCGCGCTCGTGTGATGGCGTGGCATTGTTGCATGGGGCGCGATGAGCGACTAGTACTGCCGCACCTTACGGCAGGGACTCCCCTTTTTCCACGATTTGCTCAGAGATGTATTGCCATGCAGGCGTAGACTATTGCCCGACCATTGGAGAGAAGAAGAGAAAAGAGGACGACACATGCTTGTGGTCATCATCTTACTGGGAGTGTTAATCGCCTATACCTGCATCACGGCATGCAGCAAAAAAGACACTCCCCCAACCCAAGCCGAGGACGAGACGGAAACGATCGACACCATCAGTGCCGAAGGCCTGACACCAGTGCGCATGCTGCCAGTCGGACGAACCCCGATCGTCGGCGAGTACTATCGTCAGTCGGCGATCGGAAACGCGGTATACGGACGCGAGCGCGAAGTGGCACCGATGGGAGAATGGGACAATACGCTCACGCTCACCGCATCTATGCTGAGGGAGCCGAGCAATCGATATGACAGAAACGCGGTATCCGTATCCATCAACGGCATCGTCGTCGGCTATATCGCAAGGGAAGAGACTCGTCTGTGGCAGTCATGGATGACGCTGATGGAGAGGAACGGCAGATACCCGACATGCGACGCCGCGGTGTATCGCAAGAACAACGGGGCATACGAGATCATCCTGCACTGCACTCCCTCGACGCCGTTCGCAGCGAATGACTGCCCGTCCGGATTCGTCTGTCTGGATGCGGAACATCAGGTCGCAGTCCTGGGAGAGGAACTCCATCAGGACAAGCTTGGAGCGTACGGAGCAGACGCATTCGTATGGGTCACATTGAAAAAGGGCGAGATCCCGAAGGGCAAGTACAAGGGGAACCCCACATACTGGGCTTCGCTGGACGGCACCGAAATCGGGTACATAACCGCGACTCAATACGAGAAATACAGGATGCGGCTGGGAATATCCCCGTCCTGCTGCGTCGCCTTCATCTCACAGGGAGCCAAGAAGCTCGAGCTCTCGCTGATGCTTCCAAAGGCCTGATGCCCAATAATCCAGACCCCGGCCGCCCGCATACCGCGAGCGCCGGGGTTGTTGCTTTTATGTGAGTGCCTTCCATGCAGCGATACCGGCGAATACCAGGACGCCTACGACGCATGCCCATTGGACTATCTGGTCGCACGCCCATGAGTACCAGAACATCTTCCTGTGTCTTGATGCGAGGATGTTGGGGCGTTTCTGTTCGGGGAAGTTCCCGTACATCATGTTTGAGATTCTGACGAAGAAATGGAGAAAAGGATGCCAGCCTGCAGCCTTCAGCAGCATGTTCATGCTGCTCACGCCTCCCGAATTTGATGAGGGAAACTCCATTCCCATGTCGTCCGGCAATTTGCTGATCTGCGATTCGTCGGTCTTCGGAGGGGCCATGTCGTCAAACGTCGTGAAGTCATCGTCCAAAGTCGGGATGTCGTCGGCATCGGGCGCGTCGGCCCATCCGAAATAGTCATCCTCCTCCATCACAGGCCAAGGATCTTTCGTCTGTACGCGACGGCATCCACGGATACGCGGAACGTGTTCGCTATGGAGATGTTGCTTTCCCCAGCTTTCGTCATTCTCCTCAGTTCCGATTCAGGCATGAGCAGGGAGCCGGCGAACTCATTCGCGATCACTTCGAAGAGATTGCCGCGTCCTGCATCGCTGCGCTTGTCTTTATACCCCTTGCCGACAGGTATGGCCTTGACATAATCGGCAAGACGTTCGTCTGACGTGGTGTGCGTCATGTAATGTCCGAGCTCATGGGCGGCGCTGAAGCGCATCCTGTTCAATGGCTGATCCTTGTCCAAATACATGGTGACGTTGTTGTCTCCCCCGACGAGCATGCCCCAAGTGTCCGTTCCGAGCTGTGAGGTATACACTTCTATGCCGGCATGCCGCGCAATCTCCACCGGATCCACCGGATATGAGCCAGTCGGCCAATAGTTTTCCAAGGTATCCTTCGCGAGGTCCCGCGCAATCTGCCTGGCTTCGCCATACGTCATCGCCTTCATCGAGTCCCTCCTTCGGCTACACCGTATATTCACAGTTTCATTCGGCTGTTGGACGTTTCACGGAAAATCACGCCGATTATCTCAAAATCGGTCCTTCTCGTGACATTCCGAACCACCCGTGTCGGCGAGCGCCTTGAGTTGTGCGATCTGTTGTTTGAGTTCGGCGATTTCCCTGTCCTTGTCGGTCTCGACCGGTGCGGTGCTTGGTTGCGTCGGGGTGATGCTGGCGGCGACCTTGTCGGCGAGCGCGCGTTGTCTGTCTTCGCTGAGTCGCTGGTAGTGCATGGCCAT
>ERZ808246.958-NODE-958-length-22324-cov-22.790291_pt1 | contig 22324 bp, 18 predicted proteins | sample MGYA00521083_ERZ808246 | MGnify/ENA primary metagenome ERZ808246 (study PRJEB31516, sample SAMN03275577) | gut metagenome | biome: mammalia-associated habitat; material: feces | host: Papio cynocephalus | place: Kenya | collected 2012-07-07 ... | reverse complement strand
AACATCCGTGAGGTCTACGTTTCGTTCGGGTTGCATGAGTCGTTTGTCACCAAGACCGAGAACGGGAACATGACCGTGCTTCAGCGGTTGGAAGACTCTGGGAAAAGCGTTGAGTCGCGCTATCTCAAATTCGAGAAGACGGTTGAGACGTTCACGCTTGAAGACGGGTCGAATTCAGGCCCGCTGACGATTGGCATCGCCTATCGACTCAGACAGAAAGAGGGCCTACGCGAGCCGGTTTCGGAATGCCCGTCTGAACGCTACGCAATCGTCCCGACGACAAATCGCAACGTCTTCGTGTTTTTCCCCGCCGAGAAGGAGACGAGCGGCCTACGGTTCTGCATCCATGCGCCATTTGCATCGACTGCGGCGAGAGACAGCGTCCGGGACACCAATGACAATCGAAGGATTGTCTTTCTGTTGGTCGAGTTGCTGGCGGAAAGTCTGTTCCGTCTGAAGGACGAAGGATTTCTGTCAACGGAGTTTCTGGGCATATTGCCGAATTCCAAGGACAAGGTCGCCGATCTGTATTCTGGTTTCCATGATCGGGCGATCTGGCTGTTCAGGGACGAGCCCTTGATGCCGACGCGGTCTGGCGGCTATGCGCCGGCGGCGGATTTGTTCAGGGGGTCGGCGGCCATGAGTGGCGTCATCAGCGACGAAGATCTCGCTGAATTCCATGGCGAGGGTTCGAAATGGGTCAAGAACGCGAAGATGATACATTCGCCCGCTGACTGTTTTCTGTCTGACCTGGAGATTCCTGAATACGACATTGAACAGTTGGTCGACGACTTGGAGACAACCGATGCTCAGCAGGTCCGGCAGATGATGTCGCGGAAGACAATCGACCAGTTGGCGTCGCTCTATTCTCAGTTGTCAGAATATCTCGACTGTCATAAAGACGAATCTTTGCGGGCGATTCCGATTATTCGTCTATCGACGGGTGAGATGGAGTGTGCTGATGCGGGGATCTTCACGGGCGAACCGCTTCAGGAGGTGGGGGATATACAGGGATGCAAGTTCGTAGACCCCGAGATCTACGGCGACAACCGGCAGTCACGTCAAAGGGATGAGATTTTGCGGTTCTTTCGGGATCTTGGCATTGAGGAATGCAACGAGACCTCAATGATGAAGTCGTTTATCGACCGCTTTTGGAAAGACAAGGAGAAACGGCGCCTGTCGGATGTCGATTGGTCTGCGTATTTGGCAAGACTTGTGAAACTCTTAGAGGCGAAAAAGATTGATGAAGAGATCGCAAAGAGGTTCCCGGTGCGCAGTCAGCGCGGACAATACATTGAAATCTCCAAGGCGTATATAGACGATCCTTATCTCAAAACTGGCCTGTCATGCCTTGAGGACGCGCTTGCCTCGGCGGGATTTCACTTGCTTGATTCGCTTTATGAAAAGCGCCTATCGAAGAATGTGTTGGAGAAATTCCGGTTAATGTTGAACGAACTGGGTGTGCACTCGCAACTGTGGTTGGTCGAGTCTCCGATTTGCAAAAACCCGCACTATTTCGACAGTCTGGTAGACTGGTCGCGCCGAACAAACAGGCATGAGAGAAAACTGGATTACGATATCCCAGGACTGTCGAAGGTCAGAAACGGTATGCGAATGCGAGAGCCGCAGGCGCGGCTTGTCTGGGAGTTGCTGTTGTCCGTTGAGCCGGAAGAACTAAGGGCGACCTATTCTGCCAACATGTCGGATCCGGGGCGCACGGCGCCGGCAACATACATTTGCACATTGACCGATTCGTCTTGGATCCCATGCAAAGACGGAACCCAATGCAAGCCCTGCGATGCGTGCTTTGATGACTTGCCGGATGGTTGGACGATACCGAAACCGAGATATGACCATCCGTCGCTTGCGGCAATCAAATTTGGACAGGCGACAAGATTGCGGCGAGAGGCGCAGGAAAAGGAAGATGAGACACTTCGCAGGCTTGGAATCAGTGGTGGAGCAGAAGAGGTGCGGCAGCTGAAAGAATTATTGTGCGAAATGAAGAAGCACGGAATGACCTTGGAGCAAATCAAGGAAAAGATGATGGGACAGAAACGGACTGAATCGGTTTCGGCAAGGGATCTGCCTAAAGAGGCAGCGAGAAATGTGTCCGCACGAATGGAGTGCGTAACACGCAATTTCGCGTCTGCCCCAAGACAGCAGTATGTCATGGTTGGGCGTTCGGTTCATGTCGCAAATTCAAGGATACGTGAAGACGCGCGCGCTTACCTTCGCGCAAAGTACGAAAGCGACGGCAAGATGTTCTGCCAGCTCTGCCAAAAAGCGGCTCCGTTTCGCGCACGAGACGGGCATGGCTATTTCGAGGCGACGCAGGTCTTTGCCCGAATGCACAGGGACGTCACAGAACAGTTCGTGTCGCTCTGTCCGCAATGCCGGGCAAAGTATGACGAATGGATCAGAAGGTCTGTAGAGAGGGCGCGGTCTTTCAAAAGATCCATCATCGCGCACCAGCCGAAGCAAGGCGAAGAGTCGGTGCGGATACCATTGCCCGGCGAGGCCGAAAACGACGTCAAGAACCCTCTCTCTGGGGAAACCCTCTACTTCACGGGGACGCACTTTGTGGATTTGCGACAGGCCGTTCTCGAGGACGAAAGGCTGGGCAGGCTTGACGATTCGACCGAATCTGGAAATGAGGCGGATGTACAGGAGAATGTCATGGGCTTTGTCGATTGGTACTTGTCGTATGACAAAACGGGCAAATTGGCGTTGGCTCAGATCTCTAACGCTCTTGCCCATATCAAGGAATGTCGCCAGCAATACAAGAAGGGGGGCGTTGTCATGTGGGAAACGTGTATGGGGCGTTACATCAAGAAGGTCATGTCGTTTTGGCCTGATTATCACGCGAGATTCCCTTCTGGCGAATCGGAACCCGAGGCTCAACTGTCCGTGGAAAGGCACAGTCGAGAAATCACGTGATACGGGGATTCGACTGGGCGACGTGGATGCGCGACGAAGGGGTGTGCGTGATGAGCGGATTTCAGAGTCCGCTTGAAAGGGAAGTCGTCGGCATCCTCCAGAAGGGCACTTCACTCCTCATTCTCGTCTTGGCGCGGCGGATGTGGGACCGGCGGCACGTTCCCACGCTCTTCCGCCAGCCGCTTGACGACGGGCGGCTTCTTGTCATCTCGCCCGTCTCGCAATCCATCCGCCGCGTCGATGCCCGTTCCGCCGCCCTGCGCAACCGCTACATCCTCGATCACGCCGACAGCCTCTTCCTCGGCGCGCTCGATCCAGAGGGTTCGTTGAAGGAACTCCAAGAGCGGATGTCGCCTCAGTGCGCGGGTCGAGAGGACCGTGACAGTATGGCCCGACATACGTCTTGAAGCTGGACTGTGGAATCGAAGCGCCGCGCTCCGTTTGCGCGCCGCCTATCGCAACGGAGCGCGATATTTGGTATAATAGGGAGCCATGAAAATGAAATTAGCGTTTTTGAGTCTCCTGGGAGCGGGATTCGCCGCGTGCGCGGCGGAAGTCCCGCTGTTCAACGGCAAGGATCTGTCGGGGTGGACGGCCGTTCTCGACTACGACGTCACGGGCGGCTATTCCGCCGCGGAGCCGACATGGTCCGTTGCGGACGGGTGCATCCGCACGACCGGCACGCCGTTCGGCTACTTGCGGACGAAGCGGGCGGATTTCGGCGACTTCAAGTTGCGCGTGGACTACCGCTGGTGGCGTCCGACGCCCAAGCCGAATTCGGGTGTTTTCATTCGTTTGACGGGCGAAACGGGGACGTTCATCCCGGTCTGCTTCGAGAACCAGCTTTGCCGCGGCGAGGCGGGGAACGTCTTCGGGCTTGCCGGGGCGGAGATTGCCGGGGTGGCGCCTGCGACGCCGTATGTGGCGACGGACGCGCTGTCGGGCATTCGCAAGGCGCTGCGCACTGCGCCCGAGGCGGAAAAGCCGTTCGGCGAGTGGAACACGCTGGAGATCGAGGTCCGGGGCGACACGCTCGCGAGCCGGCTCAACGGGGTGGAGATGAACCGCGTCACAGGGCTTGTGCCGCGGAAGGGCGCGCTCGCGCTGCAGTCCGAGGGGGGCGCGGTGGAATTCCGCAACCTCCGGCTGGAGACGTCGGACGGTTGCGAAGGCGGGGTCTGCCCGGTTCCCGCGCGATGAAGCGTTTCTGGTTTTTCGATCTGGACGGCACGCTCGCCGACACCGAGGGGGATATCCGCCGCGCCTGGAAGGCCACGCTCGCCGACCTTAAGTTGGACTGTCCGCAGTTTGACGCGGTGTATGTGACGGGGCCCTCGCTTGAAGAGATAACGAAGCGGCTTTTCCCCGACACTTGGACGCCGGAGATGCTGCAGGCCATCCGCGGCAGTTTCGCGCGGCACTACGATACGGACGGGTTCCCGCTGACGCGGGAGTATCCGGGCGTGCTGGACCGCGTGCGCGCCTTGAAGGCGGCGGGGGCGCACGTGGCGATCGTGACGAACAAGCGCCTCGCCGGGGCGCGCGCAATGGCGGCTAAATTCGGCTGGGGAGAGGTTTTCGAGAAGATCTACACCGCCGACATGCACCGGGACGACCCCGCCATCGGCGTTTTGCGCAAGCCGGACCTGCTGAAGCGCGTTCTGGCGGAACTCGGCGCCGCGTCGGCGGATTCCGTCATGGTGGGGGATACCGTGAACGATTTTGAAGCCGCGGCAAAGAATGGATTGGAGTCCGTCGCGGTGGCGTGGGGGTACGGCAAGCCGGACGAACGGCGCGAAGCGACGCGCACCGCGCAGGTTCCGGCAGAGATTTGAGGACGAACGAAACCATGATGACACTCGACAATATCCGCAACTTTTGCATTATCGCCCATGTTGACCATGGCAAGACCACGCTCTCGGACCGCATTCTCGAATTGACGAAGGCGATAAGTCCGCGCGAACTCAAGGAGCAGACGCTGGACGCGATGGACCTCGAACGCGAGCGCGGCATCACCATCAAGTCGCACCCGGTATCCATGCATTACACGGCGGCGGACGGGAAAACCTACCTCTTCAACCTGCTCGACACGCCCGGGCACGTGGACTTCGCCTACGAAGTGTCGCGTTCGATGGGCGCCTGCGAGGGGGCGATCCTGGTGGTGGACGCCGCGCAGGGCGTGGAGGCGCAGACGGTCGCGAACACCTACTTCGCGCAGGACGCCAAGCTGGAGATCATCCCCGTCCTCAACAAGGTGGACCTTCCCGGGGCGAACGTGCCGGAAGTCTGCCGCCAGATAGAGGACGTCCTGGCGATTCCGATGGACGAGCCGCTCCTCATTTCGGCGAAGACGGGGCAGGGCTGCGCCGCGGTCCTGGAGGCGATCGTGCACCGCATCCCGCCGCCCAAGACGCGCGGCGTGGACGCTCCGCTGCGGGCGCTCGTGTTCGATTCGGTGTTCGACGAATTCCGCGGCGTCATCGTCTACGTGCGCATCATGGACGGCGCGATCGCGGCCGGGCAGGGCATCAACTTCATGGGGAGCGGCGTTTCGACGACCGTGCACGAGGTAGGCATCTTCTCGCCCACGAAAAAGCCCGTTTCGCGCCTCGAGGCCGGACAGGTCGGCTACATCGTCGGCACGGTGAAGGATCCGAGCGAAATCAAGATCGGGGATACCGTCACGACGACGAAACTGGGGGCGACGGAGCCGCTTCCCGGGTTCCACGACATCCACCCGACGGTGTTCTGCGGCATCTACCCGATGTCCACGGACGAATTTCCCAAGGTCGAGCAGGGTTTGGAGAAGCTGCATCTCAACGACGCGGCGTTCACGTTCCACCATGAAAGCTCGCTCGCGCTCGGGTTCGGCTTCCGGTGCGGCTTTCTGGGGCTTCTGCATATGGAAATCGTGCAGGAGCGCCTGCGGCGCGAATTCGGGCTGGACATCATCTCGACGGCCCCGGGCGTCGTGTACAAGCTGAAACTGAAAAGCGGCGAAGAGCGCGAACTCGACAATCCGCTGCAGATGCCCGATCCCTCGGCGCTGGAGACGATTTCGGAACCGATGCTGACCGCGCGCATCATCACGCCGTCCGACACGATCGGCGACATCATGCGCATCGTCATGGACCGCCGCGGGCTTGTGGAAGGGACCGAGACGCTGGACGCCAAGCGCGTGATGCTGCACTGCAAACTGCCGCTCAACGAGATTCTCATCGACTTCCACGACACGCTGAAGAGCGTCTCCCACGGATATGCGTCCATGGACTACGAGCCGGCGGGGTATCAGGTTTCGGACATCGTGAAGATGGACATTCTCCTCAACGGGGAGACGGTGGACGCGTTCGCGACGCTCGTGCACCGGTCCAAAGCCCGCACGCGCGGCATTCAGATGTGCAAGGCGCTCGCGGAGGCGATCCCGCCCCACCAGTTCAAGATACCGGTGCAGGCGGCGCTCGGGCGCGAAATCATCGCCCGCGAGGACATCCGCCCGTTCCGCAAGGACGTTCTGGCGAAGTTGTATGGCGGCGACGTGACGCGCAAGATGAAGGTGCTGGAAAAGCAGAAACGCGGCAAGGCGCGCATGAAGGAATTCGGCCACGTCAACGTGCCGCAGAGCGCCTTCATCGCCGTTTTGAAGGGCACGATCAAGGAGAAATAGGCGAAAATGGAGAGATTCGAGCTGGAGGACGCCCTCAAGGAGGAGATCCGCACCCGGGTATTGGGGGCGGGGTTCATGAAACTCGTGCAGGTCGTGCGGCGGAACGGCAAGACGTTCAAGATAGCCTTGCGTCCGGTCGAAATCGGCGGCGAGAAGAAGTTTCAGGCCGAAATGACGGACGAAGGGCAGGTGCAGGTCAAGAATCTGACGGCGAACGCCGCGGCGGAAGGCCTGGAGGAGATCATCGCCCAGCGGGGGGCGCGCGACTTGCATCTTATGACGTCCACGGGCGACCTGCATGTGCGCGTCACGAAGAAGGGGCATGTCCTCGTGTCGCGTTCGGTCGAGATGGCGCGCGTGGCCAAGGTCGAACCGCACGACCGGGTGAAGAATCTGCCGCTGACGCGGTTCGATTCCGCGGCGCTTCTGCGGGCGATCGGCATAGCGGACGGCGAAGGACGCATCCGCGCCTCGATGCGCGGCAAGTACGACCAGGTCAACGAGTTCCTGAAAGTGGTGGACGAAACGGTGGAGGTCGGCGCGAAAGGGCCGTTTACCGTAGTCGACTGCGGGTGCGGGAAGGCGTATCTGACCTTCGCGCTCTATTTCTATCTGACGCAGGTGAAGCAGATTCCTCAGGTGACCGTCTATGGCGTGGACCGCCGGGCGGACGTCATCGCGTCCGCCAACAAGACGGCGCAGGCGCTCGATGTGGCGGACAAGGTCAAGTTCACCGTTTCGGACCTCGCGGCGTTCAACGTCGAAAAGGCGGAACTCGTCGTCTCGCTCCATGCCTGCGACACGGCGACGGACGAGGCGCTCGCCAAGGGCGTCGAATGGCGGGCGCGGTACATTCTGTCCGCCCCCTGCTGCCAACACGAACTCCAGAAGACGCTCGCCGACAAGGGCGCGTTCGCCGGGCTCATGCGACAGTCCATTTTGCGGGAGCGGCTCTGCGACATCCTGACGGACTCGTTCCGGGCGCAGATCATGCGCATTCTCGGCTTCAAGACGCAGGTCGTCGAGTTCGTTTCGAGCGAAGCGACGGCGCGGAACATCCTCATCAAGTGCGAATACGGCGTCAAGGCGGGGCAACCCGGTCCGGTGAGCGAGTATCTCGAATTGCGGGACTACTGGCACGTCACGCCCTGGCTGGAGACGCGGCTTTCCAAGTATCTGGACAAATACCTGGAACGGTATGTGTAATTCCGCGTTGCTCGTGCGCCGGGCGGAAATCGTCCGTCGGATACGCGCGTTCTTCGACGGGCAGGGTTTTGTGGAGGTCGAGACGCCCGTCCGCATCGCCGCGCCCGCGCCGGAGTGCCACATCGACTGTCCGCCCGTGGGGACGGGCGGGTTTTTGCGCGCGTCCCCCGAACTGCAGATGAAGAAGCTCCTGGCGCAAGGCATGGACCGCATCTACCAGATCGGGCCCTGCTTCCGGGACGGAGAGAAGGGTTCGCGGCACAATCCCGAGTTCACCATGATCGAGTGGTACCGGCGCGCGGCGGATTATTTGGCCATAGCGGACGATTTGACGCGCCTTTTGGAAGTTTTGCGTCCGGCGGGCGGCGTACCCCGGAAGTTGACGGTCCGGGAGGCGTACCGGCGGTTTGCGGGGTGGGATCCGTGGCAGGCGTTCGACGCGGACCGCTTCGACTACGATATGGCGACGAAGATCGAGCCGGCGCTGGCCGGGTTGGGCGGGGTGTTTCTGATGGACTATCCGCCCGCCTGCTCGTCGCTCGCGGTGGTGCGGGACGGGGTCGCCCAGCGGTGGGAGTACTACGAAAACGGCATGGAACTCGCCAATTGCTTCACGGAACTGTGCGAGAGCGCGGAGCAGCGCCGGCGGTTCGCCGCGGCGAAGGCGGAACGTGCCGCGCTCGGCGAGGCAGACTACCCGTTAGACGAGGATTTCTTCGCCGCGCTGCCCGAAATCGGTTCGGCGGCGGGGGTGGCGCTCGGCATAGACCGCCTGGTCATGGTTCTGACGGGCGCACAGACGATTGCGGACGTGCGCGTCCTGGATTAGTCCGGGAAGGCTGCCCCGTTGCGCCGGAACGGCGATGCCGTTGCGCCGGAACGGTGATGCCGTTGCGCCGGAACGGTGATGCCGTTGCGCCGGAACGGCGATGCCGTTGCGCCGGAACGGCGATGCCGTCTCGCCGGAACGGGCACCCCGTCTCGCCGGAACCGTTTTAGGGTTGGTTTGCCGACTCCGGCTCCTTGGACGGGAAAACTTTTGTAAAGTTTCCCACATCTTTTACATTCCATGAACAAAATCCTACGCAAAAACGTCCGATATGGCGTTGGCACGCTTTTTGCTTTATGTTTTGGTGTTGCGTCAGTATCAGTAATGAATAAGCAAAAGGAACGAAATGAAACTGATAATTGCCTATATTCAGCCTGAGCGGCTAAACGCCGTCAAACAGGCACTATACGAGAAGGGCGTCTACAAGATGTCCGTTTCGAATGCGCTCGGATGCGGTCAGCAGAAGGGCTATGTGCATCAATATCGTGGCGCCATAGAGGAAGTCACGTTGCTCAAGAAAGTCCGTCTGGCGATCGGCGTGAACGACGAGTACGTCGAGAGCACGGTGAACGCGATCATCGCCGGCGCACGGACCGGCGATATCGGCGACGGCAAGATCTTCGTTCTTCCGATGGAGGAATGCATCCGCATCCGCACAGGTGAACGGGGCAAGGACGCCATTGGTTGAGGAGTAACGAAAAAAAGGAAAAAAGACAATGAAAAAGCTGTTTTTGAGTTGTTTGCTCGCGCTGGGGGTGCTGGGGGCGACGGCCGCCGAGGCGGAACCCACCGCGGCTGACGTGCAGTCCAATCTGAACGTCGTCTGGACTTTGGTCGGCGGCATTCTCGTGTTCACCATGCAGGCGGGCTTCGCCCTGGTGGAGACGGGCTTTACGCGCGCCAAAAACGCCGCGAACATCATGATGAAGAACCTGATGGACTTCGCGTTCGGTTCCGTCGTGTTCTACTTCATAGGCGCGGCGATCATGTTTGGCGTCTCCAAGCTCGGCGGTGCGTGGGGTTGGGGCGGCATGTGCATGCCGAGCGTTTTTGCCGGCGAGGGCACCTGGGACTGGACCTTCTTCTTCTTCCAGACCATGTTCGCCGCCACGGCCGCGACCATCGTGTCGGGCGCGGTGGCCGAGCGCATTCAATTCCGCAGCTACCTGATCTACACGGCGCTCGTTTCGGCCATCGTCTACCCGGTCAGCGGCCACTGGATGTGGGGCGGCCTGCATGGCGCGGAGTGCAAAGGCTGGATCGAGGCGCTGGGCTTCCACGATTTCGCCGGTTCGACCGTCGTGCACTCGGTAGGCGGCTGGCTCGCGTTGGCGGGCGCGGCGGTTCTGGGGCCGCGCATCGGCAAATACCGTCATGACGGCAAGGCGAATCCGATTCCGGGCCACAGCTTGGTTTTGGGCACCCTGGGCGTGTTCCTCCTCTGGATCGGGTGGTTCGGCTTCAACCCGGCCAGCTACACCGCCGGCATCGGCTCCATCAGCCGCGTGGCGATGACCACCAACCTGGCGGCGTGCGCCGGAACCTGCACGGCTTTGGCGACCGCGTGGATCGTGATGAAGAAACCGGACTTGACCATGGCGCTCAACGGTTCGCTCGCGGGCCTCGTGGCGATCACCGCCCCCTGCGACCTCGTGACCCCGAACGCGGCGCTTCTGATCGGCGCCATCGCCGGCGTGCTCGTCGTGCTGAGCGTGTTCTTCTTCGACAAGATCCATGTGGACGACCCGGTCGGCGCGGTCTCGGTGCACTGCGTGAACGGCGTCTGGGGCACCCTCGCGGTGGGTCTGTTCGCGGCGCCGACCTCGCTCGGCTACGGCAACAGCCTCGTGGGTCTCTTCTACGGCGGCGGCTTCAAGTTCCTCGGCGTGCAGGCTGTCGGTGTCGTGATGACGGCCATCTGGGCGTTCGGTCTCGGACTGATCATCTTCGGCGCGCTGCGCAAACTGGGCTGGCTCCGTGTGGACGCGAAGACCGAGCTCAAAGGTCTGGACGTCACCGAGCACGGACAAGACGCCTATGCATCCTTCCAGTTCTTCTCGAATATGTAAGGCGGCGTGAAAGGAATCTCCTCCTCACCAGGTCCCGGCCCTGTTTAAAGGGCCGGGACCTTTTTCGCGCCGGGAAAGCGGCGGACGCCCCGCTCCCGACAATTGCCTTTGTAAGATGGCCGCGGATTTGGTATACTATGACGCATATGAAAAGAGCAGATGTCGACAAGGTACTCATCATCGGGTCCGGCCCGATCGTGATCGGGCAGGCGTGCGAATTCGACTATTCGGGGACGCAGGCGTGCAAGGCATTGCGGGCGTGCGGCTACAAGGTCGTTCTCGTGAACTCGAATCCGGCGACGATCATGACGGATCCGGTGATGGCGGATGCGACCTATATCGAGCCTTTGAACGAGATGCGCCTCGAGCAAATCATCGCCAAGGAGCGTCCGGACGCGATATTGCCGAATCTGGGCGGGCAGACGGGTCTGAATCTTTCGATGGAACTGGCGAAGAAGGGCATTCTCGACAAGTACGGCGTGAAGGTCATCGGCGTCAATCTTGACGCGATCGAGCGCGGCGAAGACCGCGAGGTCTTCAAGGAGACGATGCAGAAGCTCGGGATCGAAACGCCGCGCTCGGGCATCGTGCATTCCGTCGAGGAGGCGGTCGAGCTGGTGGAGAAGAAGATCGGCTATCCGGTCGTGGTGCGCCCGGCCTACACGATGGGCGGCGCCGGCGGCGGGTTCTGCTACAATGTCGAGGAGCTGCGCGCGATCTGCGCCCGGGGGCTCGACGCGTCGCTGACGCACCAGTGCCTGATCGAGGAGTCCATCCTCAACTGGGAGGAGCTCGAGGTCGAGGTCGTGCGCGACGCGAAGAACCAGATGATCGCCGTCTGCTTCATCGAGAACATCGACGCGGTGGGCGTGCACACGGGCGACAGCTTCTGCGCGGCGCCGTTCCTGACGATTTCCAAGGAGCTCGAGAAGCGCCTGCAGGACATGGCCTTCCGGATCGTCGAGGCGATCGGCGTCATCGGCGGGACGAACGTGCAGTTCGCGCACGACCCGAAGACCGGGCGCGTGGTGATCATCGAGATCAATCCCCGCACCTCGCGCTCGTCGGCGCTCGCCTCCAAGGCGACGGGCTTCCCGATCGCGCTCGTTTCGGCGAAACTGGCCGCCGGCATGACGATGGACGAGATAACCTACTGGCGCGACGGCACGCTCGAGAAGTACACGCCGTCGGGGGACTACGTCGTCCTGAAGTTCGCGCGCTGGGCGTTCGAGAAGTTCCGCGGCGTCGAGGACCGGCTCGGCACGCAGATGAAGGCCGTGGGCGAGGTGATGTCCATCGGCAAGAACTACAAGGAAGCGCTCCAGAAGGCGATCCGCGCGCTGGAACGCGGGCGGAGCGGGCTCGGGTTCGCCAAGAACTTCCACGAAATGAGCCTCGAGGCGCTTTTGAAGGCGCTTTCCGTGCCGAATTCGGAGCGGCACTTCCAGATGTACGAGGCGCTCCGCAAAGGCGCGACGGACGAGCAGATTTTTGCCCGTACGGGCGTGAAGGCGTATTTCGTGCAACAGATGCGCGAACTCGTCGAGGAAGAAGAGAAGATCCTCTCCTACAAGGGGAAGACGCTGCCGGACGCGCTTCTCGTGCAGGCGAAGAAGGACGGTTTCGCCGACAAGTATCTCGCCCGGCTTTTGGGCGTCGCGGAGAAGGAGATCCGCGACCGGCGCACGGCGCTCGGCTGTCGCGAGACGTGGCACAAGGTGCCGGTTTCGGGCGTGGAGAACCAGGCGTACTACTACTCCTCCTACACTGGCGGCGCCAACGAGGTTCCGGTCACGTCGGACCGCAAGAAGGTCATGATCCTGGGCGGCGGACCCAACCGCATCGGGCAGGGCATCGAGTTCGACTACTGTTGCTGCCACGCGGCCATGGCCATGCGGGCGAAGGGGTACGAGACGATCATCGTCAACTGCAACCCCGAGACGGTGTCGACCGACTACGACACATCGGACAAACTCTATTTCGAACCCGTCACGCTCGAGGACGTGCTGCAGATCTACGCGTTCGAAAAGCCGGAAGGCATCATCGTGCAGTTCGGCGGCCAGACGCCGCTCAACATCGCGCGCGAACTCCAGGAGGCGGGTTGCCGCATCCTGGGCACTTCGGTGGACTCGATCGACGCGGCGGAAGACCGCGACCGCTTCCACGCCATCATGGACCGGCTGGGCATCCCCATGCCCCAGAGCGAGATGGCGAGCGACATCGCCGGCGCGTTGAAGGCGGCGAAGGATCTGGGCTACCCGCTCATCATCCGCCCGAGTTTCGTTTTGGGCGGGCGCGGCATGGAAGTCGTCTACGACGAGCAGATGCTGCGCGAATACGTGGCCAAGGCCGTGGGCGTCACGCCGGACCGTCCGCTCTACCTGGACCGCTTCCTGCACCATGCGCTCGAATGCGAGGCGGACGCGCTGTCGGACGGCAAGGACGTCTTCATCCCGGCTATCATGCAGCACATTGAGCTGGCGGGCGTCCACTCCGGCGATTCGGCGTGCGTGCTCCCGCCGGCGGGCATTCCGGAAGCGTGCCGCAAGACGATTCTCGACTATACGCGGCGGATCGCGCGCGAGCTGAAGGTCGTGGGGCTCATGAACATGCAGTTTGCGATCGAGGACGGCAAGGTCTACGTGATCGAGGCGAACCCGCGCGCCTCGCGGACCGTCCCGCTCGTCTCGAAGGTCGCCGGCACGCAGATGGCGCACATTGCGACGGAGCTCATGCTGGGGGCGACGGTGCCGGCCCTCGGGCTCGACCGCGAAAAGATCATTCCGTATTTCGGCGTGAAGGAAGCGGTTCTCCCGTTCGAGAAGTTTCCCGAGGTGGACCCGGTTCTGGGGCCGGAGATGCGCTCGACGGGCGAGGTGCTGGGGCTGGCGGAAACCTTCGGGCTCGCCTACTACAAGTCGCAGGAGGCGGCCGGCTCGCCGCTCCCGACCGAGAAGGGCAAGGTCTTGTTCTCGCTCAGCGAAAAGACGCCCGACGGCGTCCGGGCCGCGAAGGATTTCGCGGCACTGGGGAACGAAATCGTGGCGACGGCGGGCACCGCGGCGTTTCTGGCGGCGCAGGGCGTGGCCTGTACGGTCGTCGCGAAGATCGGCGAAGGGCGCCCGGACGTGCTGGACGCCATCAAGAACCGCGAGGTCAGGCTGATCGTCAACACGCCGAGCGGACGTCGCGACGCGCGGGCGGACGACTGCCGCATCCGCCAGGCGGCGATCAAGTATCGCGTGCCGTACCTGACGACGCTCGCGGCGGCGTGCGCCGCGGCGGAAGGCATCGCCTCGGCGCGGCACGGCAAGGGCGAAGTGCGCTCCCTGCAGAGCTACCACGCGTCCATCAGATTTGCACAAAAGTAAACAGGAATTTTCAGAAAGGATACAGCTATGAAGATACTCGTTACAGGTGGTGCGGGCTACATCGGCAGCCACACGGTCGTTGAGCTCCTCAACGCGGGGCATGAGGTTGTCGTCGTGGACAATCTGTGCAACAGTTCGCGCAAGTCGCTTCAACGCGTAAAGAAGATCACGGGGCGCGAGGCCAAGTTCTACAAACTTGACATCCGCAACGAGAAGAAGCTGAACGACGTCCTCGACAAGGAAGGGCATTTCGACGCGACGATCCATTTCGCCGCACTCAAGGCGGTCGGCGAATCGACGAAGATTCCGCTGAAGTACTACGCGAACAACCTCGGCGGCACGTTCACGCTTCTGAAGTGCCTGGCGGAGCACAACTGCAAGAATATCGTGTTCTCGAGTTCGGCGACGGTCTACGGCGATCCGGCGAGCGTGCCGATCCGGGAGGATTTTCCGACGCCGGGATGCACGAATCCGTACGGCTGGACGAAGCTCATGATGGAGCAGGTCTTCCGCGACGTGCAGAAGGCGGATCCGGAGTGGAACGTGATTCTCCTGCGTTATTTCAATCCGATCGGGGCGCATCCGTCGGGGCTTATCGGCGAGGACCCGGCGGGGATCCCAAACAATCTCCTGCCGTACATTGCCCAGGTCGCGATCGGCCGCCGTCCGGAGCTCAGCGTTTTCGGCGACGATTATCCGACGCCGGACGGGACGGGCGTGCGCGACTACATCCACGTCGTGGATCTGGCGGTCGGGCACCTCAAGGCGATCGAGAAACTCGAGGCGAATCCGCAGCTTGGGCTCAAGATCTACAACCTGGGCACGGGCCACGGCTACTCGGTGCTGCAGATCGTCAAGGCGTTCGAGAAGGCGTCCGGACGTCCGGTGCCGTACAGGATTTGTCCGCGCCGTCCCGGCGACATCGCGGAGTGCTGGGCGGATCCGTCCCTGGCCGCGAAGGAACTGGGCTGGCGCGCCGAACGCGGCATCGATGAAATGTGCCGCGATTCCTGGAATTGGCAGAAGCAGAATCCGTACGGGTACGGCAAACCGCCGAAAGCGTGAGGTCGCTCGCGGAGATACTGGACGCTTTTGAAGCCGAGCTCGCCCTGGAACAGGAGCTCGGCGTCCGGGTATTCTCTTGCGATCGCAGTTTGCTGGTGCCGGTCCTCTCGAAGACCGGCGCGGTGGCGTCCGCCCTGCCGGCGCGCGCGCCGCGGACTGCCGGGCTGGTGCGGGAGACCGTGCCTCCGGCGCCCCCTGCGGCGCGTGAGCCTGCCGCGCCCAAAGCCGTTCCGCTTGCGGAGGGGAAGACGGCGGACGCCCCGGCGTTCGTGTTCCTGCACCATGCGCCGCTTGCGCCGCCGGGCGTGGAAATGATGGCGAAGATCATCGCGGCGCTTGGGGAGAAGGCGAACGTCCCCGTCCTTTTCGCGCCGCCTCGCCCCAAGACGCCCTATGCCGTAGTCCTGGGCGGCGCCGCGCTCCAGAAATGGTTTCCGGGCGTGCGTTCCGAACCGGGACGCTGGCTGAAGTCGGATGATGGCACATGGCTTTACGTGACGTACTCGCCCGTGTACCTCCTGCGTTTCGGGGATTCGCCGCAGGTAAGGCGCATGAAACGGTCCATGTGGCAGGGTCTTCAAGACCTGATGAGGAGGATAGAGACATGAAAGTGGACGAGTTGTGCCGCGTGAAGTCGCACGCGGAATGCGGTCCGGGATACAGGCGTCTTGTGTTTGAAGCGCCCCAGATGGCTTCCGGACTGCAACCCGGACAATTTGTGCATGTGCGCGTGCCGGGGCTGGAGCCTACGGCGTTGCGGCGTCCGTTCAGCGTGTTCGACGCGGCGGAGGGGTTTGTCACGATTCTTTACAAGACGGTCGGGCGCGGAACCGCGGCGTTGAATGCGGTCCGGCCCGGCGACGGGGTGCGGGTGCTGGGGCCGTTGGGGCATGGATTCCCGGCGGACTGTTCGGGGGCTGCCTACCTGGTGGGCGGCGGGTACGGCGTCGCGCCTCTCCATTTTCTGGCGAAACGGCTCAAAGCGGCCGGTCATTCGCGTATCGTCCTTTTCGCCGGCGGGCGTACAAGCGCCGATTTGCTCGCTCTTGAAGACTTCCGGGCGCTCGGGGCCGAATTGCGGCTGGCGACGAACGACGGCTCGCTCGGGACGAAAGGGCTCGTGACGGAGCCTTTGGATGCGGCGCTCGCGACGGGCGAGGCGTGCGAACTTTTCGCCTGTGGCCCCGATCCCATGCTGAGGGCCGTCGCGGAGCGGGCGATTGCGCATGGACGCAAAGGATGGATTTCGATGGACCGGCACATGATATGCGGCGTAGGGGCCTGTTACGCCTGCATCCAGCGGACGGTGCGCGGCAATTCGCGTTGCTGCCTGGAAGGGCCCGTCTTCCGTGCGGAAGATCTTGTCTGGTAAAAGTGGAGGGAATGCAATGTTGACACCGGACACGGTCGATATGCGCGTCAATCTGGGCGGACTCGAGATGGCCAGCCCCCTCGCGACGGCCAGCGGAACCTTCGGATACGGGACCGAGTATCTGGGGGCTGTCGATTATTCCAAGTTGGGCGCCATTACGGCGAAGGGCGTGCGTCTCGAACCGTGGCCGGGGAACGGGATGCCGCGCCATGCGGAAGTCCCGGGCGGGCTCGTGAATGCGATCGGTTTGCAGGGGTCGGGCGTCGCGGCGTTTGTCGCGTCCACGCTGCCGTGGTACGCCCAAAACGTGAAAGTCCCCATGATCGCCAACATCTGGGGCGGGTCGATAGAGGAGTATGCCGAGGTCGCCCGGCGGCTGACAGCGGCGAAATCGCCGTCCCTCGGCGCGCTCGAGATGAACGTGAGCTGTCCGAACGTCAAGGCGGGCGGACACACCTTCGGACAGGATCCGAAGGTTCTGCACGAGGTCGTCGCGGCGGTCCGCGCGGCGACCGATCTGCCGCTGATCGTGAAACTCGCGCCGAACGTGCCGTCCATCGTGCCCTATGTGCAGGCGTGCGAGGAAGCCGGGGCGGACGCCTTGAGCCTGATCAATACGATTCCCGCCATGGTGATCGACATCGAAACGCGCCGTCCGGTCCTCGCGAACAGGACGGGAGGCCTTTCGGGACGCGGCATCCATCCGGCGGCCGTCAAGCTCGTGTACGATGCGCACAGGTGTTCGAAGTTGCCGATTCTCGCCATGGGCGGCGTGTACGACGCGCGGGACGCCATCGAATTCCTCCTAGCGGGCGCCACGGCAGTCGCGGTAGGGACTGCCATCTTTACGAACCCCGGCGTGGTTTCGGAAGTCTACGAGGGTATCGCCGCCTACTGTGCGCGGCAGGGTTTCGCTTCCGTCGCCGCGTTGACGGGGGCTTTGCAGGAAGGATAAAGAAGGCAATCGCATGAAAATACTCACGCGCTACGTTTTTCGCGAATTCTTGGTGCCGTACACCTACTGTCTCATCGGCTTTCTGTCCATTTACGTCCTCTTCGAACTCTTCGGTTCGTTCGGGCGTTTGATGGAGTCGGATTTGCCGTTTTCGGCGGTCGTGCGCTTTTTCGCCGGCTATCTGGCGCCGTTCTTCCACTACCTAGCACCCGCGGCGCTCATGCTGGCGACGCTGTATACGATGTGGAATTTCTGCCGCCATTCGGAACTGGTGGCGATGCGCGCGAGCGGAATCGGCTTTTTTGCGATCGTGAAGCCCGTCTTGACGATCGCCTTTTTGACGGCTTGCTTTGTCGCCTGGGTGAACGAGTGCTACATGCCCAGGCAATCCCAGTGGGCGAAACGGCTGAAAGCGGCGCGGTTCGATGTCGCACGCGCCGCCCAGGCGGACGAAATCGTGTACGAGAATTCGCGCGACAATCGCACGTGGACGGCCGACGCCCTCGCGGACGACACCGGGGCGCACCTCAGGAACGTGCGTATCGTCATTTCGCGCCCGGACGGCACGCGCCGTTCGCTTGTGACGGCCGGGAAGGCCGATTATCTGGACGGCGAGTGGTGGCTCGAAAACGCCCAGGTCAGCGCGTACGACACGAACGGCGTGGAAACCGCCGCGGCGGATACGGAGCTGGCGAAGCTGAAACTGCGCGTTTTCCCCGAGTTCCGCGAGCGCCCGGGCGACATACTCGTCCAGAACCGCGATTGGCAATATTCGAACGTCCGCCAGAAGTTGCGCTTTCTGAGGCGCAACAGCGACTTTTCCCCGGCTGCGCGGCGCGATGGACTCTACGATGCGGTGGCGCAGATCATGTCCCCGTTCGCCTGCATTCTGATTACGTTCCTCGCCATCCCGGCCGGGATCGCTTCGGGGCGGCAGTCCGTCTTCAAGGGCATTCTGGGCGCGCTCGGCCTTTTCTTCGCTTTCTACGGGGTCGTTATCGCCGGCATGGTCGCCGCGAAGCAAGGATGGATTCCGCCCATTCCCGCGGCGATCGCCCCGTACATCCTGTTCTTCCTCCTGGGGCTCCGCGCCTTCTATCGCCAGCGCTGACCCGCCGGCCCGCCTCCGCCCATGGGCGCCTAGAGCGCGATATGCCGCAAGGTGCGCCCGTCGAAATAGCCGTAGGAGCGCGGCGTTCCGCCTTTCGGGAGAGAAATGGAACCCGGATTGAAGAATACGATCCCGTTCGCGAGCACGCTCTGCTCGGCGATGTGGGTGTGCCCCTGCACGAAGATGCCGCCGCGCGGCATGAAGGGGAGGTGTTGCTTGTTCCAGATATGCCCATGGGTCAGGAAGAAGACCGTCTCTTCCGTCTCCAGCAGCGCATAGTCGGACATCAGCGGGAAGTCGAGAAGCATCTGGTCGACTTCCGCGTCGCAATTGCCGCGCACGGCGAGAATGGATTCGCGGCGGGCGTTGAGCAGACTGACCACGCCGGGCGGATCGTATTCCGCCGGCACGCCGTTGCGCGGACCGTGGTAGAGTATGTCGCCCAAAAGGACGATCTTGTCGAAACCAAGCGCATCGGCTTCCTGGAGCGTTTGCTCAAGAGTATGGCGAATGCCGTGAATGTCGCTGATAAAAACAATTCTCATGCCTTCTATTATACCACGATTGCGCCGCAAAAAAAAGTCTGTGGATTTTCTCCCCCTTTTCGCGTTCTTTGCAGTGTGGGGGCGGAGTGCCGCGGTTGGCACGGTCCTCTCTCGCGGTGAAACAAGGAAAGGAACAAAAGAATGAATGCGAAAACGAAAAGAAAGAACGGCGCCGTGAAGCTGATTTTGGCGGGCGCATGCATGGCGGGACTGGGGTATGCGGCGTATGCCGGGCGCACGCCAGATGCGCGCGGCACGGAAGGCGCAAAACTCCACAAATACTCGACAACAATCGAAAAAGAACGTCCGAAACTCGACGACGAGACCAAAGCGTTGATCTCCGCTTGCCGGCAAAATCCGTGCGAAGCCACACGCGCGGCGCTGGAAAAGAAGGTACGCGCCAATTACGAGAAAATCGTCGCCCGCAAGAAAGCCAAACTCGAGGAGTTGAAGCGTACGGCGAAAGACGCGTCTAAAGTTGAAGAAATGCGCAAAATCGTTGCGGAAATGGAAAAGGATCGCGAGCGTCGCGTGGCCCAGACCCTGCGCCGCTTCACGGATCCGCGCCTGAAACCGGGCTCCCGCGCGGCGGTGGACGGCTGGCATGCGGTACTGGGCGTTCCCCGGCTCGAAATCGCCCATACGGAAGTCACGAACGCGGAATACGCGAAGTTCAAGCCTTCCTGGCCGCTTCGCGACAATCTGCCCGTCGTGAATGTCGGCTATAAAGACGCGGTTGCCTATTGCGATTGGCTTTCAAAAACGAATGCGGACGGGGCAACCTACCGCTTGCCGACAGAAGAAGAGTGGGAAATGGCGGCGGGGCACATGCCGAAGGACGCGGATTTCAACTCCAAAGGTGAAGACGGACGCCTTTCGCCGGTGGACGCCCACAAGGAAACCCTTTCGTCATGCGGTGCCATAGACATGTGGGGAAATTGCTGGGAATGGACGTCGACCGTCCGCACCCCGGGCACGCGTGCCGTCAAGGGCGGCAGTTGGCGCACGGCGCGCACGGATTGCCGTACGGAATGTCGCGATACGGGGCGTGCAGAGGTCTCCGGTTACGACAATGTCGGTTTCCGCGTGGTTCGGGAGGTGAAAAGTCCGGTTTCCGGGCGTTAAGCCTGCGGCGGTCGATGCCGCCCGACGGGCGCAGAAGGGTGGTCCGGCGGCAGGAACGCCGCAGAGGGAGGGGTTTGGGCATCCCCCTCCCCCTTTTTTTCGTGCCCATGAGAGGGGAATCTGTTCGTGACGGGAGGGGCGGGCTAGACGGGGTCACCGGCGTCGGCGGGCGGTAAACTCCAAGGCGCGGACGAGTCGAGCGACGGCCTGCGCGATTTCCTTGTTGTCCGGGAAGCGCGCCTGCAACTGTTCCAGCGTTTTCTTTGCGCGTTTGAGTTTGGCAATCCGCTTGTCGGCGATCAGCCGTTCTTCGTCCGTTGCCGTCAGGGCCGCAACGAGCGCCTCGGAGGTGTGGACGGCTTCGTGTTCGACCTGTGCGAGCGCGGAACGCGTGCGGAGGTATCCAGCCAAGAGCGCGGCAAATAGTCCGATCGCGAGAAGCGCCGCGGCGAGGGCGCCTAGCGCCGCGGGTGGATTCCGCCGCGCCCATAAGGCCAGACGATGGGGCCAGCCGGGCGGGCGGGCCTCGAGGGGTTCATGCCGAAGCCACCGGTCCAATTCATCCGCCAAGTCGGACATGTTCCTGTAACGACGGGCGGGGTCCGGGTGCGTGGCTTTGGACAGAATTGCGGTGAAATCGGCGTTTGGATGCAATTCAAGGAGCGGTCGGGCTTCTTCGCGCAGGGTTGCCCCGAGCGCGTAGACGTCCGTCTGGACGGACGCGTTTTCGCCGCGCAAGAGTTCCGGCGCCATGTAGGCGCGCGTCCCGGCGGCGTCTGTGGCGTGTCCAGCGAAGCAAGCCAGCCCGAAATCGCCGATTTTGACGTGGCCTTCCGCATTTATGAGAATGTTTGCGGGCTTGATGTCGCGGTGCAAAATGCCGCAGCCATGGGCGTAGGCGAGAGCTTCCGCGGTGCATATGCCCAAAGAGGCTACGTCTTCCAGCGTTTTGAAGACATGGTCGCGCACGGTCGCGCCTTCCACATATTCCATGGCGAAGTAGCAGTCGCGTCCGCAGGATCCGGCGGCGTACACGTCGATAATGCCCGGATGGTGCAATTGGGCGACGAGGCGCGATTCGTCGGCGAAGCGCGCGCGGAAAGTCTCCGAACGGGAAAAGACGGGCAGAAGGACTTTGACGGCGACGGGGCGCGCGAGCGAGATTTGCCGCGCCAGATACACGATGCCCATTCCGCCGCGCCCGAGTTCGCGCCCGAGTTCGAAGTCCGTCCCCCGGAAATCCGGAGCGTTTTCGGGCGGGTGGTCCGGGAGCGTCCCGCCCAATGCGTCCAATTCCGCCGCGAGACGGCGCAGGGAGGCGGGCAGTTCAGTCGGCATGGCGCTTCCCGTCGGGGTGGGTTGCGGAGCGGAAACAGGAAAGTTCGGCCAGTTTCCGGTGCAGGCGTTCGAGCGCGCGCACATGCCGGAGGGAGGCAGCTTTGGGCGTAAGTTTCAGGATTTCGGCGCATTCCTCGTTGCGCAGGCCGTCAAAGTGCCGCAAAACGAGGATTTGCCGGTCGTTTTCCGCCAGAGAATGAAGCGCCGCGACGAGGAGACGGTGTCGTTCGCCGCGGTCGACTTGGGAGACAGGCGAGGGGGAGTCCGCGGCGAATCGGTCCCAATGGAGGGCGTTCGTCGTCGAATTGCCAGGCGAGTCGGTCACGGGGACTTCCTTGTACAGGTCGCGGGCCCCGGCCTGCAGGTTTTTGCGCTCGAGATCCGCGACGACCTGCAGAAGAAGGGTGCGGAACTTGAAATAAAGGGGGACTTCCGGGTGCGATGCAAGGTAGTCCGTCCGTTTCAAGCATGCGGCGTAGGTCAAGGAAAGGACGTCCTCGGGCGCGAAATGGCGCAACAAAATCGGTTGCAGGTTCCGCGCGGCCAGCGCAAGCAGATGTGCGCGGTTGGCGCAAAACGCCGCGGCCCAGAAGGGCGTTTCGGCAGATGTTCCGGGGTTCTCGGTTCTGGCAGTCATGGAATTATTGTCATGGACAAAATAAGAGCAGTATGGTATAATATGCGGCATGAAGCAGAAGCCACATACACTCGTCAATGTCCAGTCGCTCGCTGAGCCT